>Ga0181612_179842_pt1 | contig 15700 bp, 15 predicted proteins | sample HoacroProtozoa21_FD_119630 | JGI IMG/M metagenome (GOLD analysis project Ga0181612, IMG submission 119630) | Hoatzin crop microbial communities from Cojedes, Venezuel. Combined Assembly of Gp0051906, Gp0051904, Gp0051908
ATGGTGTGTGTTGTTGGCACGTGGTGCTGAGGCTTAGAAAAAGGCTGCTTTGACTTGCTGAGCTCCCTGATGCCTCTGGGAACTCAGGAGAGAGTTCCCATCAGAGCGTGCTGGGGAGGACAGAAGCCATCCCTTCCGTCACCGGCGTACCCGTCTGCGGGGCAGCGAGCAGTCCCAGGCGTCGGGCGCGCTGTGACCGGCGGCTGGGGGGGGTCTGCTCCTGGTTTTGGTGCTTTTCCCCCTGGAAGTTGATCTCTGGTCCATATACCTGAGAGCAGACATTTAAAAGAAATTTCAACAGAACTGGTGGGCTGTGGTATTTATTTATTTAAGGCTGGGTCTGGTGGGAATGGTGTTCTGCTGATGCCTGCCCATGGCTCCCATTAACACTAATGTGCGCCAGTGTCGAGGCATTGCCGAGGAGAATCTATCCCCTAATGGGCATGCAGAGAGGGGTGATTAGCATGATGGATCATAACCGTGTTTCTTTTGGCTTTGTAACCCCTGGAATAGGCAGGTTGAGTCACAGCTGTTCAGTAGATGAAATGCTCACTTTAGTAGTTTCTAAATTTACTGCATTTCGAAGAGCATGAGAGAAAGATAATCTAATGCCAAATGAGAAGAGAGAGTGAACAGAGAGAGCGAGACACCACATCATCTTCTAAGCAGTTACAGTTTTCCACTTTAATAAATTCAGACATAAAATATTAAACCAGAAATTTTAATTTATTGAGCCTGTGTCTTCATTTAGTCCTGTGAGTAATGTGTAACAATCTGAGAAGGTGCATGTTTTTAACAAATCTAGAAGGAAGATAAGAAATTCAGATACCAGCTGCACATAGAAGAAGCAGCTATACTGAAATGAAAAAAAGTAATTACTGAAGATGCAATCATAAATCATCAGAAAAATAAACTGACGTATGCAACTTGTGCATTATTTTCCTCCATCAAAATTTTAATTAATTCTGTTCTTCTAAGGAGCAGAGAGGCCTCAAGGAGTGCTGTAATCAACAGGGTTTTTGTTTGTATTTAATGGGAGGAAAAAAGTCGGTTATTGCCTAACAGAGTTTCTTTCAGGACATAGCTTTGCTGTTGTAGACTCACAAAATATTTAAAGGCAGTTTCACCCTGTTTTGGGCTGTATTGCTCTCTTCTCAAGGCAATTTTATTACGTTGTGCTTGTGATTAAATGGTCTTTCTTACAGGTTTTTTGTCTGTAATAACCCAGAGCACAGTTTGTTGTTGCCCCTATTGCGAACTGTTTTGCATAATGATTACCCAAACAGTACGGGTGTTGTATCTTGGAACTGTTGTTACTACAGCGTTACAAATTCTCCTCTTGCATTCCCTCTGTCTGCAGCAACTGAACCACCCCAATATAATTAAGTATTTGGATTCTTTTATTGAAGACAATGAACTTAACATCGTCCTGGAGCTGGCCGATGCTGGTGATCTCTCTCAGATGATTAAGGTAAGGACGTGTCAGTTCTAGGGGTGCAGCAAAATTTCAGGCTTAGGTAGAGACACGAGACCGGGGGGGTGAGCAGATCGGTGCCAGAAGTGCTTTTATTCTCCTCTTGCGGCTTTGCTCGCCCACGGGGTGCTTCCAGAGCCGCAGCCGAAGTGCCTGGTGGCACTGGAAGCACGCCAGGCTGTGCCGCTGCCGCTGGCCGCCGCTTCGGAAGGGAGCGAGCCGCTGGGTGCTGGGCGGGAGGTGCGTGTGGCTTGCAAGGTTGATCTCGCCGGGGTGTGACTGGTGGGGACGCTTGGTGCCTGTTAGGTCCCAGAACCTGTCTGCCCCGCTGAAGACATGCCAGAAAGTCTATGGACTTTCTCTGCAGTGGGGGTTTGGGTTTGAGAAAGTGTTTCAAGTACTTGTTCTTCTCTTATGTTGCTGTTAGGAATACTTGTATTGCTGCAAACCAGCTTTAGTTAAGCTGTTACCACCTGCTTTTATATTTTCTTTGACATGTTAATCTTTAGACGTACATCCCTTGTGAGAACAGATGTGTTATATCATGTTTGTTAGCACTCTCAACCTTCTCTCCATGTTTTACCTGTTTTTTTGCCATCATTATTCTGTAATTACCATAAATGAATGTTTGGAAAGTTCTCCTCCTCGTTGTTGTCACAGTTAAAATATCTTATTAACAGATTTGTTTTCTTTGCAAGCAGAGCTGTGAGGCACTAGGCCAAAGGCTGTCAAACAAGTTATCCATTTAGTCCATAGGCAGCGGCTAAATTTACAGTGCCCGTGAAAATCTGCCCCATCTCGCCGGAGAGAACCCCTGGGTGAGCGAGCTGGGAGCAGGCCGTTGGCCGAGCTGTCCTGGGGAGAGCCCCCGAATTCCAGATACGGGCTCGCCCCGCTCAGCAGCAGGAGCGACGGTCGGGTCTGCCGCGCAGCCGAGGGACGAGCCGGCGGAGCCCGAATCCGCGCGTGCCGGCTGGTGACTCGCGCCAAGGGCGGGTGGCACGGTTTGCGTTGCGGAGACAGCGCTTGTCCGTCTGCCTGCGGAGAGCTCGTGTGTGCTTTTAGCTTCCCCGGTCTTCGCGTGGCTTCCTCCACGTTTTACCCTTTTCCCAGCAGATCCTGGGAAACGTGCAGTTTGTGTCAGACTTGTAGTGCTGGCGGGTAAAGATGGAGAAAAAGCGAGGACTGGGAGAGCAGGAGTTAGGGCTGTGATCATCATGGGATGTGCAAGTGTTTTGCTGGACTTTTAAGTCTTAGCTTATAAGAAGTTTTCACCTACATAATGGTTAGATATCATCATATAAAGTATTTGCCTTTTTTTATCTTTTACAGTTTTTGGTTTAAAACTTTGCCTTCTGATAAAGATATTCATTTATGTATCAGGGTTGGTAATTTAATTTTCTCAAAATTGCTTTTTCTGTCATTAGGAGTTACATTTTCCAAAGCATCATTTGTAAATGCTTAGGTTGATAACTTGAACAGCAAACTGTAACTTGCGTTCTTTCTGCCGGCGCTCCCCAGTCTGGTCGGGTTTCCCACGTGTTTGTCGCGGGCACGAAAAAGATGCAGTAGGTTTTTTTCAAGATCATATAAATGATGTTTTTCTGTAGGTGCAAGTCTTTGAATTCCACTTTTTAATCAAAGAAAAAATACTCTTAAGAACGAAAGTCTTGTCCTCCACATAGCTTTCACCGCAGAAGCGGAGCTTGCCTGCTGCCCCTCCGCGTCCCCCCCGCGCCCTGCCCGTCCCTGGGGAGCTTGAGCTGCTGCGAGGATTCTCGGTTTCGGTGAGGTGGCAGGAACAGCAGTAACAACACTCGGAAGGTGCGAGAGTGATAAAACCAGGGACTGTCTTCGTCACGCCCCTGGTGCCTGCATTATTTATGAGGTGTTGTAAAGCTGCTGTGAGAGAGGGCTGCAGGAGAACCCACCGGAGAGCTGGGACTTTCTTGTAAATGTCAGGCGAGCCTTATTGGACATGACATTTGGAAAATTATCACTTGTGGTCTTGCATATCTACTCTTAAATACTTTAATGAGAATGAAATAATGTTATCGTGTAGATAACGCTTTATCCCTCACCCTCAGTAATTCCTCTGCGCTCTCTGTCGAGTTTTGGGTTGAAACTGTTGCAATCTGTCAGATCTCCCGCCTGGGGAATTGCACAGTCGTGCCCCTTCGCAGCTGATCTGCAAAAGAAAATTTGTCATTACTCGAGTCAAACACGAACCAGTAACAGCATTTCACATAAAATGTAAAACGTGACAGCGGTCATCAGATGTCTGTAGTGAGAGGAAAAAGCACGAGATGCAGCAAGGGGCAACAGGCAGCTCCCTGCCTTTATTCCCGCTCTTGCGGGCTGCGGAGGGAGATTCCCGAGGGTACGGCGCAGAAGGAATGCAGCTGCAGTGCGCCGGAAAGGGTGCGCGGCGTTTCAGAGACAGTCGTTGCCCAGTGACGCTCTGTGTGTCTGAGGATGAGGATGTGTCTTAAACCAGCGTGTCCTGATAACGCTCTGCGTGAAGAGCGGGCTCGGGGTCCAGCCCAGGAAGGGGCCGGGAGAGGCTGGGGACCCCTAATCCGAAGCAGTGCAGTCTTGGGATGGCTTGGAGGAGGAGGTAGCGCTTTGCGTGCGGCGTGCGCGGCTGTTGTGCATTTCTGCAGTGGAGAGGGAGTAGCTGAAGGTGCACCATGGTTAGCCCTCACGGGAGCGGGCGGCTGGTTATTTACTCCTGTAAGCAGTTGCTCAGGAGGAAGACTTCAGCGTGCTGGAGAACCGTCACCGAGCTGCGCTCCTCCGCGTTGCGTGCGTTACGCTGACGACCGTTCTATTGGAGAGCCGTCAGCGCCCAGAGGTCCGCTGAGCCCGGACTCGGCTTTGCTTGGCGCTGCAGAAACGCACACAAAACGGTCGTTTTCCAGATCTGTGTCTCTTGATCAGTGGTGCCTGGCTGTCTCACCAGAGATAGTTCACTTAATTCAGTATTCCTGTTATGCATGAAATCGAATATGTTATTCTCCCTGATCACAGAAGAAGGATGGATACTTTATTGATGTCCTGGCCATCTTTTAAAAAGGGGAAACAGACTTGCTTATTGTTGTTAATAAACTGTATAATACTGAATGTTTACAAGACTTTTTTAATGATCTTTTGTTACTTAAGGCAAAATATTTGAGACATTTGTTGTTTTGAGGCATTAAATATGTTTTGCAAGGTAATTAAGGAGATTAATGCTAATTATAATTGGTGTCCATTCAAAAATGTCAAACCTATTTAAGCATATTTTCCATAATAGTTGTTAATTAGTGAACTGCATTGAAGTTTACATTCGGAGAGGAGTTAAAACCTGATCGGAAGAGCAGTCATGCTGCTGCGGATCTGGAAGACATGGGCAACCTGGAGCTGGCTAACACAAGTCCAGGAACGAGTCAAATATGTTGCTTTTTCACTGATCTTTTATTTATTTCCTCCCACAGTATTTTAAGAAGCAGAAACGGTTAATCCCGGAAAGGACGGTGTGGAAATATTTTGTGCAGCTATGCAGTGCAGTTGAACACATGCACTCCCGCAGGGTGATGCACAGAGGTAACATTAATTCAGTCTCTTTTCACTGAATAATAATATAATGTTCCAATTAGTAAGCGCCTACATTCAAAAACAATTATGCTGATGTTCAGCCAATGCATGTTGAGAGAGGCTGGAGCTTGCACGATGGATTTCTCCTTCTGTCTCCCTGCCTCATTGTTACAGGATTCAGTCCGAAGTGAGCGTGGTATTAGGAAGATGAGCTGCTTTGTATTCCAGACACTGATATTAAGTAGAGGTGTCAAACTTGCCATTAGAGAAGTGTCAGAAGTAAAATGCTGAGACTACTGGATGCAGTGAACTCGAAGAAATAGCCTTCATTATATCGGCTGTGACCTTAGAGAGTTTAGAAGAGTTTTTCTGTCTCGTGAGCTTTTCTGAAATATTAATACAAATATGTCCCACACTCTCATAACCTCTTCTCCGTTCTCATTAATTATTTTTGAATCTCCTAGAACTTTTCATAACTTTGAGCTCTATCCAAAAGTTACGTTGCTTCTTTCAGCATAAATGAAATACTTTGTGAAGGACTTGCCCCGGGAAATGCGAGTGTCCCGAAAGGCCGCAGTACCGGTCTCTGCTGCCTGGTAGTCCTTTTTCCTTTCCTTAGCCTTTGAAGCAGTGCATTCTTCGCTGAATTTTTTTCATCAACGTGGTACTGTTTTTGGTCCTTTATACATCCCCTGATGCAGGTGCACCTGAGTTAGGTCTGTGATGGGTGGCTGAAATGTGGAGCCTCCTACATTCAGTCTGCTCTGACGTGAGGAAGGAGCCCCACTGCCTCCGTCCGGACAGGCGACTGCTTGGGCAGCTGGGGTTCTAGGCATTTTTACGCTCCGTGAACAAACTGGGCTGTACAGAGCCCAGAGTTTATGTCTGTGTGGGACAAGAAGTTGCCCTTGGTAGGAGGGAACGTGGCGGGCAGTAGTTTCCTGCAGAAAACAACCATTTGCAAAGAGCAGCAGACCTGTTTCTTTGATCTCCATCAGTTAGACGTTGCCTCTATTCTGATGTGCTGTTTTTTTACGTTTTCCCTCACTGCTGTTTCTTGTGTGCTGGGAAGTATACTCTGATTTTTTGTGTGTGTGCAGAGCTTGAAGTCTTGGAAGATTCAGCCTATCAAAGCTAGACAGAAACACGGTTCTGCTCGAGCCTCCTTTGTACAGAGCGCGCTCCAGGCTATGCTTCTGTTGCGGTATTAGAACCAAATAACCTTTTGTGGCTTTGACCTTTTACCTTTTTCTTCTTGCAGACATAAAACCAGCCAACGTGTTTATAACCGCCACAGGGGTGGTGAAGCTGGGAGATCTTGGATTAGGCCGTTTTTTTAGTTCTAAAACCACTGCAGCACATTCCTTAGGTAAGATGGTACTCGTGCAGCTGTCAGCTGGGGTGTTCGAGAGAAGCGGGGTCTGGGCTCTTACTGCGGCAGGAGCTTGGTTCGCTGGACGCGTACTGTGTTTGCTGTGACGTGTATTTTAAATACTCTTCATATGAAATTAATAGCTATTTTTTTTTTTATTAAACTCCACTTGATTTTTTTTCTGGAAGGCCTGGTAAGTGTTTGATTTACAGCAAATGTGACCAATGCGCCTTTTCCCCTCTGAGTGGCACGTTTGCCCGCGCTCTGCGTGTTGGAGTTGGGTGTTGCACCACCACCGTTTTGGCAGATGCTGGTCAGCCGTCTTACCCTGAACAGAGGTTGTGGCTGGCTGAGGCGAGAGAAGTGTTCAACGCCCTCACGGTTCTGCTGTTACAGAACGGGACTTCACTTGAAACTCAGCTGAGGCTGTAAAGATCCACATTTTCTTCTTGTCTTCTACACATCTCAAAGCTGTTTTCCTGCTCGTCTGTTGGTGCCGCCAACTGTTCTTGCCGAAGCGTAGTACCTTGCTTTTATTCTTACTGAATTGTAGCCTGTTTCCAGACTCTCCCTCCTGCGATCACTCTCAATTTTTAGCCTGTACTCTGCTGTGCTTTGGTTCATCCCGGCTGCTTGTTACCCCCAGAGGCAGTGGTGTTCCTGCATGGGTTGGGCAGAAGCAGAGCTGGCGGCGGTCTTGAAGGGCTTCACTTCTGCTTTGGCAGGGGCCTGTACTTCCGACCAGTTTTGCGTCCATTAAGCAGTTTCATTTAGACAGATTTAACAGGCTGCTTTGAAGTAAAGTTATACGAGTCTTTGATAAAAGCATGAAGGTAGTAATACAGCTGTTGCTTCTGTTTCCCTCCCTCTGAAGCCTCTTACCTTATCGTGGAAAAAATTATACAATTTGTCATGATGTTTTGTGGACCGCTCATATGATGACGATTTGTTTCTTGTTCTGTTTTCTGTGTTTTACAAGTAGCAATATTACATCTTCAGCATTTTTCTGGGAACTGAAATTACGTTGACTGGTTTAGAGCGTCTGATTTTCTCTCTCCCTCATTGTTACGGTTAGCATTAATTACAATTTTATAGAAAAGTATACAGTGTAGGCAGTTCATTCTTCAAGTCTTACGGTATGAAAGTGTTTCATAATTGTGTCTGTAACCTCTTGCGAGGTGGCTGATTTTTCCGTTTTTATTAACGGGTCTCAGTTTTTGGAGTCAGAGAGGTACTGCTGTGTAACAGCAGTGAGTGAAGGAGCTTTGGGCTTTTGGTGTGATTTGTGAGCTCTCTCACAATTAGTTCGGACAGATCGTTTGGAACACGGTGGGTTTGCTTCGCTATTGCCTGGGTGCAGTTTCCTCCACTGAGTGTGAGTCTTGCTCTGTTGTTTCTTGTACATGTACAAACTTCACTGATGACGCTCGCCAGCTACACTGGGACTTCTGAGTGCGCAAGGAAGGAAGACACATGCTTTATTTTGTGTGTGCTTAAAAAAAGATGAGGCATTTCTACAGTTTACCTCCCTAAAATATTAGGAGATTTCCACTTGCATCAAAAGCTATCCTAGGTTATATACACACTATACTTAAGAGATTAAAATAAATCCTCTTCACAGCAAGTTACAATCACATCATCTGAACAGGCAAAAATATGATCATGTCTAATTATATGATCTTACCTAGTTTGACTGCTGCACTTATTACATTAATAAGAGTAAATTGGGGCTTGGAAACTGGCTGCACATGTAAGCCAAGCTGGTGACCTTTACCGGGGCTGCTCTCTGAGTTGAGAAGGCTCGTGTAGGAAGAGTTAAGCCTCTTCTGCATGAACCTTGCCCTTCCTCACATCACCAGCATCCTGGAAACGGGTGAATGAGGCGCCGAACGCGGAAGGGGCAGCAGTGGGTGAGGCTGGAGACGGCGCGGTGTGGTGTGGGAGGGATGGACACACCCCTGCTTCCAGTGGTTCTTGGATCCACGTAAAAAGAACATTTTTACAATCAAAAACCATGCGGACTTGAAGCTTTTTTTGTGTGTGTGTAATTTGCCAGACATACAGGTTTTCTAGCAGCAGGAATTCTACTGATCTTGGTTTTGGTTTAATTAAGACATTTGTTTAAGTAGCCGTGAGTGATGAACACCCTGCAAACCAGAGCGTGGTACCCGTGCGGACCCGGGCTGCGATGCCCGGCACTCCCCGTGGCCGCGTTGCCCCGGCAACCACCCTGAACCATCATTTCTCTGGCTGCTGACCCATGAATTGAACGCGTGGCTTATGCAAATATATTCATCTGATTTTTTTTTTTTTCTTTCTTTGTATTTGCTAGCATCAGACTGGCATAAAAGGGCGTTAGGCAGTCCCACGGCCCAGGTGTACCCCCGGGCTGCAGCAGCACGGCCGCCGCCGTGGCAGGAATGGGAGCCGTAATTAGAGCAAGGAACAGAATGAACGTCAGACGAATTACCAGGCAGCAGATCATATTTGTCAGGAAGGATTGCATACATAAAAATTAAGTGACAGTACATGCCGGGGTAATGAAAGAAAAATGAAAGATTTGCCTGTACACCGCTTGTGAGATGCAGACAGGCGCCTTGCTCGGAGCGACGGCAGGAGGCCTGGCACGGCCGGTCGGGAGCATCACCAGGGCAGTGGGCAACCGTGGGGCAGGGAAAGCCCCGGCCCGGGCAGACCTGTGAGAGGGGGATCACGGACACCTCCTGCCTCCCGAAGTAACAAAACCGTATTGGGAAAGGCAGCAGTACTGTGGGACGGGTGATGAACACCAGGAATGGGCTGGGGGCTGGAGGGTGCGGGTGCGTTCTCCAGGTGGCACCTCGTGCGCCGCTTCCCCTGTTCCCTGTTGGACTTGTGAGAGAACAGGAGATGCTTTTCCGCAGGGGAGAGCTCTTCAGGCGCAAGCTCTGCCCGAAAACTCCGTGTTTTAAAGGTAATGAGTGTAGCTAAGGTGAGTTTTACTACTTCGTGTTACAACGTGGTGGCTTGCTGTCCATTCTTTCCTAATCTAAGCTCCCGTGGAGCAGAAGCTCCAGGGTTTAGTTGAATGGCGGTAGACTCACATATCGCAGAAACTTCATTTTCATGGGGGGTGTCGGACGGAACAGGGGGGACAATTCAGGATAAGCGAGGGGGAATGCTTTTTCTTCCTTTTTTCTGTGTTCAGTACTGCTTACTGTTATCTTGGAAAATGTTGCAGTTTATAATGTGAGTGTTTTACTGCATTCCTATTTTTCTTTCTTTCATTTGTATGGTTGGTTCCCCCCCCGCTTGACAGGCTGTTTCACTGCAGATCACGACTCCCCTTAACCCAGGGCTTTGCCCCCGGTAACGAGGAATCGGCATCTGGATGCCGGAGTTTGGGTGGGTGCCACCATGAGGTCTGGGTTGATTTTATAGTGCTGGTGGGTGATGTGCTGCCAGGTGCTGTCTCTTTCATGCAAGGTTTAATAGCGCTAGGAGTATTTTTTTGTCTGTTTTTGATGTTTGGTTGTGTCCATTATTTACTTGGTTGATCTCTGAGGTGGGCGTCCAGAGGAACGTCTTGTCAGTTAAGGCTATTCTAACATGCTTGTTAGAAAGTTGAAAGTCATTAACTTTGCTATAAAACCTAATTAGTTATAAGACAAAAATTGTAAATAGCACAGCATATTTAAAAACTGCATAGACTTTGGAAAACTTAACAGTAAGCTGGTAGATTTTTGTTTTACTAGGAGCTGTAATAAATATAGAGAATTTCCATTAATATTAAAATGGTTAATGTAATTGTGAACTGATACAATGCCCATTTTTAGCCAAATAAACTTGGTATTATCCAAAGTTCTGACTGGCTTTACGTTTTGAAGAAAAAAGAGAAAAGAAAAATAAAAAACACGAGAAAAGCAATTTTACACAGAACAGTCTTGTTTTGGAGCAGATGATTTATTATTTATTCTTGGACAAGAATAAGCTTGGAGCAGATTTTCCTTTTGGGGGATGCACGTAAGTCGAAGCTTCCCAGTTTAGAACATGCAGGTAGCCGGGAGTGGGAGTACGTGGGGTGTTACACGCTCCCTCTGGTTTCGTGCTGGATGTGAGGGCGAACCGGGAGTAACCGCAGCCCTGAGGATAGCTCTTCTATAAATGGGCTGTTTGTCTTTTTTTGTTTCTTTCTTTCTTTTTTCTTTTGCTTGCCAAGCCAGTTTGCCATCTGAAACAAAGTCGCAGTACTTGTGAAGAAACAAATGGGCACCAGAGATCACTTGAAATTTCAACAGCCACTAATTCTGTGCATGTGGAGAAATTTTGGCCGTTTGGTCTGTGCCTGTAGTACCGTATTGGTGGAAACTGTCAGTTCCCAAATTTGTGGAATCTGTCAGTTCCCAAATTCTCCTTCTGGGGAAAGACCTCAGCCTTCTTGTTGGAAATACACCCCAAGTAATGCAGACGTTTAGAAATACGTACCCGTGAACTTGAACTAGACTCGTTTTAAGTAATGCTCTACTTTGTTCTTGGTCACCTACAAGCACGTCTGGAGGGATGAGCCAGGTGGGGGTTGTGGGCTTTCGTTTTCAAGTAGTGTGGCTTCCCTGCTGTGTTTGCATCACTGGATATTATGAAAACATACTAAAATATTTTTCTCAACTGTATGCATGCTCATGGAATATGTGATAGTCTGTCTTAGGTGTTAAAGCTAAGCTAATCATACTAGAAATAATTATTATTTTAAAAACTGTGTGGGTTTGTGTTACGGATGGCATCTCAGGTGTTTGAGCATAGTTCTTTGCCTTTTTCATTTGTAATGAGCATGTTTCACAAATCACAAGTGTTTCAAAACATTGCAAAGTTTGTTTTGACAGGAGTGGAACATCTCAAGAAGGAAGGAATGCTTTAATCAGTATTACCCCTTTGAGGCCCGCGTTGTGCTCTGATATCTCTTAGTTTGAAACTGGGAATACTCTGTAAAGATACAATAAAGGTCAGACTTTGTTAGGTTCTTTCATATTCGGAACTCTGTTCCCTGCTGTGAGAAGGAAAAGTGATGGATTCAGAAACACAGTTCAGCTCAGTATTAAAGATGAGCTGGAAGGTGTTGGTGAAGGTGGAACAATAAAGGCATTCCTTATCACTTCTTCTTCTTGTACTTTGTAGCTAAATACGGCTGTGGAGTTTGATTAATTCAAGAGATGCTTATTTTTGATAGCATTTTTAAAAAGTCAACATACAGAGCCTGCTGAAGTGTTTGGAAGTACTCCGCAGTGATTTCAGTCGAGCGGCAGTCTGCCCAAGGGGCTGGGAGACGGCTGCTGCCGGCGGCTCGGCTCTGGTGCAGGGAAGCAGTGAATGGACTCTGTCCAGAGTCGCCTAAAAGCGCGAGTCGGGTTTCCTCTTCTGCCTGCCGGGGTGCAGCTGAGGATGGATTGCCCGGGGAGCATCGATCCTGGCTGCTCGGTGTTTGCACAGGGAGTAGCTCTGTGTGGAAAATAACGATGGTGTGTGACTGGGCTGAGAACCCGGCCTCTGTCACTTTCTCAACAACAAAACTCCTCGGATTCAAGCTGAGAAACGTGTTTAAAACGAGCGAGTATGACCTCCCCCGTGTAGGGAAGGACTTGCCGAGGTCAGAGCTCTTCACCTGGGTGTTTCTGCGGCAGTGTGGGAGCTCAGCTCCGCGCACCTGCGCATGCTGCTGGCTGTCGTTGCGCGGGTAGGGTTTTTAATTCAATCTATAGATGAGAGGAAAGGAATTTGAATTTTATTTCTGGAATAGCTTTGCTGCCTTTGCCTGTGTGTTTTGCTGGTGCAACAAGGCACTCTGCTCTTGATCTAACTCGGAATCATGAACATTTCCCTGACCTGGGTGTTGCAGATACCCCAGAGCCGTTCTGGCCCGTGCGGGTGTTGGAGCTGTGCACACGGACAGCGCTGGGCAGCGGAGGAAGAAATGCTGTGCTGGCAGCGCTGACGTGGGCCGATACTCAGTGAAGTGTGGCGGCTGTTGGGAGTAGAATGGGAAGATGCTTACTTAGTCACAATCTTCTCTACCGTTTTGCCACCGTTGTAACTTTAAAAGCGTTACTCTACCAGTGATTAATATTGAATCTGAACAATATTTTGTATTTTCAGCAAGGCAAATACCAAAGAAAGTTCTGACTAATAGTCTCCGATTAGACTGTCCTTGTCAAATTGACTAATGTGATGCAGTGCCGAGCCCGGGCTGACTGCACTGGAAGCCTTGTGCGGTTTTCTAGAGGATGCTCATTACAGGAGATTCCCACGTAATGTTGGACAGGCCACAAAGAGAATTGGGCTTGTCAGTCTTTTATCATGACAGTTCTTTAAAAATTAATGCACCCGTTTTGAAACGCAGAGACCTGCTTGTTCGTACATTTGCTGACAACACTACGGTGATGGTAGGTAAACGTGCAAGGTAGACTTCAGAAAATCAGCTCAGGCGTGGACTGCTCCACAGACCTATTAATGTAATGGAAGAGACTAATGCTCAGAAAATCAAATACGGACTATAACGCACTCATCCGTGTTATAAACCCTGTCATTCTGCTTCGATCAAAGGTCGTTTTAAGGCCTGATCTGAAACGACAATTTTAGCCTACCAAGCAGACCCCTGCTAACGTGGAAGGCAAGGCCATAACTTTGGAGCCCACGCATGATTATTTGCTCTGAGCTTGTCACGCAGTGACCCAGAATAACTGATCACAGGAACAGCTACGGCTGGAGGCCACCCCTGGCACCGGCACTCTGGAGCACAAAGACTTCGGGGAGCAAGAGTGGGGCTGATTTTCGTGCTCCCTCCTGCCAGGGGCATGCTGCTGGCCACCCGTGCTCAGCTCCCGTGCCTGCTGGCAGGGAGGGGCTGGCGTGTGCTGCTGCGTCTGCTCCCGTGGCTCTCCTGGCAGCTCTGAGGAGAGCAGCAGCACTGGGAGGCTGGAGGTAGGGATGTGTCTTACACACTGGTGCTCAGTGGGGACTTCCAAAACGGTCTTCAGCACACAGTGAGTCACTGCTTCTTCTGCAGCTGCAACTTTTTAAGCAGGAGAATGAATCGGTGCTGTTCCAACCCAGTCGGTTCTCGTACAGAGATGTGGCAGAGGTGTGGGGATTACTTGGAGCTGCGCTGTCCGTTGTGCGCGCCTGGCACGCACACGCGAGAGATCCGCGGAAAGCCTTGCTGGATCCTTGGCATGAGTCCTGTCTGCTTTTGGTGTTCTGTGAAGTTACTCTGCGCAGCCTGTTGAAAATTATGAACTATTAACAGAGCTCTGGTCTCATCCATACACAGAGGTCTTTCACTGGCAATTGAAACCATCCAGATCCGGGGCGATGTCAGTCTGCATGCGCCTAGGCTGGATATGATGTTACTGGGTATGGAAATATATAATAATCTCTGTGTGTTACTTTTCCTGTACAGTTTGTATAGAATTTGCAGAAATGTAATTTCTCGTTGGAGTGCTCTTCACCTTGAAAGTGAAGTAATTTCTTATTTGAATGGCCTGCAAGCACAAGCTGAGTTTATCATGTAGGGCAGCTGATTACTGTGAGTCCTGGGGGACCAGATCAATGAAGGGAAGCAGTCCCCTTCTTGGTTACTTGGCTTATTTTGGGAAGTAGAGTTTTATATGTGTATTCTGGTAACAGGTTTCACACCCATGCCATAGGATTAATTTCAAATTATATGCTGCATTTCAAATTGCACTGAGTAAAAATTGTTGAAGTTCGGTAGACTCAGGGTTTGGGCATATAATTGCATGATGGAAATGTAGAATAAAGATTGAAGGGTGTTGGTTTGGGAGGAGGGGGGTGTTTCTGTTTGAAGGTAAGCTGCCTGATTTTCACCCCAGAGAAGGAAAATGCCTGGAGTGTTTCAGGTGTAGTAGCCGGTGCAACATGATCCTAGTTTACCCCACAGTGAGCTTAGGGCTTCAGAATGCTGATCCGGTAGAGGCTTTGGCAACAGGGTAAACTGGGAGGATCTGGTGCGTATGGCATCCATACTTCCAGCAAGACCTACTAAGGGGGGATGCGGAGGATGCTTCGGAGTAAATTGGATAATTGCATGCTAGCGTTAACAGTACTAATTTCAAATTAATGCTCTTTGTTTTGACAAAAGAACCTAAGAGAAGACTTGTATTGCTGTGATTTCCAGCTTCTGGTCGGATGCTGGTGTACTGAGAACGAGTTATTGTCTGGCTCCTGGGGAGCTGCCCCGCGTCTGACGGCTCCTCCGTGTCCGGGACTGTGTCCTGTTGTGAATTCTTTGGCGCGGTAAACGTCTTTCTGTCCTGTGAAGACAGGCTGTGTGCGGTGCATATGTCAAAGGGATCCTGGCCTGCGTTTAGGTTTTCTGGGTGACAGAGGAACGCAGTTCAGATTCGGGCTCACGCGTGTACCTGGCACGGCGTGCTCTGAGCTAGAGGGACCCAGAGTGATTTTGTTCAGGCCTCGCACGGACGGCAGCAGCTTCATGCTGGGTCATCTCTGCGCTCGGCAGGGGTTGGTTTTGCCTTTCGAGAAGCTCTTGCTTCCAGAACTCGTTTGCTTCCCCCCGTACACGAACCCGACGTCGGGGGAAGGTGGTGGCGGGTCTTCCCCCTGCCCCTCTGACACCATCCTGCGTCTGCTCGCCCGGCTGCCAGCTGCCTGCGGGCGGCATTTCAAATGGAGAAACTGTAAACCGAATGTTACAGGCAAATTAAACATTTGCCATCTTCTGAGGAGAGGCCTTTAATTAGGAGAAGGATACACTGGAATGCCAACAGTAAAAAAAAAAATTGACAGGGGACGGGGAAGCAGGCGAAGCAGGAGAAAAGAGAGCATACAAAGTCCTTGGATGTTTTAATAAATGATGTATCTGAGGATTATTTGATGTAGTTGAGACTGCCAGGATGTCTTATATTTTCACTACCACAACTGAAACTTATTTAGGATTTAAAAAAGAACCTTTTTGAGGTAAGGAATTTATTAATAATTTCCTGTAACTCCTGTCCAAAATGCTGGCATAATTTTCTTTTGATAAAATACAGACTTCTGGAAGTACATAGAAATCCCACAGCTTCTGACGTGACTGCAACTTGGAGCAGAGTTTTGAAGTTTGGAATTACTACCTTGGGTTTGTCAGAAAGTTTTTTGAATACCTGTCTGGTGCTGGGCCCGTTACTTCCGTTTCTCTGCTGCGGCGAACGGCCTGCTGCCCCTCGGCAGGGGCCGCGCGCTGTCCGGAGCCGCGCGGTCACGCCCCCAGTGCGCTCTGCGGCCGATCG
>Ga0181612_121849_pt1 | contig 15699 bp, 5 predicted proteins | sample HoacroProtozoa21_FD_119630 | JGI IMG/M metagenome (GOLD analysis project Ga0181612, IMG submission 119630) | Hoatzin crop microbial communities from Cojedes, Venezuel. Combined Assembly of Gp0051906, Gp0051904, Gp0051908
AAACAGTTTGGCCCCATCCTCCTGACACCCACCCTTAAGACATTTACAGGCATTTCTAAGGTGCCCTCTCAGCCTTCTCTTCTTCAGGCTGAACAAGCTCAGCTCCCTCAGCCTTTCCTCGTAGGAGAGATGCTCCAGTCCCCTCACAATCTTTGTAACCCTCCGCTGGACTCTCTCCAGTAGTTCCTCATCTTTCTTGAACTGGGGAGCCCAGAACTGGACAGAGTACTCCAGATGGGGCCTCACTAGGGCAGAGTAGAGGGGGAGGAGAACCTGCATCAACCTGCTGGCCACACTCTTCTTAATGCACTGAAGGGTATGATTTCATGACTAAGTACACTGAAACACTGTTGTCCATCAGGCAGGCTACAGGAATGTTTTGCCACATCAAAGTTTTGTCTGTTAAGGCAGAGTATCATGTTTTCAACAGCTCCGAATGCTACTGATACTTTGTCTGATACTTCTAGAGTTTTGGAAACTCTGTGACCACTGATCTTTTCCCCAGGGCAATATTACATTCATTTTAGAAGAAGCTAGACTTCATTTTTCCAGTCATTTTTAATCATCACTACCCCTTACACACAGAAACCACCAATGTAAGTGTTAGACACAAAATGCAGCCTGGAATTTGAGGACTTAAAAGAATGATAAGCAGTTGATTGAGTCCTGTGATTGGTAACACATGACTTAAATTTATCCTTGTTTTATAATGCATCATTGCCAGAATACCAGCATTATGAAGTCACTATTTCACCTTCTTTGTGCCCTCTGTTCCCTCACAGACCCCGAAAGTTAGTTGCCCTGTATACACAGTAGTTGTGGGCTTTTTTTTCGCTGTCAACTAGATTTTGAAAAGCTTTACGAAAATAAGGTGCAGAAGGATTGCTTCTGACAGAACCAGACAAATCAATTAATTGATCTCTGACAGTCAGGGATAATTTTATTTCCTAGTCTATTAAGGAAAATCAGAATCAGTTAGCTAATTTCACTAGAGAAAATATCTGTCACCAGTTATTAAGCAGCACATGATGGAGAGAATCAAGGATGGAAAACTTCAAAATGTTTTTTCTTCCAGAAATTGCATCACTTATTCTCAACCTTCAGAAGTCTTGCATCACATAGCATTGCAAATCTTTCAGTTTGACCAAAGAAAAGGTTCTTTCTTCCCCTATATGAGCACCTACAGCATTTAAACTTTGATGTCTATAATTACTGACACTGTTACGTTTGTGCTTCAGAAGAAGAGAAATTTAACACTGAGCGAAGCAAACTATTTGCAACACATAATTTGCTGATGACTGTTCCTTTTATATATGCCAGAAACATAGAACCATAAAAAAATATTTACCAAAACAAACCTGATTACTTTTATTTCAGTCTCTTTTCAATATTAACCATTCATACAGGTTAAGAAACATGATTCAAATATCACAAGGTATAATTCAGATAGATTAAGGAGTTGCCACTTCTCGTGGGGAGGGAGAGGTGGCAACTGGCTCTGTGTGCATACAGAATTCAGAGTAGCTTCCAGTGCAATCAAAAGTAGAACAGGAACATTACTGAAGGCCTAACATTTCAAAGCACTTGGACCCTGTGATTTACAGCCAGCAGATCATGCCCTTAATCAGTTTTGATTATTAACCATCACGTAATGGCTCTGGAAGGGCTGATTCTCCCACAACTCTCTTGCTAACCCTTGTTGATTTATTCATTCCTTCATTTGCATGGAGTACTCTTCCTCAAAGGCCTCACAGTTTGCCCAGCCACGCTTTCCCTAAAGGCACTGTCTTTAGAAGGACAGTTAGCCAAAACTAAGTGTTTTGGAAAATACTGTCCTTATTTCTGTACAGTTACATAGTTCCAACTATGTTCCAGTTCCCAGGAATTTCAACATTATGTCAATTATGCATACAGTAGCAGGACTGCTATGTATTTGTGGAGATACATAATCAGGTTTTTGATTATTTTTAAAATTTTGGTTTTGTACCAAGGTATTAAAAGGAAAAATAAGCAACAAAAATTATGATGAATACTGTTCATTGTTGTTCTTGCTTTTGTTGTTAAAAAACACAGCATGTTGGGTTCCCATTAAGATTCCTTTCAGCTCTGCTGCTGTCCTGATGGACAACTTTTCATAAATCACTTTTCTGGCCTTCAGCAGGACAGAATGATATTGACTCAATTTACAAGGCATTCAAAGAAGGAAAACACTAGTTAAATAGAAAATTCCCATCATTATTACTTCTACTACCCTCTCATCCGGGGAGACCATATGTCAGTTCAAGATATCTCAGATGTCTATAGTGAATATCAACAATGGCAATAGGGGAAAAAATAAAAAGCATGCCCAAGATAAAATGAAATTTGGCAAGCTCATCTACTCCTTTTCTTTACACTGTTATGCTACAGTGGTAGGGGCTGCTGCGTAGATTAATCCAGTCAGAGGATACTGATCAACAAATAGGAGACACAGTGAAGGATTTTGTTGGAAATGCAAAGGTTAAAACTATGGAAGGAAAGCAAATGTAATACTACGCAGGATATATAATAAAATTAGTGTAAACAAATTTATGCAGTATAATGTATAGTACCATGTGTTTGGAATATTAATCAGTAAAGCAAGGTAAGCATCAGTCGGGAAAAAAAACAAGGGTAATTAGGAACTCATTAGAGTGACAGAAGAATATATTAACTGTGCTAGTGCTAGGTTTACCCCCACACCAGAGATTTGATCTGACTGTCAAAGCCAAAAAAATGATTTTACAGAAATTATTGAATGCAAAAGCAGACCAATATGACAAAAACCAGGCAGCTCGACAGGCAGTAACATGAGAAGTGGGAAGATTCCTGGCTAACCTCTGAACATTCTACCATCTAAGTCCAAAATAATCACTGAACCCACAGATGGGTGTGGATTTTCAAATGTGAGGAAGATCAAAGACATTGCACTGGTCATCAGAACCCTAGAAAAAAAAATCTATATCTAGGAGTGTCTTCTAAGGTCAGAAGGACTGGAATACACAGGAGACTTGTTTTATAACTCAGATAAACCAAACACCACAAGCACAGAGGATTGTTTTTTCTATTTAACACAAATACTTGGTACAGTCACAATGCTTTCTAACATAAAGTTGGTGGATATTCGCTTGGAGACATGAACAGAATGCCATATGCCAGCTGTTAAAACAAAATAGAACTGTATTTCCTTCATTCAAGTTCACAGCATCTTTTCCACATAGTTCATCTCAGCAAAAACAAATCACAAAAAGCCTGTATACAGTTGGAAACCGCTTTACCTAATCCATCCCAATATCTGAATAAATTCCACAAATTTATTGCAGGAAATGGTGCTGGAGATGGACAAATCAGCTGTGAACCACCCCTGTGCCAAGGTAAGGCTTGAAAGAGAATATCTAGTGTGCTTTATATATCAGTCTTCATAGATGAAAGAAAATAATATTCCAATAGACCCACTATTGTCTGATCTCCTCAAAGAGTGTTTCAGTATCTTATCTTTTCCTCACTGAAAAACACCCATGGGGTCCAGTATGCAAGCAGAATAACAACTCACACTCAGTTCAGAGCCACCAGGTTGTTATAAAAGATATTAGGAAAAAAGGGGCAAAAGAATAGGGGAAAAAGTACTACAATATGTGCAACCAGAAGTTGTACATATTCTTCTAACTTAGAGGCATGTGAAAAAATAATGTGGCTGCCAGAACCAGAGCTTTATGCAAATATAAGTATTCATGTTCCCTTGTGAAATGGTGGGATTCAGCTAAATTTCGTTAAAAGAAATATAGTCATTAGATTCACGACACTAAAATGAACATGTTCTCATTATAGTTCAATGCAGCTATCATTTAGCACAGAGGCTCAACACCAGTCCAGAAGCAGTTAAAGCAGCTATTGTACTTATATTTGAACAGATGCTTAAAATAATTTAGAACATTACAAGACTATTACAAAAACTAGTCAGTCAGTCTGACTTTATAGTGAATGTAATGTACATTGATCTTCCTTGACAGCAATGAAAGGCCAATGACATCCTTCCCTGCTCCAGAGATTGCATGAAATGTAACTGCATTTGCCAGAAAAGAACCTGTTTTGGAGTTTAACTCTTTTCTGCAAACTACTCCTTTCTAATCAGGTGCATATTAATGGAAACATCAACTCACCCTCTCTGGAAGAGGTCCACATTATGGAATTTGTGTAGCTCCACAGAAAACTCGACCGTTCCCTGGACCTCAGACATGATTTTTTCAGGTCATCACCTTAACAACACATAGATACAGGCATTATAAACATTCGAAGTATTTTGCTTAACAAAACCATGAACAGATTACTACATTTTATGCAGCATCTTGGGATTCATGCAAAGCTTGAAATTGACTGAAGTCAACTGGAATCTTTCCAAGAACGTCATTGGTCTCCATCTTCAGGAAGATAAGCTAAAACCCAGATCAAAGCAGTAATTAAGAGGGGTAAAAAGTCTAATTAAGCCTGAAGACAGAATGATAATATTATGGAAAGTATAAGAAGAAAAAGTAAATAACATATGTGCAAGAATCTCAAAGCGAATTTTAATCAGCTCTCTTGCTGCTTTTGTATGGGAAATTGATTTTTTCGCTTCCCATTTTACCAAATGGCAGATATCCAGGGTCAGCACAGCTCATTTCTGTAAAAGCACAGGCTGAAAAGACAAAACATCTAGATAGATGAGAGCAGAATTCAGAATTATCTTGCTTTTGACCCCTCCTATGACTTAATTAAAGTCCTGGAAGGGAAGCTTCTGAGGGAATATGAATAATTTAAATATTAATGAATGGAAGAGATTCTTCTAAGACAAATGCTGACAATCAAAGCACCTAATAGGCCACAACAGTCAGATCAAGATTTTGAAGCATTACAGCCATTTACAGATAACATCTCACACATTCATTGAATCATAGAATAATTCAGGTTGGAAGGGATCTCAGGATGTCATACCTCACTCAAGGAAGATTTGCAAAGGTAAGTTTCCAAACCAGCCCTATTTAATACACCAGTGTAAATCCTTAACATTTCCTTAATTGTAGCACAGGCAAGTCAATGGCTTTTACAGCTTTTGGACAGATTTTGAATCTTCTATTTGCCTTTTCCTCCTTCTCTCCCTCAAAGTCTACTTCTGGCAATCTGCAAGCCTAGTCTAGACATTGTCTATAACATCATTGAGAAGGCAGAGATCAGATTTGTTTAATTAACACGTTTATAAACATCATTTTGGTAGCTGTTTGACAGCAGCCAACTGCAATTTCTGAGAAATACCCATGTCAGGGCTATTAATAATTCCCCTATCTGAGACATACGGTGCTTTAAGGGGACAGCTAGCTCAGACTGCAAAGTGGAGAGTTTCTCCATATGTGCTAACCAGTAATTTCCATGGCACTCAAAGATTTGACCATTTCCTCCAATGAAGCAGGATCGAAGAGGAGTTTGATACATGAAGTCCTCAGATAAGCAGTAGGCTGTAGCTTTCTGATAAGTCTCAATGCTTGCTCCTGATTAGTAATTTTCCAACTGACTGGCTTATTACACCGATTATTTTAAAATGTTTTCTTTCTGGCTATCCTCTCAAGCACCACCATTTTTCAAAAAGAGCCCATTCCATATTTAAAAGGTTGTTGATTTTTTAATTCACCCTTCTCAGAAACAAACTTTGCAGATGTTGACTCTTGAATGACAAGAATGGGACATAAAATGTACACAGTATAAGTAATATATGTCTATAACTGTGAGAAAGAAAAGAAGGAGTATTGCTAAGCTACCCATCTGATATATCTCCAAGGTAAGGAACTTTACATTAACTCTTGTCAGGCCATGACGTAGGAGCAGTGAAGATAAACTCTAATGCTATTGCTTGACAAAGTATGATTTTTTTTTCTGCCACCCCCCAATTTCAACAGGAATTAGACTAATACTTTCTCCTTTTGCTTTCTGCACAGCCTAAGGAGTTGTGTGTTGTTTATATGACATGTATATCACTTATCTACCAGGGTATGTGTGTAATTGTCTTGTCTGAGTGTACGGCATCAAAGCAAAGCAGACGGTGTGTGGGAAGCCAAAAGAAAACCGTGCAATACCACAAAGCAATACTCTGACAAGGTATTTAGCCTTGAGGAGAGTGCTAATTGGAAGGATTGCCTCTGGATAAATCTGCATGTTGTGCTGAGGCATATTTCCCTAGACCAAAAGCTCAGGATCAAAGGAAACTCCATGCTTTTGAAGACACCAGTTTAAAGAGGAGAGGTGTGAATGGATGACCAGCTAGTTCAGACCAGCACCAATGTTGCTGAAGAGAGAAACAATGATGTGAAGCTAAGGTTAGCTAAGATGAATGAAAAATTAAATACATGGAAACACACACAGGTCTTCACTGTATTTACATTTTATTTTGCATGATTTGCACCTTTTCAAAACAAATAGAGAAGAATTTTCCTGGGAAAAAAAAAAGTTTCTGTAACTTTATCTCCCTCACTGATCACCAGAATGAAAGAGTAAATAGCTACCAGACCAGTTTGGCCTTCCATCCACATCACTGGCACATCGGAGGATCACAGCAAATAAATCTACGTCAGATGGCTGTACGGACTGAGCCCCCAGCAGCAGGGTCTGGCAGTTCAGGGAACACCTGACAAGTACTAAAAGGGGCCTCTGGCACACGTTATCATCATGGCATTTAGCAAGGTTCAGAGAAAACTTGCTCAGAGACATAGGCATCATGCTTCAAAGGAAGAAGCTATGAAATTTGACAAAACAGCTGCAGAAACCCCTGGATCAAGAAAACACAAGTGTGTAAAATGATGCACTAAGTTTTCACTGCTGCACCAGGTGCCTACTTAAAGGAACCTAATCATAGCCCTTCAAAATCCAGGGCTTGTGAAGGACCTCTGACCACCCCGTACTCACTGATCACTATGTGTGGCAACCTTGGGTTATAGATAGACGAACAGCTGGTAAAAATAATACTGAAGGATGACATTACATCAGCAATGTAAACACAATAGGGAATGTTGCCAGTACTGAAGTATCATCAATTTATCTAATAAGTAGTTTAAAGAAAAATATAAATGTGATTTTTGAGAAGCCTTTACTATATATTGTTTTTTTCTGAAATGTCTGGTTTTAAGTCAAACCCTTTGCATTTTCCAGAAGAGGACTTAAGATGACACTAGTAAATGTCCACGGGAAGCTACTAAAGCAACAGGGAAGTGTTTTGGTCACATGCTTCTGTAAAAACAGTCCTCATGATCATTCTCATCATGTCCAGAGCACTGGATTGCTTCATAAGGTGCTGCCATTGTCACTATTTGTGCTATGCTGTCCTACAGGCACTGATGTTACGAGTCAGGTGACCACTTTGACAGTTTGTCCTTCCAACTAGAGTTGATGTCCTAACAATTTCAATTGTCATTTTACTTGTAGCAAGGAGACAGTAACTTAAAAGCAAAACCCTTTATACAAATAAATCTCTATGAATATCTGTATGTTAAAGATTGGAGACTGTCTCACTTGCATTTTTAAAGGAAGGCTTGATTATACTCTCCACATCTCCATTGTTGTCAGTGGAGATACCTTCTGGATTGGAGATTATTCAACATATCTTACTGGCCAAACTGCAATAGCTTTATTCATCTTTATCCTTCATTGCTTTCTGCAATCTTTTTGACTCATAACATTCATGATAATGACATTTTAGAGATACAGTCAACTGACCGAGCCCTCTGACAGTAGGTGATTAGTTGGTTGCGTACCATACGCACACAACTGTTAAACACCTTGAATCACAGAATCATAGAAAGTTTTGTGTTGGAAGGGACCCCTAGAGGTCATCTAGTCCAATCCCCCCGCAGCGAGCAGGGACACCACTAACTAGATCAGGTTGCTCAGAGCCCTGTCCAACTAAAAATTGAAGCTAAAAATGAGTCTGAAAATTCCCTGTTGAGATAGGAATCAGCATCCACCCAACCAAAGGGAGTAGAGGAAGGTAAGGTGAGGACAGAGCAGAGTGGAAATAAGGACAGGACATTACATACTCTGACAGTCCATGAACTTTCTAGCATTTGTGCAGTTACATCTGAGTGAAAAATAAACCAGATATTTATTTAGTGCTGTCACTTTCTTGTCCATCTCCACCACAGAACCTGGGGGGAAGAAAATAAGTAAGGAGAAAAAAAACACTGAGGACAAAAGAACAAAACACACTGTGATAAAGGGCAATGACTCATAAACTCAGAAACATTCATTTAGGAGAATAAATCTGCCTCTCAGGAAACACAGCACATACTATCTCCAGGATAGCACTATTGTCCTTACTGCTTTTATAGCATCTTTTATTTTATTCTGAATTTCTTGAGAAGATGATGTTTGTTGCTAGCTGGGCATTACTTATTTATTTATTTATTTATTTATAATTCCTTGATGATGTGTGTAGAATAAAGTCACAGTAAGATAACCTTATTCTCCTCTCCACAAATGCCTTCACCTACTGTAAATTTCTGAGTAAGGATCAAGGGAACAAAGTAAAAGAGGTTTGTAAACGCACAGAGACATGCTCTGAGACTAAACCCTTAGAAGAAGCAGCACACTCATTAGACTAAGTCTCTTCTTTTTGTTGTTGTTTTTCTTTATTAAGTTGCACTGATGTTCACCTTCATGCAGCTAAACTGGATCCCAGTTCTTACACCGGTGATTGCATCTCACTAGCCTTTTTTGAGCATACATTAATTGCTGGAGTCAAAGCAGTAAAAAATTTTAGTAAGTCCTTTCATTACAGGGTTGTCATTAGCTGTTCTTCAGTTTACAGAACCTGTCATTGTTTTCTGCTGGCACATCAATAAAATGGGAGAGATGACGTCTTCAGCAAAGCAATGATTTCAAAAGGTAACATCTCATTTTGTTAAACCAATAATTCTCTTCTAAGATTTTGGGTGATGGAAATGTATCTCCTTTACACTTTTAAAGGCAGCCTATCTAATTGCAATACTATAGATACAAAGATATGACCAGACTTGTTTAGAAAAAACTATATAAATAAGTAGTTAAAATATTTTATATTTTACCCTGGTTCAGTACAAATAGCTAACATAACAGGGACTAGCACCTGAATCTCCCATTAATAATATAATTTTGGACTATTCTAGGGTAGACATGGCACTAAATTTTACTCAGAATGTCTCTTCTTTTCTTAAAACAGATTGTTTTCCCAGCGCTGCTGAGACTAAAAAATTACTGGAATGTAAACTTTTTACTTGAATTATTATAAAATTTCTTTTTTCCTGAGACATGTATCATCCCTGGGGAAATCGCCAAAGATTACGGTTTTACTTCAGCAAAATGATTCAAGCAGGGGTTTATGTCCCTTTGACTTCTTGAATTAGACCTTTCATCTTATTATAGCACAGTCAACAAGCTAGAGCATTTATCCTGAGTCATGGAAAGCCAATGAAGTATGTGATCCCTCAAGAATCACTTTTTGCCACAGCTTTAAGAGTAATAAAAAAAGCTCTGCCTAGTATCCGGTTTCTCACATTCAAGAACTTCAATAAATTGATAAATCAAAATATCTGCACTCAGTGGAAAACAACTATCATCTCACTCAATATTTGGTCTCACTCAACAGTATGTAATGAAGTTGAAAGTAAGGAATATATTCCATAAAATTTGCATAGGTGACGACACAATTTAGAATTTAGTTAGGAGGCTTGTTAGTTTGTTTCCTAAATGCACTTACAAAACCCACAACTTTTAGGTCACTGCTTGTTTGTGTTTTTTCTGTTTGCTTTAATATGTATTACCATTTAAGATTTCAGTCTCAAGTCTACTTCAGAAATCATGTTATTCTTGCCCGTGAGAAACCTTCTAATGCTCTGTTCAGTCATGGAGGTATCAAGGATTCCTTTGTAAGATCTCCAGTCTTTACAATCACCTAACATTATCCAACATAGTTTACAGAATGAGATAGTATCACAGCACAAGATAGCAATAATCCCTTGTAGGTATTTTGCTAGGGTTTTAGGTTTCCAGTCTGCTGTAATCCTTTGATTTTTTTACTTCAATATGCAAGCCAAAGTAAAGACTTGTGATACAGGCAAAAACAAATGCAAGGCATAGTCTTATTCAATCATATCTATTAAATATGGACCTTTTTCACTACATAAACGTTTAGCCTAGTTCAAAATGTTAAAGATTAATTTGTTTTTGTACTCTAGAAGGCTAACTCAGTTTGGATGCAAGCCCTAAAAATAATCTTCCAATATTAAGAAAAAAAAAGCTTGCTGGTTTATATTCTCAGGAAAATCAATGTCCTCAATTGTATCAGATGCATTAGACATATGTTCGTAAAGAGTCCAGCACCATGAATCACTTTTCCAAAGGTTCGTTGATTGTTACTGCCAAAATGTTACGAGTTAGAGACACAGAGACAAATAATAAATGATCCTTTAAAAATTAATCATAAGCCAAAGAGTATTCAGAGTGGAGCAAATAAGAAAGGAGATAGTTTATTTTATGTAAATTTTTTTGCACTTGAAACTCCACTGTGCTTTGTCTTTTGCCAGCACAGCTGGAATTCACAAAGCACCAGTGGTACCTAGTTCACTAGGTGTAGGTACCCATTCAACATCCAGCAACAAAATTAGTGTTATGAGTAAAACCACTTGTACCTCACAGTTGAGAACCTTCAGTTCAGATCAATAACTTCATATATATGGTCCACATAGCCACAGGTGAAAACAGAGTGCAGCTAAGGGATCCAAAGAAAGTAATTTAGGAAAACAAGTTAACAACTTACTTCAGTTCCTATCACATACTGTTTGTGGGACCAAGACACATTGGAGAGTTTGTACAGGTCACCAAATCCAAGAAGGCTGAGAAGCAATGGTCTACATTATACCCTTCACAGACTGGTCATTTTAAGGGTATTCAGATGGAGGAATAAATCTACTAGGGTAAAAAAAACCAAAAAACAACTTGTGCCAGAGGATTTGTAGGGCAGAACTGAAATAGAGCCAAAATAAATGTCAAGTGCCAGTAGGCTGCTCTTACGAGATATAAAGCCTTTGAGCTATTAGGAAGGATTAAATGTGAACACAGCTGTGCAAATTTAGGTCAGATCACTCAAAAAAAAAGAGTGGAGAACAACCTCAATTTGTCCTCTGTTAGCACGTGCCTGTCAGGACACCAGTTTTGAGTTCAGCTTAGCAGAAATCGCTATCTGCTTACACCAGTTAGTAAGAACCTGCTGTTGGTAGTGTGCGCAAAATGAAACAGCAGGAAAAATTCAGACAGAAGAGGAGGGAGAGCAAAACAGAAGGAAAAAGGAGATAATACAAACTTTCACCTGGACTAGCTTCCCACTGCTACATAATCCTCTCTTCTTCACACCTTCCCTATCTCTTCCTTCCCCAACTTGTATTTGTTCTTTATAACCTTCAAAAGGAAAAGGGGTTTTAAAATTTTATGCACAACTGAGAGTTAAACCTCCAGACTCCTAAGAATATCATCATATTCAATCTTCAGCAGTTTTTGTGTCTTACTCCTACTGTTCACCTGAATTATTTTTTTTTTTATTCCCTTTGTCAGCCTTAGAAACAAAATGCATCAAAAAATCAGCAAGTTATTTGAAGCCTATTTAGGACACTCAGATAGAATTAGCCATCATAGTCACATTTGACTGTGCTCCCCTCACAAATAAAAGGAGCTATGGTTTTCTCAGTCTGGCATTTTTTGTTATTTCATACAGGAAATTAGAGCTCTTTAGGACACAGACCATATATTATTTTCCTGTACTCATAAAAGAGCCTTGCAACATTTTTTTTTTTTTTTAAGTTCTATTCAAGTTCATACCTGACTGATCTCCAAACTGCCTGGGCATAGGTCTATATTAAGTCCTTGGGAGTATATCTGAGTGTTTGACCTCATTAAAATCTTTAGCAACACCTAAAGATTAATTCTGTCTGTCTTGTGAGTAGGCCACACCTAGATGTGACAGCAAGTTGACTGAGATCCTCCTTGGAAAGATTCCAGCAACAGGGGCTGTAGGGCTGGAAAGAAGATGTAAGAAGATGGATGAGATGCACCCTCTTGTAAGAGCCATGTGGCTGCCTGATGCGCGAGTAAAGGAGCTATCTGCTTTTGAGCACAAGCTGTCATGTCAATAGAGACAGCAACAAATAATTCAAGTAGGTAACAGAGAGACTTGAACGTCACCATGATGCTACTAACTAGTGACAGCTAATACAGTGAAAGGCTCATGCATTGTATGGTTTTTTGGCACTATTCTGACTGCAGTTCCATTTCTGATAATGAATAATATCATGACACTATCTAACAGTGCTGTAAGCTCAGCTGTCCTTGTCAATTTTTAAATGCTTATACTGTATTTTGCCTGATCAAATTCACTACTGAGCTTCACTTGGGCATGTTATAATCTTCAGATGTTCTGAGGACATTCTAAGTAAGCACTTAGATTACATTTATGGCACTGATTATCCTTGTTTGTGAAAAATTTGAAACATAGACACTTGCCTATGAGATTCATCTCACTGACTAGAAATGCCTTCATATATATGAGGTGTTTAGAGTCACCCTACAGTCAATAGAGATCTAGCAAATAGACTCAACAAGATTCATATGACCCATTGACACCTACTTCTGTGCTGACTACCAAGGCAGCAGAAGGTGTAGACATATACTGTGTTGCTCAGGTGTAGACTTATAAGCCGAGTCCACGTCTAGTTAGATGAATGTCATTCATAGCAAAATGGCACATATAAACAGTATTTTGAATGTGTCTGCAGAATAACACATGAAAAGGGTGAGAGAGCCAGAATGTAATGTGTATGTCTCCATAGATATTATTGCCTTGCTTGTGTTTAAAAAGGATAAAGGAAAAAAACAAGCAAATCATCAGAACTTAATGATACAAGATTTTGCCTTTTTTTTCCCTAAAATATTTTGCCTTTTATGATACAGATGTAAACATCTGGCTGGAATCAACAGTCAGAGTGCCACTGGGTTGAAAGGTGTTCAGCATTTGGAAGACAGGAAATGCCAAAGGTGAGGTTGGCTGTGAAGTCTCCATTCTGTCCTTAATGCACGTGCATCATGTTATGATCAGCCACTGATGTACAAAACCACTTCTGCCTCTTGTAGTGCTCAGGACAGAGAAGTTCTGAGAATGAATCTGGGCTTTTTAGAAGTCTCTTCCCTATTTCAGATTTCAGAAGTTGAATTATAAGGGAGATAAGGGATCCCAGGGGACTCTGCTGGTTCAAGAAAATATGTGCGTATTTAGCAAGTCGGATTTTCTGATGCCTTGATTGCTTGAGCCAAGTTTTGAGCAAGTTAAAGGCTCTTAGTGCAGCCCTTTTAATTTAATAAAATTATCTGAAATTGCTAACAATGTAAACATTGTCAGCAGCTGCTTTAAGGTTTCATATGGAATCAGTGAAGCTAATGATGCTCATAAGGAGGTGTTGAATTGTATGTTTGCAATGCTGGCCCGAAAGAAAACAGCACAGCAAGCAGTGTCAGACTCTTACACACTGAGCAAGACAAGAGCTCAGAGCACAGAAAGTTTGACAAGCAGTTGTGGGTTTGATTATTATCACCAAAAATACTCACAGTCTGGGACAGTGTGGGAAGCAGATAAGGATGTTGGCGAGAGAACTTGACGGAGAGAGACGGTCAGAGCATCATCAGTAGAACTAGGATCTTGTTACTACTGGAAGAGGGAATATATGCAATACTGAAATTAATTTAGCGTGATGTTTTACTTTCAGGTGCACAAAAAAAAAACCCACAAATAAAAATAATTTATTTATAGCCATCCTCAGCTGTAAAATATTTATCAAATTGCAGACAAGTGTTTATTCCAAGGGCCACTGACTACTATAGAAAGTAAAGAATCTTTAGACCATTTTCCATCATGATGATTCTTTGGACAGGCAGTAACTATTAAGCTGGAATGCGGTAATGGAGGAACAGGTGCTGGTTTAGAGCAACATCATTTAAATATAGGCAATAAAATATGCAGAGCCATAATCAGAATGTTGACTTGTTTTAAGCGCTTGGGGCCATGTTGATATAAATAACTGCATCAGGTTTTGCTATAAAGCAAGAGCTATATTAAGTGGTTTACAAACAGAGGAAAAGGCTGACTTATTTGTCATGGCATTGCGTGATCTGTGACAAAAAAAGAAAGGGCCAAATGAGCCACTGCTAGACACGGAGCCAACACAACATGGCCTGAGGTATAGCTGCTGAATAAAACAAGGCTCGCAGAGCCGTTCAAAACAGCAGGAAAAACATTTCTTTCTGAAATTCAGGCCAGCATCTTGGTAAACATCACCAGAAGGATAGCTCTGCACAACTGGAGGCCTTGGCTCTTATTCCAGCCTTAGAACAGCTGCCCCTCAAGCTTTGCCTGACAAACCTGTCATGCTGCAAGCATGATTCTCGGTCATCTCATGGAGTTAATGACTTTTCTCAGATAAGTGAGAGCTTGCAGGATGGATGTTGAGTTCCTGAGGTTCAGTTGGAGAGGGAGCTTCATTTCCCTTCGGAGAGCTGGGGGCACTGGCAACCCATTCCAAGTCTCAAATTACTGATTCTCCAAAGCATCTAATTGTTGGCTTTGCTGTTTTCCTTAACACACTTACTTGAGTCCCAATGCAAACAGTGCCTGAAGAGGAAAGAGAGATGCTAACAAGATAAAGATATCCAGCTTGGGGCTATTTCTCTGAAATCCTCTTTGCTTGTGCCCAAATACTTCCAGCCAAGCAAACTTGGGCAACACAGACAGGGAGCATCCTAGAAAGTCAGCTGCTGATGCACCAGTACCACCATCCTGCCACCTTGAAGTTCTGGTTTCCTAGCAGTGATTAAGTATGAGCAGACTTGATGTCCATGGAATGAGCCAGATGTACATAAACCAGCAATAAACTGCACATTTCTGATGCAGACATCAGTCTGGTGTGAGCAGCACGGTATGCACAGCAGGAAAACGCACTTTTTCTGCAGTTGTTTTGCAGGCTGTAATGAACTACATACTGCCACAATTTACACTGGCACCAGGGCCCAAACAGGCTGGTTTAAGGCAGGCAGGATACCCACACTCTGAAGCTGTAGAGACCACTATTTAGACATAGCCTTCAGTTTCTAAGGTCTAAGCAGATGGCAGCAGGAGATTTTCTTGCCAAAATCACAGAGAACTGGGTTGCTAACAGCTCTACACCCAGGAGAGAATTGCCTGCTGAGGCGTGGGCAGAAAAGAAACTTTGCCCTTTCAAATGGTGCTTCTGAGGCCATGCTGCTTTCTAACAGAATTTAACTACGCTCATACCTGGCTCTTCCCAGAGACCAGAGCTGCTCTTCTGCTGTTATAAGCACAGACCAAGTCCTGAAATCTTATGAGCGGTGTCTTCCTTCATGATCTTCAGTGGAGTTAATAATCAAATACTAGAAGAAATTCAATTTTGGATCCAAACGGTCATTGGGGCCTTTTGTGGGACCTGAAGATCTTTACAACTAACAGCAGGACCTGTTATGTACAAACTTCCTCCTTCCGTACCAAAGAGGAGGGAACGGAGTGGAGACTCCGTGGCCCTGCTCCGTGATGATAAAGTGGGAAGAAATGGTCCTCTAGAACAGATAAGC
>Ga0181612_125040_pt1 | contig 15699 bp, 9 predicted proteins | sample HoacroProtozoa21_FD_119630 | JGI IMG/M metagenome (GOLD analysis project Ga0181612, IMG submission 119630) | Hoatzin crop microbial communities from Cojedes, Venezuel. Combined Assembly of Gp0051906, Gp0051904, Gp0051908
AGTTTAAATCATTTAGAAATCAATATTGCTATCATTGCTGGAGGTGCCAAAACGAAATTCAAAACTTCAGTGGTGATTTAAAAACAGCATGCTCTTCAAGTGCCAAATGATGGTGAGTTAGATATGGAATCTCATCCACAGGAAACAGTGCAGTGTATGTAAGCAGGATGTAAGGTGGCGGCAGGCTGGGACAAAATTTGCTCTTCTGCAGCTGCAATCAAGTTCCTCTCTCCTCTCTAGGCATATTTATGTATAGGGAGTATTAAATCCCGAGCTGAATTAATTCCACCTGCTTAATGCCATGACCAGATACCAAAGCTGAGAAATCTAGCCTTGCACTCCTATACAAGAATTTAAACCTGAAAACTTTATTTGATGAATGGATCCATGGTAAAAACATTGCAAATCACCTAACCTGGTGTAATAGACTATTTTAGTCATGCTCCACAAAGGTTTATGCGTAACTTGAGCAGTAAGTGTAGTAAAATGTGACTCTAAATAAGCAGTTTTCAAATCAGTGTGATGGTTTTCCTTTACAATTTCTTCGACATTTTCACAAGGCTTGCTTACTATAAATGCTAAACAATTTAGACACAGATCTGCAAAAGCACCCAATTCCTATTAAGATGTCTTACTCCCTCTGATCCATCTTTGAGGATCCGAACCCTTGGCTCCTGGGGTTTTCTGGCGACAGCCTTTTCAGACTTTTCAGGCAGAGATATGTGGAGGAAGTTAATATCTACTGGAACTGGAGCTACTTCAGAGAAGTAGCTGTACAAGGGACGACAGCTGGCACTGCGTTTAAAATCTCTAAAAAGAAGGAAATTCTTCACAGACTTCAAAGATATGTGTTTTTTTAAATGGGACTCCGTTTCACTCTTTTGCACCCTTCTAAATTGTGTTTGGAATTTGAAGGGAGCACTTTTACAGTTTATGAAAGCAGTCAGTGTATTTTTAGAATACAAGATAAAAAAGCTTTATTGGGGTTTTAAAGAAGTATGTCCCGCTGGATCAGCTGTGGAATAAAACTGTTGCACTGCAATTGGACTGAAGTAATTTATGGAATAGTCATTATTCTGTTGGTAAAAGGAACCACACATTTCACGTCAAAGTATCTCTCCATTCTATAAACTCTACTGGAAAACTTTGCTGAGTAGTTATTTGTATTGCAATATAAGAAGTGGTGTAGTGTGAGGATGTAGCCTAGGAAAAAATTGTAACCCAGGAAATGTAGCCCTTACTAAATCCTCGAACAGTGGGGTGTAAATGGGATTTAAGAGCTATATTTGCTTCATAAGGATAAATCTTATCCTACAAGTAGAGAGCCATAGTATTTTAGTTTGTGATGCATTTCACATATTGTTAACCACCTATAATGGGATATTTTATTTAAGGTATTTAGGAAAGCTTACTCTTTACTCAAAGTAGAGAGGCAGGCACCTTTTAGAGACTGTACTGTCTTCACTCAGAAAACGTTTTAAAAAGGGGTGAACTGTCAACAGAGGTTCCTCTTCCTATCCTGCCTTCCCTCCAACCTTTCCCAAAGAATTCGAGACCCAGAAGCAGTCAAAAAGATAAACCCATCCTTAAACCCAGAGCTAGGGGAACTAATTTCTATGCTTTCTCACATGTACAAGAAGAAGTGGTGCAAAGTAAAGAAACCTCATCTATTTTCATGCTGAGTTCTTTATCTCTGGATAAATCCTTACGAATCTTTTATATATGCCCAAGAGTTCCTGATGGCTTATGGGTCTAATTTTTGGTCTCATTTGCACTGTCAGGGTGTGAGATTAGACGTAAAGAAAGCCACAGAGTCATCCATTTTTTATTATTTTTGGCTGCTAGTGATGAAAATTTCTCTGAGCAGGTCTGTGTCATGGTATGGCAATCCATGTGTCAATGTCTTGAGCAGAATCTAAGAACAAGACCAAACACCTCTGTACCACAATTACTTCAGCATATATTGGCTGTTACTTTTTATTTCTTCAAAAGCAGCTGCAAGTTTTTGTCCCAGCTAAGATCTGGTGAAACCTAGAGAAGTTAAATAAAAAAAACCAACAATATACTTTCCAAGGAACAGAAGCAGTTGGATTATACAAATGAGACATTCCACTAAACGAAAGCAGGAGATGTTTAAAGTCAAACTTTCTATTTAGCAAGACCAGTGTAATTGTAGATGTGATAAAAAAATCCATTAAGTAGCTTTGCAAATGACCGTAAACAGCTTTTGGAAAGGAAGGGAGGTGTCATTTGTCAGGGACAATCCTGTTAATAAGAGAATTTCTACAATATTGTATAAATTTTCCTGCTCCTGTCTTCCTCTTTCCTGTTTTACTACAGTTCATATTTGGGCAAGAAGAGCATTGTTTTTCTTGAGCTTGAAGCTTTTATTTCACTACAGCTGAAGCTTGTCAATGGAAGCAAAGGATGCCATGAAAGCTGGGAAGTCATGAAAATCATGGTAAATGAGCTCTCAATAATTATTTATGAGTATTACAAAAATTAGAATATCTGGGTATGTCACTACTAGGGCCAGTGTAGTACCTTTTGAAGTGACAGCCCTGTGCATTGTTCCGAAGAGTTTATGTCTAACCTTGGGCACCCAGGCTGATTTCCTTCATTTCTTTCATCTTTTGTTCATTAGCATCAAGCCCAGCAGAGACCAAGGCTATAGGTGCACATCATGGACCTGGCTCAGGAGAAGACTGCCCCCAACTCTTCACGGCACCCTACACAATGGTCTGGATCCCTGGGGAGAAAACCTGGGCAAGGAGAGAGCTTTGGTGAGTTTGCACAAGGTCTCTGACCCAAATAATCATTGATCCAAGATGGCAGGGCACATGAGACAGCTGAATATGGTGTGTTTACTCCCAGAGCCTTTTTCCACCACAGGAGTTCAGGAAATGAGATGGTGGATGTAGTGTTTTATATGATAGAGTGCCTCACCCTGAGTGCCCCACAAATTATGCTAGCTGACATACTACTGTCTTCCTGCTCTCCACTGCTTTGTCCATGGTCCACATAATCATTTCTATTTCTGTTTCGTAGGCACAGTTCTCACACCACCATGGACATCCTTCTACCTCTCTGCTTCAGCAAGTCAACTGATGTACCAACATAATGGTACTGTGTGTTAGTCCCAACAAAGCGCAGTGCAACAGCGGTGAGAATCACACCATGTGTATTTACTGAGGTTGTATGCTAACATAAAGGTATGGTTAAGAAAAGTTGCAGATCTTGCTTGTAGGCTGTATTATATACAAATATGTGGTATCGATAAGAAAGTACTCTGTTACAGTAGTGAAGAAGCAGTAACAGCAGGGGAGACATTACTTGTGGAAATATGATTGTGCCCTGTGTTATTACTAGCTATACAAATGGAGAAATTTGTAAAAGAGTGTCTAGATCATTCTCCTTATATATCTAATCTATAGTAAATACTTGTAGCTGTAGTTTAGAGTTTACATTTTTTGCATACACAACATGCTTCTTACTGTAAATATTAGACACTAAGAGAAGAGCTTTATAAATGTTAGAATATCTCTTTGTATTTGAAGCCATCTTAACTAGAAACAAGCGTACTTCACCTTATATAGGATTTCCAAGGTTTCTTGCATGTCAGTGCATTTGGTGTAACTTCATCCCATTATTTAATGCTAAATAGTGTAAATCACCATTCACTTTGTGAAAGAGTCACATTCTAAACCGGCTGTTCAGCAGTAGAACGAGCTTTAGTTAAATTTATGAACTGGTAAGTTTTTTCTAATACTTGTGGTGGGGCAAAAGGGAACTAATTGTTTGAAGAACTATCAGTCAGCACTGACTTTGATAAATCCATATAACCCCTACAACCTTTTTCCTAACAATGCCTCTGTATTTAAACCGCAGAAGAAAGTGTATAGAGAATGGAAATAAAAAAAACCTAGATTAGTTTGCTAATTAGATGTTCCCAAATAAAAACACAGAGTAGGAAGAATAGTTAAGAGAGATCACAGTAACAAATGAAAGAAACATATAGGGCATTAATTAACTACTCTGAAGCAACTGCTCACAGGTAATAAAGATCTAGTTTAGGAAACAGAAAACCACAGAGATTTCTGATAACTAATGCCTTTTGTGATACCTGCCAAAAGGTCCATCTGGCAAGGTCTAAAGGCAAAGTAGTAATTGAGCTAGATCTTGAGTATAGTTTGAATGTGCTAAGTAAAAGCATGATATCTTTTTATGAGACTTGAAATGCTTTCACAATTCAAGTGACAGAGAGTGTGTCAGGAACATGCGGGGAGCCACAAAGCAGGCACATCTTCAGTTGTGTAAGTAGATGTGGCTCCCTGATGTTTCAGCGGATCAGCTTTCATTCATATTAGCTGAAAAATCTGACTCCTGGCACTTTTGAACTTTCTTGCAGAGAGTTATTTGAGTACAAAACAGAGTTAATGACTGTGAAGTGTTTGAAGAGATAGAGGAAAAAAATTCTATTGCTAATAAATCTCACATGTAATGCAGGATTAGAGCAGCACTGTTGTGACGGTGCTGTACATCAAGGATGATTCCCCCAGCCTCAGTGGAACTGAGTTACCTCAGGGTAAAAGAAAAAAGAGATACAGATACATTATAAATTTGCATTTTATTAAGCTGTGTAAACAACATTAGCCCACTGGGCCATGGTATACTGATTGCTTTTGGTTTGTGTTTTCTTTCTTCTTATATAGAATAAGAAAATCCTTCTCCAAGTTGAGCAACTAATTGCTTTGTGGAAGACAGAGATCCTTATGGTTGCCTCCATCACATCATTGCTGTCAGGAGGATTTCTGAGGATTAAAAACTTGTAAGCAGCTTTCAAAAAGAAGTACAAATAGTGATTTAGATGAGTGGCAACCAAGTAAAAGTTTGAAGTAATATCTTTGAACATACAGTACTTTTTAGAATGCAAGCAAGAAGAAGAAAAAAGATCTTCCTTTTAAAAAACCCCCACAAACCTAACATACTGAGTGGTCTATTTGCAATATCTGTAATAGCTGCATTTTTGTAAAAATTAGTTTTGATAACGGTGAAGGTGAAAGTAGCTTACAATATAATAGGTGTTAAGTAGGGGGAAAGATAATCTGAGATTTTGTATACACATTTACTCCCACAAAAAGACTTGTACAGTGTTATTTCTAGTAATAGGTCTCTACTCCAATTTTCGTACTGCAATGAACTGCTGGAGAGAGCACTACAGAGAGAGTGCTGCCTGCGTGTGACTGAACACAGTCATTTGTTTTAAAAGGGTTCTATGGGTTTAACTGAAAAATAAAGCTGTATTTTGTCTACTTTTGGGAGATAATAGTGCAATTACCTGAGCCTTGCAGCTGGCAGACATCTCCCATGCAAATTTGAAGAACTCTTATAGAGTTTAATGAAGATTTTGTGCTCTGATCAATTATCTTCAGGAAATAGCCATGCTGTAATTGGCAGCCTAAAAGGGAGTTAATAAGGAAGATCTTTGTGGGACATCAAACCTCCTTGGTGGGCAAAGTCAAGGCAATTACATATTTTATTTGAAGAACACCATTACAAATTTGATCTCACCTTATACCACTTATAACATGAGAAAAAATATGAAAGTATACATATGAAAAAGAATATATTACATATCATCACTTTTCTAGCCGGAAAAAGGTCTAATGATTCCGTTATGTGAGGAGCAGGCAGAGTCCTGTCCAGTTCATGGTAGTGTACACATAGTGGTGGACATGGTCATTAGATGATTAAAAAAATAAGATAAAAAAAGGAGTGATGCATTTCCAGTAGACTTTAACTTCATTATAGTTTTTTGACTGCTGGAGTTTCTCCCATGCAATTCTTCACCGAGTACAGTGTTTTACAATGAAGTTTGATTTGTCTCAGTATTAAAAGCCACTGTTTAAAAGCTTCTGTCTTTGACCATTTCATAGCTTTGGATGATTAATTGTGACTTATGTGATGAAATGAAGTAAAATAGAAAAATAGTGCCAAAATGCAGCCTGTATTCATCTTAAACAAATTACACTGAAAAATAAATAGGATTTAGTATTAAAAGCCTGAAGTGGGTTTAATTTGCAGATTTCATGAGGAGTGAGTATTTGTGCAAGTCTTTTGCTTTTGTAATGAAGTATCAAATTGGCGGTATTCCAGGTCACTTTCCATAATACATGAATTTGATTGTGCTGCTAAAGCACTTACTTTAATAAGTAGAAAAGAGGAGCAATAAAAACTCCACCTAAAACTCAGACAGGAGATGGTGGGAAGGCGCTCAAAATATAGTTAAAATAACAAGCTATTCTTGGATTTTTCATTTTGGATGATGAAAAGATGCCCATTTTCTGGAAGACCACCAGGAAATGTTGAATTAGTTTCTTTTAATTTACGCCTGAGGAGTAAAATGAAAAGGGGAGAGAGTGTTTGCCTAAAGTAAAACAAATATAACACTGATATTTAAAAGTAAATAGATAAAGATTCAGCTAAAGAGTCTGGATAGCTGCTGCTTGTTATATTAAATTTCTAACTCAGTTAAATTACTGTGTAACAACATCAAGTAGAAAAAAGTTTAATCGCTAGACCATAGTCCTGCAGAAGCATACGCGCCACAGAAATTGTCAGAAACCCACATGTAAGTAGTAATCCCAGTGGATGTGTGAAAGACTCGGTCTGTGGGCAGCTGGGTGAATGCGCTGGCAGCAGAGTAAATAAGGAACATTTTGCTGATATGAAATGTAGTTCTGAGACATTCTGGGTAACTCTAACATGGGATTTCTTTTAAAGAAAGGCTTTCTCTTTTGAAACATATCTTGAGTCTTACTGGATGGCCAGGAGTACCTTATTAATTTCTTTCCCAGATGAATGACACAGATAGTGGCTGAAGAGAAAGCAAAGACAGCTGGGGATTCATAAGCCCACTTCACCTACTCACCAGCCAAAGCCACTGGCCGGGAGCCCCCAGCATGTTAATTAGAAGCTAACTCTGACAAAGGACTTTGGAGCTCTGTAAGGAGAAGCTTGGTGCACAAGGTGTCGTTGCAGGGGGGAGCAATCTGTGCAGTGATCAGCCAGAGCAGGGGCCTGAGACCCTGCTCTAGAGAAAACGTGTCAGGACCTGAGTGCTGTATCACTGCATCCAGGGATATGTAGGGATGCTGTACAATTAGGCGTACATCCCCGTGGTTTCTCCTTTGGTGCCTGGACTACGTGAAGATATCTCAGTTCACTTATTAAGACGCTGTATCTTTTCCTTAAGGTTCAGACACTTAGAACTCTGTCAAACTTTAGAATTCTGTCAGATGTGGTTTTATGTATCTATTTAGTTTTTAAGGAGTAGACTCCCTGTTGGTGCCCATTTTTTATTTCAGTGTAGAAGGGTATGCATCTGTGTGTAAGTGCATTCAGCAGGGAACATAGCTCTGCAGCCTGATGGTTGTGGCATCCACTTTGGGATGGGAAAGTTATAGTCCCGTTCTTGTTCTGAAGCCTGTCTCTGAGTTTAGTGTCCTGCTGGTTTTAGATAGGATATAAAAATTGAATTGATGCCAGGTCTTCCCCATCCCAGCTGTATGCTTTTCTTTCTTGGTGATTTGCCACAACGGAGTAAATCATCAACAAAAGTACCCAGAAATGCCACTTTCCGTGCTTCACCCTCTCCCTGTCGCTCCCTCCATTCTGTCTTGAGCCTCTGACCACTCCGAAACTGTGAGCTGAGACAGCCAGCTTCCCTGACCATGGCATAATGCAGCGTAGCAGCAGCAGCAAGAAATTTTATTTGTGAATGGTTGTATCCTGTCATGCCCATACCATTTTCAAATTTGCTAAATAGCATTTTTTTCTGTGAAAAAACTGACTGGAAAGTATTTATATAACTCTCCTGTTTAACGTAATGAAGTGGTCTTCCCCCATACCTGATAAATGAAAGTGACAGATCCATCTGCTACTGCAATATTTCTTCAGAGAAGCTACATTCTTAAATAAGAGATAAGCATTTGCATCCTAAAGAAGCCTTGGAACTGTAAGGATTTTAAATGAGAAGGTCTTTTTTTTTTCTCAAAGCAGCACAAAAGCCTCGTGTGTGCTGCTTTATCCAACAGCATTTTGGCTGTAACTGCCAAAGGCTGAAAAATGAAAATGTCATTTGCTTGGTAACCATTGTCATCAAAGAGAAGTCCATTGGCTTATGGAGTAACAACCAATTGCAAGAAAGGCAGTAATATGCCTTGTAATATCCAGAATTTCCTTTCATGGAGTCATAGAATCATGGAATGCTTAGGGTTGGAGGGGACCTTCAGAGGTCATCTAGCCCAACCCCACTGCAGCTAGCAGGGACATCTTTAACTAGATCAGGTTGCTCAGAACCCGGTCCAACCTGACCTTCAATCTTTTTTTTTGCTTTTTTTTTTAATGCTATTTCCTTTTTTCTTAAGACTTGTTGTGACAGGACAAGGAGCAAATGGTTCCTTTGAGGAGTTGTGTATCTCCACAGAAAAGCAGTAGGATTGAAGTATTTTTATTTGTAAGGATTCAATCAAAATTAGTAGTGACTGAGGTTTTTTCATAAGGTACCTGTTCAGAAAATCCTGAAATAAAAATAAACTTCATGCCAGTCTTTTGAAAACGTGGCCATTTCACAAGGTGATAATGATAAGCATGATAAGCACTCATATGCCGCAGCAAATTCATCAGAGAGGCCCCAGCCCAGGTGGAGTCTGGAATTTGTGTATTAGCTTCTGAGTAGTTTCACTGTGTGGAACTGAACTTGGTTACACTGAAGAGCTGTGAACAGCTGTTTCTTCTGACTGTCCTGATGAAATCTTTTTTCCCCTGACATTTTAACTAGAAATGAAATGAAGAGTTAAAATGCCTGCAGCCATTCTGTACACTCCCTGCCTTCGTCTGCATTTTTACATTTTTTTGATACACAAATCCAAAATGCTATCAGCTAAATCAGTCTTAATAAATCTCACCGTGTGTAGCTCTGTAGTCATTCTCTTAGGAAATGCAGTATGAGAGGAAGGGTCTTTTGGTGAGAGTTTTGGTCTGCAAATGCTAAGAAGCCTCACCTAACATTGGTCACTTCTGAACTTTCACATTGGAGGCAGATGCATACACCATCTGTTGCTCAGGTGTGTTTTTCATCCTCTGACTAGAGGGAATTAGTCCAAAGGCTTAGCTTAGTCAGAGGGAAATACAAGGAGGAATATCAGATGGGTTTGTGGCCTTGAACTGACAAGCCGAGTAAATGATGCTGATTGATACTGAAAGGCTCAGCTGTGAGGAAGCCGGGAATGGTCTTGCTCTTCACCCTTTAACTGCAACTGTTCCCCACTTCTGGGTGCTTCCAGAAGTCAATGTGCTTGGGAAGGTGAAAAATGTAAGGGCAGACTTTGAAAGTTATTCTGAGCAATTGACTATGAAAATAGGGATGCTGTTCTCTGTGCTAAAATTATTTCTACAGATAGCAAGACAGAGCAGTTGTGTTATGCCAGCCAGCTTCTCCGGTCCTGAGCTGCAAATTGTTAAAAATAAAATTAAAAAATTAAAGAGCCTTGAATTTTAGTGAATTTGAAAAACCTCTCTGGATGAAAGTAAGGAATAAAGGAAGTCTGTCTCTGCTGGGCTTCTCTGAAGCACTAGATCCAAAAAGGGGCTTGCACTAGTAAAAGCTAACTGCTTTTAATCTATTGTAAGACTGCACTGTTATGAAAAACCTTCTGGCTGAATTATACATTCACTTATGTTTAACCAGAAAATCCATTAGAGGCACAGAGGCCACAGAATAGATCTTAATTTCAGATCAGATAAAAGGAAGCCAAGGCTGAAGCACCAAGAATATGTGGCAGAAGCTTAAAAAACTAAGTTAAAGGAATCAAATTAAGTCAAAGAAATACGAAATGATTGAAAGGCCAAAGGAAGGCTGTCATGAAAACATTGTATTTCTGATGCCAATGGAGAGAGAGGACCCACATGCTGTTCTGCATTCACTATTTTAAATTATCAAATGTATTCTTTTCAGGTAACAAGTATGATTTTGGGAACACCGCCCAGTGATTAGTTTTGACCTGCATAAACTTTCCTGCTTTCTTTTCCAGAGAGAAAATACTTCCTTCCTAGACACATTAACACACGGGGAACAGCTCTTTCTATGGGCCTTTCTTCAGTGCAGTCTCTCTGGAACTCCTGCATCATGAAGGGAGATTTATGTCCTTAATGCTGCGTATAGTCTGCATAGTTCGATACCAATAGTAGCTGTGTGCTCGGGAGGGTCTCCACAACAAACACTTCCATCTTCGTATGGAGACAAACGCAATTACTTTCAGCTAAGTGCCCTTCCTGCTTAAACAACTCACTTAACGTTGATTTAGGGGAATGGTTATTATATATCAAATGCATATTCCTTGAGATCAAAACCATATTCCTCTTGGCTGAAGAGGAGTGAGGTTTTCTACAGGGTAAATCTCACCATTGTCACTCCTATATTTATATGAGGTTCTGTTTTGTGGGAATAAATTGGGTCCTTCTCTGAAGAAACAGGTACTCCATGTGTTTATGCAGTGGGGTTTGTTGGCGTGTTGGAAGGGTATGCCCTGCCTGAAACTTTCGCTTCTGTTATATGGTTACTTTCAACAGCATAATATCTTTTACTTTGTCCATCTTCACTTTTTAAATAAAGGCAATTAACTTCCCATGTTTATTGGTAATATATATACCCACAAAAATTAATGTTCTAACCAAATTTTAGGAATTCTCATTTCAAAATATGAGGCATCACTGCTTGTGAGTTTAGAGAAAAGCCAGCACAGATTCTGTGGTAAATCAGTTTGAGATTTGTCCAAAGCATTCTGTAACCCTGCAGCCAGTGTAACTCAACATCTTCTCTCTTTGTTAAAGAGAATGCTCAAATCCATTAGTTAATGCAAGCTGAGTAAACTCGGTGGTGTTTTCCTGCCAAATACTATAAAAGGGAATATTGAATTGTTCCTTGAAATGGCTCTTAGGATCTGTCATGTCTATTCAGTATTTTTTTACTAAGATGCAGATAAGCTCCTGTGTCTTTATGAACCCTCATAAGCTGAGGTTTGTTCCATATGACAAAGTAAGAATATGAGCCTGATGCTTCCTCAAGTTACAAAACTTAGTTAATGCGATGAATCCAATGGTAGTGCTTCTGAACTGAAAGCACTGGAGTTTAGCTTCAGCCTGATGGTGATGTATTTCCTGTGTACAGGTTTGGTGTTGTGTGTTTTCTCTTTGCTTGCTAGCATCTCCTTCAGGTTCCTGGTAGCAGCTACTTTGCCAAGAAGGGAGTGGTGATGATGAAGGAATCTTTTACTGAATGATATTGGTGGATGACCCATGATCCAGTTGTGCTCATTTCTTCATAGGCATGCTTCATGGACATGCTTGCCCTCCTTCAGCTGTAGTCTCTGGCAAGAGTAGCATAACATGGGCTGCTGTCTTTTGGAGAAACCTGCTACTGCAGCAGTTCAAAGGAATTCTTTACCATATGAGTTGTTAACGACACTTATCACACTAGCTCGTTCACGTGGCACGTCAAAATTATGCAATGCCCTTACCAGGGAAAGGTGAACATATGAGAAACTAGGCAGGAGAAAAGAGAGTTACATTGGAAATGCTGAAGTTTGAGAGTGTTGCAACACTAAGCAGTGAAGCAGCACTCTTGTATGCTTCAGTACACAGATCTTGGCATCTGCTATGAAGGTCAGAAAACAGATTACCCAAGCTGTTTTCTCTAGCTAGTTAAAATATGTTGAGTGGCTGGAAGATTGGCCAAAGAAACATTACAGGGCATGTGTGAAGGCAAATCTCGGCAGAGGCTGTTATACTGAGGCTGTCAAAACTAATCAAGCAAGAGCAGATTGACACTTCTCTGTGCAAAAGGCACCAGAGAAAAAGCAATTGCAGTGAATACAGAAGGGTGCGCCTGCAACTGCTGGTATACTGTGAAACCACAAAAGGTGAATATTCACATTTGTCTGACTGAGAAGAGACCCTATCATGTAATCCATTTGTAGAACAAATCCATATTTGATTAATGCTCCTCCTTTTGCCTGTATTCTGCTCAGCCTGAGTAATCACTATATCAGAGTACAAAACTTTTCCTCCAAAGGAAAACATCAGAATAAACAATAGGTCTTCTTTATATGGTAGTAATATAGAGGCATTGGCACATATAGGGACTCAGAGTTATTCAACTGCTAGACAGCAGTTACTCTACAATATAGTATATCATTTGTAAGCATAGCTGTAATGAGATTTTACAGATACGATTTCTTCATATTTAATTTATGCTGCGTGCATTCAGAAAGTGACAGATATCCAGGGAGACCCTTTTGCCATTAGAATAGCAATGCCTTTTCTTTACAGCCTTCTTCCTCTTTGTCCTGTTTTGAAACTTTATGCTATTTTTCTCTAACTGTATGCTATCTTTATATAACTGTATGCTATCTTTATATAACCCAGGTAATATTTCACAAGCATTTCAATGGACAATGGTGCTGTCAAGGACTGTGGTGCTGCTTCCCACATTACATTGCTAAGCAACATACAATATAACAGCATGATATCCTCCTGCAGTTGGTAAGAAGTCAAGCTCCAATATTCAGTAAAATTATTCTGATCTACTTTTCCATCACATAGGAGTCCACCTGTTTCAGCACATCAAGATTTGTATTAATAGTAACAAACTCATACAAAATTTGGACATTGCTTTTTTAATTTCGCAAGTGCTAAATACATATACATTATTTTTTTCCTAATTAACCTCAGATAAATTGGTCTTTATCATTTTGCCAGTTGTGTAGCTTTCACTGATTTTGACAAGACTTGCTTTTTTTGAAGCATCAGTTAAGTAAAATGCGCTGACTTTGAAGCAAGTTTGTTTGCTTACCTGCGTAAAATTACACATATTCTTGAATAGCTTGCTAAACATGGGTCAGCTTGAGAGCAGAGACAGGATGTCAAATCTGTGTTCCAAAGCAACCCATATGTTTTCATAACATCTGCCTGAAATATCAACTATAAGATGTGATGAGGTGAAATCTCAGTTATCTCATTTATTCCAAACTTGTCTATTTAGAGCAAATTTAGTTATGAACTTGAAAAAATCTCACCCGTGATCCAGTTTGTAAATTCACATGTGACATTTCATAGTGGAGAACGCTTTTGCCATCTGATTTCATCTGTATGGAAACAGATTCCGATCAATTTTGTTTATATATATATTTTAAATAATTCAATAGGATTATCACTCAAAATGTTAGCCCCCTTTCTAAAGGATAATATCTCTCTAAAACATTTCATCAGTTCATGAGAGGAGAATTTGGGCACCTGCAGATTTAATAAAGCCTTTCCTATTAGTTGTTTCTCACTGGCTTTTAAAAGCCATTAATACCGGTTACACTTACTGTGCCTGAGTATGCAAAACTTTCACATTGTTGCTGTCAAGAACTGTTTCAGCATTTTACTACTAGCATTAGCCACTCTGGTAGGGATGAAAGGAGACTTTGTATTATGAATCTTACATCTTAAAGAGTTGGAGCATGAGGTGAAAATCAGTGTTATTTTCAGTAATGAAATCACGATCTGCGTAATATTGAGCAAGTCCCTATTGGCAAAACCAGCAATGTGGAACAGTAACTATTTAGGGTGCTTCAATGAGTTGTTGCTAAGAATTGCTGGGCTGATCTGGTGGAGGTGAGGGATTCTGGCCCACCAAGAAGGTGTTTCTCAAGAGAAAGCTTGTTCCGCACAGAGGTGGTCTTCCCTGGCTGGGTGTGTGATCTGTGGTTTTGAGTGCTGCTCCTGTGATAGCCAGAATGGTGTCAGGACCTCCTCTTTCTCTTTCATGTGTGCCACATCCCATGACTGCTTGGGAGTGAGAGAAGGCCTAAATCTGGACATCTCCCTCGTTCCCCATAGATCTCTATTTCCACGCCTTCTTTTTGGAAAGAGAGACAACATTTTTGGAAGATCTGTACCTCTGGAAGGGTGGTTAGCTCTCTAGGTGGCACACTGAAGAAAATATGGGCTTTGAGGATAATAATAGTGTGTATGGGGGTGAGACAGAGGAGCTCAGTGTGTGAGAAATAGTCTTCATTGGAACAAGAGCAGAGTAAACAGATTGCCTGATAATGCTGAATACCATGCAATTTCCTTTTAAATTAGCAGATGGGGAGGGAAAGGAATATAAAAGGAAGTGAGAATAAAAAGAAGCTAATGATGAATATTGAACAGGAACAAAATGTTGCCAAGACATCACGAGAGAATGAAGAATTGATGAAGAAAGGGAAATTAAATTGTTGCTTCATGTGGGAGTTCAAAGAGCTTTGAACCCCTGGCTCCAGTGTCTAAGATGCACTCTATATAGTCCTGCAAGAGACTTGTTCTACTGACATGCCCGTTGTGGCTAGAGAATCAGACATGGGGAGGATTTTGTTTGGTGATGGTAGAGACCCACAGCAGAAGAGAAGCCCAATGATTGAGAAGATCATAGCCTGTGCAGACCAAAGGGCATTTCCTAGAATCAGGCAAAACTAGTTTCATCTCACGCTAAAATTATTCTATCAAGTGATGGGAACTGATTATAGAAATTTGTTGTATCTCCTTAGTCAGAATAACAAGGCAAACCAGGACACTGCTAAATCAGATAAAAGCAGGCTGCCAAAAGGGAGGAAAAAAAAAGTACTTTATATTCTTCCAATCATTCTAATAATTTCTGTTACTCTAACAAAGCTAGGAGGGAAGACTGGAGAGTCTGAAGATGGTAATATTGCACAGGGAGAGGAGTACACGTATGTCTGCGGATGATGATGAACAGTCAATAGGATCAGCAACTGCATCTTAATGCGGTTACGTATTGCCCTAAGTCAACTTGCTCATTTCAGTTAAATAGCCCCCAGTCAGAGCCTGTGCAGTGTTCACGAGGTCATGTGTTCATGGAAGTGGAACAGAAGAGCTGATCGGAAGGTGTTTGGTTTTGAATATGCTTGAAAACATGCCAGATGTAATAGGTGTTCTCTTAAAGCTGAGCCACCTGGAGCAGTGTTTCCTAACCTGCGTGGTCTGTGGACTGTTCGTGGTCTGTAAGCGAGCAGAAGAGGGTGTGTGAAATAGTAACAAAGCTACAGAAAAAGCCACATGCACCTTCTCCTGCCTGCAAGTCTGGAAACAAATAATTGAGAGGGAAAATAGAACAATAACTAAACAGTGAAAGTTTAGATGAAGTTTTCTTGTTTGTAAGTTAAAATCATGTTGGTTAGACTACATAATATAGTCCATAGTTTTTTTTCCAGAAAGGTTACACGTTCCCTAAATTTCAAACAGATTGTGAAACAGTGACCTGGGGATTCCTTATGTAACTAAACATCAAAATTATCCTTTTGGCTGAAATGTTAGCAACTGGTGTTTTCCGTGTCTCTGGTAACTTAGAAGATAGGTATGTATGCGTGTATAAATATCTGTACGTGTGTGGCCATTCTGTGTGGCCAGCTCTCCCCGGTGGGTAGCCCAGGCATGCTTCCAGCAGAGCAGAGGCGCAGGCACAGATGTACCAGGGTGCGGAGCAGAAGAACTGCAGCTCTGTTTCAGCTCCACCCCATGTGTCTCAGGCACTCTGGGTGCGAAGAGGACGTGCCAGCCAAAAGTTGTGTCGGCCTCTCCTCCCCGTTGGTTTTA
>Ga0181612_174762_pt1 | contig 15699 bp, 8 predicted proteins | sample HoacroProtozoa21_FD_119630 | JGI IMG/M metagenome (GOLD analysis project Ga0181612, IMG submission 119630) | Hoatzin crop microbial communities from Cojedes, Venezuel. Combined Assembly of Gp0051906, Gp0051904, Gp0051908
GACCCTTCTTCGGCAGGGGGGGTGGACTAGATGACCCACAGAGGTCCCTTCCAACCCCTACCATTCTGTGATTCTGTGAAAATGCACGAGACTTGGCCTTACAGAGCTCAAGAGTAACATAGCAATTTGGAGCAGATGGTTAGCATCAGAGAGCTGTTTAAAGAAACAGTGTTGAGAGTAGAGAGCTGAAAAATAACGTAACGGGAGATTTATTTGTGGTCTCTGGTTCAGGGCTGTCTAAGAAACATAAGCAGTGGTTGGCACTTTGCGTTCGTCACAGATAACATGGAACCTTGGGCCAAACAGATTTTGGCTTTTTGCTTTGCAAAACCAAAGCCTAATCTGATACAAGTAGATCTAAACAAAGCATGACCCCCTCACACCATTCCTCTGATGTGGCTCCATCAGGCACCAAAACTCCAAAGCAGGTTCTTAAAGGGGGAACTTCAGAGTTAAACACTTTCCAGTATTTTGCTTCTGAATCAATTTGCTAACATTGGAAACTTGCACTGAACCGTGCTGGAAAGATGGGCAATCATTCATATAAATCAAAGCTAAAGAACAAGCGGTGGGAATACAGGCTTAGACTGCCCACTGCTTTGGCCAGCTCTGGAGAAACCTCTCTGGATGCATGGGCAATATGCTGTAGCTAAGCAAGCAATGCCAGTAGGCTAGTAAAGGTACACTGTTAGCAAGACTGTCTAACAATATAGATAACTTGAAAACTATTACTTTAAAGTAAATTCTGTCATTTGTTTTTGTGCAACGAAGTCGTCATTCCAAGAACCCACCTAGTCAGATGCGAATTACACCAGTCATACAAATGGTCTTTAAAAAGTTATCAAAAGTTCTCAAACTCCAAATACACTGAAAAACTGTGCTGAATTTGAAAAGATTCCCTGAATAAGATACTAAGATGTTAATTTTCATTCTATAATTAGAAAAAAAATTCTACTTCTAATCCTCTTGAAAAGTGATCCCCTTGGAATGAATTGTCTTAATGCTTTACATCTGAAGGAAGCAAGGTAAGACAGTACTATACTGCATTTTCTTCTATCTGAGGGAAGCTGGAAATAATCTGGAGAAAAGATTATTTCCAACTTTCCAGCTCTTTTTCTATAATTAACAGGATGTAAGACATAACAAACAGAGGCTGAAGAAAACCACAAACCCTCCATATGGGGTTCAGTTCCTGTTTACTAGTATCCTGTTTACAGCGTAGGCTTTGATGGTCAGATAATCAGGCCTCTCATGTTCCCAGAATGACCACACTTATTCTGTACTTATTTAAGGCTGGGAAGACTTTTTAATAAAAAAACATGTCGAGGAAACAAAGCAGAGAGAGATTATAACAATATGCATCACTACGGAAATACCAGACTCATTGTTATAGAATACAAAATTACCAAATACCCTTTTGTGTGAAAAAAATAAAAAGGGCGACATGAATTGCCAGATCAAAGGGAGGGGAGGAACGAAGCCCTTCCCCTCCTGCCACTGCCCTCGGCCGAGTCTGGGCCACGTAACTCCTCAGGTGGTGGAAGGAGAAATGCCCATTGCCCGGGCAGCCCTGGCTGCTGCCCGCAGCCCGTTCCCCGGCCAGGGGTTCCCCTTCCAGCCTGCCCTCCTCAGCTCCGGATGGGGAGGGAGGACAAGGGCGTTCAGCTGCAGGTTTGGCTGCTGCTTTGCTCATGCCTTTCCTCTTTAACCCAGAGGAACAATTCAAATCATGTCCTGGTCTAGCATAGACTGGAGATAAACCTGAATGCCACTAGAATAAAAGAAAAAAAATCAAATTAGAACCAATTCCTGCCTTGTCACGCTTAATTCTGAAATCTGGCCGAAGTGCATACAGGACCCTCCTGTTTCTGCTATTCGTGCATGTAGCGCTGCTTCCCAGGCAGCGATCGCTTGCTAATTGCCGATAATTTGATAGCAGTTTGTGGTGACAGTGCTGAAAGGTCCGAATTGCACACAGCCAGGGACAAACCTGTGCTGCGCTGCCTGAGGAGGCCACAGTCCCGCCGGGCTGGACCAGGAGCACGTGCACCTCTGCTCTGGGTGGGGGGACTCTGCATCCCACTGCACAGGACACATCACCCCAGCCCCATTTCCCTTCCCCACGGGGTCTGGGCCCGGCGTGAGTGCGTGCTCGAGTCCAAAGGAGACTTGTGAAACCACTTTCAAACTACCTTGTCGCATCAAAGCGACACACTGACTCTACAACACAATTCATTTCTTAGCCAATCCTGGGAGGCAAAAAAAGGATTCAAAATGGCAATCTCTAGGGATAAGGAACAATAAGGCAATTCTTCAGGGAGCTGCAGAATAGTTGAAGTATTTATTACAAAATATTTTAAAGACTAAAATGTTGCTGCCCGTATCTCTGAGACAGCGGGGGCGTTCTACCTTGAGGCTGCATCAAAATGCCAGAAGTGGAATTTGCAGCAGGAATGGCAAAATCCCGTAAGCTGCTTTCGGGGTTTTTTGTAGTCTCAAATAGTAAAAATTTTGCAGTATCAGCTACTTTTGTGATATTCCTGTGGCCTCAGGCACAAAGTTTGGCTTTGGAGACAGTTCCTTTCCAGTTTTGCTCTGAACTGGAACCACAGCTGTATGGACAAGTTCTGACCTTGGGAAAACCATGGAAACATGGAGCAGGTATAGCTGTGTTGATGATCTCGTGCTATGATGTCATATTCTATTGCCTTCTTCACAAAAGAGTATACCTTCTTCCCTGCAAACAGCTTCTTGCCCTTTCTTTGTGACAGACAACATTTAGAAACTTCATTCTATTTGGTACAGACCAATTTTTCATCATTGTGTTTTTGTTACGAATTTAACACCACTAATTTAATTGTGATCTTTTTGCAACATTGCTGGTCATGTACAAAGTGTAGAGAATATACAAAATATACAAATTCATTATATTTTTTTAGTTGAGAGGAGAGTTTAGCAGTAGACCAGCCTGCTGTAGGAGAGCTTCCTATTTTAATTTCTTCTTTAAAACTCCTGTGATGAGAGCAATCAAGATTTTCTCATCACTCTGTATGTGCTAAGAAAAATTGCAAGTGTTTAAGTAAATAAAATTAAAAATGATCACTAGATAGTCACTGAGATAACATACTGTCAAACAGCTTTTACCTTGAAAAGAAGTGAGGTTTTGTTATAAATAAAAGTGCTGAAATTATGCATTGCAAATAAATAAGATTTTGTTTGTTTAGATTTTTTTCCTGGCATTTTTTGCATAAACAGCTTTTCATTTTGCTTGTGAATCTGTTCAGTGTTTGACATGGTTTACATCCAAAGCCACGTTGCTATACCAGATTGGCTGATGTCACGTATTTGCTTTATACGTTGAATGTATAAGGACAGCTCATCACCAAGTCAGCGGAGTTAAGATTTTTTACATCATCTGACAGACTAGCCCTTATACAGTTCTGTTTGTATCAGCTAAAATCAGGTGAATTTATAGTCTATCATGCTTCCTCCCCATGAGTAACACTGGATTTTTTTTTTCCCCGAAAAACATCACTCATATCTTATGAAAGAAGAGGAAAGTCCCTATGACTCACGTAGAAACACCTTAATTAGCGTAGTTTGAAAGGCTTGCTGGTCAGGATATGCTTCCTCGGGGACATGGTCTCCTGGGAAAAAGGCCAATGTCTAAAAATTTCTCAGAAAAGATGATAAACAGATGGAAACTTTTTCAACGTTATTGTTTTGGTGTGTGAATTATTTTAGCACTCCTGAAGAGGATGAGATTAAAAACTTCAGAACATAGTTAATTAATAGTAATAATCTTAATATGGTTTGCACTATAAATATACCTGGCCTTTAACAGAAGAACAGAAGAGGTGTTTAGAGGGGTATCATGGGTATGGAAGATTTCAATCTTATTTAGCCTGAGGTTTCTCTGAAGAACTCTCTTTGGCCAAGATCTCCTCTCATAACCTCCTGATTCATACCAGTATAAATGAGGAGAGAATCTGGCCCAAAAATGTTATCAGGTTTAATATCATCATAATTACAAACAGCCCATTTCACTCAGTAATTGCAGCATAGAAGTGGAAGTTTAACTCCATCCTTACTCTGAGATGTTCCACTTCTAGGTGATGCTTGGGGCACATTCATATTTATTGTTGGTTCTTTATGGCAGCACCCAATATTCCATACAACAAATATGACTTGAAGTCATGTTATGGACTTCCCATTTGGAGCACAACCCCTTCAGCAGGGACAAGGTATAATTTGGAGAAGTAGTTTTTCAGTGAGAATTAAGAAGGCTGGATTTGAACCCACAACTGAGAGGCAGCAAGCATAATCAAATAACATTCCCAAGAGCCTTTCGGCCTGCAGGAAAATCATTTAGTTCCACACAATTCCTTCCTAACCATGCGAAAGTGTTAATGATATGTTGGTCAAACACTGTCATCGGTTCAGCACAAGGTTTGTCTGATAGGTCAAATGCTCACAAATATAATTTCATAAACTTCTTGGCTCAAGGGTACTTGCTACCTTGCAGCAGGAGCTCAGTGCCACATTCATTAGTCAGCTGCTGCTCACAGCACCTTAATGAGGTCACTATTGTTCATCAAGGTAAAATGACTCACTTGACACCTCTGCAAGACATCAAGAGATCTAACACTAGAGCTGAGTCCCAACTCCGTTGTTGCAATAAGATAAAGATACTTTCTGCACCACAAACACACCACAGCTGAGAAACTTGTTATAAGTCTTTAGGGCAATGCTATGAGCTGCTGTGAAAATACAGCTCATTTTGGAGTATTTTATTCTGGAGGACTGGATGTACGCTAAAGATCTCTCCTGATATTTTTAAAGGACAAACATATGGATTTTGTTGAGCTGAAGTCTGTTGAATTCATCTTACAAGTTCAGTCAGCTGCCTGCCACAGGCCATGAGCTGCTGCCTTTCAGCAGAAAGTGAGGATTCATCATTGTTTTATTATTATTGAACAGCTTTTATGTTGATAATAAATCAATTTAACAACATCTATCACTGGAAGGCTCCAACAATCATGCTATTGCACAAACACATATACCACCCTCTCAGCAGCTTACTGCAATCCAAGCGTTTTGGGGCAACAGCCACCTCCCTTTCAGCTTAGTGTGCTATCTACAGCCTCGAACAATAAAATCCCCTTACCACGAGCTGCCACAAGTGCAGAAAAGTCATTAATGTTTGTTCACTGAGAGGCCGAAAGGCCAGGTCTTCATCTGAGAAAGTCATAACGGAGCCATGATTTTCTCAGTATAACTGCTCTCCAGGAAAATCCTGCTCATGGCATCTTGCTGAGAAGATTTTCCCATTCGGTTATCAAAGAGCAATAAATATGAAGTAGACTTGGTCAATACTTTTTAATGTGTTTTTTTTTTTTTTTATTGCTGGAATATGCTGCTTTGCCCAAACAGATACAGTTAGGAGGGGCAGGATGTGTTCAGTAGATTTTTTTCATTTCAATTATTCATCTAAAAACAATAGTTTTGCAATGGTCAAAGCAGCTTTCTTTGGCATTTTCAGAACTGAAAAAAAATGTTCTTTATTAGAAGCAGCTTTTCATTTTCAAATAGAAGTTGACTTATCACAAAAAGATTCTAAACACAGAGATGAGTGGTTTGCTGATGGGGTGTGAGAAAAATGTCTGAAATCTTCAAAGTTCTCCAGGTACAATAACCCATTTTCTGGTGAATTTTAAGACTAGCCGTGTACTATGTAGACTTATGAATTAGTTGACAGGACTGTATTTTATAGAGTATACCACCAGAATAAAATCTAATTACTAACTATGAGATATATTGAAAGTAATTGCATACAAGTGAAGCTCCCTTGACTGAAATTAGTGCCAAAACTCCCACTGAGTTGAAAAGAGTAGGTCTGGGCATATCACACTCAGCATTTGCACAGGAACAGATCTCGCGGAAAGATCCACCATGATTAATCTAATCTGATTCTGCTCTTACAGTCATCTGTGGTCCTCCACTTCAGCTGAGTCAACTTGGCCCAGACTTTCGATCTGAAAAAGCTCAAAGAGAAAAGTTCTAACTGTGCTAGGTTGATTTCTAAATCATTGGAATTACAACTGGAAAATGGGCTCAAGTGAGTGGTGTTTAAATCTAATATCCCAGCCTCTGCTCATCAATGGTGTATGAATGGCTCATTCAAGGAGTACAAATATGTCTTGCTAGTAAAGCATTAACCCTACTAGAAAATGGTTTACAAAAGAGAAGTGTTCAATCTTAAGTTCTCTTTGCTCAAAGAACAGGTCTCTAACACATGCAGTCCTGCTCCGTTTGTAGAAGCTCTTAAACAATACATAATATCTCCTAGGTAACTGTAGTACTATATGAGAGCTGTTTTATTAGTTTCCTAATTAAATTTCACAAACTTCATAGCAGTGACAGATTCTTGATTATCTCCACTGCAGAAATTCAGATGGGATGCCAGAGGGAAAGGATGGGGCTGTTCGTCTTATTACATGCCAAGATTGTGTGCTACCGGTTACACTCGTCAATCTCTATCTGAAGCAGTTACGAGCTATAAAGAATTCATTAAAAGGGCTGAGATTTATTAGAGGCACCTCAAACTTATTAAGGATGCTGATGAAATGTGAAGCCCTTGAATGCACATGCCATCTAAGAAACACTCAAGTAAAGCCTATTAAGTTTTGGAAGAGAAGGGAAAACAAATTTTTTTTAAAATGCATTACCAAAAAAGACATCAATATAATGTTTTTAATTTTTGTTACCATTGTTAAACAAGATAATTTTCAGCCATGTGTCTCCTTTTTTTCCTCTCCTTTCATGAATAGCAAAATGACAGCAAGATTTGGGTGTTTTAGAGAGAGAAAGAGTGGAGGAAGATAAGAAATATTAGAATCTGGTTTAAACTGAGGGAAAAGTAATAAAAAGAAAAAGAGGGAATGAGAGGACTCAAACAGCAACCTGCTGTCAAAAAATCAACTTTAACAAACCCAACTTCCCCTTTGAGGTGAAATACTGGAATCACTACAAATGCTGAAAACATGTTTGTTTTTCCTTCCATTTTCTGCAGGACTTTCAACCATTCCAACATTTTCAGTCACAGTGAAAGCTCAGAGGCTTTTGGACTGAATCTTATTTTTATTTTCAACTGAATCATTTTAATGCTCACTTTTTCCAAGAAAACCAATGTTTTTTGAAAAAAAGCAGGCACTTCCTGCAAAATTTTTATTTTCATTGCTGAAAAAACATTTTACCTCTCAAAATCCTAGATATAATTACCTCTCTGAAAGGAAAGAAAGTAGAGGAAAAGAGAGAAAAAAGGAAGGAAATACTAAAAAAATACAGGAAATGGGGAGAATTTTCACCCCATGTAAGCTGTAAAGTATGATGCAGAGGAGATGCCAGGTGTAGACTTGTCTTTAGTCCATCTCCAAACCTCCGCAGACTCAACTCATCCCTCCTGCACATTAGTTGGCTCAGTCAATAAAGGTAGATCAAGCCTCAAATGGCTTTTCAAAGGAGAAAAAAAAACAGTTTCCTTCTAAAAAGAGTGTAGACCAAGTTTAGCTCAATAATGGCCTCCAACACAGCTTGGTGTGAAATATTTCTACTGGGTCTTATAAATTAAGTTGCTTTGCCTTAGATGGTTTTTCCTCTGTGTATAAAGACTTCTATGCCAAAGGCACAGGGAGCTTCTGTGGCCAAATGAAATTAATTTTGTGCACAAGGCATCCCCCCCAGGGAGGGATTATAGCCTTGGTAATAAGAGAAATTCCCTAACGAGTATTCATGAGAGAAAAGGCAGTGTCGCTCCATGGGATATTTGGTTTGGGAGCGCTGTCACCCTGATGACGTGGGCCGCCGAGCCCACGTGTGCAACGTCGTCTGCACGCTGGCAGCGGGTAAGTGCAGTCGCTGGAGATGCGAATGCAAATGCCATACACTTCTCTGAATACCAAATGTTTGCATTTTCTGTATATCTCAGAATGCAAATACAGTTGAGAAAATTAAACCTCACATCTAGATGAAGATGGAAATCTGAAGTTCCCACAGATTTAGAGGTGTTCTTGTTTAGACCATTCTAGAGACATACCCAGGCCATACTGAAATACACCATAAACTTATGCCTTAACAGGAGAAATTTCAACAGAAACCTCACCAAACAGGTCAAGAGAACATGAGAATACATTACCTTCTTTTCTTAGCCCTCCCCCCCTTTTATGTTGAAATAGCTCCCTATTCCTCTAGTTTTATGTAAATTCTGGGGATTTTTTTCTCATAAAGATTTTGTAGTGAATAGCAAACACAACTAAAATATCCAAACCAGTATTAGCAGAACAAATTACCTCCCTGGCCAACACCTTACATGTCAAGACCTAATTTTGGAGGTATTTCTTCAGACCATCAGCGACAAACGCAGCAGAGTCGTTTGTGTGCTGCGCACACTGACGCACACTGATTGTTGTTTGAGAGAAGGAGCCCCATGCATGCAACCTCCAGAGCAAAAGCAAGGCTGCCCCAATGAAGACATTTGTAGACAAAGGGAAATTCATCCTGTGAAGCAGAGTGTTCATGCTCAGCAAGGCAAACACATGCCACCGCAATCACATGGCACCAGTGAGACAGTGTACATAAACATGTGAAGACAGTGCCAAATAAAACCATAACAAGTTTTTGCAATACTAGTGAATAAGACTTACCTGGGTTAGATAAGGCAGGGAAGCCTTGTTCTGAACTTGAAACACACCTAAGAATGGGGTTGATTTGTACTCAGTATTTTGATTATCATTTTCAGGTGCAGATATTTATGTCCTGTTCCTCTCTCTCTTTCAGGAGAACTCGGGTGACTTGCCCTGTTTTCCCAGCAGTGCAGCGACCCTCCAGTGCCCATCAGCAATGCTGTTTAAAGGGGAGACTGAGCAGGAACCAGTCAATACCCAGCATGATGCGAATCATTTGAGAACTGGTGCACACAACCCACTGTCCAATTGATCTCAGAAAAAGTATGTGGCCTCACCGACACATAGCACATGGGTGCAGATGCAGAGACAAGTCACCTGAAATTGTGGTGCTGCTCTGTATTGGCCTGGCTCACAGCATCCAGCAGTCTGTGAAGTGCAGATGCTAACAAAATCCTAAAAGAAACTGTTCCGGGAGCAAGGATTTGCGCAACAATTCACTGTAAAGTTACAGCTCTTTCCAACCATCATGCAGAAAGTCAGTGACAAAAGTCAGCCCAAAGAGTACGGATTTTTAATTCTGGGCTTAAACCGCAGAAGAACCTTGAGTCCTCACACTGCAGAGTGGGTAGTTCAGATCCATAGATGTTCATGCATTTTCTTACACTTTTATAAGTGCGTATGCCTTTGTTAGAAAGGGTGAGATAAAAAAGGCACTAGTCCATCTCCCCATGTCTCACTACTGAAGAAAAACAGTGGCAGACTAAGCTGAGTTACACTGGGGACCCAGAAGCTCTTGAGCAATCAGAAAAACTATGTGGCTTTGTGCCTTCAAGTAATATTAACACCCGAACTTTCAGACACTTCTCTGAAGAGAAGTGGAACTTCTAACCTCTATACTTGCTTCTCTTTAAGGTTCAAGACATTTATCCTCTAGGAGCACCTGGAAAAAATTGCCTATGAGTTGCAGCTGTGCTTTACTCACAAAAAAAGACATCTGCCTTTGTCCTGCATTTATGTTTAGCAATATTAGTAATCTGAGTGAAGAGGGTGTTATGCCAGCACAGATTAGTTACACAATCACCTCTTGTGGGGGGTGTGGGAAGCTCATTACATCCCTAAGACCGAGAGCAAAAAGATAGAGTAACTTCTTTTATACAGAAGACTCCCAAACAGTAATGAATACAGCCAACTATGAAGCCCACCAATCAAGCAGGTGAAAATATATTAATGAGAACATTTACAGTAACAAGTCTCTTTTTTCCCCTTGAGACATTTCTGCTCTTTCAAAATGTGCAGCAATAAATCAAATTAGATCAAATACAACTGCCTGAAAAGAAGCCACACAATAATCAGTTTTGAATTTTCCCACCCCTCTCCCATAAAAAGCCAGTACAGTATTACAGAAAGTTAATATGTGCATCTAACCCATTATATCTGACTTGAAACTGTATAAAATGACATCCGATAGCAGCTTGTATGGACAAGCTCTTATTAAACATAATTACTCAACAAGGTCTATCCTAAATCAGTTAATGATCGGCAACAGACAGATAGAAATTTGCTAGTATTGCCTGACTTTGCATAGCATGGGCATAGTTTTTAACATCAAAATGTTCATATCATTCCTACTTATACTTTGTTACTACTTATGAAGTGAATGTGAAATCTGATTACGTTAATTGAGCATGTTGTCAGATTGTCACTTTTCTCCCTTTTAATTGCCTCCCATCTCTTTCATTATCCCTGACAAGCTACCTTTTCAGCCCAGCATCCAGTTTTGCACGCCTGGTTTTTCCATATGCAGTGCTACAAAACTGGTTATTCTCCGAGTTTCCACAAACTGCGTGCTCTTGCTGGGGCAGGGGGGGTGCCAACGCAGACGTGCTCACTGGGAGCATACACAGTTGCTTCTGTTTCCTGCTACAGTGAGACAAAAACCAAAATTTGAAGAGTGTCAGAGGACATAAATGGCAGCATTTCTGAGCCTGCGCATGATTACCTATGCTATTACAGGCATTATAGTTATCTACTGTATTGACTGTTTGGAGGAGTTGGTAATTCCTTCTATGTGGATTTCTCCTGTAGTGCCAGCTGTTCTAATTCAGAACAGTATAAAAATCTGCCTCAAGACTCTGTACAGCGATTGAATGGGTAGTCTTACGTCCTCAGTGGATACTTAGAACTACTCTTTCCAAACTGCAGAGCAGCCTTTCCCTGCTCTGAGGAACGCTGTGTGTCTCTTGCTGTGAGCTTGCTCCTGCAGCGTGGGAATCTGTGCAGAGCTGAGCAGCAGCGGGCACTGCAAGACCCAGCGAAGGATTTCACTTCACGGCCTCCTCCTCCCTGCCTCCTGCCACCCTGATCTGAACCTCCAAACCACACAGAAAGAATTCTCCCAGTAACTGAATTTCACTCTAACTTACCCAACACCACCGTAAGTTTCTTGAGACCTCTTTGATTTCTACAAAACACTGTAATCTGCCTAGGAGTTAATGAAGGGGTTAATTAGTTAGGTAGTCCCCTTACACCCCCGCTGTATTCATTTGTTTTAGGTGAAGTTACACCTAGTTTTAAACTGCCACTGTAGGAGAGTCCCAACTTGTTTTGCTATCAGTTGGCTTTGATAATTTGCCAAGGAGCTAATCCTGCCTGACATGGAACTCGCAAGATACACCTCACCTGTGCTCTATCAAAGCAGCTCACCTCCGGTTTGAAAGCAGTGAGTGTAATCCTGCCAATGGTTGTTGCAGCTGCCTGGAAAACAGATTCTGTAAATGATTCTGCACGGGTTTTTTTTTTTCCTCCAGGGGTTTTGTCTCTCACGTTACAGCTCTTGCTGTGTTTATGGAGTCACCTTCTGTCCTAGAAATTTGCTGTGTTGCGATGCAGGCTCCCAGCGGCTGTGGGACTTGGAAGGGAACAGTCCATTGCTAACACAAACATGTTTGCTGACAGTGTAATTACTCCCTTCCCCACGATTTTTCCTTGTTTTCTTAAATGCAGGACACCTACAGTCACAATAGCAATATATCATTTGCCTGTAGCACAGCTTTCTTTCCCCTGTAAAGTGTTAATGAAGTTCCTGTCCTTGTTTCTGCAGTAATTGTAAAAGTGTGTTGAATAATATACTAGCCACACTTTATTAAAATACTGGCCACACTTTATTAAAACCTAACAATCCGATCCTGTGCTCCCTGCTAAGGAGAGAGCGAACTCTCATTTCGTTTGAAGTTCATTTCAGCATGCTCAGATCACACACTTGGTTTTAATACTTCCAGGGCCCTATCTGCAGACATTGTGCCCAGTTGCAGCATATTCAGCTGTTTCATATTGGCTGCGGCCAAGTGTGCATGACCTTCTAACTCGAGGCCTGATCCTGCAAGGTGCTGAGAGCACAGAGGGCTTGCTGCAAGCCTTCCAGCTCCCACCGCTGTCTTCAGGGAAACCGAGGCAGCTCTGTGCCGCTCGGGACGGGTGGACCCGCGCGAGCAGCCCCGAGGTGGGTCGGGGAGGTCGGTGTGGACCTGCTCTGAGGCTGCCTTGCAGAGTGCCTTGGGATGTCGGGGACAGCCAGAGCTTGCCAGGCCCTCGCCACAGTGTGACTCAGCATGGCAGTGATTTGAAGGGGACAATGGAGGGGGGGTGGCAACTAATTATTTGACAATTATTATTGTTGAATAATCCTTCCAAGGAACAAGAAGGGGGATGAGTGTCCAGTGTCTGCCTTTTTCTTTTTTGATGATCTCAACATGTGAGTCTTGCGCAGACAGAGGTGGGATGAGGTGGTGAAATCCAAGGGCCATTTGGGGTTGGTTTTGCTCCCATTGCGACTGCCGTGGTAGCAGAGAGCACCAGCATTAGGAGCAGATGTACACAGCCCTGTTCAGCTACAGGCCTGGACTGAGGTCGGTTCAATCACCACCACCTTACCTGCAGGGAAACAGAGGCACGCGATGCCCTCTCTGGTGTTACAGACAAGCCACTGTCCTTGAGACTTTCTGTGTCCAAGTCGCCACCCAGAATAACTGCAACTCTAGTGTTCCCAGGATTGCTGTTACCCATGTAATTTCCTCTGTGAAAAGTGTAACTTTTTGATTCCCCCATGTCTTTCTACACATAAGCTCATTACAAACTGAGTGTGGAAGCACATGCGTATCTATGTACAGGGAATATCTTGCTATTTATGAGAAGATACATCGCAAGGCACATTGCTGTATTGTTTCTGAGGTGAGATATTGCTAGAGGTAACCAAGCCATCAAACTCCTAGGTGTTATAGCAGAAAAAGGAGACTCTGGTTTGAAATCACTGTAGAAGAGTACATTAGTGCAGGTTAAAGATACAAAGTGCAGAATGAACTGGCGTGAACTCAGACAGGAGAAGAAAAGGTCCATACAAAGCACATGAGGCAGAACCCCTTGGTGTCTTGTCTTGAGGCGTCACCTCTATAAATAATACACAACATTTTCTTATGTCTTCTCTGATGACAATGCTCTTTGATTTTCTGAAGGAAACATCATTAAAAAATGTGTGGCTCTTTCTGCGTGTGATTAAACCATTAAAAGAATAGCCACAGTGTACAGAATCACTCAAAAATGTCATGGCAGATCAGCACCCAAATATTTCTTTGGCAGAAAGTGATTAGCTCAGCTGGATTTCCTGGTTAAGTACAAGGTTAGATAAATACTTGAATAAACTTCTTTCAACAAGGACAGGATTAAGGAGAACGTCTTATTCTTGTGCTGACAAAGTTTTGCTGGTTGCAGACTGATATCTTTAAGATGATTATTTTCCGTTTTTGGTGATTCACAAGGGGAGAGATTCCCCCGCTGTTTGTACTACTCGAGTCATCAGGAAGAGCAACTCCAGCTGCCCCTTGAGATGTTGGGAGGTGGTGGGTCCAGAGTGGAAGCGTTCAGGTGACATCCGGTGCTGTTTTGGGGGGGGAAGCCCAGCTGAGGAGCAGCGAGGACTGCCGGCAGCCCTCCCGCTGCGCAGCCCTGGGTACTGCTGGATCTTTTCTGGTGTCACACTGCCTCCTCCTTTCTCACATCCCTGTTGCAGAGATGACCTACTGTGGAGCAGGGAGACAAACTTCCCACCAGTGTTGCCTCACATTGTCCAGGCCACGAGCAAACTCACTATTAAAGTGACTTTCTTATTTTAGCTCCTCCCGAGGTAACACTGTGGCTCACAGGCAGTGCGAAAGTCTTTGGAGTCCACTGCAGCAGTATCTTGCCTTCAGCCGACAGCAGGCTTCAGCTGCTTCATGCGTTGGTTACAAAATACGGCTAGCATCTAATTTTAATCTGGGACTCCTGCCATGGCTAAGAAGGGGAAAAGTTTTTTGTTCTTGCTTAGTGGAATGAGAAAGATTCACCCAACACTCGTGTTTTCCTGCACACCCACTGCAAATACAAGCGTAAGTACTTTTGTAAATACTTGTGCGGCAATTGTCCAGGGCCAGAGCTAACTCCTGCTTGTGAGGGAGGAAATGTTACTGCCATGTAGGAATGACTTCTGGGTCTCTGTTCTGTGCTGAAATGTAATGGGGAGCATCTGCTACAGATGAGAGACCCCAGAGGAAGTATGCCTTGGATTTGCATGTAGTTCAGCTATATAAGTATAAAGAAGGTATAATGTCAAGCTCCATGTTTCTGTTTCTATTCTTAAAAGTTTGGGAACCTACAGTCTGACCTTCAAATGAAAAGTACCATGAAACGAGAATGCTGGTAAGGCAGCAGGTCAGTTTAGATTTGTTCATAAAAAATGCTAGACTGACATTACCCTGGTGTATAGGACTACAGTTAGGAGGTACTGCAGCTTCAGCATGTAAGGAGTTACTCAGTATTCAAGGCAAGGAAATGGCAGAGAATGAAGCCTAGAATCTGAGAGTGAAATAAAGCAAAAACACTGCCATAAAAACAGAAGGCGCAATAGTCTTCTACATTGCATCTTTGGAAAAGATTAATTTGTTTGGCTGCTATTGTGAAAGCCCAGATACAGCACATGGCTCCAGCGCCAACTTCTGAACTTAATGGAGCCACAAAAGGGCTGGGTGGTGAATAACTTTGAAGAGCGAAACATCAAACCAGCCTCAACTTGAATTTGAGAAACATCCTAAACCAAACCCAAACAATGCTGCTGAGTGAATGATTCAGGGGATTGGTACGACCCTCCACATTTTATGTGGAGCAGCGGGAAGGCTGATAATAAAGCCCAGTGGAATACCTCTTTCCAGGCTGGAGCAGAACGACAAATAATAAACAAAGGAGACATATTTGGTCTTGGTTAGGCATAGTTAAAATCACCCTTTTGAAGCAGGTACGTGTTGCTGTCCCTATTTACTGAATGAAAGTCTTCACCAGGATATTTAAGCTTCTGGCGGACACTGTTATAATTGATGATATTTATCCATGGTATTTACTGTGTGAGAGACTCACTTGATGGCCTCTGTTCTCATAGTTCCTTAGCAATTTACACACTGACAGGGGAGCTGCATGGCCTGTTCCCTGTGCATCAAAGTCATGCCAGCTAGTGTGTGTCACTGAGGGGGAACTGGATACACGAAAATCTTCCACAAGGCAGAATCCTTGAAAAGTCCCTATTTCTATCTCCCAACCTGCCATGCAAGTGAATCTGTACACAACTAGACATGCAGATATGATTCTACAGTGTACATTTAAAATGACCCGAGTCCCCCACCCTGACCCCAGTTCAAGAAAGATGAAGAGCTACTGGAGAGAGTCCAGCGGAGGGCTACAAGGATAATGAGGGGACGGGAGCATCTCCCCTACGAGGAGAGGCTTAGGAAGCTGGGCTTGTTTAGCCTGAAGAAGAGAAGGCTGTGAGGGGACCTTAGAAATGGTTATAAATATCTCAAGGGTGGGTGTCAGGAGGATGGGGCCAGACTCTTTGCAGTAGTGCCCAGCGACAGGACAAGGGGCAATGGGCACAAACTGAAGCATAGGAAGTTCCGTCTGAACATGAGAAAAAACTTCTTCCCTTTGAGGGTGA
>Ga0181612_120570_pt1 | contig 15696 bp, 5 predicted proteins | sample HoacroProtozoa21_FD_119630 | JGI IMG/M metagenome (GOLD analysis project Ga0181612, IMG submission 119630) | Hoatzin crop microbial communities from Cojedes, Venezuel. Combined Assembly of Gp0051906, Gp0051904, Gp0051908
CCCTCCCCTTCCCTTCTCCTTTTTCTTTTCCATTTTTGCCCACTCCAGTTTTTATTTCCTTTTTTTTTTTTTCTTCTTCTGTTTAGCCATCAAAAATAATGAAGTTCTAAGGAAAACAGATACAAGCAGTATGATCACTGTGGCCTAGCATAACCTGGACAGTTTTGATACTCAGGCCTAACAAATCCATCCTGTTAACATCTAATGACTTGTGTTATGTGACATTACTTTGCAAAAGAGAAGTTAAAGACTAATACTGCACTCTGGTTGTCCAGTAATAGTCTAGTACCTACTGGGGTAGACTCTGCTGAGCTGACCTTTGTGGCTAAACGGAAGAAGTTTTGCGCTGCATAACTGTGGTCCCCCGCAACATCCTTCTCACTAAATTGGAGAGAGATGGATTTGGTGGATGGACAGTTTGGTGGTGGACAGGGAATTCAATCTTCTCTTTTAAAAAAGATGATAGATAAGGGTAACTTTAGCCATATTAATCAATCTAATCCCTAGGATAGGGTGTTTTTCATAAGTAGGAAAAAACTTCCTAAGTTCACATGAACTTATGCTCCCTTCCTATCAAGCATGCAGGCAATGATCCTTTCAGCTGCTAAAAAAATTAGATTACTCAAGTTCCCGTAGCTGGTTCATCTTAAATGATTGCATCACAAGAAGAACTTCATCTCATGGCCCTGGCAGTTGCTTGGTATCACTTGTTACACAACTGTAATGTATGGTTACTTGTAACTGTATGTTACAGTTGCCTTCCTAAGAATTTCAGTCAGATGATTCACCTCTTAATTTTTTCTTTTATTTTTCACGAGAAAGCTGTCTTCTCGAAGGATGAGGCGAAAGTGTTCAGTGCTACTGAGCACAGGATTCTTTTATATTGCCCTAACGGGATTATTTCTGCTGTTAGGTAATGATAAAAATATTTCTAGCATTTTCTAACTGAACGAAAAACAAGGTGATGTCCTTCCAAAGAATTGCTTTCATAAATCATGCAAAATCACGAGATTAGCAGTAGAGTTAATTTTACTAAACAGAGAGTTAGAAACAATTCATCAGGGCTCTGCCATTTACTATGGCCTCCCTGAGAAGAATTGTGTTTGCACATTGTTCAGAAATTTCTAAAAATTATTGCTACAACCAGGAATATTCTATATTTAAATCTCTGGGATTAATGTTACTTTGGGCAGTTTTGTCCACTGATCATTACTGAATTAGGATCTGCTTCTAATCCATTTGTCCACTTGTCAATGCAACTGGATAGTAATATTGAAGTCTTAAGGAGAGATGGAGGGACCGAGTTAACTTCCATTGGATTTCATATCTGCTCTAGCCCTGTGCTGTGTGGATTCTGTACTGGTGCAGTAAGGCAGGCTAACCTTTGACTTGTATGCTTTAGCTGGGCAGAGGAGGAAGTCTGTTGTGCAAAAATACAATGACCGTCGTAGGTAAAAATAAGTGTATCTGAAGAGTCTTAATTGTTTGGGTTTTGTCTTATCTTTTAACGAAATAAACTTTGATTTATTAAGTAATTTATTCCTTTATTCAAATTTCAGATAGAATACAACTTGATCTGAGAATCTAAATATATCTATATTGTGAAATAAGTTTGATAAATGTGTACCTTATATAAAAATGCTAAATTATGGCTTCGGTATTAACTTGGAGTATCGCTTAGAACTTTACTTGTGTTGGCAGTATAGATTCAGCTGTATATCAGCTTAAACATTGCAATCAATACTTACTTGGTAATGCTGGTGTCAACCTTTATTAATGTATTTCAGTAAATTAAAATACATGTTATCCTCAGTCTACCAAGTATTAAGTAGAAGACATTGCTCAGCGTATTCTTAAGCAACTCAAATCTGTATACCTAGATTCCTTTCATATATTAGAAGAAACTTTGGTGTGGTGAAGCTATAAAAACTGTATACATTGGATGCACTGTTCAAACTACAACCACACTGAAACAACCTACAGAAATAACTTATCATATATGTGTAAATAATTGCCAGCAAAGATTGGAGAATATGTATTTTTCAATTAAAAGGATAGGTTGAGATATATTTGTAACACTAAATGAATCAATACTTTTTATTTCTATACAATTATACCTATAACTGAGAGCAAATCCTCTCCCTCTCTAGGGGCACCATGTGTTGAGTTCTGCAAAAGCCTGCACAGCACATAGACTGGGAAAGAGAAGTCAGGTCAGCAGTCAGTATATCTTTTCTGGTTCTGCTATCCATTCAGATCCTATCCAAACAACCTTCTCCCTGTAGCTGACTGACTTACTTCTGCGAGTCAGTGCATACAAGCTTACAACGTAGAACATGAGTTATCTATTAGACTACTGGACCAATACTACCTACTATCAATATCCAGCAATTAAGTTCTCTTCTTAAGGTGTACAAGACTTCAGATAATGGCCTGGAAAATTTGATGGCTTGAGATGTGGACCAAAACCTAAAAATATAAAGTGATATACTACATGTGTTAGTGAAGTTTTTAACCGGCACATTTCTTCACATTTTCTGTGAATCTGTAGAGTGTCTAGAGTTTCTAAATCCCTTCAATGCAGATTGCTTTCTTTCACTTTCAAGTGTCATGTCTATGCAGTAATACTATCTCATGCTGTCAGAGTATGGAGTTCTTCATCTATTTGGCTCATAACGAGCTGTTGGGTAAGTTGTTGTTGGCAGATATCAGTGCCTGTCTGACTCCATTGCAGTCTTCTCAGGGGAGTGTGCTAACTTTTTGACGGGCCCCAACTCATCTACTGTTCTTCTGGACATTTGTAGGGGTGCCATAGAATTGGCAATGGTATCTGTGCATGTGTCAAGGGGCAGTGGATGGTGGCTCATGAGGACGCACAGACACAGCTGCTGTTGTAAACATTAGTAAGAGGGAGTTTTTGGAATGAGAGCTAGACAGAATGGAAAGGAAAAGGAAAGGGATGGGATAGAAGAATTGGTTGTTGATATGAAGTGTGGATCAGGTAAGTAAATTGAAAGGTTTGAGTTCAGTATAGAAATGAAGCAAAATGTGAATGAGAGGTCAGAGGATACACAGATATATCAGTTAATGTGGGATCTAAGCATAAAGCAAATGGTATGGAACAAGGGGTGGAGATTGTACAGAGTCTGGCTGGGATGGAGTTAAGTTTCTTCATAACAGCCCATACGGTGCTGTGCTTTGTGTCTGTTGCTAAAACTGTGTTCATAACACACCAGTGCTTTGGCTATTGCTAAACAGTGCTTGCACAGCGTCAAGGTTTTCTCTGTTTCCCACTCTGCCATGTTCCCCTCCTCCTATATGAGTAGGCTTGTGCAAGAGGCTGGGAGGTTGCATAGCTGGGATAGCTGACCCAAACTGACCTCAGGGATATTCCATGCCATATGACATCGTGCTCAGCAACAAAAGCTCAAAAAGAGTAGGAAGGGGAAAAAAGAGTGAGAAATACCAGAGAGAACACCAAGGACAAAGAAGGATGAGGATGATGTCAGAGCAGATATTCACTGCAGTATGGGGAGACCCACAATGGAGCAGAATTTTCCTGAAGGACTGCAACCCGTGGAGAATTCATGCTGAAAGAGAAGAAAAGTGTGAGAAGGAAGGAGCAACGATGAGAAACTTATGTACTGACCACAAGCCCCAACCTCACTGTGCTTCTTGGAGCAGGGCAGATGTCCACATACAGTTGTGCAACACACAGATGGGATGCTGATCAATGAGTGGACCTGACCACTGAAGCTGTTGCGCAGGTTACCTGTGAATGTGAAACATGCACCATAATTAAGGGAGTAAAGTCTTTTCTGGAGAAGAGGAGGGTCAATGGCATCTGTATGAGGAAGCCTGGCAGACCAATTATATTGGACTGCTGCCACAACCTGCCAAGGCAATTGCTATACACTTACCATGGTGGAGGCAACTGCTGGGTGGCTGAAATCACACCCTGCAATCCATGCCGCTGCCTGAAACACCATCCAGTGCAAGCCCTGTGGCAACACGGCACCCCAGAAAGTACTGAGTCAGATGATGACCAGTTCTTTTGAGACTGGTCTCCAAAGGAACCTCATAGGCACTTGGGCCAGGAAATACACCACTTGGCTTATCACCCTATCTTCCACAAAACCCGAGAAAGACTGAACAATATAATGGACTGTTAAAGACTATGCAGTGAATGATAGGTGCTGGGGAATGGAAGCCCTGAGCATAAATTTAGCAGAAGCCTCTTGTCTGGTAACATCAGAGGATCAGTGAACCAACACGGCCCTGCCCAAACAAAGCCCCTACACCTCTATTCTCCTCACCATATGCCTACCATTATTAACAGATCGTAAATATATGCTTATATTGTTGACAATCTACAGTGAAGACCATCTTTATTCTGATGATTCTATTATGATGAGAGGGCTTCAAGTACTGTGGCAATGCTACTACTGTGGTTAAACCTGTCTCTATTTTGTGTTTTACTATAGTCCACCTTCAATAAAGGAGTCTTCTACACTGTTTTAGGACATAGTCACTACACTTTTTAAACCCTAGTTCCTTGAATTCTGTCTGTCCTAATTCTCAGGTGGTTTTGGATTTTACTTTCTCTGTTTTGTATGTAGATTACAAATGATCAATACTTCGAAGAGGAAAAGAAACATTTTTTTCTCCTAAAAATCATGTAGAAAGTAAGAATAGTGGCACTATAATTTAATTGTTTAATGAACAGTCAAATTCAAATATAGTACTCCAGACTCTGAATATGCAATTTCATTAAACATGTACAGGTTCAATAAAACAGCACAGACTCTTCTGAAATTATATCTGCAATATATAATTATCTATACTTCAATATTATTAAATTCTAAACCAAAATTATTTCATAGGAAGATAATTTTGATAATAGAATGCAAATTCACTTTTTCTTGTTGCAGTACAGCACATATAATTATTCACAAAGGGTGTATGCATATATGTAGACTATATGTGTATATACACACAGATATATCCTAAGTATAAGTCATTTCATAATTTCCTACTGAGCTACTTGTTATCTTTAAGCAAAGGTCATTGTGTACTTTAATGTTATAGAGTCAAAATAATTTTTGCACAGACTGCAAAGTTTAATGTGTTCCTTGTTTCTTGTACTTGTTTCTGCAAACATCTTCATGGCTTCAGGAGGACTGGAGGTCATGTAGGTTTGCCTAGTACTCTTCAAACATTGGCCTAAAGGAAATCAATGATCATAAAAATGTGTATGGTTATATTGTGACAAAGAATATTTCCTCTAGAGAAGTCTCTTATGGGTTTTGTTCTTAGGTATACTAAAAGACTTAAGAAACTGAGCAGCCACATTTCCATTTGGATGCTATTTAATAATCTAACAGAAGGTTAAGTAATGAATCCTCAAAATTAGGTAAAATCTTGATTTTACAAATCTCAGTGTATTATTTCTCATTGCCTGCATGGAGACAACCATAACCTGTGCTCTCCCTTGGTTTTGTGGTGTCTACATAATATAGAGTTGCATCAGTAACTGGCTATGTGAAAAGTAGTGTGAAAATCAGATGAAGTATTATTTCTGCTCAGCTTCTAATGTTGAAGAATCTGATCACGTGTTCATTCATGCATGTGCATTGATATACGCTCATGTGATCTTCATGAGATCCTAAAATAACCAATCAGAAGAGATATTTTTTATGACCTTAACTTTCCAAAATAATGATACAGAAATATGTTGTCAGTAATGTCATCAACAGTCTCTTCTGAGAAAAAAAAAAAAAAAAGAAAGGAAAAGCAATGACAAGCCTTGATTGTTGTTGTATCAGATCTGATTTGCACAAAGGAAAAGTAACGCAGGAGCAAGTCAGCCTTACACCTGATCAGCGTTACTCAGTGCTTATAAGCACTTACATTCTTAGCAAAAAGGCAGTGATCAAAATGCTGATGACTCTATAAACTTTTTGATGTATATTTTATTAGAGATATGATTCAAGTGATGGTTAGGGAAAAGTCTTGTTTGCTTGTTTGTTTCATTTTGATTCTGGAAGAGGAAATTCACATGTTACAGCCTCATAGACAATGAGATTTGTAAGGTCAAATTCTCAGCAGGTAAAAATCAGATTAAGTTAACTTGTATACTTTGATGTCATTGGTCATATATTCATGTCAGATTTCCAAAAAGAAAAGGCAAAATTAAGACATAAATAAAACTGAAATATAATTTAGACAGCTAAGAAGGGTCATATCTAAAGCTTTTCAATTTCAGTGGAATTCTTCTCACATGTTCAGGCCTTTGAATAAATCTATTTGTCTTAAATTCTACATAAAATAACTTATGCCATTTATAACAGTCACTGCCTTCAGGTTTTGAGGCGAAATTAAATTATTTAACTATTTCTCTGAGTTTCTGGTATGTACTGACTACACCATGAGGATAAAATAGCATACTGTATGATAAGAAAATCAAAGAGCTTTATGGAAGCTAGAAACTAGTGTCATACATTTCCATGCCCTATGGGGAGTTTTTAATTAACAGATTTTTGATATATTGTCAACTCCCAAATAAGCAAATGTAAATGTAATATTTTCTAATCTAAAAATAAGTGATAATGAAATTTATTTCTAATCATGAACTCAAAATTCTACTTCATATAACTAAAGCTGGATTTTGATCAAGTGGTATAATTCTGGAAGAACCAATAGACTATCTCTACATCTACTTATATGCAAGTTATACGGGTCCATGCTCTCAGAACACATAATGTTTTAGGGGAAGCATTTGAAAAAAGGGTTCTGACATTTTTGTCAGCAATTCTTAAGATCTGATTCTTAATGACTGTGCAGTTTTTAGTTCTGGGTCTCCTGTTCCAGAATTGTTGCTCTTAAAGAAGTAAGTATGAACAAACTCTTGCAAATCTCAGTTCTGGCTACACAGTTAAAATACATTGTTTACCTTATGCTGGTCAGATCTCTTTGAAACTACCAGATGCACATGAAGCAAGATGCTATGAGCTGCCTCACATAACTAATGCAGAGATTAATTATAGTAGAAGGGGCAAAAGTGAACTGATTTCCATACTTCTAAATGTAAAATAGTCTTCAAAGTAAGTTATCACTGATCTGATGAGCTGAGAGACAGAACTGTATTTGTTATGAACTGCCTTTATCTTCAAGACTGAATATAAGAATGGTACATTTGCATAAAAATCTAAACTGTGGATCTCAACATTAACTACTAATTGAATACTCCTGATTAAAATTTTAATCCTTGAAAGTAATTACATTTTCTTCTGAAGCCATTTTTGATTGATTCCTTCAGTAAAGATGCTGGGAACTCTTCAGAAATCTTTTTAACAGTGTTAAACTGGTGCCTGTTTGCACATCACCCCTCTGGGAATGGCTAATTAGGAGCATTATCTACTGTCAGGACCTTGGACTGGCTCCATATTCATGCGAACCTATTTCTTCCCAGCACTGAGAACACAGTTGGCAATTGAATGAAATATGCTGATGTGGCAGGCTGGGACAAGACAAAACTGGAAACTTTGTGAGATAAATAAAATTAATTGTAAAGAAAAGAAGTAATTTTTATTTCAGCTGCTTCAGGAAGATAGACTCGTTCCCGCTCACTTAAAGTGTAAAGGAACAAATGCAGCAGTTCATTATTTGAGATAAAACGGAGTGAATATTTTTAGCCACATTTTATTATTAAACTATCATTACCACAAAAATAATTTATTGTAACTAGTAAGAGACTTAAAGAATACCACAGATTCTTGTGCGTGTGTGTGGTATTATGTTTTTAGTAAGCAGTGCTACAGATCTATTTTTTTAATCTTTGGGGGGGGGTGTGTTTTTTATTTTTATTAACTAGAAAATAGTTTAGTTGAGCAGACAAGAATTACCTATTCATTAGAAGAACTCCCTCCACTCCACTCTGTACCTTGGTCTTAATTTATCTTTTGTGTTTGTGTAATTCTGATGACAGCAGGGACTTGCTGGATTTTAAACCCAAAGTCGGATTTGGACAAAATTAAGAATATTACATCTATGTCATCTGCAGATGGGCTTGGCACATTGTTTCTCAGTCCTACCAAGAGTTTTCTTCCATGCTTTCCTTTTTTGTGCCTTTTTTTTTTTTTTTTGTGGCTAAGACTGACTTTGAACTTATATATTTCTGCTTTTTGTTGGGTAATCTGTGTAATTTTTACAGGAGAGATGATTTTGTTCAGTGGAGTTTTCTTATCACAGTGGTGAACTCATTCCTTCCTAGGACATAAGCATTTTTTTACTGCCTCTCAAACTAGTAGCATCTTCTTTGTTTGGACCATCACTGTGGTTTAAACTGTAATCTCAGAAATTTTATTTAAACTGGTGCCTGGATGATATTGTCACTCAGACTATCTAGACAAAATCAGAATTTTGGGATTTTGTCTCCAAGAGTATGCTTAACTTCCTGTGTTCATTTATAGCCTCCAGATAAAGTGCAGCAAATAAAAGGGTGGCTCCTTCTATTGGCTTCAACACCCTTTAGATAAACTCTTAAAAGTGGCTTTAAAGTAATGACTTTGACACTCACTTTTAGTATTTAAAGACTTCTGAATTTTTTCTCTGATTCCTCAATGTAGGTTGAGTAAGTCCTTTTCTTCTTTTTCTTGCAAGAAAAAGATTCAATGTGAATATGTGCCTTCCTTATGACTTCATCAGTTCTTAAATATTTGTAAGAATTGTGATGTTAGAGGTTTTGTGGTTTGAGCTTGTTCCAATGTATTCAAAGACAGAGTAACGGATTTTTGTCCAGAGGGTTTTGGTTTTTTTTTTCCTTATTTTTCACTATCTAACACAGAATGAACAAAATAAACATTACTTTGAGCTCAACAGTAGGCACAACATAGGGATGTATGTGTGTTATTAGGCACAACATAGGGATGTATGAAGTGCCACTAAAAGGCAGTCATACCATGTCAAACAAGTCTGATCTTCTGTTGAGGTTATTCAAATAAACAAGTTTGTAGTGTTCCAAAGCCCAGGAGACTGAGAACAATACAGCATTTTGTGTTAAAAATATTGCCTCACTTAAAAGGTGATAGAGTATCAAAGAAATATAATATAAAGTAGTTTCACGGAAATCCAAGGGTCTATATTTTAATCTTTCTTGCTAAACTTATTTTATAAACCAGTTTCATTAATGAATGTACGTTAAGGGCACAGTTAATTTTAATTCCTGATACCTTACTTCCTGATCTCTGATTTTAGATTACTTTCTGAATGTTTTCTGTAGCAGCTGTTCTGAAAAATATTACGATCCTTCAAGTTATGTGATAACACTTGTATTACTAATGTTTTAAATTGTTCTTTGTAGAATAAAACTTCCTTTGCAACAAAGAGCGAGTGATTTCAAAAGACTCGTGTTTCTTCTGAGTAGTTATTCCCTTGGACCTCTGTGCTAACAGCAGTTGGAATGGAGTATCCAACAAAAGGGATAAAAGTTGAATATGTGGTTGCTAAGGGTGCTCAGTCTTCAGAGAGTTGAAGCCACCAAAGTGAAGTTTAAGAAGAGACATTTTGTTCCACTTTCTTCCAGGAAACTTCTGTTTTCACAACTATACTAGAATTTCTGATTTTGGTGACCAATTATTACTGGTTGTTGTGTTGAGACAGCAACAGCAGCTCATCTTAATACATGCCACTGGGTAGAATGTGATCTTATGAATTATGCTGTTACCACAGAAATTCCAGAGATCTTCAATAATTAATGTATTGTTCAAAGTAAGAAGTATTTAATGTATGTGGTTATTGTGAAGTTTTTATTTTCAAGACAGGTTTTTTAAAACTTTTATAACCATTCAGTAAAAAAATAAATAGAATCTCAGAATTTATTCAGTGTCGAGAGCAAGGCTTACAAAAAACTGTGTCCCATTGAAATAAATACTAATTAGAAAATGTTTATGTCTTTATTTACAATAAACATAGAGATTAAGCTCTTTTCTATCTGTACCGAGTAAGAGGAAAGACATACTTATTATGACGGCACTTGTCGCTTGTCAATAGGAACACAGAATGGGAAGGGGTTTTTTCACATTTCTCCACAAAGTGGAGAGTGCCATTTGAACTACCAGTCTCTGGATATTTTTACATTCTGTTCCTCTCCTGCCATAGGCATCCACTGGACTTAACTGCAGTATTCTTGAGATATTTCATATTTTTCAGAGTTATGCTTGTCAAAAGATCAGTGTGCATGAAAAAATAGTGTCAGTTCACAGTATTACTTTTGGAGGAAGAGTAGAGCCCTGAGTAGTTGCATGCCATTCAGTGAATGTGTGTAAATTGTGGTATGGATGAGAACATCACCCCTTGAATGCTTTTTTAGATCTGTAAGGCATATTACAGGCAGTTGCTGTGGCTGTTTGGACTGGGGGCTGCTCAGCCACAATACCACAATAGAGGCTGCATGTTGCACCAGGGTTTAAAATATCTTTTGTCCTGCAAGCAACAGAGTACAAGACGAATGTTTATCTAGGATTATGCGGGACATGCAACTGCAACTGGATTCAAATCCTGCCTCTTAAACTTTATACGTCCACATCCTTTGCCAAAGCAGGTTAAGTATCCCAAGAGCGAGCAATAAATTTTACATATGCCTTTCAGCCTTCAGCGCATTGCAACAGTTTTTGTTGAGGCAGCTCCTGGGACAGTGTGGTCTTACCAGCACCGTTGCGCTGTGTGGCCACCTCCCCTGTCTTGGCCAGCCGCCCTGTTACCTTCAACCAGCTGTCGAATTCAATCAGCATACTCTGCCACCCTCACTTCGACAGTCCCTAAAACACAAGTGGCTGGAGGCCCAAAGAACATTTTTGGAAAGCAGCACCAGAGGCTTGCTCAGACCACATACCCTTCCCTACAGGTTTGTTCCAGGTTGCTTGCAGGCACCCAGCAAGGGAAGAGTCAGGCCTTTCATCTGTCCTGATGTGGCTGTCTCTGGCACAAATGCAAGAGTTATGGAGTTGTTTTCTCTTTGTTTGGTTTGTTTTTTTGCTTGAAAGACTAGTAATAGTTTGAAAACAACAGTAATGTTGAGAACAGGATTTACAGAAATGTTGTGGGATTCATGGTGCTTATTCTTGGTATGTCTTCTGCTCATCACTCAGGACTGTACCTGGCAATCCCTGGTATGTCTGATCTAGACCCTCTTTCCCTCACCTCCTTGCCCAAGAAATCCTCTGAACTTATCCTTCCATTTCATGAAGTACTGAGAAGCCCTGAACAGTGAATTAAGAAGTGTTTTGCTGTACAGTACTCAGTACTCTATTTTTTATTTTTTAATGGTGATTGGGAGGGGTACAGCTTTTGAGATCATTACAATACCACTAAATTGGGTTATTACATGTGGTTCAAGAGGAGAAAACATAGTGTTTGCTGACTCTGAATCATTTTGTTGTGAATATTAAGGATAGTATTATAAAGACAAGATTGATATTTTTAGAAGTTCAGTCTGTAAAATCCCACAGCTTCCACTGTAAATATTTTTTAAGGAAGCATTTTTGTCCTTTTGTCGTGTGTTGAAATTCTTATTCTCATTAAACTTTATGAATGACACTCTGGAAACAAAACACATTAATCAAAACGTTTGTTGTAGTATCAGATCAGCTATTCACTAATTATTTACAACACGCCTAAGGCTTATCTCTGTGAGAGCTGCATGGGAAAACCATGTTCATCTGCTCTAGCTTAACCCCTGAGAATTGCTTGTACCTCTATGGAGGAGCAGCAAGAAAAGGAAAAAGTAGAAAAGAAATAAAGTGGAGATTTGATTGGACAATGATTTGTAGTACAAAACCTAGAGAAAAAAGATTTTTTTCTCTTTCAATAACCTCACTCTTTTCATCTACAGAGACGACAGTATGTAGCTTCATAGCCCAATAGAATAGCTGTACTTATGTATTGATACTAATTAGAAATAAATTGAATCCTTAAATCACAAGGTTTTATTTTTATACCACAACTACACATTTGTTTCCATAATGGTACTGCAGGAGTTGCCCCTGCTTGTCACTTGCTTCTGGCCTCAGAAACTACCTGCTTATTAGCACCAAAAAATCTTCCACTACTGAGTTGACATAGATAAAACAGTCAATTCTGTGAGCCACAGATAACACCCTGAGTTTCTTGGCTACTGCATCTTGCAGATTTAGAATCACTACTTTAAACAAACATGAAATGACACAATATAAAAACTATTAAGCATAGATTCAAAATTCTATCCAATCTATGTCAGATATGCCATCATTTTTTAAGTGTACAATTTTACTCTTCTAGCAGCAAACATCCTACAAACTGCCACGTAGGACCTGCTGGAAGAGAGATGCCTCCTGTTTTGAGCTGAGCAAGATGATTTGCATTTCAGTGTGAAGCTTGCTGTTTCTATATTCTGTAGGCACTGATGCTGACAGGTCTCTGCAAAGGAGGGCTCCACATCAATATTTCAAAATCCTTTCCTGAAATTAAACTGTTAATCCACAGGGAAACTTCCAAGAAATATTGTGTTGCTTCCTTATTGTCATATAATGTTGCAGTATAGTAAAGAGTTTCATGTTAAAGTAGGCTCCTTGTTTTGCTCAGAACTGGCATTTTCACTGGGGATCACCTGTTTTGTGAAAGAATTTGCTTCAAATAATATTCCTGCAGGTTTTTATAACCTTCCACTTGGACTTCTTTTTGAAATCAATAAATAGTAAGAGATTTTTGCTTGCTGAAGAATATCCAGTGAACCTGTGGCTTGATGTACTTATCCCTTCCACAAGGAAGGAATGTAGGAAGTACAGAAACAGATGCAGTTAGAGATCAAGCTAGGGACTACTGTCTAGTTTAAAAGCCATCCGGAACAAAGGAGCTAATGGCTTTTCAGGGATCTGCCTCTCAAAAGAGAGATAAGTCTCTTCCCACAAATTGAAAAAGTATATTGGCTAAACTTCTCAAATCATATTACTGATTTCTGGAAATCTTAGTGTGTGTGCTAGTTCTGAGGAAAGATAACTAAAAAGTTGCACTGACCTCCTTTTCATGAGGGAATATAATAGTATGTAGCCAGCAGCATTCATAATTGTGGTGGTAAACTTTTTAATGCAGGCTGAAATTAAAAGTAAGAAAAGATGTGTACACTTTCTTGAAATGTCTGTCTATTTTTACTTTCAATAAATTTTTTAACAGAGCCATTTCAAACCGGAAAAAAACAGGGAAAGAGGTCTTTTGAACAATTTTGAAATGTTTGAAAGAGGCTGAAATCAGAAATCTCAGCTGCTGTGATTTCATGCTCAGCATTGCCTTAAGCATAACAACACATATTTTAGGCATTTTGACCATATGTATACACCTGATGTTAATCCTTCTCTGAGTGAAAAATGAAATATTATTAATATGCGATCCTCAGACTTCCATGCAACTGCAACTAGGGAAGTAATTAATATATTTCAGTTGATCTTTTACCTTTGAAATCAGTTTAACAAAATTTACAGAAGGAAATACAATAAAAAAAGTGAAACAGGTGAAAGAATGCTATTTTAACTAGAAAAAAAACTGAGTTATAATAACTATATTTATTATAGCTTCACCCAGACCCACCTTGACTGTTTTGGAGCAATACACAGTGGTATGAACTCCTAAAAAAAGTGCTTAATCTAATTTCAGTATTGGAAAGAGGTTCATATAGCGGGAGCCAGTGATGGTAGTTGAATCCCAAGGATAATTTATTTTTCAATGCTGTTCCAACATGAGCTGTTGCTATTTAGGTCTTCCACTGATAAAAATTATTTAAAAGTAATGAATTGTATGACTGTGTCTTCTAAAAAAGGCTGTGCTGGAGATAGACACTTGGCAGTTTAATATTTGTGGGCTGAGTAATAAAAATAGATTGTGATTAGCTTCTGAAGTCTACTTAAGCATTTTTCTAAAAATACTGTATTGATGGAAGAAGTGGTAAATGCACTGCTGATTTGGTACTATTCATAAATAGTGTAAAACATACATTTTCATTTAGAGATAGCTGAACGATCTTAAACTTCTTCTGTCACTGACACCTGGAAATGCTATTACCTTCCAGAACATTGCTCTTCAGTGAAAGTTCATTCCAATCAAACAGAGATGGCACTAAGTCATGTCACCGCTTAAATAACCATGAAGAACTTTTTTCCTCTTAAGTAATAGTTTATCATATTTTTTGCTCCTCGACTTCTGTTTGTCTTTCTGTCTTCTGCCACATATGCCAAATCTTATTGGTATTTTAATATTAAATGAACACAAGATAGTCTCTTTATGAAGATATTTTTCAAAAATCATTATTTGCTTTGTGTAGAGAGATTTGGAGGCAACAGAAGTAATTATAAAGTGGAGGGAAAACATTGAATGTGTGTAAAACACACACTTAAAACTGTCTGGGATGCAGTACACAGAGAATTCTACTTCCTCCTCAGGTTTGCAGATAGCATGGTATGAAGAATAAAAATCAAGTGCATCTAAGCCTGGGATGGTGAGGAAAATGGAAGCAGTCTCCAGTTGTTCACTTGATGGGATGTTACTGAGAGGTGAACGTTCTCTTGTCTCTAGGAAATGGAGTGCTCCTGAAAATTTATGTTTAATTTGACAAAAACACACTAAAGTTTAGAGAGTTTTGCCATCTGAATTCATAACATGGAAATAGTTCTGAAAATGTGCGCTCTTGCATGGTCCTGGGTTTTTGATTTGTGAAAAACTGGGAACTAATATGATCAGAAGCCACAGCAACTCTGGATGGATATCCCCCAACTTTCTTCAAAGTCTCCAGTCTCTCAATGAGAGACAACGTGTTGCCAAAAACTGGTGTCCCTTAAGAGACCCTCCACCCCCCAAAACCAAAAATTCTATGCCAATCTTTTACTAAGATTAAATAACATCTTTTCCTAATGTTTGCCATAAAATAGCTTTGACTGCCAAACATGTATACAAATATATCACACACAGATTTGAGAATAATGTAATCTCCACACATTTTTTGCCCACACTGAAAAATCAGTTTTTTTCAATGTGAAAGGATCAAGCTTCAGTCCCAGCTCTCCTATCCATTCCCCACTTGCTCAGAGTGTACAGAGGCGGCCCTGGGGTGTGCACTGACCCCATGGCAAGGCAGGAGCAAAAGCAGGTTTAGCAGAGATCTGGGCAGGCTGACATGCATTCGAAACAAGATACTTAAGGCAAAAGTTAGCCAAAGCTGGTAGGTCACATAAAGTGGGAGGTTACAAATTATCAGGCTGTCCTCAACAAAGGATGGACAGCACAGTCTTTCTTTTTTGTTCTTTCTTTTTTCTTTTTTGTTTTAATGACAGACTGTATAAGAAAACTAGTGACTAAATTGTTTGAATCAGAGTCTGTATGCAGATTGCTATGGCTTTCTAGTTCTGGAGAAACTTCACTTATTTCATCATTATCACTCTGGTCCTGAGAGGCTGAGGAGATAATTAAGACACCTTTGTTCTATAATTAGACATGCAGTCTAACAATAAATCTAAGAGGGCTTTGGAAGAGAATCCCAGAATCACAGAATGGTAGGGGTTGGAAGGGACCTCAGGGGATCATTTAGTCCTAGCCCCCTGCCAAAGCAAGGTTATCTACAGCAGGCTGCACAGGATCACGTCCAGGCAGGTCTTGAATATCTCCAGAGAAGGAGAA
>Ga0181612_170683_pt1 | contig 15695 bp, 13 predicted proteins | sample HoacroProtozoa21_FD_119630 | JGI IMG/M metagenome (GOLD analysis project Ga0181612, IMG submission 119630) | Hoatzin crop microbial communities from Cojedes, Venezuel. Combined Assembly of Gp0051906, Gp0051904, Gp0051908
CCCTTCCTCCTGTCACCCCCCTGCACTCCCGTGCCATCAGGGTCCAACCCCGGTGCGCACACAGCACGCCAGCTGCCGTGAGAACCATCAGGCAGACCCCAAGCACGCAGGGATCTCAGAGGCGTAGCACAGTAACCGCATGTCCTGGAAAAAACCCCCCTCTGCACCGGCCTCAGCACAGCCACAGGACCTGCTCCCGGGTTAGGTCCCAACTGTTAAACCCTGTGTGTTTCTGGGACTTGAAGAGCGTAGGACGGAGAGCAGACAGGGGTTGGGAAAGGAAGCAGAGGTCACAGAAAGCACACCTTGCCAGTAGCTCTGCTTATTGCGCTAAGAAATGACAGCTCAGTTCGGCTCCACAAACTTAAGGGATCTGGACACGCACGATGGGGAGCAGGTCTTCAAAGCTTGTGGCAGAACTAGGATGTCAACGCAGGGCCCCTTGGTCTTAACCTCATGAGTTCCTTCAGCCTTCTCCAACCCAGAGGCAAAAGTGACTGATGTCCATCCCACCAGTCAAGGCAAAGAAAGGCGCAAAGTTAAGATGGACGTGAAAAATGGCTCCAGGGATTTGCCAATCTGCCGTCTGACAAAACTAGCATGCTGGTGGTTGGATCAGTACTACAAGTCACAGCTCTCGGAGCAGGAAGATGGTCAATCCCAGGAAAGGTAAGGAGAAACCTCTACCTGCTGAGGCCCCTCAACACGACGCGCAGGGAGGGCCTGGCACAGCCCTTCATTGACAGTTCAGCAGCACAGAAATCACTTTGCTACCCAGGGGCACGAGACGGGTTGCTACGAAGGAATTACTTTGGCTTTGATACTCACTTCCTCTGCCACCCCAGGGTACCAGCAGCAGCGGCTAGACACAGAATAGAACACTTTGTTCAAATTTTTGCGCCCTTTGGCCTGCCAGCAGCTGCTCTAGAGTATATTTTTGAAGTTGTCCGCTGTAGCAACTGAGCCGCAAAGCTGCCGGCAACCTGTTCCACCAGGACTGCCCAGCTGGAAACAGAGGAATGCGTCAGAAGCGTAATTAAAAGGGACCTTTCAAGGCGATTCCATCACAAGACCCACTGATTGCCTCATAAACTGAAACAAAGGCAGCTCTGAGGCAGGCTGCTGCTGGGCTGATGCCAGCAGCAACTCCTGCCCCACTCCAACAGGAATGACAAAAGAAAGAATATTAAAGGGCTTTACAAGGTATTAATTCAGGTTATGCACATTTCAGCCTTTCCCAGATTCCAGGCCAGGAAGGAAAAAAATCCTCTGGTCTGCATTATTATGGGAGACAATAACTCTCCATGTGGAAACCAAAACACTTCTTGTTCTTCATGGGGAGAAATGGGAGCCATTAACCCAGCTGGAAGAAATCACAGTCATTACTAAGGAAAATTACAAGACCTTTCACTTTTAAATACTTGATAAATAACTATTTGCCTGACTGTTTACTGGGATGCTATTCACACATTGTAATCCAGGAATAAACATGAAAATAAGTATATTGTCAGCAATAAAACAAGTAGCTAGTGTCTTACCCATGTGCAGACCCTGTAATTCACACACAAAACCACTCACTCTCATCACTTTCCTGTAAGGATTTCATTATATTGCTATGCTACTAAATCGCATAATCAGACTTCCAAAACACAGAACAGTTATTAATTTTTCAGACCGTGCTGGAGCCTGGCAGCACAGATGGTGCTACTGAACAAGGTGCCATGCAACTGTAAAATAGAAAGGTCTTCCGTATTATAAACTTATTATATGGAAAACATGCTGCAAACTAGATCACTCTGTGCCTCTAATGCTTACAAGTGTCCTCCTTAGGACCGTTCATCTCTGAACCAAGCTCAAAGTGGTACCCTCAAGCATTTAAGCATACCCACACCCACCCAGCCTGCTGCTTTGGCGCCCAGCTGTGGGTACGTTACTTCCAACTTCCACTGGAGAACTTGCCACCCTTCCCTTCACATTTACTGACTGCACTGCTGCAAGCTGCATGCATGGAAGAGACCACAGTTACGTATGCCGGGCAGCAGACCGCATGAAGACAACCCACATGCTGTCATGGGCTGTCCCAGCAGTCGTTCCACAGAGCACTCACAGTACCAAGCTGTAGCATCCTAATTTAAGAACGCTGTTTGATCTGCTCCCAGCAGTCCCCTTAGCCACATAAGCCACATAAGCAGCTAAAAGGAATGAGGAATGCAGGCTAAACTGAGCAAAGCCTTCACATAGCTCCAGCTAATCTGCAAAAGGGGCTTAAAACCAAATTTTCATGCTTCGGTTCACTGGCAGAGTAAGTCTAATACACCAGCTTTCCTCCTGCATTCTGGTCTTTACACTGGGTGCAGAGTTACTGGTGGGAAGAGGAGGGTCCCAGTCCATCACTTCATCCCACTTCTGCTACCATGGCACAGCACAAGACCCACACCCCAGGACCCACCCCAGCAAAGCAGTCGGGTGCCTCTACTCTAGCACAGCTGAATTCAGTCCTGTTTGCTAGAAACAGAACTAGCAGAAGCGATGCCAGGGGCGCTGCGTGTCAGCGAAGTGCCCAGCTCAGCAGTGAACAGCAAGGTGACCTGCAAGCCCTTACAGCAGCACATCAGCAGAGCCACATGCTTGCAAGGAGGAGAAAAGGAGGCAGGGTCGGGGAACCTAAGACAACAGCCACATCAAGAAGGCTTGCAGGCTTCTGTCCGTAGTCTGCTGTGTGATAGCAACCTTATGCATCCCAAGTGCCAAAATCCCCCCGACTTCCCCCCAGGCGGCTCAACACAACTGCACTCTCCTAACCCAAACGCCTGGTGCGCATCAGGCTGAGATAGCACACATTGGTATTTGGGTACAAGGGGACTCGGAGCTCAGAACACAGCGAAGATCCCTAATCGCAGCAGCATGAAGGTAACAGCTCCCCCGACCTCCACACTGAGAAAGGGAGAGCAAGAGTGGAAGCTCTGGAAAACGCCAGCTCTTTGCCACTTGTACTCGGGACACTCAGTCCTCACTTGGGAAACCTGCCCCAGTTTAGACCCGACACAATTATAAAGCTCTCCACACAATCTTAATGTTGTTAGCTCTGGGGAATCACAGACCAAAGGGGGAAAAAATGAGGCTAATTATCCTTTTTCAATATTCCCCATCTGTGTCTAGCCTCATTAAGTAGTCCTCCAGCCTTTTGGAATGATCATTTGAGGTAAAAAAACTAATCCCTTCTGAGCCAAGAGGACTATTTTGTCTGAGTATTTTTTTGATGGACTCCTGTGCTTGAGCTGCCACATTGTGAGTGCCTCCCACAGACAGATGCACTGTACCAGGCACAGGTGCTCCAGCCTCCAAGAAACTGAAGGTGCAGGAGTGCGTGTTCAGCACCTTCCAGGAGAGGATTAAGTCCTCGCTCAACTGAACCTCCAGGCCACATCTGCCTGCATGCTTGGTATGTATTTCTTTTATGCTCGATTACCTGGTGTAAAGCAAACAGAGCTAAAATTAACAGGTCCCCATCACTTTTCTAATTTCAAAAGCAAAACATTAGTTTTCTTCCTTTTAGGAAAAAATGCAACATTCTTTAAACCTTGCTCTTCAAACCAGGTGGGAGAAGCTGTTCCCTGGGAAACTGAGCCTACTCCCTGAAGCAACGCAGACAAGACCAGGCTGGAGTGACTGATAATTTCGTGGGCTGCCTATCTGCACAGAAGCTCCTGGCTGGTTTTTAAAAAGAAACGAATCTGATCAGAGCTCTCTTGGAGCCAGGCGAGGGCCCAGCTGCCTGCCTGGTGCTGCTCCTCGCAGCAGGTGTGTGCTGCTATCCAAGCAGTCAGCCCAGGCTGCCTCTCCAACCAACTCATCTGAAAACAAGCAGAGATAAATGATATTTTAACATCAATAATGTACTTCTTGACATCCACATGCTAGCCTCACAAGCCTTGAAGGGAACCACCATTTTTCCATCATCTCCTGTACGACAAACTCTGTGACACGTGTGAAGAAAACATAGGCACCGTGCTGCCGCCCAAGGGGCTGACCAAGCTGCAAGGCCCCTTTTGGGCTTCTGCTCGCTACTTCCGCAAGAGGCTCTCTAAATCCAAAGGGAAGTAGCACTCCAGTTACCAAGCTCCCACTGGGGCTTGCAATAGGTAGAAGACATCAGACACGGCTCTCTGGAGTAGCTGTCCCACACCAGGGCACAAGGCTTCACCTCCCTGTTAACCGGAGCTTTATTCACCCCAGTTTTAAGTATCTCCAAGCACTGGGTCTCTGTCTTCTTCTTTGGGTAGCTATTCCCTTGGCCAGCCCCAAATTCCGACACGCAGTTTGCATTTCAGTCTTTGAGGCATCTCATTGTTTTTATTTGTACCTAACAAAAGGATTAACTTTAAATTACGGAACACACCTCCAAGTCGAGTAAACCAGGTGAGCAGACGGAGCTGCTGTAGGTGTGAGCACGACAGTCCTCCGACCCTGTTAACCGCGACTTGCAAGTACGCTGAAAGCAAGAGAGATCCCTGCAGCCCCACAACTCCAGCAAAGCAGTGCAGTGTTCATGTTACGGATCTCTTCTCTTGCTGAAGGAAGGAATATCTCAGCTCTCAAGTGCCAGGGCTTCAAAATTCCCTTGCAGCTCTAACACTGGACACAAAGGTTACACAGATCATAACGGGAGCCAACAGAGCCTACAAAGCAGAAGCGTCCCCACGGGGAAGAAGCGAGACTAAGCTTGACTTGGTTTGTCACGTGTTAATGAGATAGCAAGGCAGAGAACAGCTTTGCCTTTCCTTCAGGCTAACATAGAAATGCTCCTGCTTCAGAACCTCTTAGTTACACACACACACAAAAAAAAATCCAACTCGCAAGCTGCACTTTCTGGCAGGGAAAACCCCAGGCCTGAGGGCTGCAAAGCAGGCTCTGCCAGCATCTCACCAGACATCAAAAGCCCTTTTCTGAGCCTGGAGCTGTCAGGAATGAGGCAGCAGCTCAGAAGCAAGCGAAACAGGGCAAGCGGCAAAACGCCAGGACTGGATCTGAGGCCCCTGCGATGACGGCATGAACAGAGGGTCAAAAGATCCCCTTACCAACAGCAAAAGAGCCCCTGCAAGACCTGACGAAGTCACTAAGCATCTTCTGCTTCCAGATTTTTAAAAGTCAGGAAATTGTCCGAGAGCCAGGTACAGACACAATGTCTCCTCCATTACCTGCTGAGGAAGGGTGGCATTTTTATTTCAGTATTTCCACACTAACTACACACAACACAGGCGGAAAACAATGGGAAGAACCTGAAGAGGGGAGAACGCAGCTGGTCATCCAGTTCCCACAGCTGACACAGTGCCCAGATACCTAAATGTGAAAGCCCTAGAAATGCCTAAGTGAATCTGGAGGTCAAGCCACCGTGTTGGAGATGCTTTGAGACTCCTCCCACCTTCAGGGATCCCAGCTGAGCCTTCTTTTTCATCACACTGATCACAGGCAAAAATGCACAAGTGAAACCAGTGCAGGTCAATTATTTCCTTAAAAGCTTCAAGCCCTATCAGAAGCATGAGATGACTTTCAGGTGGACATCTGCTCGGTCACTTTGGGATTTTCAAAAGCATGGTAAGATGATGGAAGACGACAGGAGTCAGCATGTTGATAAATGCCAGATAACGCACTGGACAAAGCTGGCATTACCGTGCAACACTTTGCAAGTCCCAGCCCCTGTGGGCTTCAGTTTCCCCACCGAAGCAGAAGCCTCATCCGCACATCTACTAATGAAAATCCTGAATAGAAGCTGTTCGTTAGGCCATTCCCCTTCCCAAGGGACATTAAGCAGACCATAAGACCATTTACTTTAGAAGTACTCTGGCTCAGAGTTCTGGCTAGGTTTGTCACACTGATTACGAAGTTTTAATTTCTGCAGCTGCCTTTGAGAAAGGCAAATGCCTAGCGAGTGACCCAGCACATGACATCGCTCCTGCTCAGACTTACTGACCTCACCTCTGGGCCACCACTGTGCCAATCAGCATTGGCACACTAGGATTCTCCAAGGAAATTCTGAAGCATCAGGGAATGGATGCACACAGAGGAAAGGTTATCAAAACGTTTCATTCTTAAGTGTCCTTTGAAAGGTAACCTATTGTCACTTACTGACTTCCAAAAAAAAAAAAAAAATCAATAGCTATTTTTTAAATTGGAAAAATCCAATATAAACTGTGGATAACCAAGGCATGCTCTGACCTCCAAGAATAACAACAGTGCGAGGGCAGGAACAGTGCTGCCTACACTCCATTATGCCAAGCTCAGCATTGTGGTGCCTGTTTGTAGAAAAGCAATCAGTCACTTTTTGGACCGCCACCTCTGAACAGCAGTCACATTGATACACTGTGTAATTCTGGGTGGTTTGATTCGTCTTACGGTCTCAAGGCATCATTCCCAGGCTCCTAACGCTCAGATTAAATTTTTGGGAAAAAAAAAAAGTCTTAAAAGCCAGGGGTTTTTGCGCTGTGCGAGCCTCACCGAGGAAGTGGTACGTCACCGGGAAGTGGCTAGAATAGATTTCTCTAGAATGCCTCAGCTAAGGAGGACTGAGCATAAAACCCTACAAACACCTAGCATCACCAGTCATCAACACGAACCAAAAGTCCTCAGAGGGGCTGGACTTTGAAGCGGCTTTTCAAGCGGCTACTGAAATTCATTTGTCTTACTTTTCCTAACATCTCCTTGCTGCTGTGGTCAAAGCCATTGCAAAAAGTACACCAAAATACAATGAGTGGTTTCTTCCTCTGCCTCTACGAGTTCAGTTCATTGCCTTCCATATCTAATCCGACAACACCTGGCTACCTCAGCTTGTGGAAGCTGTGTACCACTCGCTATCTACCTGGAAAAAAGGCAGGACTTTCCAAATATAAGGCTTTAGGACATAGATTCTGGTAATGTTCAGCTGCCTTCTCACTCACAGGTATAAGCAATACAGCAAAGGCTTTTGCAAAAAAAGCACATACGGAACATGTCACACATGATCAGCCTTGATCATGCACCACACTACCTACATCATGAGTAAGAGATGCACACCCAAAGCACTTATCTTCCTCCTGATTTTAAAAGCACTTGTCCTTCACTCAGCATGGGGAAAACCCCATGAACACAAAACTAATGACCAAGATTCACACCAAGCAAGAAGTGTGAGCATGCTGCCAACCCCTGGCTATTACTCATCTGCTGAGTTTCCTGAAAAGCACCACAAGGTAAGGAGAGAGTTAATGGAATTACATGTTCTCTCAGTGATAATTAGCCCAACACATCTGACTGAGACACGCTGAGACCACGGAGCAAGAACACAGATGGACAACTACACATTTTAAAAATTGCTCTCTGTGCCAGCTCTAAATCTTGAGACTCGTGGGAGTAAAATCCCTGCTCTTTTTCCCCCTTCCCCTTGGAATACATTAACTCTATCAGCCTCAGCATTCTCCTCACTCCTGCACAATGCTTGCCAGGAAGAAGCAAGAAGCAGAACCAGCAGCTATTGCTCAGACACTTTAACTGTCTTCAAAGCAATAAAACAGGTGGTGGTCTTCCAAACTTACACCCCTTCGTTTCCCCGACTGTCACGTTTGGTCTTAGCTGTCACGTAAGCAGCAGAGGACATCACAGCCACCAAGAAGGAAATCAGAGGCTGAACAAGGACTTTGGAAAGCTTTGGCTGTTCTCAGACCGTCTGATCTGTTGCTCCTGAAGCCTTTTCCACCTGCTCTCTCCTGAAAAGGGCCGGGATCAAGGGGCTGAAGCTCTGGAACGGGACAGCAGATACAGGGTTAGAAACAGGGAGCAGTCTCAGACATAGGCGTCTATTCAACAAGCACACAGATGAGCTAAAACTAAGAAAATCAAACCAGTTATTTCAGTAATAAGAGGCAGAAATCGCCAAGAAGCAGCACTGTACAACCACTGAGAACTAAATTATAACCTCAGCTCTGCTGCACGCAGGTCAGCGCTTCTCCTTGCTGTGAGGGAATAAATCAGTCCTTAGCCAGCTCTGCAAAGCTCTCCCGAGTAGCTCACCGAGGTGAAGAGTCCAGCAGCCCAGCCAACTCCACAGACTGGGGTCAGACCTCACCACCCCAACCCAACCAGGCCTAAGTTAAAGGATATGTTGGCCTTGATGACTTCGTGGAACACCAAAAAATGGAACTTTGGCCATGGCTGCACAATTCCCATTGTCAACAGTATTCTTGTACAAAGGAGATATGCACTACTATCTGAAAAAGGGCTTTTATTAGCCCAGGCAAGCCTCCTGACAAGAACCCACCCTCAGCCACCTCACTTTGCCTTTGCTTCTCCTGCTCAAAAGGTCACAGATTTCACCACCAAAACCCACTAATCCAACTTAAGGTCCTTACGTTCCAATTTAATAACAACCTCCTCTGAATAACCTTTCTTTTTTGAATCCTTAAGGTAGGATGAAAACCTGTGAAGCAGCAACACAGAGTGAGTAATGAGGGGTTTTTTTTCCAGGAACATCCTAGATGATAACCATTTACAAACAGTAACAGAAGAAAATCAGGTTCTCATTCACCCCACACTTCAACTGTGGCAAATGAAATATCAACCTCAGCCAGTATAAACCCCAGTAATTACTACAGTGATTTAAGCTTATAACTGTTAGCTTATTAATCAGATGCTTTATGTACCTCTTTAAAGCTCTGTATTTTGCTTTTAAGATGCAACAGCCCCACCGTGAACCACCGTCTTCCCTAACCTAAAATACAAGCCGCCGCTCAACCCTGTTCCACACACTCAGCCAGCACAACTTGTTTCCTCACAGCACAGCGGGCACACAAACAAAAGCAGTCACATTGTGGCAGACCAGAGGATAGTTTAACTCACAAATCCAGCCTCCCACAACAGTCAACAGCAGGGAGCCTCATCCAGACATGGAGTTCATGTCTCTCATACAACAGCCCAGACAAACTTTTCGGACATGAGTTTGCCCACTTCCTTTACGAAACCGCACGAACTTTGAAGTATTCGTTATATCCAGCAGCAAGTCCCACGCTCCGCATGACGCTGCTTCTGGCCCAGGATGTTTGGCACCCAGCCCTTCCCTGTTTTATTTGGTACATGCGACACACCAGTGAAGCCTGGATCCCTGGGTATCCTGAGTCACGAGATCTAGGAGCCCCGGTGAATCAGTCGATGTCATCAACTCTGGCATGCCTCCGTTTTCATATTCCCAAAAGGGGAATAACAACACTTCTTTAAAAAGTGCTTTGAGATACTCAGACAGAAAGTCCTGTAGGAAAGCCAAGGATTTTCCCTCTTTACATCTCTAAAGCCTTCAAGGACTTCAAACACATCAGAGAGCTTTCTGCTAAATGCCTTATTAAAAACCCACCTAAAAGCAAGCTAAAAATGCAAACAGTATCTGTGGAACTGGGTCATCATGTTTCCCTTGGAGCAGGAAAAAAAGACCACCATAAGTCAGGTGATTTTCACAGCTGAGACTGAAGCTGAGAGCTCGCCCAATGAGAGCACTGCGCAGGGCTTGCTGCTCCACCAAACATGGGCATTCCAGCACCGGGTTTCAAAGCAACAGTAAGCTTTAATCAGGCAAACACCGAGGAATACTTTCAGAAGCAGCCTGAATTAATCAGGAAACAGGCATTTCAGAAGCAGATAAAGATTACCATGCTCAACCTGAAAAGATGAGCTTCAGTCAAACTCAGCAACAACTCACCCATCTGCTCAGCCTTCAAATCCGAAAGTAACTGAAGAGTTCACTGGACAAACATTTACCCATTAGGCAAGGTCCACGGTAAACCCCCAGCTCCCTGGCTGCAAATGCTTCAGGTTCAGGACCCTGGGGTCTGGCAATTTCTGACACAGCAGTGAGAATGATGCCTTCAGCACATATCAGCTGCTTGGCAGGAGGAAGACGCGCAGCGTACAAGAAAGTACCGGCTGGATGTTTGCACTCACTTATCCCAGCACCTAGACAGCAGAACGGAGCTCACACTGCAGACACAGAGAGGAGATCTTGAAATCACTTCCTGAAACATTTCTGCATGGATCCCGGCCCAGCACGCTGCTAGCGGCCACGCAGCTTGCATGACAGTTCCGGCCCCTGGTGCGGCGAGAAGCCAAGAATTACTCACATCACAGGAACAGCTGCCAGCCACGCGAGAGTGCCGAAAGAAACAGGTTCCGAGAGGCAAGCACAGTGAAGACGCTCAAGAGAAAAGCTCAAGGGTTGATGCAAAATCCATTCTGCAAGTCCTCCAGGGGTCAGGAGCAGTTGCCTTCGAGGAATTAGCTGTTTGCCACCTACCACCGGTGAGGACTGAGTGGGAAGGGACCACAGTGCAGAGGTCTGAGGTCATTGCCCAGCTTGCTGGAGTCTTTCTGGATGCCAGACCAGCACTCCTGGAGAAGACACCCTTGCGGGAAAGTAAAGGGAGCTGTGACAGGAACGCCTTGTCAGATTTCAGGAAGGGAGCAGGGCTCTCGGCAGTGACAGATGGGGAGTGGAGCCCTACAATGGCCTTGCTTTGGCTTGGCCTCCTTGCTCGCACCCACGGGGAAGTGGCCGAGGGGCACTGAAGCAGCACAAGCCACAGTTTTGCCAGCACTACACAACTGTATCAGTACAGCACGGCAACTCTGCGATACCAGGAAAGCATTCCCACCAGGAGAATAACCTGACTGTGTAAAGCTTTGGATTTAAACCACACAAACAAAGCACATACGCACAGAAATACGAAGCTTCTAGTTTTGAGCTCTTTACTTAGAATTTGCAATGTACGAATAAAGCAGGGTTTTGGACACAGGCCTCCCACTCCTGAATTAGCACCCAAGCTGGATGCCATTACTCCTCTCAACCTCATTTTGCCTCCCACAAGCCAAATGAAGGTACACAGAAGATGTTTCATGCTAAAACCTACTCCTGCTGGCATTCAATGACCCAGCTTTGCTCTTCCCTCACATGTTATGTGACTGACACCGCAGAGCTAGGCCAGCTTCACGTCTGAGCTGCACGGACATAAAGTTGACTTTCATGGAAGGAGCACAGAAGAACCATTTTGACACACTGACCACAGCAGTGGTTCAAAGAAAGCCAAGGGCCAAAGTAGTCTGGACTGCCAAAGAGAAAACAAGCCTCATCATACACCAATCACTCTTTGCAGCAGATAAACCCTGGCACTGGGGATGCGACTCCCTATTAGTGCAACTGCACATCCTGCATCGTGAGGCAAGTTCATAAACCAGAGGCTTCAATGTCCTCTGCCAGTGAGAAATGACTTGAACTTCCACTTAGACGCTGAACTGCCTTTGTAAATTGCTCCCACTGCCCACAATTACAGCCGTTTGGGTGTAAGCAGTCACCTGCTGCTCCTAATCTGTGTAACACCAGGGAGGAACGAAAGGCAGACAGAACAGTCACAACTGGACAACACAGAAATCAGTCACAGATTGTTTCCAGTTCCAGGATTCAACAGCTTCAGTTCTACAAGGTAATACTAAACCATGTATTTTATAAAATTAAAAGCCACTATGTTTAACTCTTTATTTGGTAATTGGTAGTTCGTAACACTGAACCTAAAGTTCAGCATTAGCAACTGATACAAGCACAGACTAATCAAAATAGACAGTAAATGCAACAACAGCCTACAGGGCGGTTGACAGCTTAAAGAGCAAGGTCTTTCCCTATTCTATTACAGCCCTGTTGCTGTACTTAAGAGACTTCTGCTACTCCAATCACGCAAGAGAGATTATACCGGCTTCTTACCAGAGAAAATAAATTGTTCTGCAACATGAGATCAGGGCTAAATGATCTTCTGTTAAGAGCTTCAGTGAGCAGACTGCTGAAATTTGTGCCCTGAATCCGTCAGTGCTTAAATACTGATCTAAATTCTTCTCAAGCTTTCAGAAGAGCAACACTCAAAAGTAGCCTCAAACCATTTAGAAAGGAAAGCAACAGAGACAGCGCTCTCATTTCAGCTCTTTCAGCCCAGAAACGCGCGCACACTCAACTACCGTGTGTTGGCCTTTGTAACCAACAATTTGCCAGCTGCTTCCCCAGGCAAGGAAGTCAGCGTTTGGTATTTAGAGCATTTGCAGACGTTAGGTTGTGCAAAGACAACCTCCTGCTATTCTGAAGAAAAAAGCAGCCCTCTGGCCCTCACCTGCTGCTGTTATAGGAAAGTCCCAGTAGCTGTGAGCAGTGATAACCCCTCATATCCCACCCACAGCTAACAGCGTAACGCAGTTAGAGATGCAAGATGTAGTAAAAAACAGAAAAGCTTCAGTTTTGAATATCACAAAAATCAAGGGGGCAAAAAGCATTGAAGGATTTTTCTGTTATCAAATTCCTGAAGCAAGCAGCATGTCGTAACTCTGGCACCAGCAGAAAACAGTCCTCCAGGCCTTGCTGCAAACCTCCTGTTGCTGGCTCTGTCACCTGTTAATACAACGGCTGCTGTAAACAAAAACATGTTAGCCTTGGTGGTTTGAAGGATCACAGTCTCATTGTTGCCCAGGCTCCAGCTTTTCCCTATTTGACCAAAAATTAGCAGAAACTTGTATTGGTTCCTTTGCAGTTCCCCAAGGGAAACAGTCAGTACTAAGCAGTACAAAGGACACTAGAAAAGCAACCGGTGGAGAAAAACAGGCCTTTATCTAACTTAGCTATAGCTATTAAAAAACCATAGATAAGATACTGATGTCAAAAGCACAAACTCATCATCTTAGGGGCCATGGACAAGCTCTGCTCACATAAGGCAAGCGACTTTTTAAGGACGGAGAAAGTTTCCCTGACCCCGCCAACTAATATTACCAAAAAAAGAAAGAGCAGCACTGGTAAAGCTACTCTGTAACCACCACACAAAATCCAGAATGCCAGAATCAGACCAACACCTGAGGACTTCTACGCCTAAATCATAATTGTCTGGGGCTTCTTTTCATAGAGACGGGTAAACAAGAAGCTTTATACTTCACAAAAAATGGGACCAAAAAAAAATTCCACAAGGGGAAGACTCCTGTTCTGAAGCAAGCCCGCAAGGCAAGCTTCCCTGTAAACCAACCACCTCCTCTAAGTGATAGTCTTCTACGTTCATGTTAGGACACGACGCTCACCTACAACACGCAGATGGACACGTCCAGACTTCAGATAAGATTGCATACTGATCTCACGCAATCCCAGAGCCTCAGGAACACAGTTCTGCTCCGTGCTACCAGACGATACGTCAGTACCCAACAAGGCTTTTGTATGACAGCCTTGCAATCCTGTAGCTTCAGCTAGTCTCACCTGGTAGGACACTGCATTTGAGCCAGAAAAAAAGCAAGAAAACTGGGAACAGACAAGCTGGCGGCTAAGGAGAGGAGTGTGCATCAAAAGACAAAATTTCTGTCTCATTCTGCTATAGATTTTTATCTGTCCACGGGAAAGCCTTGCCTTTCCTTCGTAGACAGGGTATGATGGACACTCTCGCTCAGCAGAGCTGCAGCGGTACAGTTCTCTGCCATTTCTCCAGTGAATGAAGGGTATTCCTCCAGCCTGGATTGTGCAGGGGAATAGGAAAGTCGCTGCTATGACTCATGGCTCTCCCCACATTTTTCAGATAGCTCTGGCAGCAGCGCGGACACCAAGAGCAAGAGCAGCAGAAGCCCCTGCTCTCCGCTTCCTCCTCCAGATTGAAGCAGCGTGGGTGTTATTGCTGGGAGCTGCTGCCCTCTGCTGCCACACAAAACAGAACCGAAATGCTCAGCTGACAAAACCAGGTTTACAGCTACATATATAAAAAAAACCCACCATGGTAATAACCAGAAGGTCACAGTGCATTCAGATTCCAAGCGGGTTCACCCAGGCCCCTCAGTTCTGGCCTTGCGCTTTATAAAATGCCGGCCCCTTTTGCAGTGCAGCCCAAGAGGCATCTGGCAAACCAAACTCGGCCTAACGGATGATTTTACCAGCCCACCACCTTTGCTGCAGCCGTTTCGGAGGTCAAAGCACTCAGCTATTAGTCCATTCACCAAAACACCTCTTACTGTCTGCAGATCTTTGCAGCGGGTTGTGAACATCGCCAGGGACAGCGCCAGACAACATCCCACCCCCAGCACGGGGCTTGGGCTAGACTGCAGGAATAAACGCGTTACCGCCGTCCCTGTGGGGCCACGTGCGGTTCTCTCCTCGTCTCAACCTCCACAGCGGCGGTGCCACCGGGAAACTTTCCCAACCTTTTTAAACACTGTCCAGCAGGGGAAGCCTAAGTGAATTTACAGGCGTATTTTTAAGCTGAGCAAAGACAGAGGTCTGCACATACAGATACTCTGCAGCCCTCAAGCAGAAGAATCTCAGTCTCACTTTCCTTGAGGTCTGTATGTGCTCATGACAAAAAAAAAAAGCGTAAAGGAAAAAGGAGAAGAGACACCGTGCTCCACAGCACATCTCCAGTCCGCGCGCAGCAGAGCGGCACCCGGTGTGCTCCAAGCCCGCAGCAGACACATCGCATCTGCCAGCTTACCTGACTTCCTCACCAGCGAAATCAAACACTTTGGTGATCGTCACTTTTCCTGAATCTTTTGACTTCTCAGACTCTTTTGGCTTCTCCTGAGGCTTCTTCCCACTATTCTCTTCTTCGGCCTGTGAAACACGAAGGAGAAAGCAAAACCATGCATTTGTAGAGCCAAGCCAAATTTGAGCCCAAAGGGCCGAGGACCCAGCGCAGAGCTCAGGTAGCACTGCATCATCCAGCCAGGCTGGCTGGTCAGAGCAAGTCACCCACAGACAAGAAAAAGGAAACAAACTTCCAGAAGGAAATTCCCCACTTTGGTTACAGGCTCTCACGGGAGCTCAAGGATCCAGACAGACCCAAAACGAGCAGCAAAAATGTAACTAAATCTAGAAAGGAGCAAGAATACACTGCTGTGGTTCAAAAAGCAAGCAAAAGCCTGAAGACTCAGTTCTCCCAAACTAAGCACCACTAGGCAGTAAAGCTGCCAGGGTGCAGTACACAAAAATATGTTTATTTTTACTCACACAACCCACCAGGAGGAAAAGCAAGGCTGATCTTCACAGAGAACCCTGAAGATATTAAGCTACTTGTCAATAACGTCTCTTTAATGTGAGAGGAAAATATCTTTATTAAGCAATTTGCCAACAACACCTCTTAATTTACTCAGTCACAACTACAGCTTTTAACAGCATACACAAAAAAACCTCAGACCTTATAAATAATCAAAACAAAACCCAAAATTCTTCCTCTAAATCAACCACACGCCACAGATGTCTTCGAGCAGACATGTCCAAACCAAGATGTTCACAAAGACTGCAGAGGAACTGCATCTCTCCATAAATTTTCCCAGGCTATGGAGGAACTTCTGCTAAAACATGAGTGGTTTTTGAATCTGCTCATAAAAATAGAATTGCTCAGAAGCAAACTTATCCTCCCTCCTTCTCTCTAATTCTACCTGTAACCATCTCAGTTGTTCAGCCAGTAACAGCTGCGGTGGAGAGATGCAGGAGGGTTCAGATGAAAGGACTCCTCTAAAAGCTGCAAGCAAAGATTACACAACTAAACTTGTTCTGCAACCTTCCAACGGTCCTAGAAAGAAGCCTCACACAGGGGGGGAACTGTACTCGCCAGGCATCAAAGCAAGAGTCCAGACTTTTGCTACAAAATATTTTCTTGGCTGACCCCTCAAAAAAAAAAAAAAAGACA
>Ga0181612_140543_pt1 | contig 15694 bp, 9 predicted proteins | sample HoacroProtozoa21_FD_119630 | JGI IMG/M metagenome (GOLD analysis project Ga0181612, IMG submission 119630) | Hoatzin crop microbial communities from Cojedes, Venezuel. Combined Assembly of Gp0051906, Gp0051904, Gp0051908
CCCGGCAGCACCGAGTTTGGTGTCTGTCTCTTATCAGATGAGAGCGAGCTGGAGTTTCACCGCCCCGACTCCTGCCGTTCTCCCCGCATTCATTCCCGCTTCCTGCTCTCTGAAAGTCAAGCTTCCAGTCACAAAAGACGAGGCCTTATCTCCTTACCTCTTGACCCTGAATCATGGCTGCAAATACAGGATTTTATTTCTGTCACCTGTGCGCTGCCCGGCAGAGTCCTTTGGCTCTGTGTCTCTCGAGAATAAAAGAAACACCATCTTCCGACAGATTTTTGTTGTGTTGAATACAGGAAATCTCAATCTGCAAAACCCCTTTAGAACAATCTACCCTTTAGAAACAGATCTTAGAAATCAGGAGGACGCTTGCATTAAAATCAGAATCGCCTCGAATGCTGAGAATTTTCAGCAACACAAATGCTTGGTTCCAGTGAATTTTCTCTTTCGCCAAAGCCCAAAATTCCAAGCGACTCTCCACCCAGCAGCTTCTTCACTGAAGATGCACCACATCACAGCCCTTATCATAACTCCCTTTCATACTTCGCCTGGCTTTGCCGCAGGTTTATCAAGCCTTCAGCCGGGAAGCTTCGGCAGGGAAAGGACACAGGAGAGTTAAGGGAGCTACAACACGAGTGCCCACGAAAGCTGAGAGAGGCAGGAATAGATGCGTTCTGTTAACGATTGGGGAGAAAAACCATTTACTTGTGAGACAGAATTAACTTTCAGAATTAACTGTTAGCCTTCAGAAGGCTAAGGGTTTTTATTTTTTTTTTAATAAACCCATATTTAAAGAACACATTACCCCTATGGGCTCACGCTCTGCCCTCACGCCCTGCTGAGTGGCAGGGCACTGTCCTCAGCTGTGAGCGGGCCTTCATCGCTCATTCTGCAGCTCTACTTCATCTTTTGCAAATTTAAAACGTACAAAAACTCCAAACCTAATAGAAAAATTGCTTTTCGTATTTATGGCTACTAAAACTTTTGTTACAGTTTCTTCTGAAATATATCTTGCTGCTAAGTGAAGCACTGCCCGCACTTGCCCACCGCCACGCTAAGCACACGCAGGACCAGCCTTCCTCCGCCAGCCTTCGTTCCCCAGCCTTCCTCCGCCAGCCTTCGTTCCCCAGCCTTCCTCCGCCAGCCTTCCTCAGCTTCCTGCTGGCTGCAGCTTCGGTCTGGCAGCCGGCACACGCGGCGCGGGTGCCCAACAGACGGACGCCGTGGTGGGAGAACCGCTCCTTGGCAGCTCCAGGAGCAACAAGCGGTGCTGCCACAGAGCAAGGGGCTCCCGACCCCGTCCCACCCAGCGTCACCCGGGTCCCCAGAGGAAACAGCTCCTCAGGAACCATCCCACGGGCTGGAGGATGCTGTGGGACGGTGGGCTCCTGGCCCCCAGCAGTGGGTGACAGCGGAGAGCACGCACGCACCCGAGGAACGCCGTGCAGGACCCCCATGAAACAGCACCAGCGCTACCTCTGTAACCTTGTCTCGGGCGCCCAGTGTCAGATAAAAGTGACACGAAAGCATTTCTCTTCTCCGCGTTCAGAGCTGCCCCACGGCGGGACAGTGAGAGCTGACAGTGTCCAGTCGGCACCGAAGCGTTCAGCAGCCTCTGGCACCTACAAGATAGCACAAAGAGCCTGCATTTAACAAAGTGTTCGTGGGCCTTTGAACTCGTGATGAGCTCTGCGCGCTCTCTCCTCTTTATTTTTGTCACTGCTCCAGACCCCGAGGCAGGTGGCGCAAACGGATCAAGGCAGGGTTGCAGGGAGCCACAGACCCTGGGTCTGAGGGGCGAGGCAGATGGACAGACATTGCCTACAGTCACCGACACAAGGACGATCCCACGCCGCAAGGGTTTCAGACAAGCCCTTCTGGACGCACGGTAGAAGAAAGGAACTTCTCTGCCTGCACAGCTACTTCCTTCCCTTCCATATGCAGACAGAAAAGCACAAATACTACCTCAAAAATATCTCCCCTTCCCCGAGAATCCTGTAGCAACTTGCACAGATCAACAGAGAACAGCGAAAAGAGAACCGACTCGCTTAAAACCACAGAGCAAAAGCGAGAGCGAGGAACACCACGCTGCAGCCCCGCCGGCCAGCGAGAGGCCATGGCTGCCGCAGAGAAACGAGCCTCCATTCGCGAAGCATCACTCGCTGCGCCGACAAACCCTCCCGGCACTGCCTGCCAAGCCCAGACCCCTCCTCGGCAAGGCTCGCCGCAGTGCACACACCGCCGTGAGCGGCCAGCCCCTTCGCAGCGCACAGTTGGGAAGGGTCAGAGCCTTTGCAGGAAGAGTTTGGAAGACGTTTCCGGTGAGATCGACACGGCACACATTGGGATGCTGTAATTAAAGCATCCCAGTTCGACTTACGAATGTTCAACCCTGTCTACAGGTGATTAGCAGAAGCTTTCAGCTTCACTTTCATCCCCTCTTAATTGGTTTATCACCTGTCCAGGCGGCCTGAACAAACAGCTACCACAGTTAATCTGGAATGAATTATTCAGAAGACCTTTCTCCCCAGCCAGGAGAAAGAAAAACATCCTAATTTCAAGAATAGCTTTGTTTAGGTGAGATCTTATTCCTTGATGCTCCTTCTCTGCCTATAAACAGTCCAGCTGCAGCATCCCAGGTGCCAATGCAGTGGATTTCACATCATCAGCAGGTAAGTCAGTGAGCTGACACATTCCATATCAGAAACACGATCAGCCTGAAGGTCAGACAACTTATTGTCAGCATAAACAGAATTACTAGAATAGGCCCATCTAACTGTGGTGGCCCTAATTGTACATGGCCTCAGTGAAAAATGACTCCCGGTGCACAAAGGGTGTGTGGGTACGGGCTGAGTGAAGTGGGTGCAGCAGCTGATTCCTTTCATACCAAAGACACACAGATTAAGACAATACTTGGACAGAGACTAGTGCAAATTTACCTAACGCTGGCCTAGAGCTATCGACCATGAGGTATTGCTGCAGTCACCACCGGTCTTCCCAAAGCCACAGGAAGTTTTGCTTTCTGTGTTCTGCTTTTAGTTTGTTCTTTTTCGGAGCGCCTGGATACTTTGGATGCCTGAGGTGAAACATGAAAGGCTGTGGTTATCAGTGGGGCTGTGCGCCCCACAGCGAAGAACCGTGGAGGAGCTGCCCCCGTGCAACGCCTCAGGAGCACAGAACTCCAGTGCACACGGAGGCAGCGGGGCCAGCCCAGAATTAAGCTGTGTCTGAAAGGGCGTCCTTCCCTTCTCCCCACTCCGCTCACCCAAGTCGCTATACGCCTGCGAGGGCTAACTCCCCATTTCTAGAGAACACCGACTCAGTGCGACTTATCATGTCATAATCGGAAAAATTTCAAAGCCCAAACACCAGCCTCGCGCTCGTGCAGGCTCGCTCCAAGGCAGCGCTGCCTCTCACGACGAGCTGCAACGCACGAGGTCGGCATTTCTGCCTCGCGGCTCGGAGCGGCACGTTGCACCTAGCAGAGGCGCGCGCAGCCGGGCGGTCTGCCCACCCACCCCGGGGCACTGCCTGCCTTCAGCTCCCGTTTTTTTTTCAACTTTGACAAATTTTCCAAAGGATAATATTTTACGTTTTTGCCCCGGAACCTGCAGAAGCAGCAGCGCGAGGCAATTTAACTCCGCATTCAATCTTCTGCGATAACAGGTTATCTGCATCGCAGCCCGCAGGTCGGGCCTCCCATCATGAGAGATGCCTGGCAGTTGACTGAAAGCTGATTCCTGTCAGAAGCTATTTTCTCTCCGAGACAGAGGAGACATTGTGCCCCTTGGTGCTTGAGTGTGGCCTTGGCTACTGCCAAAAGACCACCTTTTTTTTTTTTTTCTTTGCTGAGACAAAACAGAATCCCCCTGCTGTCAGCTCTATCTGGAGCTGCTGAAAGGAGATGTATAAGCCCAGTAATGCTGCTGAGGAGATAACTGTCAAACAGCATGAAAAACGCTGCCTATCTACCCAGCCGAGGAACCGAAGCACCATGGAGGCTACAACTCAATGCTCAACAGTTCTTGGCATCTGTGAGGTCTCTTTCTTAGTTGCTTTTTAATACCCTGGTGAAAGAAAATACTGTCTGCACCAGTGGGATTCAGAACCTGCTTCTACTCCCCAAACGCGCGGGGAGCTGGTCAGCCGGGTGGCTCCTGGAGGTGGGGGAACGGGCATTGTCCTCTTCAGCGGGAGGGGGGCAGCGGGCAGATTCTGCAGCGCACGGCGGGAATGCGAACTAGATTTCAAACCTGGTTTACAGTGCCGGGCTCAACGGGACAGAAAACCAGACCCCAAGAGAACTCCTCCAGATGTGGATCGAAACGCCGACAACACTCGGCGCTGCTGGGAAGCTGCGTTTGTCACCACAGGCGTCGGCCACCGCAGTTACACACAAACCCGCGGGCAAAGCAGTCTGCCCTGACTGCGGAACAGAAACTCCAAGCGAAGCGTATGCAAAAATTATAGAAGTATTTTAAAAAAAGATCAAATACGGTATGGATGAACATAAGAAAACAGTATACCACTGTCTGTAATTATATGCTAGGAACAGGTAAAGTAATGTTTTCCTCCCTGGCATTATCTGAAAGCCACAGCTGCCAGGAACCAAGCCCCGGTTACCCTACCTAAGAGCACCTCTGGGGCAGCGGTTTATCAGCGTGCGCTCCAAAAGTACCTTCAGCTGCTGCCAGGAGCTAAGTACTCCGACGAGATCCACATCTCTCTGCTTCAGAGACGGCAGCTGGTCGGTCGGGGTGTTTATTCAGTACCACATCTCCCAAAGCCTCCGCATTTCACGGACTGCGGAAGCCGTACAACAAAACGCTGCACGAACAAGGATGGTAGCAACAGTGGGCAACAAAAAACAAGCAAAAACCCACCGCCATTCCAATCAAGAAAGTTCAGCTCCCTTTCACAGCACTGAAAGTATGAAGCTCATTAAGTTACATGAAGTATATGGAGAATGCTCCTCGTTTTTTCTACAGCATTTGCGAATGAAGAGAAAGCAAACTCCACCAACGTCAACAACGGACTGTAACGCCCAGTCCCTTAACGACGGAACAGAGCAGTAAGCTCCAGATTCGAACACGTTACCGTCCTACAAATCTCCATGCAAAATCAATGCTATTAGGGTACTGCAAAGTCAAGTTCAAAATTATTGGTCGGCAGAGAGTTTCACTCCCTAAAGCCTTTCCGGCTCCCCAGAGCCCCTTCTGCTCCCCAAAGCTTTTAGCGGGCTTTCTCCTGCAGCTTACGACAGGGAGCTCCCCAGTGCTGCGAGGACTCGCCTTACTCATGAAAGGCAGTCTTTTTTTCAGAACAGGGGGATTTGCGCAGGCTCCAGATTCTCAAATTACTCCTGGAAGTGTACTCGGACTTTTTATTCTCCACTGGGAATGCCTGGTCGTTCGCTTCTCATGAAGCTCTCGCTCCCAGCCCACGCAGCATCTCACCACGCGATGGCCACTGTCCTACAGCGTCCCCCAGTCTGGGTGGCACTGCCTTTCGCGCTACCTCTTGGTGATACCGCACCAAGAAAGGTCTGCCCATGCCAAATTCAGAGCACTGAGTTGTAGCAGGCAAGTATTTCCTTAAAAAAGGCTTACAGAAAAATCAGTTTTATCTTATGAGTTCTCTGGGGTAAACTGTGAATCCGCGACACCACAGAGTAATTACATTGATTAAACTACAATTTAAAATGGATGATGTGCAGGTACAATACGGAAGAAAGGCACACAAATCAAGAGTAATATCTGCAGTAATCCCTGTCAGTCTGTTAGGGCTTAGCTCCACGTATGACAAAATGACTTGGCTGTTCACAGCCAGCCCAGTGCGTCCTTGTGGATATTTTCTGAGTGAGAGCTTTAAGAAAACACGAGTTAAATACTGAGGTGTCAGCCAGGCATTTCAAGCGCAGTTACAGCCACAAGCACAGTGCAGCCTCCACTGTGTAAACCGAAACATTGCTGTGACGTTACACTAACACATAGCCAGGACCCGAGAAGCGATGAAGGCCACACGAAGTCCTCAGACTCGTCACGGGCAGCAGCTCCCAGCCCCGGGGACGCGCCCAGGAGGCCAACACGCGCGGTGCTGGCACCGGGGTGGCACCGGGCTGCGCACGATTGCCTCCGGCTTACGCCTGCCTTCCAAATTCAGCTGCAGCTCTGACCCAGGGAAATCCCTTCGGCGGGCAGCGGGCTCTAGTCCTGTCGCTCCAAGAAGCGACGTCAAGTCCTGTGATCTCCGGTATGTGACACCCACACCCCACACGACACCCTGACTGCCCGTCTGCGCCCCGCAGCGATTACCGTCGTCTGTGAATGGCACAAACACCGACCCTTCGCCTCGTGCTGCTCCGTCCCGCGCCCACGCTTCGCAGCGCACCCTGAAGCACCTTATCTTCCACATGCATATTTTTTAATAATATATGAGAAGAGAAAGTCTTTTCCCCTGTTTATTTCATTACAAGGTAGAGGCAGCACACTACTTAAACTGAAAATTCTGAAGCCTCAGCTGCCTTCCACTGAAATCTGGCTCCTTCATGAAGTGACGCTGAAATTCTTGCTGAGGGGTGATTGGCCACGGCCTCACCGTCTTTGGCCGAGAGAAATGACCGGGCTTCTAGGGTTCAGGAATCTTTGGGTAGTATTATTCCCATAATATCTTGAGGCATATAAATGAGATTTTACTCTGAGATAAAGCATGCTACATACCTTCACATAAATACTCAATAATTGTTCCAGCTCCGTGACACAATCTTGATGGAGGCCAGAGTGAAATTACACAGAGCGCGCTTGCCACATTGCTCACACTCCTCCTCACACTTTGCTCCCGGTTCAGCACACTTGCTACTGTGAGAGGCCCTGTACTGTGTTCTCCAGCGGCAACGACTTCCACAAGTTGTACATATATATCACTGTAAATATATAGATAGAGACGTGTGTGTGTATGTGTATCTATTGCTCAGACACGCGGCTCTGAGCAGCCTAATTTCATGGAATCCTGCTCATTCCAGAGGTGCTGGACTAGATGGCCTTTAAAGGTCCCTTCCAACCCAAGCTATTCTATGATTCTACGATAAATTTTACCTTAAACTTATGTCTACACGAGCAGGTATGTCTTAACGTCTGCAGGCATCCTTCTCCATTCACAGAGTTTCCTCAGGCTCCAAGGTGCGGGGAGGAAAGCATCCACCAGAGGGTTGAGCCCAGGCCGGGAGGCGGTTGGGAACCTCTAAACAGAAAGTGCAAATCGGAAGCGGAACGTACTGGGGACACCGCTGCTCAAACCATCACGATGGAGCCCTCAATCCACGAAGTGATTAATCAGATACCTTCCTTTTGTTTTCATAAATGATAAGTAAATCCACTTAGTTTATACGAATTGTGCCTGCAGGGATTCCTTCTTCCTCACCCCTGTGCTAGCTCTGGGATGGCAGCAAGCCAGAAACGAGCAAATACTACCATTTTTGAATTATGTCAACTTGTATGTTTATTTCTTTTCTCAGGGGAAGGAAAAAAAAAAGTCTAGAAGGAATTGCTGGTTTCTTTCTCTAGTTCTGCTTTTCCTGCACTTAACCACAACATCGCTATCACAGCGTCCCTTGGTAAGTAAAATACAAACTGGTCCACCTATAAGTTTAGTCAGTAACAGCACAGCCAAGTGTCGTAACCATCACTCTTCCCTTTACTGAAGGAAAAGAATAATCTTCACTCACACTGTATGTCTAAGAAACTATTTTAAATTACAGATGTTCGTATGTTTACACACCTAATAGTAGGGAAGCCACTTTAGAGCTGATCAGCTGCAATAAAGAGAGCAGAACTTTCGGGTTTTGGCGTGAAGACTTGGACGTTAGCCACTGGAGAGCCTGCACCAGGCTAAGCACTGCCTCCCGCCATCGTCACGCTGCTACGCACGCTGGCAAAAGGCTGCAGACAGACTGAGAAAAGCCCCTTAGGTTTCTTCAGGGTTCCTCGAGACTGCTGAGCCCGAGCTCTTGCTGCCGCGGGGGAAGGAACGAGGACCCGCTCAGCTGTACTAACTCCAGTCCCTTCTCCATAAACTCCACGTCCCCATGCAACGATTATAAAAATTAGCGCCGAGACCTGGCTTCTTACACCACGAGCGATCGAACGCCAGCTCTTCTTGGTTGGCACCTAGCTTGTAGGTGAGAAGTGGCAAATTGCCACTCCTCTGGGGCACCGCAACATCAAACCACGCGTTGTTCCGTCTAAGTCCCTTTTTCACCCTCCAGAGCACTGATAACCGTCCAAAAGATTAACCCAGCTGTGGAAAGCGCTGCAGCCTGTTGTATCCCATTAGCAATGAAAAAAATAATAAAACGCAAATCCCTACTGAATTAAAAGATCTCTTCAGATGTGAGATTGAAGGCAAAACTAACGAGCACTGCAGCAAGCTCAACAACGGAGCGTTTTTCTTTTCGAGCAAAGAGGCCACGAATTGTACAATAATCAGAAGAATCCAGTTTTTAACCGAGGCACCTCTGCCAGCCTGGGTGTCTTTGATCAGAAATATTACTGGAGAGAGGAGAAACCCGGACGTGTGAATTAATGACTCGCCGAGCTTCGTGGCCAAGCCAGGAAGCCTGCTATTTAGCTAAAGCCCCGTGATATGTATGGGGAGAGTGTTATCTAAACCACTCGGACGACTATAAAATATCTTAACAGCTTCTGCTGCTTAGCTGGAAGCAGGGCTCCCCGAGTATCTAATATGAAACAAGTGGCCCAGCCTGTGAAAGGCAGCTCTATATTCAGAGGCCACAGCGGCTGGAAGCTATGGGGTCGTCTCAGAAGCTCTCAATTGTTTTTAAATTCTGTTTTTACAAGGAGCGTGAGATTTATAGGCTCTTGAGGGGAAGAAAATGATGTAACTTGAGTAAATCAACAGGCCATTTATTCCTGGCCCTGTTTCCTCTCCGTCACCGAGCTCTGGAACTAGCCCCCAAGCGCTCCCTCTTCCAAACAAGAGGCAGCCCCGCTGCAGACCCTTGCAGGGACAGTTAAAGGCGCAGCTCCCTGCTCCCGCGCCGCAGGGGGGCCAGCCCTGGCCCCCAGCCCTCCCTGGGCACCCCCCGTGCGAGCCCAGCCTGCACCGCTGGCTTCCCCCCCCCCAGAACTCGGGGAGTGGCAGGCACCCCTTGCGCCCGCGCTGCCAGCACGGGCAGGTGGGCTCGTCCCGGGGCAGAGCCCCACGTGTCACGAGGGGCAAAGCCCACCGCGCCGAGCTGTCCGACGAGAACGCTTCCCAGAGCCCAGTGCGGCAAACGGGAGCGAGCTCGGGAACAGCGGGGCGGGGGGTACAGAGGGGAGAGGGATTTTTTTTTTCCCCTCTCACATTCTGGTTCTCTAATGATAATGGATTAGTTCATTATAAACAATTTCCAAACGGCTCCTACACCTTCAGCTGAGTTTAATTGCTGCTCAGCGACCACCGGCTCATGAAGCGATGTCCGCTGAACAGCAGCACAGCTTTGGAAGCGGGGCAAAGAGGGATCGTTTTCCTTCCAAGGCACCTTAATTTGGATAAAGTTTCTTTTTTTGTCGAGAGAGTCAGCGAATGACCTTCAGCCCCAGCCACCAGCTCAGCGCGGGCACCGAGAGCCACCGCGCTCCTCGGGCAGCTCAGCCCACGCCCGGCTGCGGGCGCGCGCCTGACGTTCCCTTCCACGAAGCCCCGGCGCAGTTCAGCGTGGGGATTCCCACCCAAGGGCCTGCTGTGCCCTCCCGAGGGTGCTGCTCAGACGCAGACGGGACTCCAAGGGCCCCGAGCAGCGTGGGCAGCGGCAGGCAGCCACGCAGCGGTCCCGCAGCAAGCGCGCAGCTCGCTCGCTCGGCGGCACGGGGTGCCTGGGCGTGCCACAGCAAGGAGCCTGCCGGAGGGTTTCACACAGCAGCACGTGTTTGATAATGGCTTCTTTCACAGAACAAAACCGGGACGGCTGAAAAGCCTGATCTGAACCCAGGTATGCCTACAGGCTCCAAATTAGAAGAACACTTTAACCTTTGCACTCTTCAAATTTCAAGCCTTGTTACCATCCCCTAATCTGCTCCCTTAACCTTGACCAGAGAAGGAAATTTTTTTTTTTTTATAAACACCCTTTGATGGATATACACTGTAAACAGCAGACCTCTGCTCCCCCACCTCTCCTTTTTCAACGCTCTGCCTATTCAACAGAGCAAGAAACTTTTGTTCCCTGCTGCCACACAGCTGCCTTCAAGTTGCTGCTACGGCAAGCAGGGCAATTCCACCGCTCAGGTCAGCTAGGCAGGTTGACCCCTCACCTTTGACAGTGATCTTTATCTAGGCTCCATCTTAATTATTTATCTCAGGAAGGTCAGAAAGAAAATGCCTCTCTCAGGACCCCTCCCGCTGCAGCCGGTGTGAGTTGTCAGAACGCGCGCTCCTGAGGACGGCAATTCAGCCACGGCAGCCACGGAACCGCGGCCCCGCTCCGGGAACAATTAGCAAGCGCTGATGTTTAGAAAATTGCTTTCAGCTCACAGTTGTTATCCTCAAACCCAGCAACTGAGAAATTCTTCTCATAAAACTGTGAGACTCAGAAGGGCCGGTAGATCTTTGCTAGTAAGAATGTAAAAGAATTTACATCATTTTCAAATCCATTAACGTGTTTTTCCCTAAAAGTTCAAAAGTTTAGCAAAGATAAAAACCTCAGATACAATAAAATTTTAAAACTCTTGGAAAATACATTTATATAAAGAATTCTTCCGCAACTTCAGTAGTGTTCAAGATGAAAGAGTTGCAAGCAAAGTTTTAATAAACTTATTAAAAATGTAATACTTTGTCTTCCTTGCAACAGTATTTCACAGCATAATTTAAGAAAAGCCACACACACAATAAAAGGAAGAAAAAGGGGAAAAAAAAAAAGCTTGTAGTAAAAAACTGGGGTATAATTTTCTTCAATCAACTCCAGCTCATGACTGCAATTACCCCAAATCTTTCCGAACCTTGCTGTGATACACCAGGGACAGGTCTTGGAGCCTCTGTGGGTGGCAACCTTTCATCTGCCTCTCAAACTGTTCTTTATTGTAAGGTCTCAAATTAGTGCTAGCAGCAATGAGCAAATTTGATAATTCGATCTCAAATTAGTTAATGTAATGTGCCAGGAACCACTAACTAAGGCATTGCAAAGATGAAAATGTATCTTTGCAGACTCGGGACGCAAGGTTAACCAGCCTGACGTTTCATATCTGAAAAGTTGCTTTTTATTTTAATTAAAATGAAATTTTGCTTTAAATGTTTCCCCTTCCTTTCCTCGCCGTGTATTTTTTCTCATTCTGCGTGGAAAAACACACTAGAAATACCGGAGGCACACATTCTTTTGTGATATGACATAAATTGTGCCTGACCCAGATAGCTGTGAATTGGATGGAAATCATTGGGATCGTGTGTACTGATGGAGCCTTTGCAGATCCGAAAGTTAACTGGGGATATGTTTCCATGGCAGCTCTCCACGAAACGAGCCAGCGATTCACACTGCCGATCCTTACCTCCAGTTTACCCAAACTCATTTGTTCGGGAAATCAAGATGAAATATTTAACAAAAAAAACAGACACAGAGTTTTCCAGTGATTCGTGGTTTTGACAGGTTGGGATCACGATGGCATCTCATTGCACCTTGGTGGTTTTGCTTCTCTTTAAAGATGAAGCCAGAGAGAGCAGGTTTGAGCTTTATGTACTTTTGTTTGTCTTGGAAGAACTTCCCCTCTTCCACCTCCGTACTCACATTTTCTTTTCAGGGCAATTAAAGGAGCTACAAAGCTCACGCAGGTCCCCGTGCATTTGCCCCCTCCTGCAGCACCCAACCTCACGCTGGGCTCTGCCCCTGCCAGGGTGCTGGCTCCCAGGACCAGTCCTGGGGCACAGGGCCACCGAGCACCCGTCTCCAGCACCCCCAGCCCGAAAGGTGTGAGCTGCGGCAGGGGAAGGTCCCGGGCTTCTCCTTCTTTCTCCGTGCGCTGCCTACAGCCCCTTCTCTCCATACCCAGGCAGGCGCTTCCACGGCACTGTGGATGAGCCCTCATCCTCCCTCCAGCCAAATAAAAACGCCGTTATTCAGACAGACTGAGATATTAAACACGGGAGTCTGAGAGCCCCCCAGGTGGGAGCGCCTTAAAGCCACGGGGAAGGAAAAGTATACGGGGAGAATCATGCTCAAGACCCTTCTCCGAAACCATCTGTGGATTTCTGGCATTTTTAAATTCATCTTTCTTCCAGTTAAAAACATCCATTAAAATTGACCCAATCCGCGCTCCGTTTCAGCCTCCCGAAACGGCGCTTCCTGCTGAATCCCCGGACCCTGACATCAGAAAAACGCTGCCGGAGTCCGGAGTGCCGCAGGTCGGCCTGGACGAGAGGAGCACAAGAGGCAGAATAAAATGTGTAAAACTTTCCAAAAACATCTCCCAGCCACCCTTGGCGAAGCTGACCCACGAAGCTCCAGTTTTTCCCCGGGCATTACTCTATGTTGAGAGCACAGGTCGCGGTCCACGCTCCATTTCTATGAACTGGCAGACCCACCACGATTTAGCCTAACAGTCCAAACTAGCCCGCATCCAGCTAAAACTCCGGACAACACAGACGTGTTGAGGATCCACCCAGGGAAATTAACTGCCCCTACAAAATGTCCTTCGGTTGTGGTTTGGTTTATTTCCTTCTTGGTTCTGGCTAGGATGGAAAGAGGGAACAGCCATAAAATTCCTAAACCAGGAGCTCTGCAAGGGACTGGGGAGCGCAGCCTGCGAGCCGTCACCCAGCCCAGCCCTTCCCAGGGGAATGCCTGCCTGCGCCGGCATCACCGGCAGCGTCCGAACGCTGGGCACTTTGCTTGCAACTCTGAGAAGCTGTGAAGCAAATTCTAGAAGTTAAAATGGAATGAAGGGCTGGAAAGAGTTTGAAAAGCATCACTGTTGCGCCGGGCTGCGCACCTCAGCCGGAGCTGCAGGGCCTCCAGCCCGGAGCCGAGTGACAGATGATTCTCCCCTGAAATGTTTGAAAACGGAACAGAAGACGTTCTTTATCTGTGTGGTCTGAGCTCATTTACTCCAGGAGAAATCGCCAGCTCCCGGCCGACTGAAAGCCAGGGCTTGTTCTCCCATCTGATGGATGAATGGAATTCAGAAGTTTGATACTGTCCCCCGGGATGTCATTTAAATCCACGGATACATTCAGCAGGCAGGTAAAGTTATAATGTCATTCCACGGGCTCATCTCTCCGGCCCCCCACCCCCTCCTCTCGCGTACGAGCCCGTCTTCGCTTTTTCTTGCTGTTACAAATCCCAGCACCTCTAAAGGAATTCTCCCATTTTCTTTCTCTGGAGACGTCTGTCTGGGTTTGTGTGTTTTGCTGTGAAATGATGAAGCAGGAAAGCGAGCTCACACACACGCAGCTTCTTAATCACCTGTCTACTAAAACTAGCTATGAAAAAATGACTTCTTTGTTATTTTTAAGCTATATAAACAAAGAAGGAGAAGTAAGCGTTGCTGCCACTTCTCCTCGCGAAGCTGTACTGATGCCAGCCACGGAGCGCCGGCCTTCCCGATCCCTCTGGGCCGTGGGAGCCCCCAGCTCGGTCAGCGCTTCAGGCTGGCAGGGACCGCCTCTGGGACAAACCGACCCGTCTGCCTGAAACTCAGGCATCGACCCCAAGCTCTGTCCTAAGCTCTTGCAAAGCCCTTTATGGCAGTTTGATTTATTTTGCCTGTTCCACTGCTGCTGTAGATTCCAAACTTTGAAAGCAGCAGAACGCAGCAAAGCAGCAGCACAGAAGCAAGATCTTTTTTTTTTTTTTGGAGCAAAGGACTCCTTTGCTGTGCTGACATCCACACAGATTCTTCTCCAGGACAGACCGCGCTCTGGGGTAACTGCTGCTGAACCTGACATGAAAGAGATTCTTCCCAGGATAGCAACATACAGGACACGAGGGGCTACTGCCTCTGATCCCCACCGAAGGCGTGCGCGCGTTCAGTCCGCCCCACGCCCGCGCGTTTCCCTGCGCCTGTGAGGTCACCTTCGCTTTATCACAGCCAGGGCTCCGAGACAGTTGGAGCTGCTACTGTGGTAATCCATCCAAGATGAAGGGCAGAAAGGCCTGAAATCAACCCCCAGCTTCCTGTCCCATGTGTCTGCCAGACTGCTGGCAAAGGTCAGGGGCATCCTCACTCCAGACTGGTAATTGCAAGGAACGGAGGAGGTGAACCCTAACCAGCAGATCAAAGGAGAGGAGGAAAGGAGAGGATTTTACAGCGAACAGACTGGCTACAGGGGCAAAACTTCAGGGGAAAAAAAATATCTTGTAATAGAAAAAAGCCAATATAATTAGCATTGCCTCCATGAATCAGTCAGATACCAAGTAAAACTGAGCAGAGCGCTAAGCGTAACGATCACCGGCCAGCCGTTTGTTCCTATTACAGCAGGACACGTTGATGTTTTACTGAGGTAAATTTTCTCTCTAAGTCGTAATGGGCAGTGACACACAAGTGCTGGAAAACTTCCTTTTCATTTACTGGGAAGAAACAAAACCGCCACACGATCAGAACCTTCACAACCCTCAGAACATTTGGCACACGCAAGATCGGAGAGCCCACCAGCTCACTGGGCCATCCCAGGCTTGTGTCGCGCACACAACACCCCGCGCTCCGCCAGCATCCCCACGTGGCACGGCCAGGGCGCTCGGCACCGACCGCCTCCAGCCCCAGCTCTCTTCCACTTTCAGGCCTTTGAAAAAGCTCACAAATTTCTCCTAGGTCAAAAAATGAACAGTTTCTCTCCCCCAGAGCAGGCAGAGCGTGGCTGTAAATGCGGACGCCGCAAAGACAGCGCAACGCACCTCTCTGCTCCGGCTACATGTTAAAAGGAATTTCCTCGTTTTCAGGTCTGTGTGTTCAATAAACTAATCCATTAATGACATTTCCTATTTAAGTGAACGAGATTATGCAACTAAACAATATTTTGCAACCAAAATGGGTGATAAATCACGCCCTTTGGAAGTGCTAATGGTGCTCACATTTATTCCTGTTAATGCTTCCTGGTCTTGAAAGCTGGGCCCGTTCCAGAGATAATGTATTACAAACTTTCCCGCTGAAGGATTTGGGTTCCTCTAGGCTTCATTCCAGCTATAACTGGCAGCTAATTCTTTCACACATTCACAAATCCCTAACTCCTCCCCAAGCAGCGGAGAGCGGGGAGGCTTTGCCTTGGGTCGACCGGGGAGCGAGGCCGTCCTCCGACCGCCGGGCTCCGGCAGCCGCCGCTCTTCGTAAGCGCGCCTTCGTACTTCACACACTCAGATACATAGGTGCACACGTCTGCACACCTATGTAATGTCCTGGAAAAAAAACCCTAAAATCAACGTACAGAAGTGCAGCATTACAAATGCTTTCTTTAGAAGTACCATTACCTGGCTGTAAATAACACGCTTCTGTACGAACTAACCGAGCCGTCCACAACAACCACAGCTGCACAGCATTCAAGAAATGTCTGCAACAGACACAAGGATGAATTTGAAATGGTCATGGACTCTAATTTCGTTTTTCCTGAGCCCAAGCTACCTGATTCCAGGCCAGCCCAGTCAGAGAGACCCCCAAGCCTGGGTAGGAAGGCACGGGGAAAGGAATCCTTTGGGAACAAAGTCAAAGTGGTACAG
>Ga0181612_105404_pt1 | contig 15693 bp, 13 predicted proteins | sample HoacroProtozoa21_FD_119630 | JGI IMG/M metagenome (GOLD analysis project Ga0181612, IMG submission 119630) | Hoatzin crop microbial communities from Cojedes, Venezuel. Combined Assembly of Gp0051906, Gp0051904, Gp0051908
AGGAGGGTAGATTTAGACTAGATATAAGGAAGAAATTTTTTATGATGAGGGTGGTGAAACACTGCAACAGATTGCCCAGAGAGGTAGCGGAGGCCCCATCTCTGGAAACATTCAAGGCCAGGTTGGACGGCACTCTGAGCAATGTGGTCTAGTTGAAAATATCCCTGCTCACTGCAGGGTGTTGGGCTAGATGACCTCTAAAGGTCCCTTCCAACCCAAACCATTCTATGATTCTACAATTCTATGGGAATTTGATAAAAGCCATAGGGTTTACTGCCTAAGGACACCTGTGATGACCATGCCATACTAACACCCCCTTCTTCTATATAATCTTCTTTAAAAATCCTTTCTCCTCTATCCCTGATTTGGAAAGTGCATGAACACCACAGATTCATGGGCATAGCCAGATACCCCAAACCCTACCTTGGACTTGGCCTCCCCTTTCTCCACCTCCATGGGTCCCAAACTGAAATGAGCTTGCACAGTCTCTCTTCAAGAAAAATGTGCCAGGCAGTGGTGCAGCTGAAACTGAGCATGCACTTTTTGTATTTGGGAAGGAAAAAAAAGAGGCAATGAGCCTAAATCTGTAGCATTTCATGGTGGAAACCCCAGCCATTTCATGATGGGAAGCCCAGGTTTTCTGTAGCTCCTCTTTGCACCTCCAACCTCACCTAGCAAAAGGCAAGGAGTCAATACAATGCTGAGTTTTTCGGTGCTTCACACCACCAGCCATGACTGAAGACCATCTGGACAGGACTGAAATTGTGACGGCATTTCAGTGTGGTGACCAAGTATTTCCACACTAGGATTCCAAATAATAGGGTTTGGAAACAGCTACCTCGTGCTCCACAGTCAATGCGATTCAGTTTGCATGTGTGTTCATTCAGGATTTAATGAAAGGATCCTGGGTAAAATCTGTTCATCTGCAGTCTCTCATTTCAGTGCATCCCTAAGTATACTGTGTGTGCCCTGGAGCACTTGTAACCTACTATCAAGGGCCTGATACAGTGAAATGTGGAGCAATTCCTGGGAGGTGCTGAGCATCTGCATCCCTCATAAGTTCCTCCATGCTTCCCAGCACTAAATAAACAGGGAGAGTTATTCCAAGGTCTGCAAACCAAAGCAAGGATCCAACCCAAGCCAGCTCTTGCCCTATGTTATTTGCATCTTGCTATGTTTAACTCCAGATCACAGTTTTTAGTAAATTGGGCTTGAAAATTATTCAAGCGGGTTAGAGTTTGGATGGTGGCTGGCAATCCTTGGGTTCCTGTTCCTGTTATTTAACTACTTTTACATTTGTCCGAGTTAATGCAGTAGTCTTTTAGCAGCAGACATCTCTTCTTTTGGGGCTGGAAAGTCTGTAAGAGAGCGGGACGATGAACTGTGAACTGGGCCCACCAGCTGTGCTGCTGCTTGAAACCCCAGGAGGACCATGGGCTTGTGGTCGTGGCCAGGAGTGGGATGTGAGCTCATACCTCTGGATACCAGACCTGGAGGCACTCTGGCAAACAATCCATATTAGAAGAAGCCAAAGCCTTGCTTTCCAAGATTTTGGTCCCCTCAAAAAAATTAATGCATGTTCACCTACAATTCTGGGAATTAATCTTGGTCCCATTGTGTGTAATGAAATAACTTGCCTTTTTTTTCCAGCTTGCCTAGACACACTTGCCAACAAATGCGGTGACACAGGGATGGATTTGTCCAATGAGATGGCTGTAGTGGTTGAACCCTCCGAACCTTGTGCTGCCATAACACTGGAGAACAACCACTGTTAATAGAGTTGTACGATGACTATATGGCAATCCAGTATTTGTCTTTATAAGCAGCTCAACCTGGTTGGAGAATGGACGCTCATGCAGTTTTGCTCTTATTCAGTTTTCTTTTTTAAAATTACTGGAGTTAAAGACAAACCAACAAGCCCACACATGCAACAATTGACAAGAAATCAATTTCAAACGGGAGGCTCCCCAGCTCTCGGCCACGCAGCAGGAGTGTCACTGCTGCATGATGATGCTACAGTCTCGCCTTCTAGGACTAAATGCATCCTCTGGCAAATCATCAAGCCATTCTTAATCTAATCATTATTTCAATTCTGTGCTTCAGTTCACTGCTTGTAGAGCATAATAAACAGTGTTTCACACACAAAAAAATCCTTATAATCTTGGGGTACGAATAGTTTTTTTATTTTTATTAATTGTGATGAAACATCTGATGCAATAAATCAAGAGATATCAAATCTACAAGTAAAAGAGCTACATCCTATGTCAGAAAAATAGTTTTTTATGGTGATTAAACACCAGCTTGACTCACTTACTGCCCTTTTGTGCTTTATGCAGAGCTGCCCCATGGTGTTAACTACATTATACATGATTATCCTCCCAAAGGTGTACTCTTCTACTTACCATAGCTTCATTACTACTTAATTCATGAGCAGTTCAAGGGCAGCTAGACACTTGCCTTTGCTTCTATCAATCACTGATGCACAGGGCATAGTTTCACATTCAGTGTAAGAATATGGCCAAAAAAAGTAATTGTCATTGTTATCCCACCCCTCACAAGAGTGTTGGGTAAGTGGATGTTGCTGGTGAGGAGTTAGATAATTATAGGACTGAACTCCACTGAGTAATGCAAAATTTAAACCATTCAGGCCATGGTGGTTTCTGTGATGGTTCTTACTGGAGTAAAAACTGCTCACACAAGGAGGGATTGGCTGCTGCGACATGGTTTTGGGCAGAAGGGCTGAATTTAATTTCAGCCTGAAAAGACCAAACATGGTGCTATTTGTGTGCTCTCTTCCCCAGTACGATGGTGTAAATGCTTTCTTAGACTTTACCTGGGATGCAGCACTGGGAAAAGACGCCCAGAATTTACCTTCCATCAATGCATAGCGTATATTGTAAAGTATGTGTTACTTTTACTTACAGGTTATGGTTTTTTTCCCCCTAAATTGTCATGCTTTCCTCCCTTTAAGTCATACTCACATGCACAAGACCCAGCCTTAGTGATCATCGGATTACAGTAGACGAATTTTCTGTGGGTGTTGAGTTGGGGGAAAAGATGGCTTGGAAATAAGGGCAGAAAAGGACCATTCCTGTGTCCTGGGAAAAGAGTGATGCCCTGGTTGTAGGCAGAGGCAAAGGCTCCTGTATGCTTGCTGGGCACAGGAGTAGCTCTATAAATTTTTGGTGGTGTATCCCTGAAATCCACCTCTCAATCCCACCAGAGCCTTGGAAAAGCTTTTTCTGATGAAGCCACTACGTGCCAGAGCAGAATTAGATTCAAAGCTCAGACAAAGTGGGGTGTTAGCTATGGCGTGGTTTTGCCATTCTGCCAAAAATTAAGCCCTGTTGCCATCTTCTTCCCATCCTGCACCCAGCTTGATGTGCTTTGAGGAACAACAGGTCATTCCAGCATCTGACAAATGACTCCTGTGATGCTGAAGGTCACTTTGTGTTACGTGTGTGTGTGTGCTACTGGCTGAAACACGGCATGAATTTTGCTAGGCACAAGCATTACTACGTGACGCCATGGCAAACCACACACTGAGCTCTACTGCTTCCAGGATGAGTCAACAAGAAGAATTAAATACAGATAAGAATTAAGAGAATGAAGATAATAGAGTCTCTGCTGTTGCTAACTGAAAGGAAACCAGATTTTGGACTGCAGCTGCGGCGGGCAGAAATCAAGATGCTCTTGGGTGCCTCTGACTGTTGGTCCTCCAGTACTGCACCACGAGCTGAATCAGGAAACAAATCTAACCCAAATTAGGTTAGAAAAACTCTGTGGGGCCACAGAAATGGAGTTAAGGAGAGGGTGCAGAGCTGAACCTAACTGCCAAACCCAGGATGGTGAGACTAGCTGCAGATTAGATCTAAGCTAAAGGTAAGGGGAGTACAAGCATGTAAGTTCCTCAACATGGAACACACAGGTCTCTTTTTCTGGTCATTTAACTTTAAAAAAAAGAATTTTTTTTGGGTCTCTATTTTGCTAGACTGTCAATCCTTTAAACACAACAGGGTTGGTTCCTAGTTGGGGAATAACCACAAGCCAATTAGAAGTTAAATTGTTGAGCAGTAGGCATCTAATTGAAGTCTCTACTTTCTACCTGGTATTTTTAGTGTTCAGACCAAGCTGCAGCTCCATGTAGGGTATAATCATGTTTATTTAAGAGCAACGTGTACCTTAGTGAGAAAAATAAAATCCAGCAGGCAGAGTTGTTTTTTTACCAAATATGCATGGGCGGGTGGTACACTTCAGGTCTAGACTGCTCTTTCTCTCTTGTTCTCTCCCATCAGGCATGCATCCTTTTTGCTTCAAAACTCTGCCTGCAATATGTACATGCACTTGTTTTAATGCAAAGTGCATTTCTTTGTTCTTATATCGTCATTTATTGTCACCTATCATCATAATTTCCCATTCCTCTTCTACATACATTGGAGCAGTGACCAGAGACTCTGGTTGTGCTGGAGCGAATAGATGGGCTGCCACACTCAGAAGATAAAAAGCTGAAGAAAGTGTCATGAGTCAGTGCTGAGCAGCCTCCCCTTTCCCAGGGCAGTTTGAGGGTATCTTGAGTAAGCGCTCAGGTATTTAAGAAGCAATTTGAAGGGTGACAGCAAAGCAATGGTGTAGGAGTTTCTGGGGTAGCTTCCAGCAAGGGAAAACATAGAAAATAGTTATTTTCTAGGTTTTCAGCATCGGGGCTCTACAGGGTCAGTGGACTGGTGGGACTGGGAGAAGACAACCTCAACATTGGATTGGATATCCTGAAAGTCAAGCCATTTTTGTCTGGGCTTGCTGGATGAGTAAAGGGCTAGGAAGGTGTGGAAAGGAGAGAAAGCAAATGGGAAATGGAAGCCAATCCCATCAAAAATAGGAGAAGAAAAGGATCTTTCCATAAACTTGTCAAGTGGACATAAGAGGGCCAAGACAAGTCAGCAGTAAATCAGAGGGTGGATGCCACACGGTAGCTGCTATTGGGTTGCAAATGAGACCACCAGATCAGCGTTGTAAGAGTCGGAGAAGAGCAGGGCATAAGGATGCAACCACATGGGACATGTGCTGGAACCAGAGCAGAGATGAGCAGATTTGTAACGTGACACACTGCCTGAATGGTGATAGAGGGAGAGCTTAAGAGCTTTAAGAAGTTTTTCAGCCAGAGGTTGCAATAGAAACTCTGGTTCTGCCAAAATACCGCATTAGTCATCTTAGCTTTAGCAATGATAAAAAGGGAGATAGGGAGGCCAATTTCTGCCTTTAAAAGCTCTGTCTGTACCGTGACTGCTCGTTCTGATGTAATCAGCTTGTTTCCTTAAAACACCCCAAGGAAATAAACAATAGCCCTAGCAAAATCTAGTATTATACTTGTTCTTAGTAACATCTGATTTTTCTTATTCATCTCTATTTTATGTATGCCTGTTGAATAGCTCATGTGCACTCCAGGTCACATAGGGAGGAAAATCGTGGGCTTTTTCAGGAATTTTGCGTACATTCCTCTTTCTCACCACAGAAGGGGTTTAAGTTTGTTTCAGTGAAAAGCCATAAATTTTATTCCAAAACTTCCCACACTGATTTATCCCATCTCAGTGTCTCTGCAAAATATAAAGCCAGTACTAAAAAAAACCCAGCAGCATGCATCCTAAAATACAAGCCTGGAAAGATAAGCCTCTGCACTTCATCTTAAACCAAGAAGCACTTGCCCGTACTCCTTATCTTGTTTTGCAGCATTAGATGTGAAATCCTCAGATGGAATCGATTTGAAAGTTATTAAAATGATGTTGAAGAGGAGGAAATAAAAAACAAAATATATTCAAACTTCTGTTCTGAGGCTCAACAATATTTAAGGGATAAACTCAGAAACTGGGGTTGTTTAGTTATCCAAAAATGCCTATAGAATACATTTAGCTTTGTAACAGGCAGATGCAGGCAATGCTCTTCAAAATTTAATGACAGTGAAGGTTTTCAATAGTAATAGGCTGCTTAATAGTAAGAAGAGTTAAGGACTAAGATGTTATGACAACAAAGAAAACTCCAGCTTTTAAAGGTTCTTGCTTTACTAGTTATTTGTTTAATTACATCCACAGCTTAAGACAGTCAGTTCTAAGAAAGGTCAAGATGCTCAAGTCATAAGGGTCTGGCTTTCTAGTCTGTTGCATTTCTGACACAATGAAGAGTTGCCTGAAAACCAAAAGCTGAAAAAAACCATTAGGAACACCACTGAGGTCCAATCCCATCTCCATAGGGTGTTTGAACAGTTCTTTGAACAAAGTTCCCCTGATATAAGGACCATGCTTGGGCTGCACAGCCACATTCACATCAATGCAGTAGGTAGGATGTCACGAGCTTGCAGGACACGGCACTACCCATAGGACATGCCAACAAGACCCTGTGCAACACCAGAAACTTCACAGGGCAGAACCTGGAATTTTCCCAAACCCAGAACCAAAGCTCAGCAGCATGGACAGACGATCTGTTAAGCAGCAGACGAGTATGGGGAAAACACAGACACCAGGGCTGCAGCTAATACCTGGGGTTGCTCAACAGCAGGAAGATCAGGCGCTAGACAGCTTCCAAGCGTCAGAAGCATCACCGCTAGTTTGTTGATGATTACGTTATGAACTTTAATAACACAAGGTTAAATAGTAACCTACAGGGTACCACACAACTCAATATTCAACATGCCAGCAAACTTTTGAAAAGCGGTGAAAGCTGGAAGATCTGCAAGGGAGAAAACTCATATTCTTCAGTCCAGCTGGTTGCTGCTGTGTCATTTTAAAATGCTATGGTACCATGAAGACTCCATTATAAATGCAACAGGTATTTACAATCCACATGATACAAATAAGTCCACAGAGGCTGAAACAGGATACTTTGCTGGATAATAAACAACCTGCCAAAATTATGTGCCGTGATGACTCCTTGTCCCAAGTTGTCCAGAAAAACCTTGACGGGCTTAAAAAGGGATCCAAACAAGCTTCACAGGTCAGATGGAAGCTGGAGGCCTCTTTTGCTAATACAATGCTTTGGCCAACAATTAAACGATATCTTTTAAGAACATGTTATCCAAAACAAAATAAATATAAGTTGTTTATAGCTCTGGAAAATCCTCATGTTTAGGAATTTTCAATGCACAAGACGTGAACTGAAGGAAGGGTTTTCCCCTCCCTGCTGATCACTTTGGCTTGCAGTGGCGTAAAAATATAACCTGGGAAATACTAAATTGGTTTCTTCAGGAACCCATCACACCAGTGCCTCCACTTAGTGCAGTAGGACCATTGCAGCCACTGCTAGCTTTTGATGACATTAAACTTGTGCTGTTTGCAGCTTCTGAACTCCCAGGAGAATATAAAATCCTACAACAATGATTAAAACAGATCAATAATTTGGGTCACAAGGGCTTCCTTTTTGCATTCCTAACGCTTTTGAGTTGATCAGACAAATGGGCTGACAGCAACTGCTACGAAAAAGCACTGCTGGCTTTCTGATGGAAATAATATTAGACTGCTCAGGCAAAGGGCATCCAGCTCACAAATGGGATTAGGCCGTTATCACTCTGCTGAAAGTAGAGTAGATCACTGGCACGTGGCCAGGTTTCAAGGACTAGAAAGTCCCCATTTGCCTCCAAAGGGACTCCTCGCCAAAGAGGAGCTGGGAGCTCTCCCCAGTACATAATCGGATAAAATATTTCAAAATTGCTTGTAACAGTGACTTGTCTTGACAAGAGGAAGCCAAGACAACATCTTGCATGAATAAGCCTTCTCTAAAAAATCACATAAGTACTGTGGGGCAATGATGAGTTTGAGTAGGAGCATCGCCAGTGGATGAAGGTGCTGGCCCCAGCCAGATCAGGGACAGAGAGGTCAGGGTGTTCCCTCAGCAAAAATGCCTGAGCAAAAGTAATGTACACTCTGTAACCGTGACAGCCTTAAAAAAAATTGGAAAGCTACACATAGAAGCAGACTTGTGCACAAAGGATTTGTGTTTTAGGCTGAAAATTCAAGAGCCTGTGAGATTCAGTGGTCCCTGTGGATGGGAGTGGAATAAGGTCCTGTCTGAAGACGGCTCCAGGCTCTTTCCTTACCTCCTCTCTGAATGCACCCCAGGGGTTATGATATGCAAGATGCAAGTCTCCAAATAGGGCAAAGAGCTGGGCTCGTTGCTATCATGGCCATCACTCATCCCCCTATACAGGCTGGGCTGCAGCCAAAAGAAATTTATGTTTCTCTGATGATCATTTATGGTCAGGCATTCCTCCTGGCTAAGTAAGCTAAAGCCTCGCTAACGTGAGACGTCTGGGACAGCAAAGCCACCGTGATAGGGAAGGATCAGCACAGGCCAGTCCTTTGGGAGGATGGGTAGTTCAGAGCCACCTAAGGCCAGCAGAGATCTGCTCTTATGGAAGTTAAAGAGGGAAGAACAGAGCAGAGACCCCTGGCAGACATTTGTGATGGAAATCAGCTCCATTAGCATTTCACTTCTCCACTCCCCAACTCACAGCTCATGGACCACAGCCTGCTCTCACAAGTCCAGAAAGAGCTGCCATTTGTGTGAACCTTCCCAAGCTCCTCATAGAGACGAGATGACCTCAGCTTGACAGTGGGTGCAAAAAATCTGCTTTTCATTAGAGGAGTCAATCAAGGCTCTCCAGACTTCTGAAAAATGGACCATGGTAGGACCTTTTATACCGCTCTTTCTCATTCTGCTACACATCAATGGACAGATGTTTCTCGAAAGTGGAAGATAAAATAAACCCTGGCTTGCCAAGGTTGTGCTTCCAGTGATTGAGCTCTTGCACAGTCACTTATTCGTCTCAAAATCAGCATCCTGAGCGTCCTTTAAAGGAGGTTTAGTTTAAAGCTATAAATAAATATAGACTAACACTTCCCTGTGGGTTGGACATCCACATACTTGCAGCCCCAGATCATGTTCTCCAAGAGGGAACAGCAGGGTGTTAAGGAGCCAATATTCAATAAAAATAAAAGTAATAATTAAAAAAAAAAAACCCAAACCCACCCCCAGACACTTTAGTATCATCTTTCCCACTGCCAGTCATTATTATTTGTAGATTTCCTCAGCCAGTCATCTGTCTTCTATGAATTTGCCTTGTCCTCACGTGACCTAATTTATGACTTTTCATTTTGTGGCCACCAGTTACACAACGTAGCTGTGTGTTTAGTTTGTTTTCAACCCGCTGGCTGAGCAGTCCATCTCCTTCTTGCATTGCAAGAAACAAAAATAACCACTCAGTCACCTCTTCAGCATTGTTTACAGCTTTACAGACCTCTCATACCCTCTCTTAGTCATCTCTTATGCAGTTGAGCAGAGCTGCCAAACCTTTCCTTGTATGGGAGCATGCCCTTACCTCCTTACCCCTGATTTTTCATAGTTCTGCTGTATGATATGCATCTGGCGTCACCTGGTATTGCCATATTGTCCTGCAATATTTTCCTAGTCTGCTACTGGGATTTTGAATTTTTTTTTCTAGCTTTACCTATCCTGAGACCCCTGCCAGATGCTCAGAGAGGAAAGGCTGAACATCCCATTATGGCCCAGCTGCAGCTCTCACCCTCCCCAGCCAGCCCTTTCATCGGGCTACATCCATTTGCATGCTGATGACTTATTACTCACTTAAATCACCTGCTAATGGGTCCCCTCCCTCACTGAGAGGTAGATTAGAAGCTCTGCCTAGAAGTGCTCTCCTTAAGTATCTCAGTTATTCTCCCCCCCTTAAGGTGTTAATTAGGGACACAAGCAAGACACTGGGGGGGGGGGAGAGAGGAAAAGAAAAGCTATGTGCAAAATAATAATCAACATCCCTTTGGATTAGCAGGGATGTAGTATGTTTGCAGAAGTGCAGGCATGGAGGAAATCAGACCTTTAACGCTCTGCAAGGGGTGATGAGGAGCTGGGCCATCTGGATGCTCTGCTTTGCACCCCAAGTGAGATCAAGGTTTGCTTCACCAAGCCCTCAGCTGAAAGACTTTACAATAAAGAGCAGCTTAAGCAGGTGGGTTAACTCTCCACAAGAAAAAAAACAGCCCCAAATATAAGGGTAAACAAAGCAAAAACACCAAAAGCTTTCCGTATTTTGTTACATCCATAAAGGCCTTCACCTGCTCTTTCTGTTTCTGGCTTTTATCCTTCTGAGTCAAAATGTGCAGTTATCTGCTCTGTGTCAGGAGAGGTGAGTGTAACCCTTTCTTGCACTGTATGAGTATTGAGAGGGGTTTTGTTCCTCGGACAAGTGTTTTCAGTGGCATGGGAGTTTAGTGTTAAATGTGATATGAAGATTGGGGGAAGCAAGAGGAGTGTGAGCGTCTATTATAAAGCTTTGTTTTTTTTTTTTTAAAAAAAGGATATTTCTTGTGCTATAACTCATAAAACTGGTTTCTGAAAGAACTTAGTAAGAAAATTTGAAGAAAATAGTATTGCTGTTCCATCCTCCCTACATCTAGCCTTGTCAGATTATGCCTTTATGCCACTGTTGTCACTGGCTGCAGCAGTGAGGTGCTTTCTCATGATGGCTCTGTGAAAGGATCTCCTTGAAAACTGTGTCCACAGCACGGAAAAATGGCCTCAGGAAATCACCGTAGTCAGAAGGGTGATACACATCATTGAAGGTGTCTGCATTTACACCGCCAGTGTCATCACAGGGCTGGGGTAGGACTATAGGGTTCTGGGATGTTGCTTTATTGTTTTTAGCTGGGTGCTGCAGAGATGCAATGTACATAACAAGCCAGTGGTTAAGAGTCCAGAAGGGCTTTAAAAAAAAAAGCAACAATTAGACAAATTAATAGCAAATTTGCCCATAAATGGGTATGGAAGGGACTAGGACCTTTAGAACCTGTAATGCCACAGCTGTAGCTGTTGGTAGGAATATGTGGAGGAGTGGACCACTGACACCGATCTGACCCACGCAGACCCCTTAAATATCTTAAATAAATGTCGCCTACCACCGTGGGGACTCAGACCTCACCCAGTTACGTGCCACTTTTTTATTCTGCCTTCCTTTAGACCCTCAGAAGGTAAAATTTGGGAGGAGATATCGCCAGCTCCTTTCCCATGTCCCCACTAACCTGGGCAAGGTGCCCAGTTTGAGGGATGAGCAGGGCAAGCACTATACCCTCATGCGCTGCATAGGGCTGCGCTGCCCATATAGAAGTGACGATCAGATCGTACTTATTTATGCTCTGCCAGGGCTGAAGCCACCCTTTCACCGGCTGTGCATGATACAGGATTTAATCTGAAGGAGAAATTAAGGGGAAGGTTTTGCAGAAGGCTGTAAAGCTGTGCTGCCAGCAACCAGTCATTGGGGCAGGCTGCTTTACAATGCTCCAGGTTTTTAATGTCATAAATAACAATATTTAACTTTATAGAGCTTTACTACTGGCTCTTCCAGCCCTATAACCAGGAAAAGCGAGTAAACACCTCCTTATTCATCAAAACCTGCTTCTTCTATTAGCTCTAGAATTTGCTTAGAACAAGGGTTTTTTTTCTGTCTTTCTTTCGGGGGAATAGTTTCATTAGAGAGCAGACGGGTTGGGGAAGCACATCCTGAGATGCCTTTTACTACAGGTGTCACTGGATTGAGCGTCAAATTCTGAAATAATGCAGTAACGTGCTTTTCCATATCATCTCTCTTTGGATCAGAGCATGAGATCCAGATCCGGACACACCAGCCAGTTCAAAGTCAAGGGCTGGCCACATCCCATCTTTGCCAAGTCTGATCAATATATGTTCAACTTCCCACACCCTTATTTTTTTAAGGTTGAAAGTTTTAATTCAGGCGTTTCTGAAATACGAAGCATCCACTGGTAGGCAGATGAATACAGGAGGGACCATAGTGACGCTGCCTGTTTATTCCTTGGGGCGTCCTGCCGCTCTCACCCATCTTCAATTTTATCTGTGCTTCTGAGCAGTTGTTGGCTCTAAATCAGTATTTTGACTTCTCAGGCTGCCAAAGCCCTAATGCAGGTTCAGGTCTTGCGGGCTGGATGATGCATGGGGATAGGGAAGACAGAAAATCGCTCCCTTAAAGAATGGTTTTTTAAGTCTTAATAGACATGGGTCATATTGTAACCTTTTTTTTTTTTTCTCTAAGGGATGTTACTAAATCTTGGTGCTCTACTTGAAGAACAAATCCTGAAAGTTCAAATGCAGCAGATGTGAAGAGATCCTGAATGCTTGCTGAGACTTAAGGTAAGAGAAAGGGGAAAACCAGTCCCAAAAACCCACTGCTTTTGTGAAATCTAGACATTAAACTAATTATTCTGGAGATCTGCTGTGTTAGCATCCACCCTGCTGGCAGCAGGCACGAGCCACAGGACATAGATGCAACTTGTGATTTAGATGTCCCTTATACTTTGTATCAGATGCTAAGTGCTGACCTGAGCTGCTCCTCTCACCTGAAAAGGGCTGCTAAAAATGCTTTCTTGGTCGGGGGGCGATGGCAAAGAAAATCAAGTCATAAATCAGCATAATTTTTGGTTAATGCACGGCCAAGTACAGAGCTGGCCAAACTGCCTGAAACAAAAAAGGATGGAGCACACAGTACTAACGATGACAAGAAATGGTACCCAAGGTTTTTCAGACAGAAATAATCACTTTATTAAAGCATCTGAAGTGCCAAAGAGTATTGGGTATCACCACAAGGCCACCTGGGTACTAAAATGTGTCTGCAAGGATGGAGCTGGGTGTGACAATACCAAGCTCCACATCCACCCAAGTGACCTCGTGAGTGGCCAAGATTTGACATAACATGGTTCTGAACCAAAAAGATGCATAATTTCTATTTAATGCACCACCATCAAAGGTGTCAAAGCTGTATTGGTTTAGCTGGGAAGGAGAGAGTGCTGTAACTGTATGGAGAAAAAAAAACCCTAAACCTAATTACATTATTTTATATGTGCTAGGGATAAAATATGCCATCGTTAATGTCAGATCTGAACTCGTCTGAATAGTTACTGATGCTTTCATTCACAGCAAGGTACCTTCATTGCTCCAGTGCCATTGAGTTTTACTGGACATGACTGTAATTAGTAATAACATGTAATGAAATAGTAATTTTTTTAAGTATCTTTTTTTTAAAGTAGGGATTTTTAATTTTTGAAGCCTTGCACGATGATTAAAGCACTAAACTCAAACCTTTGAGTCACGAACTCTTTCAGGGGGCTGCTTCAAACCCCAGCTTATGCTGCAAGCCCAGTAAAAGCTGTTCCCAAGCACGGGCATGGTATGGTGAGACACAGTACAGAGAGATGCACCATTCAGTAATGTCACACTGTGCAACACCACAGCAAATTGCCATTTAGCTCACAGCATTCACAGCTCTGGCCACAGTCACTCTGGCTACAGCAGCCTTCCTCGACTGCTGCAGATAGTTTGGTAAGCAGAAACGTCCCAGTGCATTTAGGTGGTTTAAGGAGTGTTTTACCTTCTGGTTTGGGGCAGCTTTGGCTGCTCTTAGCCTGGATGCCACCCAGCCCCAGCCTTGAAAAGAGCTGGAGGAAATACGTGTATGACCCCTCACCTGTGCAAGAGGAAGGCTCCTTTCTAATAATTTCTCTCTCCCTGAGGCTGTTTGCTTCCTCTTTTGCATTCTCTGCAGCTGTTGGCCCAGCTGAGCACCAGCTGGTACTTGCACACTCCGGCGACAGCGGCAGCTTGGGTTGGTGTTTAGTGATGCCGTGTACCAATGCAGTCCTGCAGGTCCCTAAATACGCAGTGTTAAGGCTAGAGGCACCAAACACTAATGATCAGGTTGCATTTTAAAACAAGTTATGGCACTGCTGCAGCATCCCTGCAAATGGGACGTGGTGCCCTCAGAGCCACCCAGGGATATGCTGCTTTACAGCCAGATTTGGACTTCAGGTAAAAAATGCTTTTGCATTGTACGAGGAAGACTCTGGCATGATTTTGCATCCTTGACACCTTCCTCAGACCACAGGGAGGTTGAGGATAGCCTGCCAGGGAGGCATGTGACAGAGCTGCCAGCACTTGCTGCCCACGAGCCCCATGCTGGATGACATGGCCTCTGCTCTCGCTCCACCCATATTTACAACCACTTGTAATGGGTGGACTCTATTAGCTGCTAAAGCGGGAGGGAGAAAAAAAAAAAATGCCTGCTTGCAGCTTTCCCTCCCTTCAAGCCATCCTGAAAGGGTGCAAACTCATAGTAACAGTTTGCAAAGCAAAGTGAAAAATAAGTCTTTATTGCTCACGGAGCAAAGATTGCACTGATGGAGCAGTTGAGATCACTGTGCTCCTTGGCACCCATCCAATGGTCAGCCACATGCTGTGGTCCAGCACAGCCCCTCCAGTTATCCTTTGCTCCTTCCTCACCCCATGGAAAAACCAGGCAGGAGGGTGTTTTGCTGCCACCTGTCCTTCCACAGCCCCGGTGTCCATCCTTGGAGCTGCAGCCAGAGGTATCAGTGGCTACGGTGGCACACTGTAATTTCTAAAAAGAAGCTGAATAGTGATAACCATAGGGCCTTTCCTGTGGGGTGCTGGTGAGGAACCACCCCCACTCCTCCCCTCGCACACTCACACTCTCTCTCTCTCTCTGTGCATTTTCCCCCGAGTTGCATCTTCCCTCCCGTGGGGCACGGAGGGACAGTGGCGGCCGCGCCTAAGCAGGGATGCGCAGGTGTCTCAGGCAGATTTTAAAGAACGGTTTATTCACTTGCAAACAGACGGTCACATCACTTTGACCCTTTTAAAAACCCAGTGTGTACAAAGTCACAGTCATGGCTTGAAGAGCACATGGCAGCACCCTCAGAAAAAAGTCATTAAAAGTCCCGGCGCTATGTACAGCTAAGTGCCAGCTCAAGTATTCACAACACAGTAACGTACTGCAATTAGTCGCTTAAAAGTAGTTCCCTTGAGAAACGGCCTTCCACTCCGGCCGCGCCGGAGTCTTTCCTGTCCATCCCATCCAGTCCATCCATCTGTCCATCCAGCAATGCTTAGTGCTGCTGGCATGTGTGCAGACGGGAGGCATCGGCAGGGCCATGCTCTCGCTGGAGGCGGCACGCCAGCCCCTCGGCACACTGGCATCGCTGGAAGATCTCCAGACCGTGGGTGCCTTTCCGCCGGTGCCGGGTGCACACCTGCCCTTCTCGCAGCACCGGCTTGCAGATTTTGGACCAGAAGTGCCGGGCACAGCACAGCCCGGCCGCGCAGTCTGACGAGCGCAGGCAGAAGTCCCCCTCCTCACCTGCGTGGGGACAGCGTGGCATGTGCTCAGCCCGGGATGCTCCCACGGGGGACAGTGGGGCAGCGTGGGCCTTCCCCACGGGGGACAACAGGGTCACAGCACAGGGGATCCCTTTACCTTTGGCAGTGGGGAGCCAGGCGGGAGCGGGCGTCCGTCGGGGCAGCACCTCGGTGCCGATCTCGTCCAGCTCGGCAGCTCCATGGGGAGGCTCCGAAGGGGTGCAGAGCCCTGCGGGAGGCAGCGGGACGGCTGTCAGCCACGAGTGGGACCCCGACACCCCCTCCCGCGGACACCCCCGAGGGCGGTCCGCCCCCGAAGCCCCGCCGCCCCTCACCGTTGCTGCAGGTCGTGCCGGGGCAGCACATGGCGTCGCGCAGGCAGCGCTTGCGGCGTCTCCGGCAGGCGAGGCAGAGCGGGGCGCCTCCGCCGCGGGCCGCCCCCCCGCCAAACCCCCCGGGGCCGCCGTCGTCGCCCGC
>Ga0181612_121952_pt1 | contig 15693 bp, 11 predicted proteins | sample HoacroProtozoa21_FD_119630 | JGI IMG/M metagenome (GOLD analysis project Ga0181612, IMG submission 119630) | Hoatzin crop microbial communities from Cojedes, Venezuel. Combined Assembly of Gp0051906, Gp0051904, Gp0051908
ATCTAATAATATTATTTTTTTATCTTCTAAGAAAGATATTAACATATATAACTTTGTTTTATTACCAATAGATAAATCTTTTATTAATTTATCTTTATCATTTATTTCTAATAACTTTATATATTTATCTAATAATTTTAAATCAACATTATTTATATCAGTATATGTTTTTATAAATTCATTTATAGTTAAAAAATCTGGTAAACTAATATCTTGTTTAACATAAGATATATCATTATCATCTAACTCTTTATTATTAAATAATATCTCTTTATAATCAGATTCTATATCATTACTTAAACAATTAAATAATGTAGTTTTTCCTATACCATTTCTTCCTAATATAGAATATATTTTATTATCTTTAAACTTATAATTAATATTATCTAATACTATATTATTATCATATGACTTTGTTAAATTAATTATATTTAATTCCATTATTATACCTTCTTTAAGAAATATTTTATAGCAACTTCCATTTCATTACCAATATTTTCATCTATTTTATTTTCTTTTATACATAAATTTATAAAACTATTTAAATTATCTTTACTAACAGTAAATAATTTAAATGGTGTTTTTTTCTCTAAATTATCTAATTTAATATTATTTAAATTAGGTTTTATATTAGATTTTATATAGAAATAATGAATGTTAGCTTTAACTGTTTTATTTGTATTAAAATAATTTTCATAATATGCATTTATTTCTAAAAATTCTGTAGGTAAATTATCTAATTTTATACCTAATTCTTCATATATTTCTCTTTTTACTGCATCAATTAAGTTTTCATTTTCTTCTACATGACCTCCTGGTAATTGTACTGTATTATTATTATGTATTAAATATACTTGATTTCTTTTATTTATATAAAATATTTTTACTCTATCTATTATTTTATCAACTTTATCATCTTGTATATAATCATTTATTTTAATATTTTCTATCATAGAAATCTCTCCCAATATTCAGTAGTTTGTGAACTTACACAATTAAAATAATATTCTATAGTATCTTTCATATAATTAGATTTTTGCCATACTGGTGTATTTTTATTTAAACAACTTGCTTTAGATGTTGCCATTAAATATTCAAATGTAGATGCTCTATCTTCTGATGCAGAGTACTGTGCATAATTATTTACAAAATAAGAAGATTCTAAAAATGTTGTAGAGTATGATAATGAACTATCTATATTACCATATGTAAATGTAGTTGGATTAAGTGAATCCCATGATCCATAATTACCACCTTTACTTGTTATATATAATTCCATAAAATGATAATTTTCATGATGAAATGTTTCATCAAATGAGTAGTAGCAAGCAATAGACATAACAACATTTTTTCCAGTATTAGCAGTTAGTCCTGTAACAGAAGTTGAAGAAAATAAATTTATTAAATTAATTGTTAAATTAAAGCCATTATCTTCCATTTCTTTATACATATTAGATGGATATAATGATAAATCATAATATAGTGAATTTAAAGCTACGCTAATTTTAGATTCATCTGTTAATGAATATACTGAATATCCACCCACTTGATATCCATCTGTTTGTGTTCCATACTTAATAGTTATTCCATATTTATCTTGAATAGAAGATCTAAGTGCATTATTTGAAATAGATAATGCAGTTTCATTAGATGAATTTGATGATTCACCTGATGTTACTGTAACAGAATTAGTTTGTGAATTAGAATTTGTTTGATTATTTGAATTATTATTTGTTGAATTAGAACTAGGTGTATTATTAGTTATTGTTTGATTATTTGTGTTATTATTAGAATTATTAGTAGTTTGATTACTATTATTATCAATTACAGGAACATTATTTGTTTGTTTTGAATCATCTTCTTCTTCAACATTGATTGCATTATCATTACTATTATCATTTTTACTATCTTCTTCTACTTCATTATCTGTTTTATTTAAAGTATCTACTATATAATTTGTATATTCAATGTTATTTTCATTATTTTTAATAAATATATATCTTTGATATTCTTCAAATACTCCAATTGATATTAAAAAAATTGAGATAAGACACATTATTTTAGCAATTTTAATACTTTGTTTTTGCATAACAACGTCCTCCTCAATTTATATTAATTTATTTACATAGTTTTAGGTTTTTCATCATTTAATTTTGAAACTTGTTCATATATACTTTGCGCTAAATCTGTTTTTCCTTCTTTATATAAGTTATTTGCTTTATCTAACATTTCTTCTAAATTTTCTTTAGTAACAACATAATTTTCTTCTTCAGGTGTACTAGCTAAATTTACTTCAGTAGGAACTTGAGTTTGTCCATCTCCAAATGCTCTTTTTGTTTGTAAATCTCTCGAAGCATTTAATTTATCAATTTGCGATTTATTAACTAATATTGCCTTTGGTTGATTATTGTCTGATTTAGTAAAAGTTTTTTCGTTATTTATGGGAGTTTCGCTTGATTCTAAGACAGCATTAGGTGTTTGTGGTTGCTCTATAGTTGGAAGACTAACTGCTTCTTCTTGCACATTTTGTGTCTCAGGAGCAACTACTTCTTGTGCATTTTCTTGTTGTGGAATAGTTTGTTCTACTTCAACTTGGGGTAACTCAACAACTTGTTCTTGATTAACTTCTTCTGCAACTTGCTCTTCTCCTACCTGCTCACTTGTCATTTCTTCTTCATTTGCTTCTACTTCATTTTGTTCCTGAGCAAGCTCGTTTTCATCTTCAGCTACGTTGTTATTCTCAAATACAAAAGATTTTTCTACAGCACCTAAGGCAGTTGCATATGTTGAAGCAGTACTAATTCCAGTTGTAAAATTTTCCATATATTTTGAAATTGTTCCAATACTTCTTGCTGCATCATCATACGTTTCACTATTTAATGCAATGCTTTCTAATTTTTTTTCATATTCATTCATCCAAGATTTATATATTTCATTTACTTCTTCTAATTTTAATTTTATTTCATTATAGTAATTCACGTTTAATCACTCCTTAAGCATTCGCAATAACCTTCAATAACTTTTGTACTTGAGTCCACTCTATATCATCAATAATTTCTTCTAATTTATTATCAGGTAATAATTTTGAAATATAAATGACTTGATCTTGTGCATCTCCTTGTTTTTCATTTTTAGTATAAACTAAATATTTCTTTAAACCATCTTCTGATACAAGATAAGTTACTACATTTACATCATTTTCAACTCCATTAGAATCTTTTATCTTTATTTTTTCTTCCATACTTTTCACATCCCTTTTACTATTACTATAATATAGTATAGTAAAAAATTAATAAAATGTAAAGAAAATAAGATAATTTATTATAACACTTTACATTATTTTTTCAAAAAAAATATATTAGAATTATCCAATATATTTTTCAATTAATATCTTAAATTAATCTGTTTTGCATTGTGGATCTTGTGGATACTGAGTGCAATATGGCTTTCCAAAATCATCATTTGGATCATTTAATCTAGAAGAAACATAAGTATCACTTGTATTAGTTGCTTCACCTATTGCTGAATACTCAGTTTCAACATTTGCCTGTGTTCCATTAAAACTTAAAACTGTATTAGAATTAACTTTAATTGATACTGCAGGAGGTACTTCACTCATACCATAAAATCCAATTGTATAATTTCTATTATTTAGTGTTACATTGTCTGCAAATCTAAGTAAGAAAGACTCAACAAATTTTTCTTTATCCATCCTATATAGTCCAGTTGCCGTATAATATGTTGAATCCATTGAATCTTGCATCGCAGCATTCGCAACATCTTTTACCATTGAGTAATCAACTTCTGTACCTGATTGGTAGGTCGTAATGACATTAATTAAAACTAATGTCATTACGGATAAAATTATAATACCAATTGAAAGCATCGCTTTATTCATAAATTATTCACCCCACTTAATTACCATTTACACTAACATGAGTAGTATTTGTTCCTGTTCCAGAACGTTTAACTATAGTTATTCCATAATTACTACTATTACCTAAAATTTTACTGTTATATGTAAGCATTCCTGATTTAGAATCAATATTTAATAAATCTGAGAATCCTGCAGTATAATCACCATTATTATTTTTAACATATTCTTTTAATTTCTGAATACCTGCAGCAGTTATTGTAACTATATAATCTGCATTTTCTTCTTCATATGTTTCTCCACTACTTTCAGTTTTCTCTATATAATCTATTATTCTTTGTGGATCAATTGAATATGTTTGTGTTGCACTTGTATCTTCAGTTGATGCGTTTATCATTTTATTTTTTGTGTTACTTGTAGTTGATTGCCAGTTATATCCTTTAGTTGTTGATGAACTTGTACTTTTATTTTCAGTAGAATCAGTAGTTGTACCATCAGCAATAGCATCACTTGTAAATAAGTTACTATTATCTGCAGCTCTTAGTGATAATGAACTATTTTCGCCTGTACTACATGAATTGCAAGAAGTTGAATCACTTGAAGATGATGTAGTAGTATTGCTATCACTACTTGTAGATATATTGTATCCTTTAATTGAAGAATAGAAACAATATACATCAAAATTCCAGCCATATAATCCAAAATCTGAAACTTCTGCTTTTATATTCCATCCATCTGAACTATTAGAATTAAAGCTTGTTTTTGCTTCATCACCAGTAGTTGTTGTAGTGATTGAATCTTTACCACAAGATGCACATTCACTTTCGGACTTACCTTTTAATTTATAATTAACATAATTATTATAATAATTTCTATTAACATCATTATCATTTTTATCTACACAGAATTGATTAGGATTGAAAATATATCCTTCACCTGGATAACAACCATATTTATAAGTGCCTCCACCTTTTAAGTTTTCCCATACACCAGGGAATCCAATAATTGTTTTATAATATCTATTTTTAATATTTTTAGATGCTTCAGTTACTAAACTTTCATTTTGTTGTGCTTTAGCACCACTTTGATAATAGCATCCACCATAACTTAATATAACTGGATTTTGTAATATTGCAGGTGAATTAGTTCCACTTGCACATGAATCAGTAGAAGTTGTACATAATTTATCTTCAGTACTTTCACATGTTGTACTTTGATTATAAGTTGTAGTAGATGATGAACCACTTGAACTTGTTACTTTTGTTGTGCTATATGGATAATTGATAGTAGTTGTACCTTTTTCATCGTCATTATATTTAACTGACATTTTAAATGTTGCAGTTGTTGTTGAACATTTAGCAGCAGCTATACAACTATAAACTTTCTTTGCATATTCACTAACATTATCTTTTAAATCGTTTTGATATACGTATGGATTTAAATATGCTTGATTATTAGTTAACGCACTTGGTTCAGCCCATGAACAACTTGCGCTGCAACTACTTATAGCAGAACCTCTTGCATTATTTGCATAATTGAAATAATAAATCTTTCTGAATCCATCGTCCCAATCCTTATCTGCAGAGAATACTCTATAAGCCATTGTATATTTATTTGATATATTACTAATATTTGATAGTGCGTTCTTTGTAATTGTAGTATTTGCATTAGATGATAAAGTTGATCTACTTGATGAAGATGTCCAATAATTTGATGCCATTGGATAATATCCAAAATCAGCATAATATCTTCCCATTGCCTTCATATCTCTCATAGCAAAGTTTGCATTTAAACTTCCACTTTTTATAACATTTAATAAAACATTTTTATAACCATATTGATATTTTACACTGCCAACTGTTTTTTCAGCTGCATCCCAACCTTTATCTGTAGAATACCAATGATAGGCACCTTTATCATAATAATAGCAACCTTCTGGATTAGATTTTAAACATTTCTTTAAATCATCACTTAATTTTGTAATTCTCTTAAATCCATGTCCACTACTTACAGATCCAAATGTATTTTCCACACTAGTACTGCTAGATTTTAAATTAGTAACATTATAAGTAGAATTAATTGCATTCATTTCTTCTGTTGTTAAATCTTTTCCATATACTTTTTTGTAGCAAGATTTACTACAACTTTCTGAATACACTCCACCATCACAAGTATTTACACACTCTTCAAAATCTTCACTAGGTCCTGCTGCTTTACCTGTCCAGGCAGCAGAAGATCCTTGATTATGAACGCACATAGGTATTGGATTTACATATTTATTATATAAAGATGTAGGCTTTCCTTTATCACAAGTTGCACTAGTACAATCATCGCCAGTAATTACATTTAATTCATCGTTAAAGTCTGTAGTACATTTAACATAACTAACAACTTTAACTTCATATTGGAAGCATACTCCACCTCTTACAATTTGTGGTGGATAATATGCAACTTTAACTGCTTCACCACATGTAATACTACATACATTATCATTACTTGATGTTACATCATTTTTAGTTGTATTTGTAGATAAATGATATTCAAAATCAGCATTTTTATATGTTTTTGTTTCTTTGTAATAATATTCAACATTTAAAAATTCAGATCCATCATGTTCTACACTTTTTGTAAGAATATCACTACTTGTACCACTTGTAGTTAACCACTTTTTAGTACCACTATTATAAACATAAGATTTGCCAGATCCAACATTTCCATAATTTAAATATTGATCTACATCAGAATAACAAACATTTGTATCCGATACATTATCTGAACCTGTTCTATCGTTTCCACTATTTTGTGCATATGATTTCCACTTCTCAAATACTTCATTAACTGTAGTAGATGTACCATTACCATCTTCTTCAGCTAATGTTTTATCAGCAGCATCACCACTATATTTTTTAACATATAATGTTTTAATACCTGTTGCTAAAATATCAAGTAAAGTACTTTCTTTTTGATAAACAGTTAATGCTGTAACTTCTGAGTTATAACAATAACTACCTACAATTTTTTTATAATAACTCATATTATTGTTACCATTTAATAAATCAGTTAATGTTTTATTATTTAAGAAATTAGAATCATTACATAAATCTGTAAAATTATTTGTACATAATTTATTATAAAAATTATCGCTTAACTCTGTTTCACCTCTAAATTGTTTACAAATTGTATCATAATGTGGATTAGTAACTTTAGGATTAGTATCTGATTCTTTATTAGTATAAATTATATTAGAATCATATCCACCTTCAAAAATTAATTCTAAATTAAATGAGTATGTTGCTTTTCTTCCATCAGCAAGAGTTTCTCCAGGAGCAGTATCTTTATCAATTTCTTTGTTACTTATTCTATAATCTAATTGTTTCTCCCAACATGTTTTTCTAGTAGTATCGCCTCTATTTAATAATGTTTTATCAGTTGATACATCTAATTCAACTGTAACATCTACTGAACATGTTGTAGTACTAGTACATAAATCACTTAACTTAAATTCTTTTGTAGCAGATTCTCCACCATTTGAATCTTCAATTGTATCAGTAACAGTTTTATCTACTCTCTTATCGCTTACGTCAAGTTTAATATTAAACTTAATAGGATCACTGCCTTGAACATCAGCATCTCCTTGATGTTTAAAATCAACTGTTTCAGTAACAATTATCTTCTTATTCTCATACTTAACACTTATTCCATAAGTCTTAAGTTCATTTTTATATACTTTTGGTGCTTTTTCTGAACATGACCACTCTTCGCCACTTCCAATTTTTGCAACAGCTTCATCAGCTTCTACATTTACTTTGTCAGCAAAAAGAAATAAAACACCAATAACAAATATAAATATTAAATTTCTAAGCTTCTTCATTTTTTCTATCACCTTTCATAATTTCTAATATTTCATCATAATTTTTATTTGCTTCCACATCATAATTATACATCTTCTCGCCTTTTCTTACCTCCCTTGCTACAACATACAACTGTGCTTTATCAAATGCACCAAACATTCTTGTGCATGTTTCTAAAGTTATTAAATTATCACTTCCATTAACATCTATATCATAATCATATATACTATTTTTTAATGCTCTATTTATTATACTTTTTCTTTCTTTTTTTGAATAATTGCCAGATGCATCAGTAGTTAAATCAGTATGTCCAATATAAACTGCAAATATTTTATATATATGATTAACTCCATCTATACTATACTCAATATATTTATTGTTTTTAGCAAACTCTATATATGAGTAAGACATTAAATCATCAAATCTAACAAAATAGTCTTTATTTATTAATGGATTAGATGATAAATTCAATATATTATGTCCCATTAAATTAACTACATTATGGAATACTTCATCACTTGTATTATTCCAAGCAAAGTTTATATTACCAGCAATACCATCATCTTCTATTTCCATACCATATACTTTAAGGTCTATATTTGTCCCTTGTACTCTTAACCATCCAATTGTATTATATCCTGTTTCTTTATCTTCTTCTTTAGATGATTCAATATAATCAAGTCTATTTTCAACCTTATATATAATATCATCTTCATTATATAATAATATTGATGTTATTGCAATTAAAATTATCAAAATTATTACACTAAAAATGTTAATTATTTTATTCATAAAAACCTAACCCTTCGCTATTACATAAGGAGAATCTAATGTTCCCTTACCACTTACTACTTGTACATTCTCATTTAAATATACAACTAATCTTATACCTATAGAATTACCAGATAATATAGAATCACAATATGGTATACCATTATCTGTCATAATACATACATAAGTCTTTGTTTTAGATGAATCTATGTACCAATAATTATATAAGTTATAATAATAATTTACTCTATATGCAGCATACATATCATATATACTTGGAATACTAAATTTAACTTTATATTTTTTAGTATCACTATTTCCTTTATATGTAAAACTCTTATCATATATAGGAACACTAATTTCATGATTTACTAAATAATCAGTATCAATATATCCACCTGATCTATTATTAATAATATATCCAATATTTCCACTTTGTTTAGGATTATAAATACTTGCTTTATTACCAATACTATAATCTACTGTTAAATTATATCCATCACTTGTTAAAACTTCATTTGATATAATTTTTATTGTTCCATCATCTTCCACATTCATTATTTGCCATGTTTGATCAGAGTATTCAATATATTCTCCAGATAATCTAGTATTTAATTTTTCACCTGATTTTGCTTTTTTAAATTCTCCTAATCTATATGGATTAGAAAAACTACCATTTCCACCTACTATAATACTATTCTTATCTATTGAAATGACTGGCTTAACTCCAAAATTATTACTAATATTTTCAGTTAATAATCCACTACTTGGATATAGTGAAATATATTGATCATCACTAGTATATGCAACATTTTTAGATTTCTTATTAGAAAGCCAACTCTTAGATCTATTAAGTAAATAGTTTCCATCTTCGCCATTTGCATTATTTATATCTATTGCGGATAAATAATATACATCTCTTTCATTAGTATAACTTGTGCACTCTTTAATATTTCCTGCATTTTCTTCATCTGTAATTTCCATATTACAATATTTATTTTTAACTATTATTTTTTTTAGACTATCAGCAATATTATTCATATAAACATCATTAAGCCAGTCTTCTATACCACTATAATTAACATTTGCTATATCAAATTCACTTACTAGTTTAACCGCGTCTCCATCTATTGACATAATTCTAAATAATTGTCCAGATAAATACATATAATTATTTGGTGAATCTCCAGTATAGTAATTACTTCCACCTGTTTCTTTTAAAATTGTTGCTGCAAGTTTTTGAACTACTTTTACTTTTCTTGTTTCAGTAGTTTTATTACCTAAAGAATCTGATATCGTATAAGTAACACTATATGTACCTATTTTATTTGTATCAACATCAGAACTATCTATTTTTACATCATCTACACTCATCTGTCCATCAGTATTATCTTTTACTGACTTAACTCCTAATTCTTTATATTCTTCATATCTTCCAAGTTCTATTTCAGTGTCCCCATTTAACGAAATCTTTGGTCCATCATGATCTACACTAGACTTCATAAAGCCACATTCTAAATAAGTATAATATTTGTAATCATCATCAGATTTAACAACTTTTACCCAACTATTTACTGTTGAACATGCTTTATGAGTATATGGATTATAATAATCGCTTGAAACATACCCCATTTTATATAAACTATCAAGAGTAAATGTTTTAACTCTTTTTCCTGTAGGATACATATTGGATTTAGCATCTAAATATCTTTTGCATGCATTTTCAAAATCTTTTTCATATGATTTAAACTTAATAAATGGAACAATTAATAATAAAATTATTAGTAGAATGACTGCAATAACAATAGCAATCTTAGTAATTTTTCTATATCTATTTTTCTCTTTATCAGTTAACCTATCTAATTTACTACTTGGATTTACTAAATTAGTATTTTCTTGATTACTTAAATTATCTTGATTTAATTCATTACTACTATTAACATTTTCTATAACATTATTATCATTAGTACTAATACTGCTATTAGACTCATTAATAGTATTATTTTCTACATTATTATTAACATCATTAAAACTATTATTAGCATTACTAATAGTATTATTTTCATTATTATTTACAATAACTTCCTTATTATCTTCCATATATCTACTCCACTTTCTACCCCCAAAATCCTACTACCTTTTTACATTATAGCACATATAAATTTAATTTAAAATAATTAAAACTTTAATTTCACATTTAATTTAAAAACTTTTGAACATTGTTCAAAAGTTTAACTTATTGATCTTCACTAATTGTTGTTTGATCTATCCAACTAGCTATTGTTTTATCATAAAGTTCTATTTCAGGCTCTTTTGTACTTAGGCTTGCATTAGTTGGTCTTGTAATAAACTCCACTTGATATTGAGATAGAGTTGAAGCTCTTACTAATCTAGAATAATCATCGTTTGGTAAACAGAACAAAATTCTTGATGGAGTTCCAACATTATCTAAATCAGCAAATACATTATTACCAACCGAATCTTGAACTCTTTCTACTTTTATATTTTTATATAATGTTCCAAACATCATGGCCTCGTCTCCCCCACCAACGATTTGACCTTCGGTTACTTTTTTATAAATTCTTATATCTAAATCAATATAGTTTCCAGGATAAATAGAATTTCCATATGTAGAGTCTAATCCAACTCCACCTAAATTATATAATTTATAGCCTTTGTCGCACTCAACAGTATCTCCTAAATCAAGTCCAGTTTTTTCAATGATTGAACTTTTAAAAATTAATGATCCTGCAGGTATAACTGAATTAGTATTTGAATATTTACCAACAATTTGATTTATGTCAGTAATTGCATCATCATTTACCATAGAAGGTGGTACACTAATTGTTCCAATCATATCATTTGTAATTAATGTTCCAGATGGAATATTCTCAACTGCATATGGAACAGTTATAGGATTAATCGCATTATTTACTCTTAAAGTATATGCTACATAAAGTACAAATATTGCTAAAACTACACCTATTACTGTTACTGTATTTTTATTAGTTAAAATTTTTGATAACCCCGTTTTATTTCCTTGCATTTACTTTCAACTCCTTTATTAATTTGTTTGACATTGTGGATCTTGTGGATACTGAGTGCAATATGGTTTTCCAAAATCATCATTTGGATCATTTAATCTAGAAGAAACATACGTATCACTTGTATTTGTTGCTTCACCTATTGCTGAGTACTCAGTTTCAACATTTGCCTGTGTTCCATTAAAACTTAAAACTGTATTTGAATTAACCTTAATAGATACAGCAGGTGGAACTTCACTCATTCCATAAAATCCTATTGTATAATTTCTATTATTTAATGTTACATTATCAGCAAATCTAAGTAGGAAAGACTCAACAAATTTTTCTTTATCCATTCTATATAATCCTGTTGCCGTATAATATGTAGAATCCATTGAATCTTGCATCGCAGCATTCGCAACATCTTTTACCATTGAGTAATCTACTTCTGTACCTGATTGATAGGTAGTAATTACATTAATTAAAACTAATGTCATAACAGATAATATTATAATTCCAATTGATAACATTGCCTTATTCATATTTATCCTCCTAACTTAACTATTATAATTTTATTATATTTTTTTAAATATTACAATATAAAACACATAAAAATTTAATTTAATTAACTTGCATTTTCAGTAGTTGAACTATCTACTTCATCTTTTACTTCTTCACTTACTTCTTCTTCTTTTTCAAATAATATATATGTATATTTTCTATTTCTAATTGTAAATACTAATGCACAATAATTAGAATTTTCAACACTACTTGGAACTTTAATATATAAATATTTACCATAATAGTTCTTACCTATAGGATTTTCCATATCAATACTTATAATATCTCCATTATCATCACTATATTCTATACTTCCATATTTTTTAGCTAAATCTATCATATTACTACCTTCAAAATTATAACTTGAAAATAGTAATGATAATACTTTGTATCCATCAATAGACTTATATGTAACACTTTTTATAGAGCAATTAGTACATGTTTTTGTAGTATAAGTTAAACTACTAGTAAATTCATAACTATCAAATTGTATAGTTTCTTCTTTATCAATATCATATATTATATCAATAGAATCATCAAAATATACTTCTTTCATATCTTTAATTTTAGATAAATCTTTTATATCTAATTTTATCTTTCTTAAATGAGAATTACCCATATTATAATCTTGAAAGTATAATATAAAATCTTTTATACTAAGTTTAGAAGATACTTTATATATTAATATTAATCTTTTACTTTTACCTGATTTTAATCTTAATGAATCTACAGTTTTTCCTATATCATCAAAATAATTCTGATATGTTACATTAGACCAAGTATAATTCTTTTTATTATTCATAATATGAAATCTATCAAATTCAACATCTCTATCATATCCCATATTATTAGTAATAGTTAAATCAAGTATTATAAAACTATTTTTTTCACTAATAATATTACCTCTATAATCTTTATTAGTATAATAGGTATTATGTATATTAAAAGTATATCCATCCATACTTATATCTTGATTTTCATAAAATACTTCTTTATATACTATAAAATAATTATATAATTTATATCCACTAAATATAACGAATATAACAATAACTATTAAAAATACTTTTTTGTGTTCTAAATAAACATATTTAATATTTCTTATAATTCTATTAAAATTTCTTTTAAATGCATATTTATCAAAATTAACATTTATTTCAAATTCTCTTCTTTCATCTCCTGTTAATTGTAATATTTCAGAATCACTATTAAAATTAAATTTACGTAAATCAAGTCCTATTATTCTAATAATAAATATAATTATAGTAGGTATTTCAAGAATATTAACAAACATCAATAAATCTTTAATAGTCATCATAATAGAAGTATCTACTGTTCCATTATATGAATCAAAATATTGTCTAATTAATATATATATAATAAATAATATAAAATATTCTAGTGTTGGTATTAAATATAATTTCCATGGTTTATTTCTCTTTCTTAATACATGAAGTAACATAAAAGATAGTATTGACATAAATAAAATAATTATTAAAGATATAATGCCAATATAATTAGTAATAGGATCACCATACTTATCATATATAGGATAATTCATAAAATCAGTTATAAAACTATATACTCTAGCATTAATTACATAAATATATATACTTAAAATAAGTAACAATAAATGCACTTTTCTAAAATGTTTAACTATATAAATATAAGGATTCTTTATAATCATTAGCCAACACCCAACCTTATAAAAAGTATAACATATTTTTTAATCAATTTTTCATTTTTAATATTTTTAATTGTAATTATATGTAAATATTATTGAAAAATTCCTATAATGTAAATGATAATATAAAAAGTGATAAATTAATCAGTTAAAAACTTTGCAATTTATCACTTTTATTTTTCTAGCTAACAATAAACCTATTTAATATTATTGATTTCTGAAATAGATAAGCCAGTATATTTTGATATAGTTTTTTTATCAATGTTGCCACTTAACATATTTCTTGCAATGTCAATCTTACTTTTTAGAACTCCGAGTTTTTCTCCTTGTTCAATTCCTTGCTCAATTCCATGTTCGATGCCTTGTTTAAATCCTTCTTCCAAGCTAGTTTCTTTCAACACTTGCTTTTCAATTTGATCTTTATTCAAGATATCAAATATTCTTCTGTCTTGTGACATTGCACCTAGTGCGTTAAATGCATCACTCATGATATCATCTCCCCTTATCAATTCGCTAATATCTCTTTTGTTTCGTGTGATAAATGGCGTTAATAGTTTGACTAATCTAGTTGCTTCATTTCTTTTATTGTACCATATATCGTAGACTTTATTAAGAGAAATTTCATAAATTCGAAAATTTTCTGTCAATACTAAATTGTTATCTGGATTAATTAATTTAAACTCTTGAATTAACTCATTATTTAAATCATATCTAGATGAAATCTTATTTAAATTAATTTGTATTAAAACTCTATCTTCAAATTCATTTTCTCCAATAGGAGTTAATGTAGAATATATACGAGATGCATATTGAATATTTCTTTCTAAATAATTTTTTGTTAAATTAGAATTCATTTCTAAATCAATTACTAATTTATCATTGATTCTAGCAACAACATCTTTTATATGAACTTTATCTTCAATAGATGTATTTTTATCATCTCCACTTGTTATAAATAAACTATCAAGTAAATATTCTTCATCTATCTTAGTAATTTCACTAATTAATGCACATACGTAACGTCTACATTTTTTGTTACACATTAACATCTTAAATACTATATCATTGCTAGCATCTAAATAATCATTATTACCTAGAAATTTGTCTCTTAGATTCATAAAACAATTTGCCTCCTTTCGGCGAACTATTCTATAAAATAAGAAAAAATTTTGCAAATGAGCAATTTTTAAAATTCAAGGCGTTTTTTGCTTGAAAAAGTGCAAAAAAGGGCCTTTTTCGCAAGAATTGGCCCTAAAAAGTGCTTGAATTTTAAAAATTCACTTTTTTTCAAAAAATGTGTAATTTTTTTGCTTATCTTAGAAAAAATGTATAAATTATACATTTTTTCTAACTTATTCAATACAACTTTTATAATTTACTTATTTACAATATTCTTTATAAACTCATCTAAATTATGATATTTTTTCTTTTAATTCCTTCATCTTATGTAAATGATAATATAAAAAGTGATAAATTCATCTGCTAAATAAATTATGATTTATCACTTTTGTCTTTAAAATTAACTATAAATTTACTTAATACTATCTATTTCTGCAATAGATAAACCAGTATATTTTGATATAGTGTTTTTATCAATGTTGCCACTTAACATATTTCTTGCAATGTCAATTGCTTTAATATTTGAACCTTGTTCAATGCCTTGTTTAAATCCTTCTTCCAAGCTAGTTTCTTTCAACACTTGCTTTTCAATTTGATCTTTATTTAGGATATCAAATATTCGATTATCCTGTGACATTGCACCTAGTGCATTAAATGCCTCATTCATTATATCATCTCCCTTGATTAACTCATTAATATCTTTTTTGTTTCGTGCGATAAATGGCGTTAATAGTTTGACTAATCTAGTTGCTTCATTTCTTTTATTGTACCATATATCGTAGACTTTATTAAGAGAAATTTCATAAATTC
>Ga0181612_161691_pt1 | contig 15693 bp, 11 predicted proteins | sample HoacroProtozoa21_FD_119630 | JGI IMG/M metagenome (GOLD analysis project Ga0181612, IMG submission 119630) | Hoatzin crop microbial communities from Cojedes, Venezuel. Combined Assembly of Gp0051906, Gp0051904, Gp0051908
CAGTGGCCGGGACCCGCCGCCATTTTGTCCTGCGGGCGGGAAGGCGGCGGGCGGGGTCTGGGGTGAGGTGCGAGGAGCGGGAGGAGTCGTGAGGGCTGAGGTGGGGCCGGCTTCTCTCTCTGCCGGCGCTTTGGTTTCCCCCACAGGCAGGCGCAGAGGCTGGCCAGGACGACGTGAAGCAGCCTTAAGCACGGGCGGTCCCCATCGCCCTGGGCCTCTGATGGGGCAGGGGAGCAGAGGAGGGTTTGCTGAGCGGCACGGCCAGCAATGGGGCATCGCTCCTGTTGTTCACCATCTCATGAATAGCATTAGTCACATTCGTCTTTGCGTCTGGCTCTGAGAGATAAATCATTGAGTTATTATACAGTAAAATAAATCCTAGAACATGCCCTCTATATTTGAAATACCCTAAAGGGTTAAGCACCTTCATGAAAACTCAGGATTCCTGGTGTTTCTATTACTTCCATTTAGGCGGAGAAGCAGGATAGTTTCTGTCCCAAAAGTACACACGCTGTGATCCATTATGGAAGAATCAAGCTTTAGGACTGTATTAAAATAATGCATCAGGTCAGTTCTCTTTGACTGCTGACTATGCAATGAAGACGGCAGCCATTTCCTCTGTAACTGGTGCGGGGTTGATCCAGACACCATCAGCATCTTACAGTGGCAGCTCCAATGAAGTAGTTCTGGTATTAAAGATTTTGCCCGACTTCATCCACCTACCTTCTAAAGAGTTCAGCTGCTCTGGCACCCTTGGGCCACTGGCAGTAGCACATACACCTTCAAATCGCAGGGTCTAAATGAGCATGTAAGTCCTTAAATGACTGACATCTGCAAGAGTCTGAGATACCTTCTGCGTTTCTGAGGTCTTAGAAAATAAAAGCCAGAAAGACCAGGCAAAAAAGCACCTGCAGCTTTTACAAATGGCTAATTCTGCTTTTCTAAATATTTCCCTCTCCTGCTGTTGTTTGGGGAGCCGACTGCTGTACTCCAACCCCGTGATACTCCATTTCTGCAACACTTGGAGCTCTTCAGACTGAAAATTGCTGTGAAACATCCTGCCAAGACGATGGCTCGGTTTTTTGCCAGTGCTTCCTAATGCATGCAGGAATCCTCACTTGCAATGTAAGAAAGCAGCAGGGAAAAAAGCAGCATTTATTTAGCTTAATTTAGCAAATGATTCAGTTTATTTACAAACCTCATCTTTCTGCTGTTTTCAGCTCTTGTTGGAAATGCTGCCGCCTGTCAAAAGCAGCAGAGTTCAATACCTCCTTGGTGTCCTGTTATTTTCCTTTTAGTATCTTAGTCTGGAAGGTGGTGGAAGCCTGGCTGGGCTCAGGCTCCTGTTTTATCGAGAAGAAACCGCAATCTCTACAGAATGCAGAAGCGGTCAGAGAATAGAGAGGAGCGAACTTGTAATATGAAGCAGCAGCTGTGGAACCTGAATGGGGCCGTTGCTGAGGCTATCGCAGACTGGCACAGCGAGATCTGAACGCTCGGCCGACCGCTCTGTATCGTGCTCCAGGCAACCCCGCGCCAGACGAGCCAGCTCCGGTGCCCGCAGTGCTCAAATATTCATCTGGTAGCAACAGGGTCTGGTTTCCTCATCTGCACACTGCGCTAATAAAAACAGGAACCAAACAAAAGATAAATTGGTCTGCGACTGTCTGGTTTTGTCAAGGCTCCCCAGGGCCTGAAGCACGGCTGTTACTCAGGTTGTGAATCTGCTTTGTCCTCTTCTTTCTCTAAAGGACTGCTCTCACTAGCAGTAGCAAATGATTAGAATTAATTATCTGTAAGGTAAAAGATGCAATGAAATGCTTCCCTCCCTACATCTGGACGGCAAAGTCCCATTTTCCTTCTCCCTCACTGGAGATCTCACCCTTGGGTCCAAATTTTCAAGGAGGGGAAGGGCCTAAAAAGCACAAGTTCATCCTCCTGCCAACGCAGAGCAACTCGCCAGTCCTCAGCTATACGGCACCCTGGGCAAGCTGGGAGAATTCCGTACCGTAACTGCCACGACCTCCTGTCCCTTTAACTATGAGTTACTGGAGCTGATCATTTCTGCAAATTCAACTCGCTTGCTAACATGCACAGGCAGAGGAAATGTAGGTTTTAGTTAAGATGAAGGATTTTCATTAAGTGAAACATTTTCCTTGCTCAGCCGTTAGTTTCAGAACAGTTGCCCAGTGGTATTTATTGTTCCGAGAAGCATGTTTGTGATGATAAACTTCGTACTCGGAATGGCCAAAGTATAAAATAACTTCAGAATCATATGGTCACGCCACAGTAGGTTATTAATAATTTCTCAGCTCACTAGAACTACTTAGTTCTGAGATACTAATTAATTTACCTCTGCTTATGCTAGTCAGCTTGACAATTTTGTATCTCTCAGTTTGACTAAAGAAAAATATTTAAATCTGTTTCAGATGAGAAGTCTCGGAGAAGCAATGTTTGGGTGGCAATCACTCAGACTAATGGTCATTTATTTAAAAACAATTGTTTCCACTGTAGCTAAAATTATGAAAACAAATCTTCCCGCCTAGCACTGTATAAACATTTTAGAAAATGTACATTTTGGGACAAATTCGAGTCCAGCTGTGTGCCTTTTATCTTTACATTTTTAGGTTGTTCTCCGCCTCCACTCCCCCCATACAGCCACAGTTAGCTGGAAGCCAGAATTTCTTCTGCAAGCGCCCGAGCTCTAAGAACACAAACTTGTTTTAAGCTGAGACCATATTTGGAAGAGATCTGGGTCAAGAAAAATAATCAAAGGAAAGTGCATTCCTCGAGCGTCACGTGAGGAGGCCAGAACGCGCAGTGAGGGCCCGGCGCTCAGGCTCGGATACAGCGAAGGGGCTGCGCACGACCTCCACGAGCGACTCGCTGCCAGCAGGCTCGTGGCTAGGGCTGGGTTTACACCAACGTTCACACCAAGAAGAAACTCGCCGGCCTATTTAAGGGCATTCAGGCAAATTCAGAAAAGGCTTTCGTCATAGAGGTGTTCAGCAACATGCCATCTGTAGTATGTGTCCATGGCAGAAAATTCGAAACTGAGTCTGGCAAGCTGCACAGGCTCCATTCTCGCAGATACACGTATCTGTCTCTCTAACCCTGTTCTGCTGATGTAACAGCCATTTCTTACGAACGTGAACATGTCTGAAGAACTGAAACACCAAAGTGCCCTCTCTGCCAGAGACTCTGGCATTCTTTTACTTATTTTTTGAGGAAGATCCCAAATCCAGCCTTTGCTGTTTGTTTTATATTCGGCTATTACAATGGCAGAATTTTAACAAAGCTTTGCTTAAAAATCTTTTTTTGTCTCCTTGAGTGAGAAAGCTCCTACAGATGGCACTTTGAGCCTCGGAATCTTTTATTCAATTAGCAGCCAAACGTACATTAAATAGACTGCACTGCTTTACTTGTACAAGTAAAATCTCAAGCAGCCATGACAGGGAACAGCTACAGAACATGCCGGGCTGTGATCTACACTCATTACGTTTTGGTTACAACTTTTACAGCATAAAGACTAACTTGCAAAGTAGGCCTTAAGCTGCCTATTTAACAAAACTCGGGGTGGCAACGATGTGCAATATAGTTAGGGTAGTATAAAATTCTGAACCGCGATTGCAAACTTTTTTTGTCTTGCTGTGAATTCTGCCCCCCCCCATGCAGAACACTGGATTTACTCTTCATCTCCTGTTTTCCTGGCTAGAGCACAGAGCAAGACCTCTGCCCATTTGCCCACTTGTGTGCACACAGAGAGCAGCTTGATGTGCTGGTGCAGTGCCAGGACCTGAGGCTGTGGTGGAGGGTGCCATGGAAAACAGTGGCACCGGGCTCCCCCTCTCTCCTCCAGCCACTCCTGGTGTTCACCGTCTTGTCCAGATCCACAGACCTTCAGCTACACAGCAGTTCTCTCCTACTTCAGTGCCACTGAGAAGTGCCAGTGTCCTGTTCCCTGAGAACAGCAACACCCCCAGAGTACCAGCCCTCCCCACCACCACTGCGCGATGTCAACACTGCATTACCGCAAAACGCAAGCAAAAAACACGTTCATGATCCAGTATCAAATACCTGTATCACTTACCCACCCAAAACACCGCTCTCTATTCAAGCACCGAAAGCGTAAGGCGACCTAGAAAGCTGGCAGCGTTATCACCTTGGGCAGGTAACACAACAAGCTCTGCTTATGTGTATTAAAAAACAACAACAAAAAAATAAAGCATCCCTGTGCTCTTCCAACAACTGGTGACAGGAATCTGTGGAGGGCAGACCCCCTGGAAAGCAGCCAAACTGTGATGTTTATAAAGATCTTGTTTATATCCATGGACGCACTTGGAAAGCACAAATAACATTTTTCATTACTTAATTGTGTCTTCTCCCAATTTTTATGTTCATCGTTTCCACTTTTTTTCTCCTTGTGTATTTGTTAATTTGAGAGTTTCCTGCATTTCACTCCTGTGTTCATGTATCCAAACACCTTCACCGCAACTTTCTTAACCGAGTCTGAGCTGCATCTCACTGCATGTCTAGCAGAAAAACACAAGCGCTAGTTACTGCGCACTTCACCCTACTTCAAAACGTACAAGGTTAACTGTCACAGGAAAAACAACGCAGAAGCAATGTAAGTGCAGAAAACAGATGAGCTATTTAGAAAGACAGTTTCTGAAAAATATACATTGAAATTATTTTTATTTTTGCTGGAATTTAAAAAACATAGGAATATTGACATTGCATTTAAAAACCCCAGGAAGTTAAAGATTATACATTGTTGCATCTCTGAAATCCAACAGCGCAAAGCTGGAAATCACAAAAAATGTCTCTCCGTCATGCCTTTTTTTTAGGAGATACCGATATATATATATGAACATTTTGAAACAAGATTTTTAACGAAGTGTCAGACTGTCCAAACTTGAAAGTGCTCTTCATTAAATACACCAAAATCTGTCACTCTTCTGGGGCGACACTGTCAAAGAGTTAGACAATTCAACATACAAATTGTATGAAACATCTCAAACCCCAATTCTTAACAGCAGGAAACCCAATGTATTTAACGGGAAGCACAGGGCTTTAGTTTGGGATTTCTGTTTTAAATTTGGAGCGGTGTTAATGTGTGTGATTCTTCCCTTTGTTCTGCTCAATGGATTGATATTGGCAAGTATTGGGTGTTCTTATCCTAAATGTATACTGTTAAGTTGGTATAATCATTGCTTTCCTTTCCTGTATTGCAAATAAGGTATGCTGACGTTAAGAGTAACAGACAGTTGTACACAAAGAGAAATAGTTATTTAAATTACCTGAAGCTGGGAAACAGAAGTTGTGAATTTATACAGCCATGATGCAGGTTGTATGATTTGTCTTCACCAGGGTTAAAGCAGAATATACACAGCTGTTTTAAAATGACACACTTCTTCTCAATGTGCCAGGTAAGAAAAGCTTTCTACAAAAGTCCTTTTGAAAGTCATCACCTTGAAAGTCTTGCAGCTGCTAGAATGAGACGATTCAAATTGCTACCGCTTAGGCTCCCGATAAGTAGACAGGAAAGTTAAATGCTTAAGAGTAGTAAGTGTCCATCGTCAATACTATGAATACTAATGGTTATGGGGGTGAGACCTCGAGAAAAGGTCTTGCCTGTCCCAGCAGCTTATTGACCGCAATGATAGTCCACATTTGTGGAATTCAGTCAGCAATATCATTATTCATTTTTACTTAAAGCCATATCCTAACAGTAATACAGATGACAACCCTGGGGAAAAAAATCACATTAAATGTATATATAAGAACACTATAAAAAAGTGACAAAGTCGTATTTCATTACAAAAGAGGTTTCTCTCTTTTTCTGAGAATTTCTTTTTAAACTGAACAGGCTTTCATTCTTATGTCAAAGAACAAGGAAAAAAAAATCAAATCCTAAAATTCTGATGTTTAGAAAAAAACAAGACAACTATTTTCATACTACAAAACGTTTCACTTTACAAAAAACCCAAAGAGTTATTCTTTTACCTGGATGATAAAGACAAAATGGGACATGAAAATGATAAGAACATCTTGAAACTAGACCTTGAGTATTTCTGGATAAAATTCTGTACTCTGATCACTGCAAGACTCTCCGACCTTAGGGGGACATTTGTACAGAGAACGAATGTGTGGAACCAGCCAGAGAGATGCGATGGATCAGGAGAAAATCCTGCCTTTATTTTGGTCTTTTATCATTTTTCCACTATAAACTGATATGGCGTGAACCACCCCCGCAGTATGGAGCAGGTACACTCTAACAATTTCCAACACAAATCCCAACATTGTTTAATCCACGTAACAGTATAGTCTGTCAGGAAAATTAAAATCTGTTTTATTTTATATTCTGTATGACGAAAAGTATATAAACTGCACTTTTAAATTAAATCATGCTCCGCCAAAACTGGTCTGCTTTAAGACTGATAACTTTAGTGGAGAGAATTAAGATGCTTCAGCAAGTATCAATTTTCTGTTAAAAAATGTCCACAAGACAAAATAAAAAAAAAAAAATCTTAATTTACAATAAGCAGTGTAAACAGCAAAAACAACAGAAGCCACAAAGTCTCACGCACCAGCCACTGGCAGACAGATAACTCCAAATACTCATAGAACTTTGTATCTTCCTTTGTTGGTTGGTTGGTATGAATTTTGCTGCAAATGAAGGAGAGAATAATGACAGTTAAAATGAATTGTAGTAAAACCCCACTAACAATAAATCCATGTTACATGTGAATAAGCAGTCCCTTAGCAATCCCCTTCCTTTGGAAAACATTTTTATGGGGAGATCAACAATTTTGAAAAAGAAACAAAACTATCAATAATGGCTCAGCAGAACCACTGGAACCGACTGCCGATTTGAAAGGCTACTTAAGAGAAAAAGCCAGAGACATTGTCAAGTCTAATGTAGTATCGCTGAAGGTTATTCTAGAGAAAGCCAAGGTTTCTTTAGTCAGAGAACTCAAAATACGACTCCTCGGGACAGTATCTTATCTGAAAACAGAGTATGCTGATCACAGCTGATTATTAGCTGGGTATGCCATAAAGCTACGGCAAAACAAATCTCTCAACACGTAGGAAGCATTAAAACCAGGGCAGTAATTCTCCTCTCCCCTGCCTGATGGTGCTGAAATGAGGAAATTTACTGGGACCTAATTCTTCAAGGGGTCTTCAGTCAAAAATCTCCGTTAACGTGTTATCTCCATCTGCTGGCGGGTAACAGCCGTGTGTCTGGCTGACTGAACACAGCGATCTATTTTCTAGGCTGTTCAATGAAGCAGTGGTTTTGAGAGCTATAGGTCCCAGTCCCTGACATTAATAAAAGCGTATGCCAAAGTGTAAACGTTTGTAGAAGCCAATCTCATAAAGCATAAATTAAGGCACTTTCCCTCTGCATTCTGGATATTTCACTCACCAATCTGATGAGCTCCTCTTTTATAAGTCGTGTGATTTCTGCCTTTGCTTTCTGTACAGCCAGTTCGTTGGCACCTGAAGACAAAAAAACATTCCCATCTTCAACATTTCCTGTACATGAAGCCTACAGAATAAACACTACTGGCTATTTTCAGAAACACTGTAAAACTTGCTGCATATCCTCAGCTACTTGCTGAAGAACACTCTAGCACTGTACAGACTGCCACAGTCAGACAGCGTTCTGTTTTAAGGAAGATACAACAGACAGTCATAAATTACACTATTCGGAAATACCTAGCATTAGAGACTTCTTTGAGAAAAACTCTACTCAACCACCATGAGACCTGCAAAGTTTTTGTCATAGTAGCTGATGTAATTTCTTCTACCTTTAACAGCCAAACCCCACACAATTCCATTTTCTTCCGTATTTCACACTGGCACAGACACCTTTGTGCTTATTCCGATTTTTTTTTTCCTCTTTTCTCTCTCTCCTCCAAACTGAGTCCATACGTGTTTGCTGCTGTTCTGTGGCAGGCCAGTCTTCCGAGGAGAAGCATCTCTCTGATCCTCATGGATCACTTGACACAGTGTATTAAGATAAACGAGTGTTTCTTTAGTAACTGCAAAGTAACTACCGTGGGTCTGTAACTGAACATCCAAACACTGTGACTACAAAGATTCCATGTCTAATTACAAAACCAGACTCATACCTTTAATTAAAGATTTATAAAAAGAATACTTACTTTCTATAGCCAAATAAATCTTTCTTTCTCCTTCCTTGGGTTCTTTGCCTGGGGGGAAGTAAGTTCCTCTGATTGTAATTGCAGCTTCAGAATATTCACTGATTCTCTGCAGCGCTTCTTTGGAGGTGACTTTCCATCGGGCAGTCTGCAAGGTGAAGGATACGGGAGGATCAACCACACAAAATGGCAATCCATAGCTCAGCTGACATTTTAGACAACCAACAAGCACACCGCACTGTGAAAATCGGTCACAGCATTCTACTTTAAAAAGGCAGACTGAAATTTTAGCCAGTTATTTTTATGCAAGTATATTTCAAAAAATCTGCTTCTTGGGTCAGCAAGATAAAAGTTATGGAAGAAGGAGAAAAGAGAATGGATGCACAGTGCTACTGAAGTAAGAATTCTGAAGACCTTCTGTTTTGCTACACTGAAGGTTTAAACCTTGTAATTTTTTCCTGTGATTTTCTGAAGCAGCACTCAAGTATTTTATTTAGCATTTTTTGTACGGGAATAGACTTCAAGAGCAAACACATACGCTTAATGGCTGCAAGTACTTCCCTTTAACAAAATGCTATTTATTTCTACACAGTTCATTGGGTAAAGACAAAAATAAGTAAACCTTAAAATCTCCATAAATAAAGCCTAAGGAATAAACACTGCCAGTTGTTTCAGAACCCTGGAAAAACTGTCCCAAATCTCGACAATATCCTCAAAACCGCTTCATTGTAATAAATGCATGCCATTTATTTAGACACTAAAATTACTAGAAAGTATCTAGATTGTGGTAAGTTACTTGTAGATTGAGACAATTTACTTGTGGTGGTGAGCTCTGGCATTCAAAGTTAGAGGACTCGGGACAAGGCTGGAGAAGCTCACACTGCCCTGGCACGAAGGCAAAGCTGTTTCTGGCAGGAAGAACAATCCCTTCCAGTCCCTGTCCGGTTGCTCAGTTCTGGTAGGCTGGGCAAGCCAACCGTGTATCCTACCTGAAACCAATGCTTTTCCAGAAGCCAGCACTGGAACGCAGCCTCTAAAGGCAAGCTGCACATCCCTGGATCAAGGCTTTGCCTGTTACATATTCTCTCTACCTTATCAGCATTAATCTGACTCTGCGAAATGAGTGCGCCCATCATCAGGGAGGCTGCCCTATGCGGATCTCACACATGATGGTACTGAATGTGTTTGTAGCACTTCTACAAAAAACAGCTTACACACTCAGCTGGCAGTCTTGCTTAAGGCGATCATTTTATCTTACGTTATCTCTGTCATCTCAGATCTGCACTGTGTCCAGTACATGTACACAGTACAAAATGAGTCCCTCTCCCTTACAGAGATTTTCCAGGGACATAATGAGCAGTGAGGATTCTCGCTGATGAACTGCCATATATACATCCGTGTTTCAGAGAAGATATTATAAAGTACTGAAGAACAAAAGATTAGAAGAGAGTTGTTTCTTCTAGTGCAGCTCTACACAAAACAAAATCTAAGTATCTACAATTTATTTATTTGCAGACACACACACGCAGGCAACAGAACAGTCACTTGTCTAGCCGTTATGAGCAGGCAACGCTGTGCACCTAGCAAGCGTATCCTTAAAGGGTCAGAAGGATCCTTAGCAGAATTACAGAATCTAGGACATGTTCTATGAATGAGAAACCGCTCAGGATAAGAATTAAGGGAATTTCTGAGAGGGAAGGGTAACAAACTAATAACAACTTAAGAAAATAAGGCAAACCTGGCTGAAACTCAAACATAAGTACAAGGAATTTGTGGTTTATGCTGTGGAATTTAAATCCTCTAAAGATGAGGTGGACTAGATCAGCAATATTCTGAATCGCAAAAACACTCAGGTAATAAAAGAAAGCAGAGAGCAGTATCAGTCATAGTAGTATGGCCTTTGAAATAAAATGCCAGACAGTGTCAAAGATTTGGATATGAGAAGTCAATGGCAGAGGGTGAAAAGATTTTTGTGTGATAAGGAATGCTTGTTTTTCTGATAATCTCTGCAGCGTGTCCAAAGCATTGTGTAACTACAAGCTCAGAAGTAACCACAGATAATGTAGCAATTTCAATTAGCTACAGTAAGAAATAGAGACAAAATATTTTATTGGTATAATCACAGTCTAAGCTATGAAGATAGCCTTTGTTAAATAATGGTCAATTACACTTGATGATAGCAAAATGGCTACTTGCCTGGGGGAAGTCATTGATCTCTAATTCTTCTTCATATCTCTTAAAGGATTCGTTTTGTCCTCCATCCTGTTTCTCTTCCTCCTGCTTCTCTATGGGTACATAATTGAGCTTAGCATTGATTTTTTCAGCCAGCTGCTCTGCAATGGTCTTGGCAGATACAGTAGGAGCTTGAATTGTGCCTCCTCTCAGGATAGCATTTGTAGCCTGCTGCATCACATCCTGTAAAAAAATAGGTCCACAAGGTAGCCAAAAGAAGTCCTGTATAAACCAACAAGGGTTTCGTTACAGCTTTCTATGTAATCTAACTGTCCACGTAACAAATATGTTCTCCAAACTCCTCTTTCTCTTCTTTTCTTCCTCTCAATATCTCCCCTCACACCTGTATAGAAAAGATCTTACTGGCCTTTTGTATCTTCAGCTCAGAATATCTTTGGACATTCCAGACCACATCAACCTAAACCTAAATGGATTGTGTGTCACACGCTTCAGCAGAGAAGGATGTTCTGCAACTCCGCTAAAGCTGACAAAACCTAATGGTATGATTTTATCAGTAAAGAATTAACTCTTTGCCAGGGCAGACAAAATGTTTCCAGATCTGTATTAAATCCTACTATCATATTAGCTCAATTACAAATCCTACAACATCTAACTGAGGTAGCCCAGCACAAATGAGCTAACTAATGCAGCACGCTATTAGCGTGCAGAAACAGTAAATAAAACGGCAGCCACAGAACTAAGGATGGAACAACTTTTATTAGAAAAGAAAAAAACTGCTCTGTAAAGAGCCTGACCTTAAAGTGGAAGGGGACCAATACTTGTGCCTCTGCTCCAAGATTCTTCTGAGCATTGATTCTCAAAGCCAATCTTTTAGCAATTTCCAGTTTTTCTGCATTCCCAGCTGACGGTGTAGGAGCATTCGATGTTCCTGGTGTTCCCATGTCTTTTACTCTTTTCTTTGAATTGAACATGCTTTCAATTTGTTCATCGATCTACAGAAAATACCAATTATTAGATCACTGTATTCACCATTATCTAATCTTATCATCCTAAAGAAAGAAAACACTAAGGTCCATTTAGTTTACGTGCTTTCAAAGAAATAAATCTCCTGTAAGTGGTACAAGCCTGCCCAGAACTACAACTCAACAAAAGGAACAGATGTCCTAATAACCAGGAAAAAGTTCAAACATAGTGTTTTCTTTCAAGGTCACAAGGAGGAGTCTCACAAACATTAAGAGAGGAATCTAATAGGGATTTAGAATAGAAAGGGCTACTACAAACTTCTTTAAAACACTGCAAGTAAAAAAATGTTTGTAATTGAGGGCAATTATTGTATTTCATTTATGCAAGATTAATATTACAAAGAAAAACATCTGTGGCATTTCCGTAACTAATATATTAAGTACAAAATACCAGTAAGTCAGAAAGAGACTTTCAAGATCTTCATAGATCTTATCTTCATAGCTCTGTATCTCTTACATTGAAGAATACATATAGATCTACTCATGGACTTTAACTCATTAAGTCCGTAGCGTAGGACATGGAATAACAAAAATCCACACGTTCTGCATCGTATTATGTACCCTACCGGGAAAAAAACAAATATACTGGAAATCCTTAAGCAACTTAAATCTTATTTTCAGATGCTTACATCGACAGCTGTATCTTCATCATCTGAATCTTGCAAGCCAAGAGCTGCTTTTTGTAGTTTCTTTCTTTCATTAGCCAAAGCCTGTTCTGTTTCATCAAATTTAAAACCTTTGCCAGAGAATCCACTGCTTTTTTTAATCAACTTTCCCTCCTGAAAACAAAAACATGTATTTTCATACTTAGAAGTTTAAAATCCCAAATCTAACAGTCATAAAATCATTACACAAATAATTTTGGACTTTTTTTTAAAAGCAAATCCTAGCACATTTAGAAAGCTCTTCAAATTTAAAAACTGTATTTTACAATGAAATGTAATAAAAAAGCTATGTTAACTCAGCAGATAGAAAAAAATACACTATTGGGATTTTCTGGAAGCATACATTTTAAATGTTTTTCAAAAGCAGTAAAAAACACCCTCCAGTTTTTATATCAGAAAAACTCCGAAGTCACTCTTCTCAGCATGAGCAAGATCCTCTGATGGTGAGAGCTCTAGAAATAATAATACAAAGTCTGTGAAAGAACTTCATTATCTTTGATGTGAATTTTGATAAAAGCCAAAGCACCCTTTATACAGTAGGCATTTCTCTACCACACACCAGATGACAATATTTAAATTCTCAAGAAATGTCCTGTAAGTGACATTAAAGATCCCAATCTTGAAAACACTTGCACACTTACCGAAGCATCCATATGCGTTCTCAGTGAAGCCAGTGAGACGACTCGTGTGTATACGGTACAACTGGACTCACGTGCGTGCACATTAAACCCAGTCCAAATCCCACTACAGAAGAAGGAATTACTTACAGCCTTCTGTTGGTCTTTGAAGTCAGCCCAGAGCTTCTCCAAATCAGTAGGAATTGCAGTCCCGGACAATTCCAAAGCCTTAATGATATCACCAGCATAGCGTGCCTGATCCTCAGTAATGAATGTATATGCATACCCCTGAAATTTAGAAGACAATAAAGAAAAATCTCTAAAGACACTTTATCTCTATCTCTAAATTTATTGAAGCACCCCTGCACAGATGCTGTTTATTCTCGTCAATAAAGTAACCATAATATTCATGCATAAACTTTTTTTAGCGGGAATGTAGAATGAATAATGTGACTTCTCAGGAAGCTGATGCAGAGGTAATCAACCACAGATGGTAGAAACTGAAGTCTTTCCTTTCAATCTTGCCATGGTTAAAAGTTTGGAAAATAAAATCTTACAAATTTAGTAGGGCACAATTCCAGCAGTGAAAAACACCCAAACTTTCAGCCACAAATGGGATTTAAAAGAGCATTCATACATCAGAAGAACATGTAAGTTCCAAATTTCACAGTGCTAAAATTTGGAATCTATTTCACACATGATTGCTCAAAAACCTTAGGCGCGCTCTGAAGGAAAATCCTCTTTCCACCAGTAACGGAAACTATTCCCTCTGTAGCTATCCCTTGGGAACACCTTGACCAAGCAATAAATAAGGAAAAATTTTCAGTAATAACCAAAACAGGAAAAAGGTTATACATACTTTATTGCCGGCTCGTCCAGTTCGGCCTGCTCGGTGCACATAATCTTCATAATGGTTGGGACAGCTATAATTAACAACCAGCATCAATTGTTTTACATCCAAGCCCCTTGCTGCTACAGATGTGGCCACCAGAAGTTTGCAACTTCCATTCTTGAAATCATTAATTATGCTGTCCCTGTCATACTGATCAATACCTGCAAGAAACCAGACAGAACAGTTAATTATAAAGCTCTGCTCTTGTACGCAGGTCAAAACACCCTCCAACCTGAAACAACCGAAAGCCTAAGCAAACAAAATTTCAATACATTCACACTTTCATGGGCAAAATACATTAGCCAGAATAATAAATCTCTTAGTCTATTATCCAGAATAAAAAACTTCTAGTTTGTCCACCATAAAGATGTTTTCCCATAACAAGATTCTCAAAGTTTCCTTAATATGATTTTGTATTTGACTTCTTGTATCGAGACCTCATCTGGAGGCTTTGTCTGTTCTCTGCAGGCAACAGAAACCTCAGAAGAACGAGAGTATCTTTCCTGCTTCCATTGCTGCACTAAATGAACAGTGGTTTTGTACTTACTGGTTACTGTATTAAGAGCATTATATATAGAAAGTTTTAAAATACTCTGCGATGGACAATATTCTGAAGAGATTTCCTTCTCTTGCCACTAAACCACTTCCGTTATATTACTACTTGATGGCAGAAAAGTGAAACAACAGCTGCTATTATCATGGAATCTCAAATAGAAGTATCACATAATACTCCCCCGACGGCACTCACTACTCTGCAATAGCAAGTAGTCAGTAATCTTCCCTGAGAGGTGTTAACTCTCAGTAACAACCCTGTTGCACAGAGACAGGATTTGGCATCTGATGACATCTCACAGGGAACAACAAACAATTACGGAAAACGATCACGTCTATTTCAAACTAAGAGACAAATATCTTTCCCAATTCTAAAGCAAAACCTGCTTAGGAAGAAATAATAATTGGTACTATACAGGAACTACGTAACTTCTCTTATAAATACCGAAAACCAATGTTCTAGTTTGGAGTCGTCAATATAAATCCTTAAGATTGCAGATTACCTCCATGAAGAGACAAGCAAGGATAAGAGGCTCTCATTAAATCTTTCAACAACCCATCAGCATGTTCTTGCTTATCCACAAATATGATAACCGATCCTTTCTCCTGATAGTGTCCCAGTAGCTCCAGTAACTTCAAAAACTTCTTGTCCTCTTCTATGACAATCTGGGAAAAGACATACAAAAGCAAAGTGGGAAGAGTATAAATTGTATCCGAAGTCATTAAACACTTTCAGGGTGCATAAAAATCAGGAACAGGAGATGACTTTTTCAGGCTGTTTCCACAGCTAGTGGTAAACTGCTGTTCAGCTTCGTGGTATAAAACCAAGCTTTTTTTAAAAAAAGTGATCACGCTGCATTTGCAGATTAGGGTATTAGTTTATTCTGAGTTCATGTTTAATAAGGTCATGAAACTTCGAAAAATAAAAGCTCTGGGGGTATATTGGTTTATATTCAATATTACTGGAAATAATCTTTTGCAAGCAAATGGAGAAGATAAGCGAAGCAGACGTGTGATACTCACAACATGTTGCTCCACATCAGAACAGACAACACTTCTGCCTCCGACCTGCACTTCTATGGGTTTACTGAGGATTCTCCGAGCTAATGCCTCCATAGCTCTGGGAAAAGTAGCAGAGAACATGACAGTCTGACGATCAGGCCTGACGTTGTCTACAATGCGCATAACCTGGTTTAAGAGAACATTCCCTGTTAACACTCAAGTGCTTTATTTGAACTTCCTACGCGTACAGAGCTGTCGCCTTTGAAGTTAGGTGGCACCTGCACTACACAGACTACAAAACATTTCTTTACAGATTTCCTCATGGGCCCTAGGTGCACTGGAAGACAGGCAAGGAAGTTGTGTGGCAATATGCAACCTGGCAACAGCCCAGCAGAAATCTTAGGACGTGCAGCAGAAACCCTACAGCTCAAGAGACAAAATAAAGGAATTTTCCTAGTTTTGGAGGACAATATAGCCTGAAGACAACTGAAAGAGATCCAGATGTCCAAAGCTGCCAGCAGGTAATTTGTCACCAACACTTTGTTCCTGCCTCTTGCACAACACTGCCAGGAGACACCAAAG
>Ga0181612_161269_pt1 | contig 15691 bp, 9 predicted proteins | sample HoacroProtozoa21_FD_119630 | JGI IMG/M metagenome (GOLD analysis project Ga0181612, IMG submission 119630) | Hoatzin crop microbial communities from Cojedes, Venezuel. Combined Assembly of Gp0051906, Gp0051904, Gp0051908
TGACCGAGCGATTTGAGCTAATGGTCAATGGCAAAGAACTAGCAAATGCCTATAGCGAATTGAACGACCCCATTGATCAAGAAGAGCGCTTCAAGGAGCAGATGCGACTAGCCGACAAGGGCGATGATGAAGCTATGATTATCGACCAAGACTTCTTGCGTGCCCTCCAATATGGTATGCCACCGACTAGTGGTATCGGTATTGGTATTGACCGCTTGGTCATGCTCATGACGGGTCATAGCTACATTCAAGATGTGCTACTTTTCCCACAGATGCGTCCTGAGAAGGTAGCCAAACGTGACAAGGAAGAGGCATTTGTCGCATTAGGTGTCCCCGCAGAATGGGTACCCGTGGTACAAAAAGCTGGGGTGCTGACCACAGAGGCCCTTGGTGCTGTAGAACGCCCAGGCAAGTTGATGCAAGACATGCTAGACATCAACAAGAAGTATAAATTAGGCTACAAAGTGCCCACTATCGACGAGATATCGGAGTGGATAGCAGCTGCCCAACAATCCTAAAAGGGCATCAGAAACGTTCAAGGGGGAGGACGGAATAGCATCGCAAGTGTGCATTTCATCCGCCCCCTTTTAACGTTTTTTTTGTTTATAAAAGGCTATAATTTAAAATATTCCAGCCAGCTATAGCACCATAAATTCATTTTTATTTCTTAACTTTGGCATTTGATTCGATAGACAATATCCAGCAATTGCTATGCAATCTGCTGATTTTAAGCATATTTGAAAAAGAAAAACAAATAAAGTGAACGATATGTTGAAGAAAATTTCTCTATTGACAATGCTCTTGATAGCCTTGTCGCTGTTGCAGGCCAATGCCAGCACATGGAAATTGCACGATTGCTATGTGGCTGCTAATATGCAAAATGTGTGCGATGTAGGCAATTATGTTTACTATGTGAATTGTAACCAGCTATTCCGATTTGACAAAACGACCACAGAGACGGCAAGCCTCAGTGTTCAAAATGTGATGTCAGATAAGTACATCTCACAAATCTACTATGACTATAAGACTGGCCTATTGTTTGTGGCCTATAGCAATAGCAACATTGATGTGATTGATAAACAAGGTAATGTGACCAACATCAGTGGCATTGCTGATGTCACATTTGGCATATCAACAGTAGCATTTAGTAGTGGAGATGTATCTAGCTTTAGCGGTAAAGAGATTAACGATATCACTTTCACCGATGGTAAAGCCTATGTGGCAACTGGATTTGGCTATGTCATCATTGACGAATCTACGCTGACAATCAGCAAATGCGTCAACCTAGAATACAACGTGCGCTCAGTTGCTATGATGGGACCTCGGCTAGTGCTCATGACCTCGGACAAATGTTTCTATGGTGACCCAGATAACACGACCTCGCCCTTCACAGACTACACCTCTACGACTGGGCTACTAGGTGATAAGACTCGCACCTACCCTATCGATGAAAACAAACTGATTGTGCTAGGCTCCGCATTACGACTATACAACTTCAGCAATGACACGCTAATCGTAACTAATCTAGTGCTGAAGCAAGCGACAAGCGTCCAGAAAAGCCCAACAGGTTATATAGCCAACTTTCAGGGCTTGAGTTTCTATTACACCATCAATGAAGAAGGAACAACAGCCACACAGGCTAGCTCTATTATCAGTTTTGCCTCAAGCGACCCCAATGGTGATGGCACAGTATGGATTGCTGATGCTAATGGACTACACACGAGCGGTAGCACCACCTACTACAAGCCCAACGCTATCAGCACCAATGAACCTTATTGGCTCGCCTATAATGGCTATTTAGGCAAATTGTATGTAGGCGTTTCAGGTCCTAACGCCAAGAGCACAGATACCTACCAAAAAGCTAACGTCATCAACACTTATGACGGTTCGACTTGGCGTGATGCAACAGCCTATAATGCAGTTGGAGCTGGCTATGAGTTTGTGTTTGACCCAACAGACCTATCAACCTACTATCGTAGCACTTGGTCAAACCAAGGCATCAAAAAGGTAACTAATGACAAACTTGTGATGACCTATACCACAAGTAATTCACCCATCACTAAATACAAACCTAACATTGCGATGGACAATTATGGCAATCTGTGGGTAGTGTCCTCTTATAATTTGCCAGCATCGCCAGTGGTGGTGCTACCTAAGGATAAAGCGGCCTTGACTTCGGTCTCAACTAGCGATTGGTTCCAACCTAGTGGAATGCTGACACTGAACACAGGCACTATGAAACGTGCTCGCTTCTTGGTATCAAAGAAGACCAATATCAAAATATTCAACGATGGTGACTACAATAGCACCGATGCTATGGGCTCATTTTATTGCTGGGATAATGGCAGTAGCGACCCCACTATAGATAACTACCAATTCATCAGCTACGACTCCTTTACCGACCAATTGGGATTGACTGTCTCTTGGACCTATACCAATTGCATCGAAGAAGACAAAGATGGACTCATCTGGGTAGGACACAACAATGGCATCTACTATTTTGACCCTAGTAATATCTTCCAGAAAAACATGATTGTGACACGACCCTATGTAAGCAGCTCTGATGAAGGGCAAGGCTACTTGTGCCAGGGACTTGGCGTGTATGATATAGCCATTGATAGGGACAACACCAAGTGGCTCGCTACCAACACCAATGGTGTGTATCATGTGAGCGCCGATGGCACACAGTTGCTTGAACATTTCACCACCGACAATAGCGACCTGCCGAGCAATGCTATCTTTAGCTTAGAATGCGACACAATCAATGGGCGTGTGTTTATCTACTCTCAAGCTGGATTTGCTGAATACATTCCTGATGGCGATGCGGCCACACTAGACTTCTCTAATGTCTATGCTTATCCCAATCCTGTAGAACCCGATTTCACTGGACTCATCAAAATCAAGGGGCTCATGGAAAACAGCTATCTCACCATCACCAATCGCGAAGGTACAGTAGTGGCTCAGCTTGGCCCTGCTAATGGTGCTCAGCTATGGGATGGCTGTGATGACAATGGTGAGCGTCTGCCAACAGGCATTTACCAAATTTATGCAGCACAAGGCACTCAGCCCGAATTGACGACACCCGTTGCCAAGATAATGATTATCAAATAAGCAACCCAGACACAACATAGAAACAAAAAGCAAAGCCTTCCTACACAATTTAGAGGGGAGGCTTTGCGTTATAATCATAGTTGTTTTTGTTTATTGAAGGCCACAACTAAATTTTGGTTTTCTGACAATTAGTTAGTCTTTTTTCAAGTAACACGTTTTTTATAAAAGAAAATTATACGGATGATAAAGAGAGCACTATTGTTGTTGGCAATCACTTTGCCTCTATTGCTATCAGCTCAAACTAGCGTTGGGGGCTGGCGGTTTCATCCCTCGTTTGTGGGAGCCGACGCTTCTAGTCTCATCGATGCCAACGACTACGTTTATTACTTATCTAATAGTTGCTTGTTTCGTTTTGACAAGAGCACCAGTGAGAATGAAAATCTCAACAAGGTAAACGACCTGAGCGATATGACGGTGTCACATATCTATTATAACTATGACAAAGAATATCTCGTGGTGGTCTATCAAAACAGTAACATTGATGTGATTTTAAGTTCGGGTAGCGTGATTAATATGCCCGAAATCAAAGATGCCGTTGTAACCTATAGCAAGACTATCAATGATGTGACGTTTGCCGATGGGCTCATTTATGTAGCTACCGACTTTGGATATGTCGTGATTGATGATGAAAAATTTGTCGTTAAGGAATCTCGCATTTGGGACCAAGCCTTTTCATCAGTAGCTCAAGTTGGTGATTTGCTGTTGATTTCCAAGGATACTGAAATTTATTATGGTAAAGCCGACACCCATTATGAGCAATTACGAGAAATGGACGTTGATAACTCTACCAACGACAATGGCAAAATACGTCCCATATCAAATAAAAGCTTTTTGTTGTTAACTGGTTGGACATTCTTATTAACCATCGATGGAGACTATAACCAAAGTAATATCACCTTCTCGAAAAAAGTCATCAGCGAGCAGCAAACTAGTGATGTGCAGCACACTCAAGCAGGGCTGATACTCAACACGACCACCAAGCAATCCTATTACACAATGGATAGTAATGGCGGTAACGTTAAGCAAGTCACCTGCAACGAGCTTGTTAGTAGTCACCCGAGTAGCGGAACCACAATTTGGGCACTAGGCAATCAAGGTCTGCACATCATGGGCAATGACAACTACTACAAGCCCACAGCACTCAGTTTCTCCAACCCATTTTGGATGACATATAACCAGTCACTTGACCTATTATATGTTTCGTCCACTGCCACCAATCACTTTTTCTCATCCAATGCAGCCACCAAAGTGAACACCTATGATGGCAGCTGGTGGCAAGACGTGACTCCTGACTCGATGCCCTCTAATGGCTCATATTGGATTGATTTCATGCCCGATGATCCCAACACCTATTTTCTTGGTGGTTGGACATCAGGTCTGCATAAAATCACTAACAACAAGCGAGTGCTCACCTACAACGCCAGCAATAGCCCCATGCTAAAGCTCGGTGGAGCTATGCACCCAGTAACACACATCGACCGTAGTGGCAATGTGTGGGTTGTGCAACCCTACGAGAATCCTGAGCACCCAGTTATGGTGCTCCCTGCTGCCAAAGCCAAGCTTAGCCAAGTATCGGCTAGCGACTGGGTGTTACCTAATGTGCCTGCACTCTACACAGGTAAAACTAAGCGTGCACAATTTCTCATCACTCAACAAACATCTGATATCAAGATTTTCACTGATGGTGACTATGGGGCTGTTACCTTCTGGGGAAGCGATAACGCACTTTCTACTAGCCCGACACAAAAGTCCTACTCTAGCTTCACCGATCAAGATGGCAATCCATACAACTGGACCTACATACTTTGTTTAACCGAAGACCTCAATGGCAATGTGTGGATGGGCAGCACTAGCGGAGTCGTGAGTTTCGACCCAGCAACAGCACTACAGTCAAATTTCCGCATCAATCACATCAAGGTGCCTCGTAACGATGGCACAGGACTTGCCGACTATTTGATGGAAGGCATTCAAGTCAACTGCGTTGCTGTGGATGGAGCTAACCGCAAGTGGATAGGTACTCAATCATCTGGACTGTTCCTCGTGAGTAGTGATGGCACTGAAATCATCAGCCAATTCAATTCATCTAATAGCGCTTTAGGGTCCAACACTATCTATCAGGTTTGCTGTGACCCTAATAGCAACTCCGTTTTTGTCACTACGCCCGAGGGACTTTATGAATACTTCAGCAATTCTACACCAGCACAAAACAACTATAGCAATGTGTATGCATTCCCCAACCCCGTAAGGCCAGAATATACGGGACAAGTAACCATCACAGGGCTAATGGATAATTCGCTTATCAAAATTGCTGATGCTAGTGGAAATGTAATCAAGCAACTCAAGTCCACTGGCGGCATGACGTCATGGGACGGCTACGACCAAAACGGAGAGCGAGTGAAAAGCGGTGTTTACTTCATCCTAGCATCACAAGCCAATGGTGGTGGAGAGGCAGTCGTGAGCAAAGTGGTTATTATTCGCTAATCGTAGCATATAACACATAGCGGCGAGGGAGAAAAAATCATCCTCGCCGCTATATTTATTTTCCTTATCACACCGCCCGCTTACGTCTGCTGGGGTTGTGTAGTGATTTTCCATAGATAAAGCTTGTCGCTTGGCCGCACTTTGACGGGTGTTGCTATCGAGAAATGTTCACCCTTGACTGTCGTTTGTACAGGCTTGAGGTTCACTCTAATTTCTGTTAGCGTGAGCGGTATAGCACCCGTAGTGGGACCAATAATCCACACCTGGTCACCTAGTTTTAGCTCGCCAGCCTCCATCAAAAATTCTGCCACGCCAAGTTTGCTGAAATAGCGAATTGCCTTAGCTGCATATACCTTGACATGTGTAGCTGATGAGCCATACTTAGCAGACCACTCACCGAGTCGCTGTCCCAAATAATAACCATTCCAAAATCCACGATTGAACACCGTTGCCAACTGCTTGTCCCAAGCTTCCACTTTTGCCTCACTATAGGTTCCATCAACAAGTGCGTTGAGTGCTTGGTTGTAACAGGTCACCACCGTGCGCACATATTCTGGTCCGCGTGCCCTACCTTCTATTTTGAATACAGTGACCCCAGCATCCACCATTTTGTTCAAGAAATGGATTGTTTTCAAGTCCTTAGGTGACATGATATACTTGTTCTCGATGGCTAACTCATCACCATTTTCGCGGTCGGTCACAATATAGCCACGCCGACATATCTGGCGACAAGCTCCACGATTGGCACTCGTGTTCTCCTGATGCAGACTCATATAGCACTTACCAGAAACAGCCATACACAGAGCACCATGACAGAACATTTCTAGCCTAACACGTTTGCCATGTGGCCCACGTAGGTCGTTTTGAACGATCGTCTCGCTTATGCGACTCACTTGGTCTAGATTGAGTTCTCGTGCAAGTACCATTACATCGGCCCATTGGGCATAATAACGCACTGCCTCGCTGTTGCTCACATTGACCTGAGTAGAAATATGTACCTCCACCCCTATGCTGCGAGCAAACAAGATGGTAGCCATATCGCTAGCTATGATGGCCGTAATTCCCGCTTGAGCAGCAGCAGTGACAATCTGATGCATATAATCGATATCTTCGTCATAGATAATGGTATTGACAGTGAGGTAACTCTTCAATCCATGTTCATGACACCATTGTGCTATGGTCTGCAAATCGGTGAGCGAGAAATTAACACTCGAACGTGAACGCATATTCAGCCCTTCTATACCAAAATAGATGGCATCGGCACCAGCTTGATGGGCAGCCACAAGCGACTCCCACGACCCAACAGGTGCCATGATTTCAAAGTCGCTACGATGATGTGTAGTGGTTGTAGTTGCTGTTGATTTCATCTTTCTTTTTTACCAGTAAGTATTCCCTTGATATCATAGAGCTTATTGAGCGCTTCCATAGGGGTCAGATTGTTGATATCAATCGTGAGGATTTCGTCTCTTATTTGACTCAAAACAGGGTCATCAAGTTGAAAAATCGACAACTGATAACCACTGCGCGATGTAGCCACATCACCCAAGTCTTTGGTGAGTGACTCACTATTGCTATTGTTGGCCTCTAGTTGCTTGAGCACCTCTTGGGCACGTCTCACAATCGAAGGTGGCATACCTGCAATCTTAGCTACATGGATACCAAAACTATGAGCACTGCCACCCTTCTCCAGCCGCCTAACAAAAACCACCTTGCCTCCTGCCTCTTTGACACTAACATTGTAGTTCACGATACGCTTAAACGACTTTTCCATCTCATTCAGTTCATGATAATGAGTGGCAAATAGGGTCTTGGGATGAGCAACATGCTCATGAATATATTCTACAATAGACCACGCAATTGAAATACCATCATAGGTGCTAGTTCCACGACCTAACTCATCAAAGAGGATAAGACTACGCTCACTCAAGTTGTTGAGAATCGAGGCAGCTTCGGTCATCTCTACCATAAAGGTGGATTCTCCCAATGAGATATTATCACTAGCTCCTACACGTGTAAAAATTTTATCTATCACGCCTATGCGGGCTTGTTGAGCGGGCACAAAGCTGCCCATCTGGGCCATCAGAGCAATCAATGCTGTCTGCCTCAGCAAAGCAGATTTACCAGCCATATTGGGTCCAGTGATAATCATAATTTGCTGGTCATCGTTACTCAGATGAATGCTATTGGGCACGTATGCTTCGCCTGCGGGCAATTGCCGTTCTATCACAGGATGCCGACCTGCAGTGATATCGATATCTAGGCTATCATCGAGCGTTGGCCGTTGGTATTGATTTTCTATTGCTACTTGAGTCAATGCCGCAAGGCAGTCGAGCTGAGCGATAATTGCGCTATTGGTCTGGATAGCTGGTATATATTCTGTCGCAGCAACTACTAGCTCGTTGAACAATCGTCCCTCGATAACTAGAATTTTTTCTTCAGCGCCCAATATCTTTTCTTCATATTCTTTTAGCTCTTGTGTCACATAACGCTCAGCACTTACTAGCGTCTGCTTGCGTATCCACTCGGCAGGCACCTTGTCCTTATGCGTATTACGCACCTCAATATAATAGCCAAACACGTTGTTGTAAGCAATCTTCAAGCTAGGAATGCCCGTCTGCTGACTCAACTCACGTTGCATTGTCATCAAGTAATCTTTGCCACTGCTTGAGAGTTCGCGTAGCTCATCTAGCTGCTGGTCAACTCCACGATTGATCACACCGCCGCGATTGACTTGATTAGGCGCATCAGGATTAATTTCTCGCTCGATGCGGTCGCGAATGATGGCACACAAGTTGAGTTGCTCGCCCATGCTTCTTAGCACCTCACAATCAGCCTGCTCACAATAGTCCTTCAATGGTGCGATTGCCTGCAAGGCACTTCCAAGCTGCACGAGTTCGCGTGGGGTGATACGACCTACTGCAGCTTTGCTCGTCAATCGCTCTAGATCACCCATCAACTCAAGTTGCCGCCTTAGAGTCTCACGACCTTGTGTGTGATGCACAAAGTGTTCTACCACATCGAGTCGGCGATTGATCACTTTCACATCCCGCAAAGGGAATAATACCCAACGTCGCATCATGCGGCCACCCATCGGTGAGAGTGTGCTATCTACCACATCAAGCAACGACTTACCATCTTCACTCATCGGTGCTACTAGCTCCAAATTGCGAATAGTGAATTTATCAAGACGCACATAACGCTCTACCTCGATGCGAGCCAGCGTAGTGATGTGTGCAATCTGTGTGTGCCCAGTGATGTCGAGATAGTGCAAGATAGCACCTGAAGCCACAATCGCATGATTCATTCCTGAGATGCCAAACCCTTTCAAGTTATACGTTTCAAAGTGTTGTATCAATCTATCATGAGCTGCTTGATAGGTGAACACCCAGTCATCCATCTCAAACATCAACCAACGTGATGAAAAATAGCCTTGAAAGCGTTGTCGCTGACTGCGCTCTATGAGCACCTCCTTAGGTGAGAAGTTAGTTAGCAGCTTGTCCACATATTCCTCTTGCCCTTCGGCTGTAAGAAATTCGCCAGTGCTAATATCTAGAAACGCGACACCTAGCATTCGTTTGCCAAAGTGCACCGCAGCTAACCAATTGTTTTGCTTGCGGTCGAGCATCGTGCCACCAACCACCACACCAGGAGTCACTAGTTCGGTAATGCCACGCTTAACAAGTTTCTTGGTAAGCTTAGGGTCCTCTAGCTGGTCACAGATAGCCACGCGCTTACCCGCACGCACCAACCTAGGCAGATAGGTGTCTAGCGCATGATGAGGGAACCCCGCCATCTCGATTTTGGCCGCACTACCATTGCTACGACGTGTCAACGTGATACCTAATATCTCGCTAGCCGTGACCGCATCTTGCAAATAGGTTTCATAAAAGTCACCCACCCGAAATAGCAATATAGCATCAGGATGCTTAGCCTTCATCGCTGCAAACTGCTTCATCATCGGGGTATTCATGCCATCTCGTGCCATCTTATCGTATCCTATTAATCAATAGGACAAAGGTACACTTTTTTTTGCTCCATTTCTTTTCTGGCCACGATAAATTTCATATCCCAATGTCCGTTGTTTTGACCCATACGATACAAAATCAGCCAATTTCTAAGCAGTTTAGGTCTGTAACCCTATGTTTTTGCCTTGTTGTGCGTCATCCACGCAGACTTTACTCTCCTAGTGACAAGTCACACTTTGCAGTGCTTTACATAATCATAAGCTTCACAAACGTAAAAAAACGTTGCGTTTTTTATATGATTGGATTATGCCCCCTAAAGCATACTTATCTGACAGAAATTATTTACCTTTGCAGGTGCATCATGGAACAAAACGAAAAACTACGTATCGAAGAGGACATCGTCAAGATGTTAAAGACGGTCTATGACCCTGAATTGCCCGTTGACGTGTATAGCTTAGGGCTGATATACCGCATCGACTTAAATGAGGAGGGCCATGTCGATATCGACATGACACTCACAGCACCCAACTGCCCCATTGCCGACTTTATCTTTGAAGACGTGAGGCAGAAGGTAGAGAGCGTGGACGGCGTAACATCGGCTACTATCAATCTAGTGTTTGAGCCAGAGTGGGACCCACGCATGATGACCGATGAAGCCAAGTTGGAATTGGGTATGATGTAGTCTCTCGCCCTAAAAGCGCACCTCCAATATGGGCCTCAATACTTACTTCATATCAGACCTGCATCTAGGGGCTAATTACCTCAAACAGCCACACTGCAATGAGCGACGCGTGGTGCATTTTCTTGATAGCATCCGTCATGATGTTGCCGAGTTATATCTACTAGGTGATATCTTAGATTATTGGTATGAATATAAATACGTGGTGCCCAGAGGATATGTGCGTTTTTTTGGTAAACTTGCTGAGCTAGCCGACGCTGGTGTGAAAATCTATTGGCTCACGGGTAATCATGATGTGTGGCTATTTGACTACCTACGCGACGAAATTGGAATGACTGTACTCAAGACCTGTCAGCAAGTGACCATAGGCGGCAAGCAGTTTTTTATCTCACACGGCGATGATATCGGTCACCAGCCACGCTCCTATCGCTTTATGCGTTGGTGTTTCTACAACCGAGTATGCCAAATGCTCTATGCTGCCGTTCATCCGCGGTGGACCTATGCTATCGCCACAGGATGGTCGGCCGATAATCGCACTCATCGCAATGCTCAACAGCAAGCGGCATGTGTGGAGCGTAGCGCCGACGATTTGATACAGTTCTCACAGCACTATGCTACCCAACATCCCGCAGTGACAGCCTTTGTTTATGGGCATTTGCATTTAGCTCGCATGGCGACCCTTGAGGGCGGCCAACAAGTAGTTTTTTTGGGCGATTGGATCAACCAATGCACTTATGCGGTGTATGATGGTAGCCAATTGCATCTGCGCCGATATCTCGATGACTCCATAACAGCCAATAAGCAAAAAAAATACACTTAACGGTAAACGCTGAAATGCAATCGTTTGCATAACAAAAAGCCACTGATTGAGTACCTAGAATGCAAAAACATGTTGTAGAACATAAAAAATAATTTTGGCTGTTACAAAATCTTGCTTTATCTTTGCACCATAAACCTGAAAACAATCTTTTTTACCTTAGAAATTTTACCTATTTGAAACCTGGAAAGGAATTTTTACTGTAACGAGTAAAAATTCCTTTTTGATTTGTTGCGCTTCTTGCTCGTATGTGCCTAATTTTAGCTAACTTTGCATTTAATTGAGCGTAGCAAAATAGCGATTTTATCTCTGATAATTAGCTAATTAGATACGTTTCATCTATCAAACAACTGATTATGAAAACGATTGCACTCATTGTGGCAGGTGGTAGTGGCACTCGGTTTGGCGCAAGCCAACCCAAGCAATTTCTGCTACTTAGTGGTAAACCACTATTAATGAGGACTATTAATGTCTTTGAACAAGCTCTCAAAGGCTATGAAAATGAGATTGTGGTAGTGCTACCCCTCGCTCAACAACAATTGTGGCGTGACTTATGTGATAGGTTCCAATTTGAAGTACCACATCGAGTGGTGACAGGTGGAGCGTCTCGATGGCAAAGTGTGAAAAATGGCATCAATGCCATTGCCAATGCAAAGGATGCCGACCTCATTGCTGTGCACGATGGTGTACGCCCATTGGTGACTCCACAGTTGATTCGACAAACGCTAGCTGCTGCTACTGAGTGGGGCAGTGCTGTACCCGTAGTACCTATCAACGATTCGATGCGATGCATTGAGGGAGACACAAGCACAATCGTTGACCGCTCCACATTGCGTGCTGTGCAAACGCCACAGGTGTTCAAGGCTAGCGACTTAGTCGCTGCATACCAGAATCCCTATAATCCCTCATTTACCGATGATGCATCGGTATGGGAGAGTGATGGCCAACGTGTGCACCTCGTGGAGGGAGAAATCACGAACTTGAAAATCACCCGCCCTATCGATTTGCAGTTAGCCGAAATCATTTTGCGTGATGCCTGACCTCAAACGTTTGGACATACAATATCTGCCAGGTGTAGGACCTAAGCGTGCCGAGTTGCTTAACAAGGAGCTCGGAATTTATAGCTATGATGACTTGCTTCACGATTATCCCTTTAGATACATCGACCGTAGCGTCATTCATCACATCAACCAGATTACTGCCGATATGCCGTATGTGCAACTACGAGGTCGATTTATCACCTTTACCACCCATGGTGAAGGGCGTAAAAAACGATTACAAGCATTGTTCAGTGATGGTACAGGTACGATAGACGTTGTGTGGTTTAATCGCGTATCCTATATCCAAAAGACCTATAACACGCTCACCGATTACTTGATATTTGGTAAGCCATCGCCTTATGGTCATCGGATAAATATCATACATCCAGAAGTAGATATAGCCACTGCCGAGAATTGCGAACAAGGCCTAACTGGAGTGTATAGCTTAACCGATAAACTGCAAAATCACTCTTTCACTTCTCGCACATTGCGAAAACTTGTGGCTACATTACTACAAACAGCTGCAGTAACCAACTTAGCCGAGACGCTACCGCCACAGCTACTACAGTATTATCATCTCATGCCCTTGCGAGATGCCTTAACCAACATCCATTTCCCATGCAATCAGCAGGTATTGCAACACGCACAATTACGCCTCAAGTTTGAAGAGCTATTTTTCCTAGAACTCAACATCTTGCGCTACATCAAGGGCAGTAGTCATCGACTCAAAGGGCATGTCTTTGCACATGTGGGTGACTACTTCAACAATTTTTACCACAATATCTTGCAGTTTCCACTCACTGGAGCTCAAAAACGTGTGATACGTGAGATACGTCGCGATATGGGCAGCGGCAGGCAGATGAATCGCTTACTACAAGGAGACGTGGGTAGTGGAAAAACTATTGTTGCCTTTATGACGGCATTGATAGCACTTGACAATGGATTTCAAGCTTGCATCATGGCTCCCACCGAGATTTTGGCCACCCAACATCTAGAAACAATCCAACCATTAGCCAAGGCTCTTGATGTACGGGTGGCACTACTCACAGGCTCCACCCGCAAAGCAGCTCGCGATCGCATACATGAAGAGCTATCAACAGGAGCGTTGCAGATTCTTATTGGCACCCATGCACTCATCGAGGAGACAGTGCAATTTCGCAACCTAGGTCTTGCCATTATTGATGAACAGCATCGATTTGGTGTAGCACAGCGAGCACGCCTATGGCGCAAAAATGTCATTGCTCCACCTCATGTATTGGTGATGACAGCGACCCCCATTCCACGCACCTTGGCAATGACCGTGTATGGCGATTTGGATGTGTCGGTAATCGATGAGCTACCACCTGGACGTAAACCAGTTACCACCACCTTGCGCCTCGAAAACGATCGGCTGAAAGTCTATCAATTCATTGCATCGCAACTCAAACAAGGACGACAAGCCTATATTGTGTATCCCCTTATCGAGGAAAATGAGAAATTAGACCTGCATGCCCTCAAAGCTGGATTTGAGCAAGTGCAAGAGGCCTTTCCAAGCTATCGGGTGGCGATGGTGCATGGCAAAATGAAGCCAGCCGAAAAAGACTACCAGATGGCACTCTTTGTGGAGCAAAAAGCTCACATTCTAGTAGCAACTACTGTCATCGAGGTGGGGGTGAATGTACCTAATGCCTCGGTTATGCTAATAGAAAATGCCGAGCGGTTTGGGTTGTCGCAACTGCATCAGCTCAGAGGGCGAGTGGGTCGTGGGGCCGACCAATCGTATTGCATCCTCATGTCTAAACGAGAGCTGAGCCGCGACACTCGTCACCGATTGGCGGTCATGACACAGACCAACGATGGATTTGTTGTTGCCGAAGAGGATATGAAACTGCGTGGGCCTGGAGATATCGAGGGGACACAACAAAGTGGCATCGCCTTTAATTTGCGTATCGCCAATCTCGCTCAGGATGGGCAAATCATACAAGCCGCACGTGATGCAGCCCAATCATTTTTGGCCGATGACCCCAACTTATCTACTCCATGGGGAAAGCGCCTAGATGCTAGGCTACACGATATTTTTGACCGACAAGTCAATTGGGGGCTCATCTCCTAACGGCATAAGAGAGTTGTTAATAAAATTATAGACCTGAAAGACAATACATTGCATATCCTGTTTTAGAAAACGAAACCAAAGTTTACACTTTTTAGTAATCCAAAAATCGGTTTTTATAAAATAAAGTTGTAATTTTGAACGTTTTTATAACAAATTCGAAACAATTATGATTCAAAATATACTGAGAATAACTTTTTTAGCAATGATGAATATTGGGCTGTGTGTAGCAGCTCAAAACCTACAATCGGCATCTAACTATAGCAAGATGCATAACAATCTGCTTGCCAAGCAGAACCGCATACAAGACCAAATCAGGGTGCAAGAAGCACAACAATATGCTAGCGACCTCTATGACGAGGTGGAACCCGAGCCAGATATCTATACCGAAGGATGGGACAGCGACTTAGTGAATCCATATAAAAATGCCAACGTGCCCAACACCAAGGTGATTGACGTACGCAATTTTGTAATTCCTATCAAGGGCAATTATGTGACCTCGCGCTATGGCTATAGGCCTGCATTCAAGCGTTCACACAAGGGTGTGGATTTGCGTTCTGCCGTAGGCGACACCGTCTATGCCGCTTTCTCGGGGCGTGTGCGCCTCACTAAGTTTGAGCGCAGTGGCTATGGTTTCTATGTGATTTTGCGCCATGAGAATGGTCTAGAAACAGTCTATGGTCACCTATCACGTTTTCTTGTGAGACCAGACCAATATGTCAAGGCTGGGCAACCGATTGCTTTGAGTGGCAACACGGGACGTAGCACAGGCCCACATTTGCACTTTGAAACGCGATTTATGGGTTATGCCATTAATCCTGAAGCTATTTTTGACTTTGCTAATCGCACGACGCACACCGACAGCTACACCTTCTCAAAGAGCAACTACACCAAATCGCGTAGCTACTCACCCTCTACACGTTATGCAGCAACTAAAAAGAGTAGCCGCTCTGATGAAACCGAGAAATCGAGTTATAGCAGTCGTTATAGCAAAAAGAATTATAGCAATGATAAGGCCAAAAGCAAACAACGCACCACCTACAAAGTGCGTAAAGGAGATAACTTAGGTAAAATTGCTCAACGCAATGGTATCACGGTAGCTCAACTCAAAAAGCTCAATGGCATCACAAGCAACAAAGTAGAAGCAGGGAAAGTGTTGCGTGTGAAATAAGTTGTAACCAGCACCACTATGATAACTAACCACTAAGAAGCATTATAATTGATGATTGCCACCCCATGTAACGAGGTGGCAATCATTTTTTATGTTCCCCATAGAACGTTTAATCAAGATAGATGTGCTTGCAACGTATTGCTGCCAAATGCTAGATACCAAGTTATTGCAAAGCCGAGGAGATAACGGGTGCAGAAGTCAAAGGAGGTATAAAAAATATTAAAATATAGGCTTGAATTGCCATTTTAGAAAATATTGATTACTTTTGTATCAAAATGGTTAGTTAAACTTAAAAACTATATCTATGATGAATCAAAAAGCACAAAAAACCGAGAAAA
>Ga0181612_169197_pt1 | contig 15689 bp, 11 predicted proteins | sample HoacroProtozoa21_FD_119630 | JGI IMG/M metagenome (GOLD analysis project Ga0181612, IMG submission 119630) | Hoatzin crop microbial communities from Cojedes, Venezuel. Combined Assembly of Gp0051906, Gp0051904, Gp0051908
CGTCTGGATGAGTGGCGCACGCCGGAGAGCGCGGCGGGGCGGCTCGAGGGGGCCGGCGCGGCGGGTGTGCTTCGCCCGGGGCCCCTCTTCCGGGGGTGGGGGTGGGAAGGGGGGGGGGGACGCGGCCGGCGGGAAGGGTCGGCGGGCCGGGCGGGAGCCTGCGCGTCCTGTGAGGGAGCTGAGGGAGTCTCACCTCAGACGGGCCGGGCAGCTCCCTTGGCACCCCGTGAAGGCCCCCGGGGCTGAAAGGGAAGCCGGGAGGACTCACCACCCCTTCCTCAGTCCCCCCCTCCTCGCCCGTGAGGGCTCTTCACTCCCTGTTCATCTCCCGCCGGTTGTTTCTGGTAGTTTAACGGATTCATTCCTTTGGCTTTTCCTTCAGACTCCAGGTGGAAGACGATAACAGGCCAGATTAAGAAAGCCGTGGAAGTCTATCAGCCATGCGTAAAGGAGAATTGCAGCTGCCACCAAAGGTGAGAGGCTGGTTTCCTTGTTGGCTGCGCAGGCCTCTGGCTGCGAGGGCGAAGGCTTTCACCAGCGCTGATGGGTGGGAGTTAGCTAGAGAACGTTTGGGCTCTAAAGTGTCGCATCTGCAGCCAGCTCGGGTCATGGTGCTTGGAAGGAGAAGGTGTGTGAAACAGGTTGGCCTCTGTAGTTCCAACAGAAGAGGTGTCCATCTGTGAACTGATCTCTCTCCTTGCCCTCTGTGATTCAACGACAAACTCTATGTCAGCACCTCGTATATGATCACGCAATAAACCCATACGCGGTAAGTGGTATTTCTGTGTTAACAATCTGCTTCTGCCCTCTCTCTCAGTGCAGTGTTGCTAACAAGTCTTCCTCAAGAGCTTCTAAAAGTGGAAGAAATCAAGTATGTGCAAAACATTTTAAAATAGCTAGATTAAGAAAGAACACAGAGTCATTTGGTGTGATAGTGTATTGTACTTTGCTCACTTCCTGTGCTTGGACAGGGCTTCCAGTGGAAGAGAGGAAGGGAGAACAGGAGGAGTGCTCTTTCTGGGGAGTTTAGCTCACCGCTTGAGGGAATTTGAGTGGCAGTGGATATTTAACTACCTGATTTTCACATGACCAAAGTATGACTCAGGAGGAGCTCTTTAGGAATACACAAGTCCTGTTTATTTTTTTATAACTGTGAAGCATTATGCAAAACACCAGCACTCTGCCTAATCTTCCTGCAGTGATTTAGTGCAGAAAGATAGAGACTTATATGTGGATGCAAGACCACTGAAGGCGATACAAGTGTCGACATAGCCAAACCAAATGGAGAAGAGTCAAAATATTCGTTTGTCCTTAGGATTTGGATTCCAAATGCAGAAACACAGATGCTCGACTTCAAGCCTCCTGTTTAAAAAATATCAGATGTGTTCACTCATTTTGGGGGTGCGAAGAGTGCTGTATCAGCTTTTCATGTCGGATGAGTCATGTTGGCCAACTGTTTGTACACTCTGTTTGGAGTTTTTGATCTTCATTGCTCTTGAAATACATATGAGGAGTCTCATCTAGTTTAGCCTTCCGGTCTTTGTCCTCAGTTCCAATTCAGATACAGACTGAAGACGTCTGCTAAGCTTTAAAGATCCACCATCTCCTGCCAACCCTTGGGAAGAACACCTTCCAAAGTGGTTACAACCTCCAAGCTTGCTTCAGAACATGATAGTTGATAGTAACATGAAGTTATGGTTGCTGTGGGTCTTGAAACCCGGTTTTCACTAAAGCAGTAGTTTATTTAAGGGTTATTAAGGAGCACTGCTATAATGGCAAGCATTACAAAAGAACCCAAGAAGATAATACAGCATGTATGCTGTGTGACACTTAAGAAACTCCGTTCATCTTGATAGCTGATTTGGAGGTATGTAGCAGAACACTGAAAGACAGTATTTTCCATGTATAACAGATTGTACTGTGTCTAGTCTTCTCTGACTCAGTGGCCAAAGACTGAAGGTCCTGACTTGTTCGTTGCTACCTTTCAGTTGTCGCTAGGTTACAGTGACATGGGTGTGCCATAAAACTGCAACTTTCCTCCTGTTCTCAAGCTCATTACATATGTATCCCTGCCAGACTGCTTATTCTGTGGTCAGTCCATCTGCATGATAGCGATGCTTTATGTAGTTTTACTGTTTTCTACCCGATTATGAAATAAGCAGAATCCTGGAGGTTGGATGAGACCTCTTCAGATCATTAAGTCCAACCCCTCCGCTCAAGCAGGACTGCCAGGACTGTGTCCAGTCGAGTTTCGAGTATCTCAAAGAACAGAGTCCACAGCCTCTCTGGGCAACCTGTGCTAGTGTTTGACCACCCTCACAGTAAACCAAGGCATTGATACAGTGTCGACCAAAAGTGGGGAGGACTTCTCGGTGGCTGTTACAATCTGACCGGGTTCGCTAGCCACTCCCAGCAGTTAGATCTGAGGACCTTTAGGTTGAGTTTACATAAGCTGCATCCTCCTCCTGTGTTTTCTTATATACATTAGGTTGATGTTTTCATACTGCATTCCTGGAGCTCACTGGTGATGTGCAGGTGTCACAGAACACATGCTAAATAGACCTCTCCTCCTGGGCTGGCTTTCACTGCACACAGCATTATTTGGCAATGCTCCTCCTTGTGACTAGACTCTTACCTTCTTTTTATGTCTGAATAGCGCGGCATTGTGTGAGCAGTTTGGTCTTGGTGTGGCCCATGATTCATGGAAGGCCAGAGCTCAAGCTTCGCAGCTCAATGGCTAAGTGAGCTGAAGGGTTTTATGCATAACCTGCCAGGGTATGTAAGGTGCTTTCTGGGAGAGCAGCTAGAGTTGTCTGTATTGATTTAGCCTCGGAGTCCCGTGCTGGGCTTTCTGTTCAGGCAAACAGCACTGAGTCAAGTTTGGATCTTTGAGTCTCTTGAGTAACAGCTCTTCCAAGTGACTTAAATTCTTCATTATGTCACATGTAGCAGAGCTCCTGGAAGCTACATGCAGCTTGTTTTAGTGAGAATTCTGTTCTGTATACTGCAGTAACTTAATGCACAGTATTGTCCCCATTGTACATAATAATGGCTGATTGTTTTGTTTCAGTGTCTGGAGGCAGGACCTGGCTCCTTTTCGAGGTGGCATTTCCAAGGAGATGATATCAGATGTGGTGAGCCGGAAGCTGGGGACACACTACCAAATCATTAAGAACAAATTGTACCGTGAGCAGGACTGCTTGTTCCCTGCAAGGTGAGAGCTATGCAGAAGAGCTCGTCTCCCTAGCTGAGACACAGGAGTACTTCCAAATCTGCCTAGTTGAAAGTCATTGAGCGCAACGATGTTTCAGAGGTGTGAATTCATCATCAGAGCAGGAGCTTAGAAAATTAACATGTGAGGCTTAAATGTAGCGAGAGGTCAGTGTCATTGTTGCGCTTCAGTGTACGAAGGGTTGGTTGGTTGTCGGATCACGGAGAAAGCTGCAGATCAGGCTGGGTATAACAGGATGGGTTACTTCATTGGTGTCTGTACTGCCTTGGGGCTTAGAGGCTGCCATAGGCAGTTCCCAGCCTGCGTCATGGTACGGCTCAGGCTCACCACCTGTTCTGCTCCTGCGCAGAGAGAAAGGCCTGCGAGAGACTGCAGGATTCTGCCTGCTCCTCATAGCTCTTTGCCATGTCGTTTCTCCACAGATGCAGTGGAGTTGAGCACTTCCTTCTGGGGATCATCAACCACCTCCCTGACATGGAAATGGTGATCAATGTGCGAGACTACCCCCAGGTCCCCAAGTGGATGAAACCCATCATCCCAGTCTTCTCCTTCAGTAAGGTGTGCACACCTTTAAAAGCTGAGCGTTTGAGACATGCATGTCCTCCTTTCTCTTGGGAACATATTTTTGAGGATGGTTCCCCACAGATTTTTGTGTGTCAAAATTGCTTGCTCTTTTTTGCTCTTTGTTTCCTTTCACTTCCAGTTTTCTGGCAGACAGACTTGGAGATTTATTCAATAGAACGGTTTTTCCCCTCATTAGCTCCTCTTCCAGGTCAAAAAAAGTACCTCTGCCGCAGCGGAACGATGCACAGCTGGATGGGATATGTGCCAGCATGGCTGTCATTTGCTGCAATGCCTGTGTTAGAATTGTAGCTGTAGATTTTCAACATTGTTAGGGATTTTTGATCATCAGTCAGCTGTCAACCAGTTAATCTAATTTAATATGAATATTTTAATCTTCTTTTTGGTACCGCAGATAAGTGTTTCTTGTCTTCTTTTCGGTAATATCGCTGTCTCCTGTGAACCCTTTTCCCCTGCATTCTCTTTTCCATCTCCAAACATGCACGCACACTCAGAGGTGCACAGACACATAGAGACATTCGCTCTCTGTGTCTCTATTCCCAAACTGAGAGCCTTCCCATGTGTTTTCCTGCCTCTCCCACTGTTAGACCTGACCATATTATGGTGTCTCATCCTTTCCAACAAAATATCATTACACCTCAAGCTTCAGCTAATCTTGCTTTGCCTTAGTGTATGCCCAACGTTTCCAAATCCTGCACCCTCACTACCCAAGCCTGATCGTGATCCTGTCCTTGACTGAAGCCCAGCAGACAGTAAGATGCAAAAAGAAGCCATAAACCATTTGCTCTTCCTAGTTCAGACCCTATTCTGTTTTGGCTGACTTGTAGCATCTTACCCAGATCTTCAGCTCATGCAGTCTGAACCCCAATACGATCTGTAACTATTGCCTACTCCCAGCCATCCTAAAAGTCTCTCTAGAATTTCAGTACAGCACTGCAAGCATAGTCATTCAAGAACCGTGTTGGCTGCCAGATGTAGTAGTAAAGCTGGCTGTCTTGCGCTTTGACCATTGCACAGCCTTAAGTCTAGCCAGCAGAAGCCAAACTGATGCAGAACAGATTGCAGTAACTCAGTCTTTGCAGAATTCATCATCCTACCCCTGGGTACCTTGCAGGGCCTTGCGAGAAACTGAGTTCTCCGGTCACCGTTGTCCAATATCTAAACTGTAACCTCAGCCCTACCCTTAACTGAAACCCGGTGACCCAGGCACAGCTCACGTTTAACCAGCCAGTGTTAGTCACTGCCAGGGTGAGGAAGGGTCCAGGGTGCACTCTGAGGCTGAAAGCATAAGGGGTTGCAGGATTATCCTAGTCTGCATCTCAGAAGGCCCCACCTGGGGTGCTGGTGGAGCTGTCATGGATTGTTACCAGTGCCTGTTTATGGCAAGACTGAGGAGGAGCAGATCATAGAAGCACACACTCATTTAAGTTGGAAGGGACCTCAGGAGGTCACCCAGTCCAGCACCTCGCTCAGAGCAGGACCAGCTAGATCAGGGTGCTCCAGGCTGTGTCCTGCCCCATCCCACGCACCCCCGAGGACAGGGTGTCCACAGCCAGTGTTTGTCTTCCCTTGGAATGAAAGCATATTTCCCAATATCTAACTGGAATTTCACTTCTTGTAATCAAAGCCTGTTGCCTCTCATTCTGTCTCTGCGCTTCTGAAAAGGGTCTGCCTCCATCTTCTCTGAACTCTCTCATTAGGTGGTAGGAGACGGCATTTAGATTCCCCCAAGCCTCCTCTTCCTGTGCACGAACAAACCCATTCCTCAGGCCTTGTGTATGCCCTGTGCACCAACCTCCTAACTACCTTGGTGGCCTTGAGCTCTCTCCAGTATCTCCAGGTGACAGACAGATGGGTAATTGTACAGGAAGGTTATTACTAGTGCAAGGAAGTGGCCTATCATCTGGTTTCATGAAACTTCTTACTGAAGTGCTGGTCTTCCCTCTGATTGTACGGGGATTTAAGCATCCGAAGAGGAGTCAGGAACTGAAATGCTTACATGACCTGGATGTTTATTACAGTGAATTGTTAAGTGATCTCTAGGAAGGCTGGAATGAACTGAAGTGTTGGAAACCTAAATGTCAAAGTGTCTGAGACCCTCTGTCTCTGAGGAGATAATAATGCCTCTTAACTTATGATCGGTAGAAAACATTAGTAGCTACACACAGGCACAATTCTTTAGCAAGGTGAATGGAGTTCAGGTCTTCCGCTATTTACTAATCAGTGGTATCATGGATCTCTTTCATTATTTTCGAACGTGAAAGCCCCATGTTGTCATGCAGCAAGATGCAGCCTTTTTTGAATCACAGGAACATTTTGGTATTGGGTTGTTTTGGTAGGAACCCCAGCAATGCCATGGTGACTGCAAAGCTCTCGTGGCTGCTTGTGGAACAGTAACGGAGAAAGCCAATAGAACTCCCAGAAGGGACGTTCGTTGCTGTTGGGCTCAGTCGGTAAACTGAAGTAGATGTTATTCTTGTTCTTACATTACTCTCCTTTTTCTTAAGACATCTGAATACAGTGATATCATGTATCCCGCCTGGACATTTTGGGAAGGAGGACCAGCTGTTTGGCCAATTTACCCAACAGGTTTAGGGCGCTGGGACCTCATGAGAGAGGACCTCAGAAGGTATGTCTTGGAAATGGTTATGTGGGGGATGAGGTCTGATGGAAGACAAACTCACAGTAAAGGCCATCTACCACTGAGGTGCATCAGGGCAACGTTGAAGTCTAAGACCATGGGTCTGTTGGCCTGTGATCTGTCCTGCTGCCTCATTAACTACATACAGCCTAACTGCTGTATAAGAGTTCTCCATGGAAACCTTGGATGATGTAACTAGGAGTTATAATTAGCTTCTCTGTTTCCAACACTTTAGTAAGGAACAAAGAGGGCAAAGTATAGACATTCTTCATGCTGTCAGGGCCAGATTACTATCATTTTTGCTGGGATAGGGCTTGTCAATAAAGCAGCAGTTATCTTTTGCCTGCAGAAATCTCCCCTGACACATGGAAATACTTTCCTTTGTTTTCAGTGACTTCTTTAAGAGCTGTGGTTTTTTCACTGCAGGGATGATCCAGGATGTTTGTATAAGCTTCTGGAAGGGTAAAGGAAAGTCTTCTTTAGATCTGCTTTTACTTGAGTGTTGTTGTGCAATAGAGAAACCTGGAATCACTCCCAAGAATCAAGAGTTATTACCGGCCTTGAGAGTAAGACAGAAGATGTTTCTGGCTGGGAGTCTTTCTTTTGGCAGGATCTTTGACTGTTAGCAGAATAAGGGGCTGTTTCCCATGGAGAGTGACAAACAAGGTGTGCAACAGAGAGTGAGCGTAGAAACATAACAAGAAAAAATCCACCTTAATGTCAGTCACTTGACACCAAAACGCAAGGCTGAATGTTTCCCTCTTCGAAAGATGAAGACGTATGGGACTAATCATAGCTGAAGCCTAATGTGATACAACGAAGGTCCAAAGCATTTACTTACCCTTTCTTTCCCAGTGAACTCCACTTGCGTCACTGGGTTACGAACAAATGCGGAGCTTGACCTGCGCAGCTCAGTTTGGGGATCAGGGCCTACGTAGATGTCAAGCCAGGTGAAACAAAAAAAAAGCAACAAAGTGTTCTCCAGAGGGAGGCAGGTGACTGCGCTGACAGAAATAAAACACATGAGCAGCTGTTTTGAAAGACTCGTTTAGATTTAAACAATGAACCCTGTCTTTTAAATGCAAAACACTAGGGAGGGGTTTTTTTTGTTTGTTGTTGTTGGGGCTTTTTAAATGGGAAATGATAGTGGTTAGAAACTAGTTGTTTTGCACTATCCATATTCAGTGAAGTACAGAAAAATAAAACAACAATGCAAAAAAGTGGATTCAAATTTTAGGTAAATACCCTTAAGGATTTGATGAGGGGGTTGTGTGTAATTCACTGCTTTGACTGAAAAGTATGCTGAAAAGTAGCCTGTGTCATGTTGCCTTAAACACAGTATTTACAGGAAAACCTGTTTCGTTGGACGTGGCTGAGAGTTTTTTCTGCTATAATGAAGAAAGTGATTTCCATCAAAACTGAAGAATAATAAAAAGAGATCATGCTGTGAAAGAGCGCGCTGTTTCATAGTTATATTAAATCATTTATTGCCATGTGTCAACAATATTTTCAGATCTGCAGAAAAATGGCCATGGAGAAAAAAAATCTCTAAAGGATATTTCCGAGGATCCAGGTGAGCATATTTTCCTATAGCAGAAGATTCTACCAAAATAGGCCAAGACAGTGGTCTGTGTGCAGAAATTTCTGTATCTCCAAGACCTAAACAAATGTAACCCAGAAAATATTTTTTTTAAAAGTAAGGAAAGTGAGACATTTTGTACAGCAGCGTTTCACCTTTAGTGATTCTCCACGGGAACTGCCATTTGCAAGTAGTTTGTTACAAGAAGTCTAATATTGGAAACAGAAGTTGTGATGGATTAGCTACGTTATTTCATAATGAATAGAACTAGTAACACTAGGAACCAGCTTGTTTTGTTCTGTGAAGGGAACTGCAGGTGCACGATACAGGTTTAAAGATTTGATACTGATGTGCACACTTCTTGCCAGTGTGAATACTTCGTTTGCCATGCAAGTGCTCGGCGGTGAATCAGCAAGTATTCTCGCGTCAGATTACCTGAGTGGTGGGAGATAAGGGAGTACATTATTTTTGCCCTCTCTCCAGTGACAATTTGGAAACAGTGTTAACCCCTACTCCTCTCTGTTCCTCCTCCATCCCTGACAGGGATGGATTTGATGTCTGACTAGGTAGGCTCAGGAGGTGGTGAGTCTCAGGGATGCTATAGCCTTGTTTATCAGTAGTGTTTTAAATTAGTGTCAGGGGGATCAAGTGCTGAAGATGCTTAGCATCTCTTAGCTCTCTCTTCCACTTAGAAGGGAGTTAAACTCTTTGGCACCCATCAGGATAAGGCCTGAAGGAAACAACATCTCTGCTGATTTGTCCTGGGAATTGCTTAAATAATACTATTAAATATTTAGTAAGTGAAATAAAGAAACATGGCCTCGGATAATTTCTGTACACATAACTCATTCTCTTCTGCTAGTATACCCTTGGACAGAAATACACCGTATGGTAGGGACTTAATAATGTTTTCAGGGCACACAGGGAGGTCAGCCTTGTAAAGAGGCAGGGTCTTGAGTCCTGTAGTTTGTTAGCTGTGTTGGGTCATGTGGATTGGCAATTACTGATAGCTTTTCTTTTGCAGAACGAGCCCTGAGAGAGATCCCCTCATTCTGCTGTCCCGAGAAGACCCAGAACTTGTTGATGCTGAGTACACTAAAAACCAAGCTTGGAAATCTGAGAAGGTGTGTGGTGGTTGTCTGTCTCCTCAGTGTGAAGGCTGGAAAGGGTAGCATCGCAAGATGGCTTTGACGATTGACATGCATCTTGTTGGAGAGTTGTGGGTGATCCTCTAGAGGGGGGGAGGCTTGTAGTTCCCTTGATGGCTGCATCTCTCCGATGGATGAAAGGAAGGAGTCTCTAGAGCCTGGCAGGCCAAATGTTTTTCTTGCATCTACACTTTCTGTTCAAGGAAACCAGCACATGTAAGAAAATGAACATGTGCCAATCCCTCCTCTTCCATTACAGCAAAATCAGCCAGCACTTCCCCTTCTAGCCCCAAGCTGCCGTGTGGTGTTGTCAGTCTTTTTAAATGTTTTTCTGTCATCTCCGTTTCTTGGTCTTGTTGTTGATAACTTTCTGGTAACTGTTGCTGATAATTTTTTAGTTCAATACTTAGTCTACAGTCCAGCTCTCTCCAGACAGTCTTGGCTAATCCGGTTATGCTTGAATTCACATAGTCCATTGTCCCAAGCTGTTTTCCATTCTGTAGCTGCCAACTAAGCATTATCATTTAACATGTTTGTGCTGGGTTTTGCTTACAGGCAGTGTGTAATTTACTGAACTTTTTTTTTCTTGTTTGAAGGGCTGGGAATTCTTCATAATACTTACAAAAGCCCACCAGAGAAGGTTTTCTTAGAAGTGGGATTGGAGGGTTTTGAGACTTCAGCTGTGTTTCTAACTGAGAAGGAAAACGCATATCACCATATAAACCTCACTGATTTTTTTTTTTCTAATTCTCTTTGTTTGAAGGACACCTTAGGAAAGCCTCCTGCAAAGGAAATTCCACTGGTTGATCACTGCAAATACAAGTAAGAGTTTTGATTAGTAAAGCTATTCAAGGGCTATGGGTTATTTCTTTCCTTGCATGGTATAAGGTCTTATTTTATTTGAAGGTCTAATTCCAGCAACCAGCTCCATGCAGACAAGAAAGCTTGTGAGCAGACATAAGGCCGTTGAAAATTTGGGAGCTTAGCGTGGCCTCATTCAGTGTCAGCTTTCCCCTGTCAGGTCATGAGAAATAAAGCACTTTGGGGAAAGTAAAGGTCTTAGATCACTAATAAACATATAGATTGAAAATTTTGTTTTATTTTGATCAAAAAGGCTTTCTATCAAATTTTCTTTACATTCCTGTACCAAGCTGTGCATTCAAAATTATTTTTTTTGGTGCTACAGTGATAGCATTACTGTCTTCAAAGACATAAGGAACTAAAGAATCGTGTCTTCGTATGCCTACCAGGGCAAGTGTTGCCCCTGGATGTGTGTCGTGAGAGACCCTGAAATACGATTGAGCAGATACAGTATCAATTCACACTTTATATGTTGTTTGGGAGAATGTGGTTTTGATTTACAGAGGCTTTTATTTTTTAACTACTTAGGGGAGGGTTTTTTGGTGTAGTATTCTTGTGGGTTTCTGTGTAAAAATATAAACTCTTAGTATGTATGCAGTTGTATGTCTGGTGTTTTTCTTCTTGCTTTAAAATTACCTAGTTACGATTCTACCAGCTAGGATCTGCTGATACAAGAACTCAGACATTTGGCTGGCTCTGTGTTTTTCTGCAAATATGATTGACTTGTCTCATTTTATATTTCACTAGACTGTTGCCCAGATTTCTCCCTTCTGTCACACATAAACTTCCCAACTCCTGATGCCTCCTAAGCTCCTCATGCAGTATGGGCTGAGACATTCTCACACGCTTTTGTCGTAGCCCGGGGTCTGGCAGGGTCAGCATGAACTTCTCGCCGCTTCCTTCAGCGCAGGTGCTACAGCAGGCTGTCTGAGAGCAGCCCTCAGCGTCTTGGCTGAGGTTACGGATGGTGGGAGCTGCGCCTGGGATTGGGCAGAGGCACTTCCTCACTTCCAGGCCACCGCTCTTGTTACATCTCTACATGTATTTGTTCAGTTCCTAATACAATGAGCTCCTTATCCCTGCCTTAAGCTCCTAGGTAATAGAAAGAATGCAAAATAATTTCAGATTTAGTCCTTGTCACTTAGTCCTGAATTAAGTTTAGCTATAATTCCCATCTCACCCAAAATACATACAATATATAATCCCCATCTCACTCCAGATAGCTTCATTAAAGGAAGATCTCCCTTCCCCCAGCCCAAAATGTTTGACTTCAAAGATTAGTTATATGTACTGAGGGGTTTTACCCACAGGAAAAACAGCTTTCTAGATAATTGGAGAAATGTAGGTTTGAAAAAGCAAGCAAGTAAGCAAACAAACATCCCTCTGAGATACAGTTTGCTAAGAGAAATTCCCCCCTTCCCCCCACATCAAGCCCACTTTACTAACTTGGCAGAAAATACTGAAAACAAAATTGTGGATTCTTTGTTATCTGCAAAGTCCATCTGTTGTGTGCTAGCCTGTTTGGCCTCCTAGGGTTGCATTCCCAAGCTGATATCAAACAATTAGATTCAGATTAAAGCAGGATCCCAGAGGAAAACAGAAAACCAAAAACCCAACTGAGATAGATGTGGGAAAGCAGAGCAATGAACAAGAAAGCTCACTGCAAGGCAACAGAGAATTGGGAAGGAGCTCCTCGTGGTAACAGAGTCTCTGAAGTGCAGTCCCAGGATCAGCATCCACCTTGTGACCTTCCAGGCCTCGTTGGCAGCTGTCCGTGAGGCGCCTCTGGGTTTGTTGCGAGCAGGTGTCTTTGTTGGAGGCAAAGCAGCACACCTTGATTTTCTCCCTTGGCAGGCAGCAGAAGCTCAGCTAGCACACCCTTAACTTCGCTGACCTTTCCTATGAGGAGCTTCAGATAAATGTCTTCCCCGTGTTTTAGCGACAGGTGCCCGGCCCCGTGTGAAGGGGACCCCCCAGCCGCTGCCTCTGCGGGAAGGCTGACTGCTGCTCGGAGCCCGGTTCCTTAGGGCACTTCCTTACAAAGTGCTGGGTGTCATCGGGTCCCTCTCTCTGCTTCTCCTTTTAAAGGTATCTGTTTAATTTCCGGGGAGTGGCTGCCAGTTTCCGGCTGAAACACCTTTTCTTGTGTGGTTCCCTCGTCTTTCACGTTGGAGAAGAGTGGTTGGAGTTCTTCTACCCCCAGCTGAAGCCTTGGGTGCACTACGTCCCTGTCCGATCGGACCTCTCTGACGCCAGGTGCGAGCCCCCGAGCGTGCGCAGCGGAACACTGCATGCTGCAGGAGAGCTCCGCTGTGTTCGGGAAGGCGCTGCGGTTTGTGTTGGGCTGAGAAGTGCCTCCACTCCCGGGCATCATACAAAGGCTCTTGGAGGTCGTGCTCTTTTCTCTTTGTTACTGCCCCCAAAGAATCCTTTGCTCCTGTTACTCAGAGAGCACAGTTTCACGGCGGGGCGGAGGTCTGTCACCCTCACGGAAATCAGCAGGCAGTAGGCAATTAAATTTGCAAGTGGGTGCTGCGGCACAGATGAGGGAAGGAGGAACATATCACCAGGCCAAAAATGTCTTAGCTCCCCGCTTTCAGCATGGGGTCCAGAACCGATACGGAACAACTGGGAGTGGCGGGTTTCTTCCTTGTGCTGAAATGCGGAGCACCAGTGCCTCACTCCTGTGCAGATCCTTAATCTCATCCTCCGCAAATGGTTTAGCTGAGGGATGGGGTTCTCTGTTGAGCTGTTTGTTTCATGGTGGTTTTTTGGTCTTCGTTTTAGGGAGCTGTTGCAATTTGTAAAGGAAAATGATGCCATAGCACAAGAAATCTCAGAGAGGTAAGTTGTGTGTCCTTTCTGGCTATCAGGCAGTCCTCTTCCAAAGCGTTTTCTTACGCAGCTTTTGAAGGGGTTACCTGCCAAAGCCAGCCCGGTGTTAACAGGGTTCAGTCTAACTGTAACAACAGCGGGAGGGCTGGAGAAGTCACAACAAGGAGGGGGAACAGGAGAACAAAACGGTGTGCTTAGGTCTTTGGTTCAGATGTGACCCATGGCAGGAACCCCGCTGAAAGCTACCAGAAGTTGGGAGCTTTTGTCTGGGTGTGAGGTGAGCTGACCCCTGGGAAATGCATCTGCCAGCGCTGTGTATCCAGGCTGGCAGCGACTGGCTTCTCACGCAGTGCGCGTCAGTGCTGCTCGGGCTGCATCTGGTGTGCGGAATCTGAGATTTATTATCCCAGATAACAAATACCATCTTGAGGAAGACAAAAGCACTGCAACTGTCAGAGCTGCGAACGTGAATGAAAGTGCAAAATTAAAATAGACGGTACAGAGCAGCGCATGTTGTTTCTCGTTGAAACACAGGAGAGTGGAAGTCGATACACGCGTAAAACAAACCCAAAGACTCTTGTAGGAACTGGGAATTGGTTCTGACTGTGCCTTGTGTGTCTCTAGGGGACGCCAGTTCATCACCGAGCACTTGCAGATGGAGGATGTCTCTTGCTACTGGGAGCATCTGCTGTCTGAATATTCCCAAGCCTTGACTTACCGCGTGAAAAGGAGGAAGAGCTACAGCGAGATCGCTTCCGAACGGCTGAAAACGGAACTGTAGAGACTGCTCTGTTTCACTCTCCAGCTCGAACTGATCTCTGTGGAAACCTGAGACTCGGCCTATCTTCTTTCTTGTTCTCTCAGACTGCTCATCCTTGGTGCTAGAACCGCAGAGAACAGCAACAGGCTGAGCTGGAAATGGTTCCCACGCCGGGGGACCCGGCTGCGCTGTTGCTGCAAGAACACCGAGTTCCCTTTTCTTTGTAGATGGTCAATGTTTTCTCACCTGTGTGACAGCGCCTGGGATACTGGGTGTTCTCTGGCAGAAGCAGGTACTGGGATTTGGGTTAATGTTTTTAGATAGCTTAGAGCTTAGTTTTCTGATGTTTATGTCAGGTGTTTAAAGAGGTTGGTGGTAAGGCTTTGATGTGCCAGTGAAGGGAGGAGTGCTCCTTGCACAGGTGACCTACCGACCTCACAGGGGTGCGGCTGGCGGTGATGGCGTTGCCACAGGGCCAAGCGTGAGCAGCAGACAGCCAAGCGGCTGGTGACCGAGGTGAAGAGGGCTCATCCTCCCACAGAGGAGCCATGCGGAACGGAGCCCCCGTTCACAAGCTCTCCCTGGTTGGCTGGCCAGGCATCCTTCAGAACCCGGAGAGAGCGTGTGCAGAGGTAGAGTCAGCTCTCCTTTTTCTTCCAGATGTTCCCAGAGTCTCTGCTCTGATCCCCTTCTGTAATCTTTCCAGGGTGGATTTTTGGTTTTTTGTTGGGGCGTTTTGTTGTTTGTTTTTTTTTTTGAGGCTGGTAACGTGTCTGCTGACTTTAGTATTCGCTGTTACGCTCCTTGTCTCCCTCAGTCTGGCTGAGGGGATGGCAGCGGCAGTGGCAGCTACTCCTCACGTTGCTCGTTCCGAGTTCAGCCGTGGGTTGCTCACGCTCGCTGTATTCACGCCCGGGATGGGCTGCTCAGCTCAGAGGGAGTGCGATTTCTGGGATGCTCTGTGACCCCGAGTTGGGAGAGGCCTGATAGCGAGCACCGTCTGCTCTGGCGTCCGGACAGGCGAGCGTGGGCAGCAGCGCGGGGTCAGGGGAGGGCCCTCCCTCCCCAGTGAACACCTCAGTGACAAGGAATTGGCGCCTTGATGGCAGAGAACGGCGGCAGCAGCGCACGGTCACTGTGGGCGGTTTGGAGCAGAGGAGAGAACGCTCCAGGGAACGACCACGCTCTGTGCACCCCCAGGGGTGTGCGTGTGGGCTCGCGTGGGGGCCCCGCGGCATGGCCGGGCCCCGCTGCAGGGACGTGATGGCCTGGCCTGTTCCTCAAGCGCCGGCTGCTGGGGCGGCAAGCCGGCTACGTGGCCGGAGCCCGGGTTATCCCGGCCTGTGAAGGAAGCAAGGCAGGGTGTTGAAATAGCCGGGTTTCCCAGGAAAAGAGCTGTGCGAGGGGTTTTCTGGCTTTGTGTGTTTAGTCAGCGGAGAGACGGCGCCCTGAGAAACCGGAACAGCTATGTATGATATTTTTAAACTGTTTTTAATGAAGTGCTTTTGGAATAAAACAAATGAAAACAAAGTTTTGCTGGGTGCATCCTTGCTTAGTCAGAACTGTAATAAACGCTCTTGCTAGCCCCCCGCTGTTTTCCCCCAAGGTGGTGAAGCGTGACTTTCTGTTTTCTCTCTGTCACGCCAGTGTTGAGGGTGTCTCTGCTTCCAGCCTTGGGTCTCAGGGGCTGGAAGCTTCCGATCAATACATTGCATAGAGCCACAGGATGGTCTGGGTTGGAAGGGACCTCAGGGGTCACCCAGTTCCAACCCCCTTGCCATGGGCAGGGCCCCCTTCCACCAGACCACGGTGCTCAGAGCTCCATCCAACCCAGCCTTGAACACTGAGGGGGCAGCCACAGCTTCCCTGGGCAACTTGTGCCAGTGCCTCTCCGCCCTCACGGTGAAGAATTTCTTCCTCGTATCTGATCTAGACCTGCCCTCTGGGTCTGCAGCCGTTCGCCCTTGTCCTGCCGCTCCCCGCCCCCGCAGGAAGCCGCTCCAGCTCTCTCACAGGCCCCGTCAGGCCCCGGAGGCCGCGGCCAGCTCTCC
>Ga0181612_100638_pt1 | contig 15685 bp, 2 predicted proteins | sample HoacroProtozoa21_FD_119630 | JGI IMG/M metagenome (GOLD analysis project Ga0181612, IMG submission 119630) | Hoatzin crop microbial communities from Cojedes, Venezuel. Combined Assembly of Gp0051906, Gp0051904, Gp0051908
AAAAAAAAAAAAAAAAAAAAAAAAAAAAAAATCAAAGTGCTTTGTTTGGTTGTTAATGATCTGCTATTATCAAATTCACAGCTTAAGTTTCTGCATTAGCCATGCACAAACATGTTTTCAGACAACAATTTAGTGCTTTAAACTGAGTTCAGAAATGCATGCATCAAAAAACTGTGTGTAAACTTGTTATAGCATTTAGCACAGTGACTAGGAGACAAGGACACTCGTTTTCACATTGTTGGCATCTTTATGCCATCGGTTTTCAGTGGCACTCGTGCTTCAAAGTCACATAGTCTCTTTTGAGGCTGTTAACCCCAAATCATTGTCCACATAATCTACAATCTGTAGACTGCAAAGCAACCACTGCAAAGTGGAACTAGCCAGTGCTCTAAGTAGGTTCCGATTAAGGCTTCAGACTGTAATTCAGCCAAGTCCCATATATAAACTTAATACTAATTCCCAGTAGACCTCAATTACATCCTTACATATGTGGTTGAACATAACTCAAACTTCTAAGTAATTCCACTCAAGTATGCATTAATGCTTTGCAGCATCAGGACTTTATGCAGCACAGTTGAAATCCATCTGCATTAGAAATTGTAACCAGTCAGTGCTTGATGTCTGAATCACATTTTAGTTAAGTATTTGATATATTTTGATAGTGAGGTATCTTCTTACATTGTTACTCCCAAAGCAAACATCTTCTCATATTCATCTCTGGTAGAATAGTTGGGAATAACCTAAGAAAACCATCAAAAGAAAATCCACATAAGCACATTAGAGATTTAAGCAGATCATTTTAACAGCCCACACTTCTCTATGATGACACACATAGAAAAACAGTGAAAAACAGGAGCAGTAATTCAGGTGTTCTACTCCATGCATTATAGTGTTAGAAAAAAGATGTCTGTTTTTTCTGGCAATGTGACCGTCATGCAAGTTTTAAGGAAAGCTGTTCTTGAGCCACAAAACCAGACTGTGGAGAGACAGATATTGAATGACTCAAAAGACTGGCAATGAACCAGTATGCTCACTTGTCCAGCTTGCCTTCCAAGCAAAGCAGTCCAGATATCTGAGCACCTGAGTAATAATCATCTGTTTGCCTATTGAATGCTTTTAAATCTTCCAAAATGAGCCTAGTTGAACTGTTTCGTCATGACAGCGTGCAGCTCAGGCTCAGTCAGAACAGAAGTTGTCTCATAAGCAGAGGACTGTTCCTGCCATCACTGCAGATCAGCACACCTGAGGTGAGAGCAACTGTACTGGAATAAATCGTGCAGAATTTGGACCCCAGATACTCCTGTGTGCTGTTGTAAGTCCAGGAAGTATAAATAATATTTTAATTTGGCAAACACTTGAAAACTAAACAGAGAGGAAGAAAAAGAGAAAACAAGATGCTAACACCTACCATGCCATTAGTAATGATTAATCGAGGAGCATAGTGATGGCTGGGAAAGAGTCCCAGAGGATGTCCACTGTACATTACTAATGTTTGCTCTTCAGTCATCTCTGACAAATAGTGCATTACCAACCAGAACTGAAAGGAAAAATGAGGAAAGTGAGGGAATCTGTTTCCATCCTACTTTTATGCTTCTTTGTGAAGCTGCTAAATTCTGAGTATGAAGGCAACTATAGAGATAATGAGGTATATTCATATATGGAATAACAGCCAGAGCTCTCAACACATTCTTGCTTTTAATAAAGTCCGTTAAGAGACATCACTCAGCAGGAAACATAAATCACCAACTAGCAAAAGTCTGAAAAAGTTCCAGAATAATTTCTCCAGTCCAAACACCAGAAATGCTTCATTTTTAAAGCCGTTCTAATTTTATCTTGAGATTAACCATTTGGATTTGGCACTTTTCTGGCAATCCTTCTAAAGCCAAACTGCAAAATTTTCCCTATAAAAGTGATTAAAATAACCACGCATATTGCTGATCCTAACCTGAAATGGATAATTCAGCATCTTCTGGTGCTTGTCATGTTTTCAAACACATATTACAATGTGACCTTAAAAAAATTAAATAATTTTTCTTCTCAAAGAAAAAATTCAACTTTCATTGTAGATAGCAAAAAGCATCCTTGAGGCAACCGGAAGTATACAAATAAATGCATCTCAAAGTTGTCTGCATAATTCAAAAGTTACTCTTAATCTATGCCAAAAAGTAGGCTATGACCATCTAAGCTGCCTGTAGATTTGACTCTCATCCATCATTGTCTATCACAAAGCCCATTATATTCCATGGGACTTTTCACATGTGACAGCTAGGCTCAAGAGGAGCTTTCCAATGCAGTATTGGAATTCCACAATAGCTTGAAACGAGAGTTTCTGTAGCCATACAGAGAAGGTTTTGAGAAAAATGGAACTGCTGATCAAAGACAGCAGTATCAGTTGTCATGGGCACTTCATCTCTCTGTGTATATGATCTGAATTAAAACTGGTATTGATTCAAAGCCAGTTCCTTCTAACCCGACTAATTTCCAAGCTGCAGGTTAAGTTGAGCAGGAGAGAGTTACTAGCATTACTGTCTTGTTTTTTGTTTTGTTTTTGTTTCATGAAAAATGTTGAACCATCAAATTTTGGTGCTAGGACAGAACAGGCAACTAGCTGAACTGTCAACTCCTTAGCAGGCTGGGAAAAACATTATGTTAAAACTAGAAGCTGTAAGATATTTAGATCCTTTTGCATTGAAAGACACAACTAGTAAGGAGGAAGCAAAAGCCTTTCCTAGCTTCAAGAGCAGTTCTGTTGTCTGCAGGCGTGTAAAGCTAGCTCTGGACAGGGTTCATTCTTTAATGTTACGCAGAAGAAAGCGCAGGTCTGCATGGATGATATAAACCAAACTAAACCTTTTCACTAGGAATTTTGCAATGACAGATTTCTAAAAAGCATGTTGTTTTCAAGCCACAAACAGAACACAATGTTCTAAACTGAATCATTCATGTGATTGCTACTCTAAGTAAGCAAAAACTAAAAGGTTATGTTTGTTCTGCTATGAAACGACTGCGGGTCATAGCTCTGGTTTGTATGAGAATGGAAGAAAAGAGAATATTTCAGACTTTGGCAGTGCTTATACTTCACCTTTCAGCCCAGCATCTGCCTAAGGGACGTCAGTCCAACGAAGGCCACTATATAAACTGCTGGCACTGCTTACATCAGAAATGCTGTAAAACTCATGGAGTTAACAGGCATTAACTAATCAATATACAGAATATAGAAATGGTGTGCATTGCCATGGTACCTTTCTTTTTTAAAGTCAGAACAGTTTTGCCTCAAAAGCTGCCTAAGACATCCATTTCACTCCCATTTACCAGCTTAGGAAACTGAAGCATGAGTTTTCTCTTAGCCATAAATGAAAAATCACAGTCAAACTGGGAAGAAAACCCAGGTTCCATGCTGCAGTGAGGAATCTATTCCTCACCCCTAGCTAGGAACTTCATTTACTCATCAGTTTTTCTTTAATTTTTTAGTGAGCAAGAGGCCAGATTCAGGTAAAGCCACAACAAGGGGCATACATGATCCCTTATGACAGAAGCGGGCTCTTTCGGTCAGCTTTTGCTTATGTAAGCTACAGAATCAGAAATCATCTTCCCAGCCTTTGGGAGGGATGCTGCCCTTCAGGGTGATGTAGCTTTACCTCTGCCCCATCTCCACCTGTCCCCGCTCTGTGGCCTTGGAGCATACCAGAGGCTGCAAGATGATGTGGTTTTGGCGTTCACAACAACTGCATTTGTGTGTCTATTCTCAGACACTCAGGATGGTTGTTCATTAAATGTTCCTCCTGCCACCACACACCTGGGGACCATTCAGGCCAGGACCTTTTTTGTTTTTTTTCTTGACAGTATAAATTGAGCTCATACAAAACAAAAGTCTAATGCCAAATATCTCCTCAGAATGTTTCCCACGTGCATTTTGCAGTACTTGGATTAAAGCAAATGTATTTACTACCATTTTTGTATAAAGAAGAACAGAGATTATACAGCCACAACTTTAACGGCCCGGCTCTGATTTTAGACAGACTTTTATCCACCTGCCATTACTCTCAGAAGATCAGGGATAAGGCTGCTAGGCCTCACAGTGAAGTGCAGTGTGATCTGGCCAGCTAGCATGTAAATATTTACAGCTAATCCAATTTAATTGGAAAAAGACTCAGGATTGCACTTTCTCAAATCAAAGCCATATGTTTTGTAAAAAAATTCCACTACGTGTTGTGAAAAACATTGCAAAAGTACCAGAAACAAACAAGTAAAAGATACACTTTTTTTGTTTGCTAGAATTCATTTTGACTCTAAAACTATCTGTGCAAAACACACAGGCACATACAAATGCATCAGAGAAAGACAAAGAACCAATCTTTACGTCATCATACACAGCGTGGTATGTTTAGTATTTCTATCAGGCTGTCTATGCTCTCCTTACGAAATAAAACTCTCCTCATCTATCCAGTTCATAACTGAGCATTCCTCTATCCAGACAGGATGTTTTGGAGTATTTTGAGACAACAACTGCCAAGAATTATCACAAACTGCCTAAGCAGAATGTGCATGGGAGAGGGTGAAATGGGTTTCAAGAAACAAGTTGCAAAAGCTGTCCTACCTGTGCCCAGTTGCTGAAGACCTGCCCATTTCCTCCGTAAGTGACAAGCTCCTGGGGAAACTGAAAAAGGCAATTTAACAATAATAAGGCAAGCACTTTTCTGAAACATTTCACTGTATCTCAGTGCTATTTTCTTTTAATCTCAGTAATAAACCTTTTCTAAAACTTATTAGGTCAACACCCTGTAGATTCTTGAAATGAGAAAATATCATCATAAAAGTGATAATTGAAGAAAAAAAATTAAAATTCTTTTTCAAAATTAGGTGTTTGTTATTGTTACAATGGTATTTTGGATGCAGAAAACTATGAAGTGATTCCTGGATTGCAGTTTCTGTAACAGGCAGACATCCCAGTAAACTGCCTTACAGAGGGACGGAGTGAGCTTACAGTTTGGTCGCCACTGGCATTTACAGCTGGGAGGGTCTGTGACCAGCAGGGCAGAGCTGCATGGCCTCTCCCCTGCCACTTGCAAAGCGATGCATTACACCAGGTAGTGCTTGTACGGATGAACTTTGGTCCTGTAATCGCCTAGTAAATCTGTCCTTAAGGGACGAGCTTTCAAAGATGCAGGAAGCATCAGCACTAATTTTTCAACATATGTTGTAGAAGCAATGTACTAAGAGCTGAACTCTACCTGTCTCACAGACAGCGACCAAACTCATGTACGTAGTGTGAGCTGGCGTGAACCTTGTTGGTGTGGTAGGAGGCCTCAGAGGTCTGCGTTAGGACCAGGACCCACTGCGCAGAATTAACTGCGCATGGTGGGAAACTAAAGAACTTATTACAAAAGACCCCAAACTCCAGTAATCAAAATATAACCACAAGAAAAGTACAGAATCACCTGCAGGCCGTTGCAGGCTTAGCCTCACAGAAACGGACATTCGAGCACATCACTCTAAGGAGGCTGCCTTGGCACCACTGCAATTGGCCTGCTCAGTGAACACACAGCCGCCAGCCCTACACACGAAGGCGCTGGCATGTACCTTGGGGCACAGAAGCAGCAAAAGGCTTATGAACAGCAAAATCCTATTCAATCTATGGAAAGAGGATCATCTGCACAAGGGCTGATTTCACCTATATGCCTAAATTCTTCGGTTTTTATGCGAGAGCACATCCAGGAAGTAACCTGCAGATTTGCTGCTGCTCTATGAATCCAGCTTCCTTATTTCCACTGCACCTTACCTGAGCCACGGCAGGATCCAGATTATTCATGATCATCAACATAATGGAAGCAGCCGATTTGGTCTTGCAAGGGTAGTCTGCTATGGGATATGCTCTGAAACAGTTGTCACAAAAATTTAGGAGAGACACTCCAACTCATTCATAAGAGCAACCACAAAAACATATCCTACAGAAACACCCCTGCATGCCAATACATTCCTTTCAGTTGCAGGCTTTTATTCAGAGAGGAAGAAAAAAAAGAAGAAAATGCATATCTGAAAAGACATATGTACCTTAACAGGCAAATCAGGTTTTAACTGTTATCAGAACCAAGCAAAGAAAATAAATTGTATTTTGCTTATCATTTGCTGAATCAGTTGATCACAACTGGCTATAAATATGGTGGCCAAGAGCTCCCATTGTTTTTTAACTGGATAATTTTGGAAATGCTGGAACTGGCCTCTATAGCACAGTCCCCAGGTCAAGCAGCTAAGTCCTGCAATGCCGAGGGAAACAGCATCAGTGGAAGTTGCCTTCAGACTCACCAGCCCTCATTATTTAAGATCCTATCTAAGAAAACACCCAGCTTGAATTTCAGTCCCAGAGAAGCTCTCAAAAACTGAACTAATTAGAAGAAATATGGGTCTTTTTACTGGATAAGATGTATTTCATCCAGAAAGTTGAGAGGTGAGGTATGGGAAACCCTCACAAAGGTATTCTGAGTCAGGTTTCCTAGCACTAATGTGCTTCAGAGCCAACTGCTGCAATCGTCTCACTTATCTTCTCCTCCACCTTCTGTTTTCTCATATCAAATTGCTCTAAAACTTCTGGTCGTGGATTTATACTGTAGCTCTTCAGGGTAGGGACAATTCCTTTGCTGTGTTTGCACAGGTCTTGGTACAATTGTGCTGAGGCCTTTAAGGTATGACACCAAAAGTGAGTATAACCATTGACCAAGAGTTATGCTCTTTCCCTTTCTGTAAGCAACACCACCACTACAGATGCTGGAAATTCCTGAAAGCAGATAGGATCATTTGACATGGTTTCTAAATTATTTTGCTTTTACTCAACCATAGATCTTCAGTGGCTCGACAGTTGCTTTGTACAGGGAAGACGGTTACACTGAAAAGGTTAGGCTAAAGAGCGCTAACAACAAAAAAATTTAGACATCCGCTCACCAGATCATGAGCCAAGATCTGGAATCTGTATTCTACAGATTCAGTGAATGGGCTCCTCCTATGATCACATGCGCTTTATCCTAGCTTTTTACATCAGGATACTGAAACAAATGCCTTGTAGTCATTGCCAAACCAGGAGGGAAAGCTTTTGAGTTTTTCCACAGTACTTTATTAGCATTTTCTGCTTTTCTAAGCTTGATGTGATAAAATAACAGCATTTCTGGGGAATGATAACAATTCATCAAGAGGAGATATTTCCCCGTAATATTGCTCAGGACATAAGAAACCCAAAGTTCAGATATCAGCTGAGCATGGGTACCTGGGTGTTAAGTGCAACAGAACCAAACTGGACTATGTCCCTGGGATGTACAGAACAAAAAAATAAAATCCTACCAGACTAAAGAGAACAAAATGCATTTTCTTAATCTGAGACTGTAAAAGTCTATTATAAAGAGTGACCAGTGAAATCATCACAAAGAAAAAAACAATTTTTGAAGCTATCAACGAGTCACTGATACCAGTAATGGAGACAGGCTGGTGGACTGTCTCATCCAAGCCTGAGTGGAAAGTGTCCTCATCTGTAGTTCAGGACTAAAGTCCTCTGAAGTCCAGCTCTGCCATATCTTTCAGACAGTCTTCCAGTTGTCTTCCCCTTAGCTGAATTCTGCAACAGCTGATCCCAGACTAATATGGACAGCACAGAAATATAGATGTCTGTGGAAATCGGTGCTTTTAGTTGCTTGCTTTATTCAGATTTCTGTACAGACATTAACCAGGCCCCCGTTGGATGCAAAAAGGAATCAATCAGTCTAAAAAAAGCAGCTAGCCCCTGGCAGCCCTCTCTAAAACTGTTCTGCTTCACAAACCTTAGCCCCATGAGCCCTAGAATGGAGTGATACTCCAAGATCAACAGGCACAGCATATTAAAAACCAGGGTCAGATACAGGTTCCAGTGAAAGAAAAGTGTACTGTCTTTCTTTCTAGCTTAGAAAGCCTTCTCTGTGAGACTGCAAAACAACCAGCCACTCAGTAGTAGTAGGTCCCGAGCCATCCACTCGTCTGATCTTACCTCTTGGTTCAACTGAGACTTAACTTGCAGCAGCTCAGGACTATTGCAAGTTTTCTGTCCAGGTTGCAATCAGAAGTCTCCAAGTAATGACTGGCCCCTAAAAACTAAGACTTGCCATGGGACAGAGCATTCAGGATCTCTGTGTATGGTAAAGCTGCCATTGCCAAGCACACAACCACACACAAGTCTTTCCCTGTGTTCAGTGGTGCTGAGCTTTCCAGCATCGAGACTGTCCTGGCCCTGCCACAGCCTATCCAGAAGAGTGCATGCTGTCTCCCTATTAGTCCCATGGGACTCTCATGAGGATAGAGAACAGGATGAAAGCTGGAGATGAAGGATCATTGTTATTCAGCTTTAAAGAAGAGCATCCCAAAACATACAGAATCAATCACTGGAAAGGAAACCACTGCTATCTAATGACACACAGATCATCCAATTTATTCAGAAGATGCACTTCATTAATCTGTTGTGACATGACTTCTACAAGAGGTAAATTAGGACACAGCAATGCCACTATTTAAAGGTCAGTTCCACAGGTGAAAGCTAGTAAGCAAGTGCAGTCAAATACAATGTCAACCATCCAGTCCTTACCTCATCTCAATATCTGGAAAGAATCTGTACATATAAATATGGCCATACAGCCTGAGTTCTTCAGCGAATTCCAGTGCCAGCTTCTTTTGTATTTCAGGTGGGAAATAACGCAAGGCATTGCGCAAAGCCAGCTGCAAAAAAAAAAAAACGGAGAGACAAAAAGTGAGGTAAAAGAGAAATGGAGGTAAGTGGGTGGCCCTGAACTGTAATCAGACATAGTTGGAAGCCTGCCTAAGATATCACAAGGATGATAAAATTTAAAAGGCCAAGCTCACACCAGGGGAGCTTCATTCTTGCTACTGAAGTGTTTCCACCTGCATATTTTCATGTAGATTCAATTGCTGTACACAGGTAATCCTCCATTTTCCACCCCTGTAAATGTGCATGGAGAGTCCTTGGAGATTTGTTAAGTAGTGTTCAATCCTATCGATATCAGACACGGACAAATTCCCTCTCACAATGCTAGGGGGCACTGAACTACCAAGGAAAACAATGTTCAGAAATCCTTATGCTGAGACCCTGAACTCCGAGAGACACTCAAGACCCTACTGTACTTTCCATTCAAAAAAGGCATCTTAGCCCTGAGTTATGTGACATGCTCCCAGATGAAGACGTTCTTGGGCTAAGCTTTATTAAAGATTCACTGCATTTAGCTTCCTAATGTATTGCAGAGGGTGTTTGCATTACTTCATTGGTGCTACGTGTAGCACTTCCAAATTAGCCAAAGTGCTTACTAGGCTAGGCACTGAATTAAACTCTGCAGATGATACTACGTGGCTCATACTCCCTATTGCCTTCAAAGACATTACCAGTGGTTTGAAAAGTACAGTATGTCCTTGTGGATGAAAGAAACCACAAAATAAATCACTATCTTTAGTAACAGTCTGTTAAGTCATGTCTTCGTATTCTGTGTTCCATTTGATTAAAACCATAATGAGAATAAAGATTTTGTAATCTTTAAAAAGCCAATTTCATGCAAAGATGCTAAAAGATCTTGTAAGATCCCTGACAAATGACAACACTATCCAAATCACATTTAGTTGGAGGTTCACAAATTGTATGGAATTTCACGTCTTCGTTAGTCTGATTTTTAATGGCTGTGGAAAGCATGGAAAGGGAACAAGCTTGCTTCCAGAGCTGGTAACAGTCTATAAAACAACCAGGAAAGCCCAGTTTTGGTGTAGCAAGGATACCCCATGTTTGTGACTCCTGCCATTGGCACTTCAAAGAGTTATGGAAGCAAGTGTTTTCTGGAGGAATTAAAGGGATGGGCCGCAGTACAGGTATCTAGAACAAAGGCATCTAGAACCACCCAGTCTAGGTATCAGCACCATCCATCCTGGTAAGAAGTCCTCAAAAGCTCTACAAAGCCTTCAGCTCAGTAATAAACCGCATCATTCAACACAATTATGGTCTGGCTTTTATGGCTAGCACTCTCCAGCCTCTTCATCTGAGCACGTTGGTCTCACATACCTCAGAGCACACCGAAAACACAACTTCTCTAAATCTAAAAATGCCCCATACTAAGAGAAGTTCTTGCTGGCATACTTACTGCTGAACAGGCGTATGGGTCAGACCCTTCCAGATCAGTGAAGCTATATTGATTTACATCAGCCAAGGAACAGCCCAGTAAAACCCTACAAATTAGATTTGCCATTCCACATAGAGAATGACAAGGGGGAAAACCTGTTTACCGGATAAGAAAATGCAAATTACGTCTTCAAATACCACCTTATTCTTCACCAGTTATATAAGCAGTCATTTTTCAAGGTCACATTATTAATAAACACAAAAATCCCAGCTATATCTACACCATAGTAAAATATGCAGTCAGTCTAAAAGGCAAGCACCCATCACACAGTGGGTTCTAAATCCAAGAAATTTCTGAAATAAGAATAAAATCACCTATACTCCTCACAACAAAAAAATCAAGAGGAAAACATTGCCAAATTTGGCATTTTGGTTGCCTATAAGCACTAACAGAGAGCTATCAAGACGAGCGTTTTGCTTCCAGTCTGTCAAGGATCACCCAGTCTTTGGTCAATGTATTATTTCCATTCTAACGAAACTGATGGGCAATTATTTTTCTTTGCCCTAAAAGTACAAGCAACCAAAATATGTTTGGATTTTCAAATAAATTCGCTTAGACTGAGCCTCTATCCTATTAATGTTACATATTAGCAGAAGCCTGAATTCTGATGATGCAAACATTAAAGTAACACGAACTTGTATGTTACATGAAGGGTGGGAAGGGCACCTCAGTTGCACAGACAATAGAGAGCTGATCTTATAAAAGACAAATAAGACTGTGGCTTGTTTAGCTTAACTGAACAAAGGTGACATTTGATTGCTGTCTCACTGCAGGCTGAATGTCAAAGCAGGAAGGGGCTTTGGGGAAATGCTGGAAGAGGAATAAATAGCTGTGAATTAGCCATAAAAAAATGTAGTCCTCAAATGAGAAAAATTTAAGTATAAGAGATTCTGAAACAGTCTCTCAATAGGAGAGCTGGGGCACTTAAAATTGCTTAGATGGATCCTGACTGCTTTATGAAAGGCCAATTGCCATGTGCATCAGGGAGAATTTTTCATATTATTGAGTCATAAACTGAATAGCCTGAGAAAGGCACTCAAGGAGCAAATTCAAATAGGCTGATCATCATGCTTTTGTGGAAAGGCAATACAAGGTCATTATTCCTTACATTTCATTAAAGCACCATATAAAACATTATTCCAACTTTAAGTAGGATTGATTTACCTGTAACTGACACATTGCATTCTGAATATTAGACATCATGCATTTGATATTTAGGTGTTCTACTTCCAGTGACAGAAGCTTAAGCTGTATGTGCTGAGAACCTCTAAAAAAACAGGTCCAGAATTCACTGGTGTCTTAAAAAGAATAGGATCAACTGCACTTATACTCCTGAGCCTGATACGTTGTTTCAAAAGCGTACTTTGAATTTGCCGAGTTACTGGTTCAGTTCAGCTCAGTGCAAGGCAAGCATCAGATGCAAAGTCTTCCTCTTAGATCTGCCAGCTGGATCTTACATTTGATTCTTGTGCTTAAGTTCTAGTCACTGTTAGGGTGTCTTCTTTTATATTCACTGGCATTTATACAGTAAAACATGATCCTGCTGCTATTTAATCAAGATTCAGACCTCTCAATGTCAAAGTGCACTCAAAAGAACCCATGAAATCCTGCTCCATTTGATCAGCTATAAATATTTTTGTTGGGGGGTTCTCCTGAGAAATTAAGCATACCAGCCTCTTTGTTAATTGGTGTTCATTGAAGAGCCAATGCCTCTTCGGAAGGAATGTCATTCATTTCCAATTTATAACAAGAGCATCAAGAATTCTAATTTGATGATCCTGAGACACTCAAATGCTAAGATTTGTGGTCTCCCTGTTTATTGAGGGAAAGGGAATCAGGAGTAGAGGAAGTGACTAGCTTTATTCTACAACAGTTTCATTCTTAATTCTGCCCTTTTGCCAGTGGAGATGTTGCTTGCCTCTCACCTGTCAGCTTCTGCCTGATGATACCTATGCCCAGAGTCTTTGGTGGCATTATTCTCTAAACAGCAACTGTAAAAGCAAGATGGTTGTTTCATATATTATTATTCCTGATAGGCCTCAGTGTAGAGAAGCTCAGTTGGGAAGTAAACATGGTGATTTCTGATGGGCCATCGCCATAAACGCCCTGTGGTATGTGAAAGTTTAACCAAGTTCTTTATCATCCAGATGTTGCAAAACAGGAGCCAGCAAGTTGGCCTTCCCAAACCACACGTAAACCTTTAAAAGTGATCTCATTTCTGGATGTGTAAAGCAACCATTAAGGTGAAACAGCCTGCATCTTCTCCAGAAATCTGAAGAACTTCAGGTGCTGTGTGACTTCACAGGCTCTGGTTTTCTGCTCTTTGCACGAGGATGTCATGAAAGAGTAAGTTCCAGCTGCTCCCCAAGGGATAGGGAGCCAAGCAGAGTAACACAGACAGCAGGACAGGCACCCCACCAGCCAGGCTCCAGCCTCATGGTACCTGAAGTGGACGAGCAGGGCAGCCCAGGGAAGGCAGCCAAGTTCCACCAGGAGTCCAGGTCATCAGGCAAGATTATGGTGACGTGCAGGTCCGAGGCCAAGCCAGGAGTGCAAGTCAGGATCAGGTCTGATGATGACGAGCACAGCAACATAGGGCCCAGAGATCACCAGGAAGGCTCATAGTGACAAGTCAGCCCACAGGCTGTAGATCAGATCACTGAGACCCTTGCCTAGGCACAGGGACACCCCATGCCAGAACTAGAAATAGACACATCTCTGGCACAACTGAGATTGAAGCCCCAGGCCTGCGGTTAAATGGAGCCCCTAAGCCTATGGGCAGAGGGTGTGGGTGGGGATCTCAGGTGAGGCTCGTCAAGGTCATCAAGGCCCATTACTGACTCCAGGGCTCTGTGGCTGAAACACAAATGATACTACAATCCGGTAACGAATGATCGCGCTGGGATAGCAGAAAGACTGTAATGTGACTTGGCTCTAGGATGCGTAAGGGAACTACTGCATGGATGAAGACATAACATTTTTTCTGATTCTGAGCAACACTGGGAAATGCGCATTCTTCCCAAGCTGCTCCAGCTTTACTGGAATGTCAATGAGCATTGAGCATGCAACATCCTTGTTCTGCAAAGGACACACCACACATAAGATTTTAGGGGCAGTTTCTTTGTAGCGTATTTACATTTAGATACAGATGCCGAGAAACAGAAAGCTGGGGTTTCCTCAGCTGTGGAGGGAAAGAGAGAGAATGTGGCTCTTTCAGGCCTCAGGCAAAGAATGCTGAAGGAAGAGAACTCAGGAAACATCTAAACAGAATCAGTTCTGAGAAATGGCTTGAATTCTCCAGGACGATTAAATTTGATATAATAGGAAGAATTATATACCTCTTCAGCAAGCCCCAAAACTCTCAATACTTTATAAATCTCACTTACAGGATTTCTGTTACAACCACAAAAGGAGGCCCAAGAAAATAAAATATTGGCAGTGCTAAGGTTTATTAATGCAGAAAGGGCTAAAACTGAAATGAAGGCATATGAAGAGAGGGACAAATCCTGAGGAAATCAGCAGAGCTTTAACTTCACTTCTGTCAAAGCTTCCCCTCAGTGTTTCAATTAGAAAATGAACACAGTGTCATACATAACAACAAGCCTTGCAATATGCTCAGCATTACACACTGGCAACAAATCTGGAAGCCTGTCTCAAGACTTAAAAAACAACTTGTAGACAGACAATCTTTCTGTCTACATGCTTTTCTAAGCATCAAACACATCTTAAAAAAAAGAGATTTGACCTTTCAGATATAAAAGAAATACCAGTTGAGCCTCCAACTCTGTTAAGAGTTTAAGGTGGAGGATAAAGAGTAAAATAAATCAGGAAGAAAGCTTTTAAATCTTTAAATGTCTAATGAAGAAGTCAGCTAGCACAGCCTCTTTTCACATGTGGTAGGTAAGAAGGAGACATGATGGTAGGATGTTAGACAGTAGACTGGAGACAGAAAAAGTCTGCTGCTGTCTCCCTGCAACTCTTAAAGGAGGCAGGAAACTATTCCAGTTTCTGTACAGGGAATGAGGACTTTATCACTGTCTTTCTCTCCCCAGGTAAAGAGTTAAGGTTTGGCATCCTTTTGAGAGATACCTTCTCCTGTCCTGCAACATGGACTCCTTCATGCTATAGCAGACTTCTCCTGGGGAAAAGTGACTTAGCAAAGGCAAGGAATGAAATGGAGATGATTGGCAACGTTCTGACATGCAGTGAAGCTCAATCCCGGCTCCTTTATCTTCACAGCCATCACCACATACCACAGTCCCCTTCTCCACACTTAGCAGCCACAATTTCATGTCTGAGCTGTCCCAGGCACAGACAGGATGCCTCAGCCATGAGTGCTCCTGACTTTGAAGTAAATCCTCTCTGCATATCTCACAGCTGTTCCTCTTTCTACCCTTTGCCTAGGCCCTCCTCTGTTCATGGAAGTTGACTTTGAAAGAATTTGGCTGCTGATGCCAGTGGGGAACTCCCACGAAGGCAAGGAAGTTGCATGCAGCTTGTTAGTGGGGAAGCACCTTCTGTGTTCTCACCAGAATGTCACATTATAAGTGATGTTATATCTGATGGAGCACAGACTTTCAGACTAAGGAACCTACCTTATCCTCCCCCACACAAATTCCTAAAAATCTCTACCGATTGACCATTAACTTCTGCTGACGATTTTTTTTTTTAAATCTCTAACATGAAATAATGCAATGATTACTTTAGTGTTTATGTAGACTAATCAAACAAAAAGAGACAAGAGAAGAATTACACAACTAAAGACAAATAATTAACTCCACACCCTACAAACTTGCCTAAATTCCAGGACGCTCAGACTGCTGGTTAAAATGAATTATCTTTGGATCATTTATGCAAATATACAGATGTGTAGCTTGTCCCGTGATGTTGATTCACCACATTAGATGTTCATTGTATCTGAGGGGTTAGCTTTCACTCCCATATATAGCAGTGTTTTTGCAACATCATTCATAATTTCACCTCCAAGGAACAATGCTGGATTGACAGCATTGAAATTTAGACATTTAAATGCCTCTTGTTTAGACATTTAAAGTCACAGAAGCTGTTGTGCAGCAAATCTACCTCATCTCAACCTGCTTACCTCTGGGGGAGGAAGAAAGCAAGCAAGCAGAAGAGTTTCCAGCACTTTGTCCCATTACTCACTGAAATTATAACACCAAGGAAATACATTTGCCACAAAGCCAGGTGCACGCTCAGAAAAGCGTATGAGGCAATCAGGTCTGCTGCCTCAAGCTGCATTTCTCTGAAAGGAAGAGAAGTGAGGCCCTGTGAAACCCCATGTTACCTTTTTCTCCTGAGCAGTGAGATTGGGGGTTCTCACGGGTGCATGGGGTATTCCATTCCTCCGACCTCTATTTTCAGGCAAAGGGTATAGAGGGAGGCCATGACAGATTTCTTTCAGGCTGGTCATAGCTGCAGAAGAGTTACGAGGAGGGAAGGCGAGGAAAACTGGAGAGGTACAAGAAACGGGGAGTGAA
>Ga0181612_139661_pt1 | contig 15685 bp, 8 predicted proteins | sample HoacroProtozoa21_FD_119630 | JGI IMG/M metagenome (GOLD analysis project Ga0181612, IMG submission 119630) | Hoatzin crop microbial communities from Cojedes, Venezuel. Combined Assembly of Gp0051906, Gp0051904, Gp0051908
GGACCTGGGAGTGCTGGGACAGGGACCAGCTTGGCCTAGTTAGCCTGACCACTGTCCACTGAACAGGATGGGGAAGCATGTTCCCCATTGGTGCCAGCTGTCAGCCTGGGCTGGGGATGAGTGTACGGATTCCTGAGCTTTTCTAATATTTGCTTTGACTCTTATGCTATTTCAGCATATGACAAAGCCAGTTAAGACATTTTACAGCTTGTAACGTGGATTGCACTCAGTGTGTGCAGGCTCTGGGCTCGAAAGCAGGACAAGCCCCATTGCTTTTAATGGTTCTCATCATGCAGGATGCCGGGACAACGGCTCTGTGGGGAAAACAGCTCTGTGCTTGGCAATGCAAAGGATATAAAGCAAGAATGGGATGCATTTCAAAGAGGCATTCTGCCTAATGTTTATTTGAAACCCACAGACTGACTTAATCAAAGAAAGGAAAAGGGAATCGAATAGGTTCAGTGTACTTGGAGTAATTAACTAACTATCGGTTTTCTGACAAGATCATGCTTGATGGTCAAAACCTTTGGATAGGAGCAGAAAAAGGAAACTGGCTTGATTAATTAAACCTCAGAATTGCCTTCCTCCTCACTGTTACTGTCGGGGAATCGGGAGTCAAGGTGGGCTAGAAAAATCAAGGTCGGGTTGCGGTACCGCTCTTCAGAGTGGGGACTTCATTCCAGGAGACTCTGAATGCCCACAACATGTTTCTTGTCTAAAGGAGCATTAAACCTAGTAAGGGATAAGCTTGGGAAACAAACCCATGAAGTGCACTTTCCCGTGATTATTCTTCTCATTGTCAGTCATGTCCCATATCAAATAAAGCTCATAAATTATGCTGTAATCTGAAATAAGACAAGGAGCTCGACTGAGGTCTCAGAGCTGCATGAGCTGTGGGGGAGTGGAGCGTGGCCAGAGCCTGGGTGCTGCAGCCAGTGGCTGCTCTTACCCCCTGGGCAGGGGCTGTTTTGGTGGAATGGTATATCACACTGTCACTGCTCCCTCCTCCCCTTTCCTCTGCACAGCTTTCAGGGCAATTTTTCAATGACAGTTGTTTCATCTCTTATTAAAAGTGAAACTTTTAAATCTAACAATTGTGCAAAATAATTTCTCATATTTCTCATTCACTCCTCCTTTGCAATATGACCAGGGAACTTGAAGTTTAAAAGCAGTAAATTAAAAAAGTGTAACTTATTGTAGTGTAAGTAAACATCAGAGGTATGAGAGCAGGGCTTTTTCAATTAGTGTTCTAAAAAAATGTAAGGCCAACTTGTAATAGGTATTTTGAATAAAGTCACAATTTTCCAAAGCTAGTATCTTATTCTGGGGTTCCCTGCCACAATGCAAAATTTTATTTCATGCTTTAATCTTTTTTTTTTTTTTTTTTTCCTTTGCATAATGTCTCCAAATGGGCCACAATCTCCGTAACACTTGTGCTGAGGAGTTCAGGTCAGGCAGGGCAGGAGTCAGCCTGGACCTGTGTACCCAACCTTCTGTAGCTACAGTGGTGGCTTCTTTCTCCTTCTGCGTGCTCCTCAGCATCTGCTCTGCACATTCTCCAGTGGCTGCACCATTACTTTTTGTATTCCCCATGGACCCTGCTCCTTACCATGCATCAGTGAGGCTGAGAGAGTTTGCTTCTCCACTAGAAAAGTGTTCGCCATGGCGACAACTGGGGAAACTAGAATTAGTGAACATATGAAACGTTACTGCTGAGCTGCTGTTTCTTGTGATATTCCATTTCTGTTTCATTAGGGTCATGTTGTGCAACTGGATCTGCCATGTGTATGCCTATATAGGTATTTTGTGCATTCTTTTGTATATGCCTGTATGTGTTGCCTGCAAACCTTACTTGCTTTATATTTTTAACTTTAAATATGACAGAAGAGAGAACATAACAAATCTTGTAACTTTAGTTAGATACTTGGTGTGTCTAATTTCTGTAAACGCATTCCATTATTGAAAGAAAAACTTACCATTTTTAGTTTGAGCACAAGAAAATCGTATGTCTTGTCATTGGTAAAGCTCAGTTTATACAGAATGTACCTTGAGTTTCTCTAAAACTGAAATGCACAGACAATAAGCTCTTTCGTGTTCAGTCTAGCTGAAATGCATTGAGAAAATTGTATTTCTTGGCCTTCATTTCTGCTCCATCACCAATGCAGAAGCACTCTTTGCAGTATGGTAAATACCAGTGTTAGAAAGAAAGGAAGTCACTTAAAGAGCTAGTTTAATATTCAGTTTCTTCTCTGTAAATAGATACAATTTGATTAGTATAATTCACTGGGGAGCGGTGCCTTTGACTTTGAAATTTTGCCTTTTAAGGCCAAACTATGAAATAGTCCATTAAATTCATCCTTTTTGAAGCATCTGGACCAATCAGACCTGCTATTTCCTGGTAGTTCCAAAGAAAAGGTGACAAAGTCAGAAGGGGTCTGCTGTATGCTAGACCTGGATGGTACTGTTGGAATGCCTCACAATACTCATACCTACTGGAGCACCATCAAATTGCCAGCTGTCACACTAGGAAAGAGGCAGTGGCTTTCTTCTCTCCCCTTTCTCAACCATTATGGAGTTGCTCTGGTCTGCAGTGTGTCTGGCTTTACCCTGGAGTAAAGGCTGTTGCAGGTTACGTCTTCCAGAAGAAAAGAGCTGCTTCCCCACTCACAGTAGCACAGCATCCGTTCTCCCAGACAGCCCACACCCTTCCAAGGAGGACTTGTAGATCTCTGTGCTTGAGCCATCACCTCTCTGCTCTGCACTATGAGGGGAGGAGGGAGGAGACAGGAGAGCTCCTTCCTTCAGTCTCTTCTGAAGCAAAGGCTCGGTGTGGGTACTTCTCCTCTAAGTTTGGAGCAGCTGCAGAATAAGTGGGGTGGTGATGTAGGGCTAAATGTAAAATTGGAATTAGGATTTAATAATTTGTATGCAATCTGATATCCCACACGTAAGCAAGGGTGAAGCTGCCAAATATTTTGTATATTGTCTTCTGTATATTATTGCACCAGTTTGATATAGAAAACCTAGAATTTTTTAAACATCAGTCAGCTCATGTTATCAGTATAGTCTCTTCTACCCATAAAATCTTTAAATCTATTACAGTAGCTGGATTTATAAAGCACAGGGGTCAAAACAATTAGCAATCATGCAGGCAGCTGAGGCAAGGCAACAAGCCCCTCCACCTCCTGCCCACGGAGTGGCTGCTCCTTGTCCTCTACCAGACCTGCACTGTCTGTAGTCCGCATCCCTTGCCTGTGGTCCACTGCCCCTTCCAGCTGGAGGCAGAAAGGCACTTTTCGAGCAGCCCCATTTTTTCCCTTCAGGTGTGTGGTGAGCTGCAGCTCCAGCAGTGCTCAGCTGGAGGCTGCCCTGGCCCTGTGGCAGGGTGTTGGGCTCGGAGATGTACCAGCGGCCGGCGTGCTCCGTGACGCGTGGTGTCGGCTTTTGTGTGTGCACAGGCGCTCTCGTCTGCGTGCATGATCTTTCTCAAATACCAAACCAAGCTCATAGTTCTATCTTGTCTTATCCATGCTTCTCCCCTCGTTTCTCTGGCAGGATGGTGCAAGGGAAGTGTGTTATTTCACATGTTATTTCAGACACAGATGTTCCAATGGTGCTATGTAAACATAACTACATTTAGAAAAAATAAGAATAAAACAATGCTGCATGCAGTCAAGCTAATGTTGCTGTAAAATCTGAATGCGTTCTTGTTTTTCTAATGTTTGAGCTGAAAATGTGATTTTGAATTATCTTATTTATCTTTGTACTTAAAGCGTGTGTAAAAATTAAAAGCTACTGCTCTTTAGAAGCAAATATCAGTCCACTTTATCTTCCTGATGTACTGTAAACTGCATACACAGAGGAGGTTAGTAGCTGAATGGGGGATGATTATGAAGATGAATGAGTGGCCGGGAGACAGAGTCAGTTTAATGAGCTGAGCAGTAAGGAGGCTGTAATTTTTATAGATTAGCACTGAACTTGTCACTTACTGGCTGATACGACAACTTAGTTTCAGAATTACGGTATGTCAGAAATGAGCTCAACAAGCTCAGACCAGTGGCAATCTGATTATCTCCCACATAATCCAAATGAGAAGCGTAGTTTTCCTGGATGTATATTGCCTCTTTCCAACATTTTATCTGCACAGGTAATGAGCAGAACCCAGAAATGTGCATGATTAGTCATATGTCAGATGATTATTATATTTTTTTTTTGCTGTGCTAGTGGAGCCTCTGGCCAGCCCCCCATCCCCAGACTCTCTTGTGCCGAGTCCACTTGGCGCATCATCAGACATCTGCCCTGAGAGAAGCGGCCAGTGTTAGGGAAGGAAATGGTGAATTCCCAGGACCACCAGTTTGCTAAAGGAACTGTTGAAGATACAGTACTTTTTTGTTATCATCACTTTGGGTTCTTGTGTAGTCTCTAGCTACCTCCTAATACATCTGCTCTCTCTGTGCAGGTTTGTCACCAGGGCTCATGGGCTTTGGCTGTTCAATAAGAGCTCTGAGTCCAACAGGCTGGAGGTGGAGTCCCTTTCCCTGCATCTGCTGGGTTTGGAAGCAGAGGAAGCTTGTGATCCTTTAGTCTGTTGCTGGCAGCTACTTGTCCCACTGTCCCCAAGAAACTCATGCTTCCCAATATTGCTCCAGGTTTGCTCTCACCACAGGGCGACTTGGTACAAGTGAGCGGAGGACCTGGTTCCCATTAGGGAAGGCAGCAGCAGAACAAACACCTGGGCTGATTCGATTTTTGCAAACTGAGTGAAAGTCGTGAACCTCCAGTTTGGCACCATTCCCAGAAGTGTTATTTCACAGGCATGATGCTTTTGATAACGGTATCGCTTCTGGAGCAGCATACAAGGGATAATTATTGTTCTACAAGCAGATGACAGTGTTGATTTCTGCCCCTCATAACTCAGGCTGCAGGGTGATTTGTTGGAAGAAGCAGTTTGATTTTAGACAGCTCTGGGATGGGAAGGGGAAGGCCAGATTTGAGTTGATTAAGACAACGGTTATCTGGAATTCTGGAGATAACTCTTCCAGCCAGCTGTAGACAGAACTGTTGTGGCTCTGGTTTTGGGGACCTGAATTTGAGCCAAACCCTGGGCAAGAAATGGTGCTCTAGTCCTGTGTCATGATAGTGTTTCGCTTACAAAGTGCTTTATACAAGGATGTGCATTAGCAATGTGGGGTTTTTCAAGTACCATGGTAAGATTTTTCTACTAACGTCTACTCTCGAGCCCTTCTCCCGGATGGTTAACCTCTCCGGTGAACACATACTTTGTTCCAAAAGCTTGGTTTTCGCCTGATATTTATACTGCACAAGTGCAGCAAAGGCAGTAAAATCCAGTTGACGAGAACATTGGTTTTGTTTTCCTCAGCCGCTCACCTGCTATTTCACCTTCAGAGTTACTTTTACCCTCTCTCTTTCTCTGTGCATAAAACCAGAGCAGTGATGTTGTCTCCCTTTGTTCAGCCCCCTGCAAGTTTTCAACTGCTGCAGGGTATTATATAGGCACTGTTAATACTATGCATCTTACAAGTAAATAATTTCAGTTGTAGCAAATTGCAATAACTCAGTAAAACTATTTTTCAAAAAAAGTTATCCTCCACAATATAAATGAGATTCTTGATCAAACAGTTTTGCCGACAGCTGTCGGCAGCCGAAGGCAGAGGGCTCACTGCTGCCCTCGCGCAGACCTGAATCCTACCATGCTTCCCCCTAGGCCTGCCTCATCTCCTCATCCCGTCTTCTGCTTCTGGATCATGGTCTCGGGAGCGGTTGGTTCTCCTGAACACGTGGATGTGACCACGTGGTTCTTGATGACTTCTGTCAGCACATGAAAGCAGATCTTTTAAAATATAATTTTCCCATGTGCTTTCTGAGTATTAGTTAAGTAACAATGTTAATCTGTCAGGACCCGAACAGATGAGTCGGTGATATTTTTTTTGTATGTGTAATCTTGTCTTTTTAAATGTAAGTGCCTATTTTTTAAATGACCCATTTAAAAAAAAATAACACATTGACCTTTTAAAACCACTGTATGCCAGACCTTCTTAAGAGATTTGGCACTGACATTTTTGTCATAATGGAAAATTCATTAAGGTTAGTGATAAATTTGCTGCAATAAATACAGAAGAATTAAGAGCTCATCAGCATTACCACAGTGTAATGCTCAGTGGATTGAATTATGTACTTAGAAAGATGAATCTGTGGCAATTGGCAAGCTTCAAGAGGAAAGCTGTGTGTGTGCATGGACATGGGCATGCAGGTGCGTGAGAGGGACAGCAGAAGAAATGAGGAGACAGGAAAGGAGTCTAAGAAAGCAAAACATTTTTTCACTCATTTTGTAGTCCAGTAATATTTACAGTAGTCATGATGAATAGTGTGATTGTATTCTTCTTCATTGCCTTGTAATCGACGTTTCTTGTGGTAAATGCTGCGGTATGACTGGGTATCTGTCCTGCTCTCTTCCTCTTGTAGAGTATGTACTGTCTTTTAAGCCATATTTAGTGCAAACAACAGTATTGATCGTGATTGATGAAGCAGCATGAGAGGGTCAGCCCTTTACTTGCCCCCTAGAGTAATTGGGCTGCAGTTTGTTAAAGGGTAACAGAAGAGGTATTAAAAATGAAGAAATGCACTAAGTGGCTGTGAGCTGTGTTCCCAGCGGTTCAGAACATCTATTCTGTAATACGGAGCATCAATCTAATTCTCTGCGCAGGGTAGGAGCATGGCAACTCAAATGCCTCCGATAGGCAGCCCTCACCAGCAAGATACAATGTTCAATTTAAGGAAAGATTGAAGAACATCAGTCTTCCCTTAAAACAATTTGTACAGAATAAATTTGGCACTTGCAAGCTATTCCCACAGAGGGAAACTGATAATAGGACAGAAAAAATCATGTAACATGATTTAGAATTCCCAGAATGGGATTACTGTTGGTAATAAAACAGGAGGGAGGCGGGAGAGAGAAGAAGAGCTGACAGTAAGCTGGATGTTAATTCAGGATACTCTCAAACCCCTGCAAATTCACTGGGGCTGTGGGTGCTGGGTACCTATCAGTATCGGAACTCGGTCTGAATGCGGGTTCAGCACACCCGCAGACCCTGGCTCTGAGTCCCTCAGCTGGAACTGCTGGGCGTGAGTTCCTCTGAAAACCTGGCCCTTGAGCCTTATGTCTCCTACAAAATGATCCTCTCCTGAAAACTGGTGTCAGCTGCTGAACCAATGCCACACAGGGCTTGCCTTTGTCTTTCCTTTTGGCAAAATCATTTACAGGACTAGTATAGCTGCATCTATGCTGACGTCCTATATTGGTAATAAAAAAAAAAAACCTTTTGTGAAGCTTAAAACTAGGTTCTGCTGCAGGTCACCCAGGTCAGCCCCTACACACCACCTTGGAGCAAACCGACTGAGAATTTCTTCTAAGGGCGCCTCTTCTACTCTGCTTATGCCGGGTGGCAGCTCATTTTGTCTGTTTGCTGTGTAAAGGTAGAAGTGACCCTGTTTGAGATGGCTTGCTCCATCTTCTGAAAGTAAGTGCAAAACGGAGGATCAAGCGTAGCACATGTTAAGTGCACAAATTTACTTCAGGACTCAGCTAGCTTTAGTTGCCCTTATGCAATTATTACTTGTACAATGTGGCATATAAACTATGTGCCTAAGTCTTTTCCTGGAATCTTAGCTGTATTAATTGGACGGATGTGCAGGTAACGATGCTGGAAGGCATTTTACCTAGAGAAGGCAGAACTGGTGCTCTAACAAAGCCTGGTACCAAAGGTCCAGTCGTTAGAGGATGGGGAGGGAGGTACAGTCAGCCCTGCAGTCAATGTATCCACTTAGAAGATCTGGTGGTATGGGCCTGCAGCAAATCCCAGAGTCCCACAGGGCAGGAGGTCAAACCCTTGCTTCTCTGACCTCCTTTTCTTCTTTTTGCTAAGTTGCATGTCATTACCAGGCATCTCATAACCATGGCACTGAGAAAGAAAAGATGGAATTTGGTTTCCTCACCATAAAATCATTAGTGTCTACTTGATTTAAAGGCTCTGCTAGCAGAGCAGAAGCTGTGCTCTACATGGCTGAGGAGCTGAGTACTACTGTGCCTTACAATAACAAGCCTTGATATATATATATTTGTTCAAAGCTCTACTGTAACTAAGATATATTGCTCTGATCCTAATTTTAGTATGGTTTTAGTGGGCGAAACTGGAAATTTCCAAAACCAGATTTTCTCAGCAAAATAATCTTGTGCATATACTGAAAGTCATTTACATGTTTCTGAGAAATATTAAGATATTTTGAATACCATTACAATAGTAAATTTCCTTTCTTTAATTTTGTTATTGAAATTGCAATATTTTAAATTAGTGATATTTTTTTTTTCTGTGATATTGTCATTTTCTCTAGGCCAACTATCATTTGTGGAAACAGCAGAGAGTGTTCTTGGAGTGATGTATAGTTTCTAATGATGTATTTCCTTTCTCTCACATAGTAAATAACAATGACATTTTGGTCATTATTCCTATGGAATGCATATTAGCCATTAAGAAAGGGATGGGTCCTTCCGAGATATGTCGGAGTACCTATATGTATACAACAGGTGTAATGCTAAATCTAGAACTCTACAGGAGTGTTCTTAACACACAAGCTTCCCGCACCCCAGGTCCCCCCAAGTGCACCCTGTCCCACACAGCCATTTGGTCTCATAATCTGTGCATGAAGTTGGTGGTGTGTGAACTCTTTAGGGAAGGAGCTGCCTGGACAAAATGCAAAGGGACACAGGGGACATCACTTGGATAGGCCTTTGCCCTTGAAGCCTTACTTCAGCAGAAAGAAATTAATTTTAAGATGGTAAAGGGAATCCATTCTTTACACTAATGCTACACTAATGTTTAAGACTTCCTGAAACACAAGAAATCTGCAGTCCTGAAGCTGAGATAAGGAAGCAGAGCATATTTGTTCTGATCATTTGTATTCACAGACAGGAACTTCGTCATTGGTATTTGAACATAGGTTCTCCTTCAAGGCATGCTCAGCCCTAAGCTGAGAACAGTTGGCTTCATCAGAACTAATGCAACCCAGCCTTAAACTCAGCTTTGGTCTTAAAATCAGAGCCTGAAAGAAGAGTTTGGATTGAAGTTCAACGTGTAAATTCATTTTTCACCAGCTATAAAAATCTGCCTTTGAACTGATATAATGGTTTTCAACATGGGATCCTTGGACAACTTTCTTCAGGTGCACAAAAAGAAATAAAGACTCTATATGCTGCATAATATATACACCTTATATGCTGTACGGCAATCTGCAAGTGTGATATCTTCCGTAAATGCTTTTAGAGGCCCTATTGATCCAAAGAGCACGAGAGCAACAAAAAATAATTCACTAAATAATAACGAACAAAAATGTGCTGGTTTACGAGGAACAAATTTATATACTCCAATTCTCCTCCAGTTTTTAAATTATATCATTCCTATTTCATGAGGCACATTTTTAATACCTTTATAAGACAAATTTAGAGGAATATCTACCAATCAAGTGCCACTTACACTTTGTCTTTGTGTTTCACAGTGCACACAAATATATACTTATAATTTTATCATGGTTTTTTGCTTCCTTTTCCCTAATACACTGAGATGAACTAGTGAGGCAGAAACAGAATTGGGGACTTCCATTTAGATTCATTAGTCACACAGTAAGGTAATCAGCTAGTTAGAAATGGCATCATAAACTTGCCTCAGTGGAGCACATTTACTTTTCTCCCAGCAGCCACCCTGTTGGAATAAAAGCTGTAGTCAGAAGGAGAATGGTGATTAGCAGGATTTTAAATATTTAGGGTTTTTTAATATTATGTAATTACTGCCTGGCTCAGATTACCTAAATGATGATGATGGTAGTAGTAGTAGTACAATTAAAGAAAAAAGAATTAGTCTGAAGTAAACAAAACCAGCCTACTCGCTACTGCCTCCCTTCCCCTAAAATAACCGGACGGGGTCTAGTCCTGAGCACGAATGCAGCAGCACTCTGGGTGCAGTTTATCCCTGCAGGTGAAGCCAGACAAGAAAAGCAAGGTGAAGCCTGGTTTCCTTGGCCGAGTTCTGCCTTCGTTCACACGCAGACAAAACACGCTCCCTCCCCAAGCCGGTGCTGCCCTGGGCTGGCGTGGCTGGGGCCTCCCCCGTGCCCCCCCAATGTCACAGAGCGGGGCGATGTCCCCGTTACCACCGTTGGAACAGCAGTGTGGGTGGTGGGATGGAGGTGGCACCACTGCTGGGCTCTGCTGCCGCCTGCTCAGCGCGGCTGCTGACTGCAGGAGCCACGGAAAGGAGAATCAGATGCTGCTTCCCGGAGGTGAAGGGACAGTCCTAGGGTTACTGAGACCTACACAAAATGTCCTGTCTGTTTTTAATGAACAAGGCCAGGTTTTACATTTACATTCAGCCAGTAATTAGCTGGAGAGCTCGTTATGAAATGTTCTGTGGCAAAATTGCTAAGGCCTACTCTGATGTCTGGAAAAGTTTTACATACAAGATTCATGAGCAAAGCCTGCTTTAAGATCACCGAGAAACTAAAAACCTAGGGCAGGTACTGATTAATTACCCCCAGTGGAGTACGGTGCAGCTGACAATGATAATGACACTCTGAATGGGCTGAGAAACCTTGCTACTAGGCAGAGAAAATGGTGATAAATGTCTCTATAAAGACTTGTGTTTAAACTCTTGCTGACTTCTTACCTGAAGTGCGTTCTTTAGCGGTCAGAGGCTTCAGATGCTTCTCACCCAGTTACTCTATGCTGAACTTGTTCTATACTTTTAATTTTCCATTTCAACTATTTTTTGTCTTTCTGTGGCTTCTTTTGTTAAAAAAAAAGGCTGTGAAGTGCAGTAGTTACTTTGTAGTGAAGAGTAGATTGTATTTAAGCACAAAATGTATCGAAGTTCCTGGTCCCATTTGTTATAAGTATACATTCGCATGAATAAATTACGTGACACGTCTGTATTTTGATTTATTTGAGGCATGGAGTTTTAGATTTTAACAGTGGGGTTTTTTAAGACTTTTAAAAGTCTTCTGGGAACGTGACTTCTGCATCTTAATTCCTGTCAGTGCCTTTAACCCATGCAGCATATAAAAGGGTTTAGTAACTGCACCAATTATAGCTGATGCTTTCACCTCTCAGCAAGGGCCTAATGAACAAGAAGAGTAGAGAAGAATGTTTGAATAGTCAGGAAGGAAAAATGAAGCGAAGGGGTTGCAAACAGTAAATCATATGAGTGAGAAATGTGAATTCACTCCAGAGTTTCCATATGAGGTTGCTCAGGCTGCAGTTTCTTGGCAGTTTGACATCACACTGACTGTTTTCCACATATATCAAAAGTTATGCTTTAAAAAGGCTAGGTCTGCGTGCTGTTGTCCTCGCTGAGTGTGCTGCATTTTTGGCTTTCCTTTTCTCCAAGGCAACCCGCTGCCTAAGGGCACTTTATGAGCACCTTGCATGGGGTTCTCCAGAGCTCCCAAGTTGGTGAGTCTTACTTGTTAGCCTTATGGAAGCCTCAACAACAGGTGAACATAAAAAGTCAAATCAGCCTTTCAAAACAAAATATTTTCTAATATCTCTATTTAAAGTGTAAAATGAGTACGTGTGTTTTAACTTCATTGGAGATTTAAAGTTTAGGTAGAACTGTTTCATCCAGGTAGGTCTCAGTTGTTCATCTTGTAAATAATTATTATTGGTAAATGAAAGCATGTGTTTTGTTGCATACAAATTGACTCCTGCCTGAATTAGGCAATGGAAACTGTATGGCAAACAACAGAGCAAATAAACTTGTGCATGTCCCATTCTCACAGAACTGTAGATTTCTAAATGTCCTTCACAGACTTGCTCAAAACGTGGCTCCTCTGGCAAAGCAGATTTCAATAGGACGGCTTGCACAGTAAGGTGTTACAGGTATCGATAGAGCATAATGCAGAGGAATTACAAAATTTGGTAGAAAATGAGTAATAACAAGAGATTTTTTTTTTCTTCTCAAATAGAAAAATAAATGTTTATTTTAGAGACACAATAGAAAAAAAAAAAAGTTATGTCTTTTTTTCCCTACCAGAGTAAAAACCCGATAGAGGTAAATCTGTATACCTGACTATAAATGCTGTTCCCAAGAACTAAGTTTCCCCATGTATTAAGTTCCCTCAACTATCATTTGCTTTGCAAGCAAAAGCATTGCATACAAAGCCGAAATAGGGAGGAAGAAAAAAAAATGACATGGGAGAAATGGAAGCTGTTGATGTGAAAGTGTGGAAGTGCAGTCTGTAGCTGTGCATTTGCCTCTGCAGCAGGAAATCATTTCTCCACCCAGGGAAGCATACGCTGTAGCCTGAGCTGGAGCCACGCGCGCTGGGGAGCTCAGCAGCACGCCCGCTGCTGGGGCCATGTTGCATGCCTTCAGCAGGCAGCCGGACCAGGATGCAGAGGTGCTCACCCAAAAATCCAGTGCTGTCTGACCTAGTTGTGCTACAGCATTCTTCTCCATTTAGTGACCGTTTTAGTCAATGTATGTATTTCTGGAAAATATTGATTATTATGTATTACAGAATTTTTCATTAAGCTTATCTAAGTCTTGCAGATACCATGTGAGCGATAGAAGACCTGAGCTTTGAAATTAGATATGTCTGCACCAAGAAAGAGACAGATCTATCCTAAGAGGATAGTGACTTACAGGGATGAAGTTATCCTTGTTATATCCTATTCTTTCAATGAGCAGAGCTGCAAAGCAAAAGATCATTTTTTGAAGTGCTGAAGTGACTTCAGACTCCATGTTTGATTCTCAGAAGTGACTTGAGCTACTTGTGTCCTTCTATGCTTTATCCTTGCAACTACGATCAAGTTCAAAAGGAGTAAGCAGGGGAAATAAAAGCTCTAATAAAAGCCACCACCTTGGCTAAAGCCCTTCTCATCTTTTCCAGGTCCTGGCAGTACTAATGCTGAGTTAAATGTGCTAGATGTGGTAGTGCAGGGTGCTGATTTCATTCCCTTCCTTCTCAGGGTGGAGGACGACTGTCATCCCTCCATACTTTGTGTTGTGGAGTCCACCTTGACCAGGTGCAGAATGCCAGGTGCAGCCTAAGTTGGCTTCCACTGCTGTGAAGCTCTTATTATTCAGACAAACTCATAATTATAAAATGTTTATTAAAGCGTTTCAGCCACTCCTTTTAGTTGTTTTAGTTAACAGGAGAAAGAGAGGTTGAACAAGACAGCAGGATGAAAGGATTGCTGTTCCCTTGGGACCGTCTGGCGCAGTGAGCTCAGCCACGATGCCGGTGGCTGCTCCTTTCACTGCATGCTTTTCTGAATGGGAAAACCAGGGTCAGTCCTGCCCTAGAGCCAGAAATTGCCCTGAGCACCTCAGGAGCCCCTGTTCAGTAGTGACCGCCTGCCAAGGCAGGGCTTCAGCCACTGACTGTGTGAAATTGGTTGTGAAACAACTTTTTTGTCAGAACAATAACAAGGCCATTTAAATAATAAAATAAACATTGATTAATTTTAAATGTTATTATGTAGAAGGAGAAGCATTAGGTCTTCTCCGGATCCTCCTGGAGAAAGATCTAGCATACCGGCTGTTAGCTCATGGCGTTGTTTCCTGAAGCTTCTGTTTTCTCTGCGAAGATCCCTGTTCTATCATCCCTTGGACAGCTACCACTCAGCCTCCCTTACCCTCCATCCTCTCCATAATATCATTTAAACTACACTGGCATTTCCAAAAGACTGGAGCTTGAGCTCTTACTGAGATTTTAATTCAAAGCAAACATAGAGGTAGTAATCTCTAAGCCATGAGCTGACGGTGTTAAGTATGGTATAAAATGCAAAAATGTCATCTCTGTGCCTCTCCTTCCACTTAGAAGCACCAAAACACTTTCTTTCAGCAATAAATGCCATTTAAAGAATTATTAAGAGTTTATATGTTCTGTCTGGCAAAGAGGATTAATTATTCTTCCTGCTTAGTTTCTATTCAGGCAATAAATCAAATGATATTAAGCTAATTCTGCTCTTCACTGTTTAGTTTAAAAGAAAAAAAGAGTGATCTCTGTTTTTCACATAGAATGCTAGATGATTCATGTTAAAACAATTTGAAGTAATGTCAAATTAAGCATTTCAATAGGGGATTTTGTTCCATTAAAACTTGGTTTCTGTTTCCTTAACACCTGGCTCCTGCAAACCAATTATTTTTTTGGTATCTCCCAGTACGTTTAATTTATTTAACAAAAAGGGTGCTTTCAAAGTAGTTCTAGAGCTGCATGCACTTTCTTAAATGAATAGGATTGGTGGCGTTGGGTCACAGTTGATGGTCAGGATGTTCACCGATACCACAGCCCCAGCTGGCAATGAGTCCAAAGGCCAAATGAATTCCAGCTCTCTTTCTACTCATGAGCACAGTCCAGGCTGAGGGTGCTTGTAAGGGCAGCACATAGAAATGTCTCTTTAGATTGATGCTCTGGTGTGGGGAGGGCTGGAGTGGATGGGGGAGAAAAAAAAATTGTAAGCTCCTTCTGCAGGGCCAGGAGAGCCTCATGCAAGTTAAAGTCAGTGATAGCTTCAACTCTTTATTCTACAGGTTGTATTTTGTGAAAGACTTGCTGAGAAGGTTCCCTGCAGCCAGCATTCAGTAATCTGCTTGCTAAGATGCAAGGGCCTGTTGCATCTGCAAAATGGATTCTCTTCCCATTTTATTGTTTTCCTGCTGGTTGGCAGGCATGAGGGAGGCAGTGCGGGCTGTTCTGGTGTCCAAAGTAAACCAGGTAAAACATTCTCAAAAGGGAAAACACCCCACTTGTCAAGAAATTACAAAAAGAAAAAAAAAAAGCAGCAACCTCTAAAGCTGTAGTAAGGTCTGTAGCACTTGCATCTCCTCTCCTTCTCTTGGGACTCATTGCAGAAACCCCTGTGCAGCCCCAACCCCTTCTGGGGGAGGTCAGGGGGTGCAGAGGGGAGGGCTGAGCCCCTGCCTGCTGCCTCCCATGCTCACGACGGGACACTCTTACTCTGGCCCTGCCGTGTTCCTCGGCACCCTCCTGAAACCTGAAGGCAACTGCATGGCTCACGCCAGGGCTCGGCACCCTGGGATCTCCCCTCCTGGGCTAGGTGCCCTGCAGAGAAGTAGCTCTGGGGCCACCCATGCTGCACAGAAGCACGGCCAGGGCTTCCCTGCGAGGACAGCGCTCTGCGGTGCTTTCTTCTTGCCTAAACAAATGTCGTTTGGAATGAAAGAACTGTTTGGTCTCTGAGTATGGGAAAACGGGACAGACGGAGGTTATTTTGGCTCATCCAGCTCATTCGTGCTGCTGAAATTTAGTCCCTTTAACAGGTTCTGGTAGTTTAATCTGTTTCTTATCCCACTGGTCTTCCAAATAGAAAAATGCTAACAATATATCTTACTTGAGCCTTTCAAGTGATCCTTGTGAAACACTTTCATTTGCAGTGTAATGAGAACTATCAGGTATTATTGTTAAGAGCTGCTTCAGTCCTGGCTGGATACCAATTCACCTCTCGAGCTTGAAGAATAGTGTATTTCACTCCACATCATTTGTTCACATACGAAGAACAGACTTTGAAATACTCCTTTTTTCATCTCCCTTTTTGTTTAGCTGGAAGGATTGACACTAGAAAAGCTCATTTCACGAAATAAGTAGTTCTTGA
>Ga0181612_145679_pt1 | contig 15685 bp, 6 predicted proteins | sample HoacroProtozoa21_FD_119630 | JGI IMG/M metagenome (GOLD analysis project Ga0181612, IMG submission 119630) | Hoatzin crop microbial communities from Cojedes, Venezuel. Combined Assembly of Gp0051906, Gp0051904, Gp0051908
AAGCGCCACCGCTTTTCCCAATTCAGCGAATTTTTTTTCAAAAGAGCGGTTCAAAAAGTTTTTTTAGGGGGGGGTTTTCCCCCCCCCCCCCTTTTTTTTTTTAGTCCCCAGACCTTCCTGCTCCCTGGAATTCCTCTACTTCTTTAACAAGGGGTTTTGAGAGTCTAATTATCCGTCACAGAAACTTAACTGTTTATAACTCTGGAGCCGTGACTTGGCAGTGGTAGCAGCTGCACAAAGCTCTGCTCCGAGACGCCTCTCACAATGGCTATACCCACCTGTAAGCCAGGGTGTTAAGACAGTTCAGGAACTGCTGAGGGGCCCAGAGTCAACTACTTCGAAATGGTTTTCTAACACGAAGACAGCAAAAGTCTCTTAGACACACCCTTGAAACACTTGAGGAACTCTTGCTTACATACTGAAGCTGGTCAACCATGCTGCTTCCCAAGCTCTGGCTTTGTGGAATTCCAGCATTAGATAGGGGAAGTCAGAGGCAGCACCAGGTATACGGTCCCAAAAAATGCAAAACAGCTGGGAGCGGGAGCAGGGCAGAAGCCTTGTTGGGGCTGCCTTGAATCTAATAGCCCAGAAATGTAAGCATCTGCCCAGGAGTTTTGTTTTCAAGTCTATAAACTTTAACTCAAAGATGGGTCTCGATCACTAAGATGAAGTTCTCAATGCCATGCTATTCAGAGTTGCAGAATCGACGTCCGCTTGTCTGGCTTGTACCTTCTCTACTGTGTATTTCATCGCATAGTTATTCTACGCTCAGAAACCTACCAACAGAACAAACTCTGAAGGACCTGTGTCAGAACAGCCAATTGCTCTGATCATCTGCATGCTCCTTTAGAGGATGTTGGAGACTGGAATCAGAGCTTCACTTTAAAAAAGAAGTAGTGCTGGTGTGAGAACAGCTCCCTTCACCTACTCCTCCTCTAGCTGCTCGGCAAACGTGGAGTTTTTCCATTGGATTTCTCTTAACATCAGGGGAAGTTATACGAGAAAGACTGCCAAGTACAAGCAGGCATTTTCCTCTGGGCGGAGGAAGTCAGTCCAGAATTAATTTCCAAGGGAGAATGCAATTCTCTGCTTGTTCTCTTCTGTGAGTAACACTCCAAGGCTCCTCGTTACCCTCCAGGAATGCTGTCCACAGTCAGGATTTTATCTCAAACTCTGGGCAAAAGACACCGACCCTTACTTCTAGAAACCGCAAGTGGTAGGTCTGGGTTTGAGACATGACTGCAAATCAACGAGCAGGTATTCCAAGTAGATACCCAGGTATTCCAACTTGGATTATGGATAACCTCAAAGACCTCTGTTCAGCAAGCTGCTATAAGACAAGATGTACACAGTGACAATCTTAGATCATACCTAAATTATTGAACAAGACAATGGTGAAAAGTCTGCTGGGACCCCCACTTAATCACTGCCCACTAACAGAAATCATTGCCCACTAACAGAAAAAAGAGAAGACTGTTCTATGAAAAGAAGCCAGATAGCATCAGATTAAAAATAAGGTATAGATTGGGTTTAACTTAAAAATTTAATTTTACTTTTAAATTTTAATCATGTGTGTACCATTGTAATTGTGTGGGAAAGGTATTCGAAGATCTCACTTGGGGTGTGGAAAATTCACCAATTCATTTGTAATTTTTAGAAATAAGGTGGTTTTTTATATAGGTGACAGTATCATCCAAGACAAGATGTAATTCAGGAAAATTCTGTGTGTTACCGTATCAGACTAACCTCAGTTGTTTTCCCCACCCTACAGTTCCTACATTTGTGCAAGCTGTAAACTACGACGGAAAGCATATCTGATGTAATAATAAATCTACCAACATAACCTTCATACTTTTTTAACTTTCAAAAAATGGAAACTACAACATTCACAACAGGATATCAGTTGTTTAGTAGGTCTTCCAGTCTATCAACATTATGGTTTGGAAATTCGTTTCAGATTAATATTGTGCTGAATGGTCATCCATGAAGGAATAGGTGGTATTACACTTATGGAGAGTTACATTGAAGAAGATTCTTTCTTAATAAGTATTCTTTTTAAGTGTTCATTATAAAGAACCATGATAAAGCAAGAAGAAAATAACTACTCAAGGACTAGTAGGCATCTTTCCCCAGAAGAAATCTAGAATTCGTCATTCTTACAATGAATGTAACCAGAGTAAACTGGTGTGATGGGTAAACCTGGAAGTTATCTCACCTCTTGCCTGAGTTTGCTAGAAGGATTTCTTTTTTTTTTTTTCCCTTAAATGAACTATCTATATGCCATTCTCTAGTTTCCTTTTATATTTACCTGTTCGTGAATGGATCCTTGATACCTTTGTTCCATTAGAGCTTGTCTGGTTGTTCCACTACAAAAGCCTATGCTCCAGAAGGAAACCAACCCTTTGGCATCAATGCAATTTTCACAGGAAGGCTCAGGTTAGTTCAGGTTAGTTCATTAATGGGCCAGATACCTTACACACCCTCTGGGGATGGAAAAAAGCAGTTCCACAGGCATAAGATACATAATTTCAACGTGGTGCTTTTAATATCAGTTAGAAATGATTCTTCATAACAGACATATTTACTTAATGATTCACTTTGACTTAATTACATAGTAACAAGCTCTGATGATTCCATCCTGCATTACTGTATATGGTCTTCTTAAAGTGGATTATTATTTCTGCAAAAGGGAATTAACTGCAGGAATACATTTTTACACCATCCCCACAGCCTTCTTGCTTTAGCTGACTCGCAAGTCTCACGTTATGAAAAAGAAGATTTCTGATGCTGAAAGACATCGTGGTCGTGTCTCTTCACTTCTTCTAGCTGGATCATTGGGAATTTTACTTGTTTTTCAAACCATTTTGCTACACTGAGAAGCTGCCTCTCCTGGAATGAACGTCCAATGAACTGAAGCCCAAGTGGCAACCCTCTCTCTGAAAGAGCTGCAGGAACATTTATGGCTGGCAGTCCTGAAACAAAAAAAGAAAAAAAGATACACATGCAACCACTTACTACTAAACAAATCCAGCTGGAGTAATTTCTGTATCAATTCTGCCCTTAGAATTGTTTTTATGTAGTGGAAAAAGACTACTTAAAATAATTTTAGTCAACGAACAAAGGATACTGCTAGGTGATGACAAGAAATGAATTAGTGATCAGAGAATCAACTCTCCTAAGAAAGAAATTTCAGTCTCGGAAACTTGAATGGATTCATCTTATCTGCAAACCCTACCCAGCTCCAAGGTGCCTCATCTTAAAATCTAGTCTTACATTTTAAAGCATTTCATAAATAAGCTAGCCTTATACTTGGTTATCACTGTAGGAGTTACAACACAGAGATGAAATATCTTGATTCTAAAGAAGAGGTTAAATAGCTGAAGGGAATGGACATAAAAAATGACTAGGCAGCAGAAAACGTAGTTGTATTCCTGTCCCTACTCACCAGCCATGTTTGCAGCCTGTGTTAGGATGTCATCTTGTGCGCTGCGGGTTCTGTTGTCTTCTTTGATGAATTCCACATATGGTACTGCATCAGTCAGAGTGGTAGGAGTGAGCAAAATATCAACACCACTCTCAAAAACCTTCACAAAGTCATTGGCAATGAGACGTCTGACTTTCTGTGCCTTGATAAAGTAATTCTCATAGTTCCTAGAAAGAAATAGGGACATGAGGGCCTGACACTAATTTCAAAAATACAGAACTTAATTTCTTAGTTTGTGTAAAAAAGACAAGGCCGGTATTCCTTCTGGTTAGAAGACTAACACTGGTACTTGAGTTTTTGATATACCAGAAGCTTAGTCATCAAACATGGTGTTTATGCTCTCATAGCAACAAAGCTGTCAGGGAAGATGAGGGCATACTGCTGCAGAAAGGTGAAGGGAAAATAAAACTCTAGTTTACAATAGTGAACTAAAAATCCAAACAACACTTTTATGACCTTTCTGAAACTAAACCTAAACTGTGTATTGACTTTCACTCCAGGGCAGCACAGCAAAGCCTAGCAACAATACAAAACTAAGCAGGCCTGGCAAACAGGCATTAATCATTTAGGATTCAATCCAGCAAGATAGTTAAAGCATGTGAAAAAGTCCCAGCATCTATGGAGGACTCCATGTGGTCTATGGATTTCTAAACTGTCTATACACAATTCTGAAGAACAAATTAGTCAGCTTTATGTCTACTGTTCCTTTTAACTTCATACGCAGAACTGGTAAATGTGGAATCCTTAAATTCAGAGAAGTTCAGTTTCAAAAGCATTGCCATCTGAACCCACAGCTATTCTAAAAAAAAAAAAGCGGGGGGGGGTATTAACAACTGCTACATGCTGGAATGTTTGTAGATAGAACAACTGAAACTGCCCCAAGGCCACTTTGTTAGAGTAATCTAAAGATTTCTGTTTCTGAAAACTACAATGAAAATCATTATAATCAATAATAGACAGCAGATTCAAGTTAAGAAGTTACATCATGGGAATTACCCCTCTTTCTACAATCGTTTCTGAAATCATCCTAGCTGTTAACTTCAAAAAAAGCAGTAAACGGAACAAAAAGGACTTCAAACAACATTTTAAGCTGGAAAGACCATTCTGGGTTTTTTAAGAAAAAAGTGAAAAAATATTGTTAAATTAAACATACACTCTGTTAATTCTGATACAATGTTGACAAGCTTCCATTGCTTCCTGAACAATCACCTAGTTATTTTACAGATCTCAAAAGCATGATAAAAATCACTTGTAAAATGCAACGTTTGCAGGAGACACAGACGGTTTTTGTCTACTATTTATTCTAAGAATGCTTTCCGAACCCTAGGTTCAAAAAGTAATTACTTCAAAAGTAATCTACTGTGGACAGGAAAAGGACTCTCCTGTTCAATCTTGGTGGAAGCTGATTGTATATTCCTTCACAGAAAAGTGAATGACATGAATTTTATAGCAGCCTTAGGAAAGCTGATCTGGACAGTTGTAACCAGAAGGAGCATATTTGGCAGGAATATCGGCATTCCATAAAGGCTAGTTGTTACATACTGACTGACAACATTCCCGTCTCCAAGAGCAACACATCTGATGAACACTCTTGCTGACAGAACTCTTTCTGTAGAGCACTTGCTTTGACACTGATTACACAACTAACATTTCTGTTAGTATCTGAACAAATGAAGACAGAGAAAAACGGCAGTTTTACTATCATAAGTTAGGACTGTTGGGTAAGGAGTGAAAACAGAAAAAAAGTCGAACTGATCCATGCACCGGCTTCTCTACGTGAGCTGGATAAAAACCTGTCTTCTGTGAAGACATCAGTTCAGTACCTTTGCCAGTGCCTTCCTTTGCCTGTATACTGAGGCAAAGAGCTATCGTTAATTTAATCGCCGTATCTTCTGGCTTTCTCTAGACGATCTCAGTAGAATGTACCAGCAGTTTTTCTATGCAGCTTTAATGAGGTTAACAGCTACAGCACTTTTAATGCTACGACAGTAATGGCTTCAATATGATTTCAATGTCATACCCCAGGATAGATTTTTGCTTAATTTAAGTAATGGGCACCAATAATACTTGGTGGGGTGGGGGATGGCTGTGGATGGTGGAAATCACTAAGTTGTTTTACTTATTTAATTCAGGAGGCTTACTGGTAAGACTAAGGGAAAACATTTTCATTGATTATTAGCAGTTCACAGGTATTATATAGCTAAAGCAATAATAATACTACAAGTAGCTACCAGTGTAAGGACAAATTTTTTTTCACGTCATGATGAACAATTCATCACCATTTACTTAAAAAATTGTTAACTTGGCAAATTTGAGTTTCAGGATGTTCTGCTTACTGTTTCAACAAGAAATAGTTTCCCGACAGAATTCTTCCTCTTACAACATCATTGAAGCCTTCTCGTCGTGTTGCAGCATACATGCTTTCTGTGGACTTGTTCATGTCAGAACGGTGTCCTGAAAAGAAAAAGCAATTTGGAAATCAACACTTTTTGTAATCCTTAAGATTTAACAACATAAGGTAATGTTATACATAGCAATACAATAGACCACTGTTTGGTGCAGTCTGACATGCTACTATTCTGGAAATACAACAAAGTATATTCCTGTTTTATTATAGAAATGTTAGATGGATTTTAAGCCCAGACACCCATGTGTCTAGAGTGAAGTATACTAAAATATGTATTTATTTACTCATTTTTACTTGGACAGGCTTTTTACTCTAGTCCACCTTGGAGAAATAACACCATATATTCAACCATGAAAAGCTTATCTATTAAAACTAATACTTCTTAATGGCACCCAGCAATGTGTCTATTGTCTCAGAAAAAAGTTTTTTCAAAGGCCTTACCATATTCAAGTCCATCAAACCTGGCCATATTTGATGCCACTTCTGCTGTGCACAGCACATGATAGCAGACAATTGAGTAACAAGTGTGTGGTAGACTCACTTCAATTACTCGAGCACCTGCATTCTTAAAGAGCTCAGCAGCCTTTGACCAGAGAGACAGAATTTCACTGGAAAGCCCTGGTGCATGGTATTCCTTAGAGAAAAACAAGAAAGGGAGTGATTTACATACCAGTTTACTGCTAAAGGCAAACAAAATGCAAATATTACTAGCTAAAAATACATTGAAACTATTACCTCACCACTATATGATTTAAAGTACTTATTAAAGCTTCTTGCATCTACTAAATACTACACAATCAAGCAGTATTAAATTAACAGGATTCAGTTGTCTGAAGAATATTATGTTCACCTCAGTAGAATCAACCCCCACATCACAAACCATGGAATTTCAGCAGTTTTTCTGCAGGAGAAATTGCCCAGTTATCTACTTATTTGCCTATTCATGGAGACCACACTGCACTGCTCTGCAGTTCCTGGGTAGAAACTCTTCAGGTTTAAATCCTAACACTAGGGTTGCTGTGAGTAGGAAAAACAAGAAGAAATTATGGCCACAGCACATCAGCGGCAACTGGTATGCCTCAGTGCAACAAACAAAATAACCCACCAAAGAAAAACTACAACCAAGTGGTTGGGAGAAGACTTAGATAAGCAACGTTCTTGTTTAAGAGCTAAGTTAAAGATATCCTACTAATATTCTCTATTTTTTAAGACACTTGCTTTAGTTCTAACTCACAATATCAGGGTCGTAACACTGTCTTGATTTCTGAGTAGCTATGACTCATGCTTAATATATGCATATATCTGTTTAGGATGATCTGTAGCAGCAGAAAAAAACTGTCCAAATGATACGAATATTTAACCAATACAACTATTTTAGATTTTTCAAAATCTAAACAGTATGCAGCCAATTAATTTTCTAGGCACACAACTTTTGCATTTCACAGATCCTGAATAATTAACTGGTCAGTGGACATCGCTGTTTACCAAATTAAATCTTTTGGTATGCCTGTTCCAGCACAGGTTCAAATACTGAGAATCAAACCAGTAAATGTTATTCACACTGTCTCTTTGAAGGCAGATCCTTTAATAAACTAAAAATAGGCTGAAGTCCCAAACGTTGTGCCTAAATTGACAGTATGCTTAGAGCTATACACAACTGATTTTCATAGATCAGAAACCAGATTACAGTTGTCTTTCAATCCCTATTAGAACTCTTCAAATCATGGCTCCTTGTGCCTCTCAATTGCCTTTAAAATTCTGCTTTGTACTAACACAGTGTCATTTAGACAAGTATCTCAAAGCACTGCACGACTAACTTCACTGTACGAGAAGGCACTAAGAGCAACTTGTTTGAGGTTAAACAGGTGACTGATGAATGAGCAACGGAGAGAACCAAGAGCTGAAGTTCCCCATTTTCCTTGGAACTTCTGACAGTGCTTCCCACAATGATGACAAAATGTTTTAGATGAAGCATTAGCATATGCTCACTCCAAACCGCCTGCACAGGCAACAGAGCACATACTGCTCTTTCCCAGGAGCTGCTAGTGCTGACGTCACTGTTTTATATCATGAGAGACTGGGAGATGGTGGGCAAGACACAAATGGTTTTTTGTTAGGTGTCCTATCTGCTGTCCCTGTCCACAACTGCTGACAGGATTTAAATGTTACCTTTGGAATTCCTATTGAGAGCTTGCTGACATTAGTCAAACTAGGTAGTTCAAATGGCTCAAAGTTGTCCTGAATTGTGGTAGAGTCTTTAGGATCATGTCCAGCAAGTGAACCTGAAATGTGACATGACATATGAAGAACAGGAAAATGTACATTGAGCAGCCAGAACTCAATTTATTTTGAGATGATGTTGTAAACAACAATATGTTGCATACAAAGACATATGTAGTAGTAATACCTAACACAACTGCTGCGTCATCCACACATCTGGTTAAGATTCCTGGCACATCCATGGAGTTCACTAGAGGAATGAGACCATGGCGAGAGATCAGTCCATATGTTGGCTTTAAACCTACTACACCACAGTGAGCAGCAGGGTTTCGGGTAGATCCTCCTGTGTCTGACCCTAAAGCTCTACAGTTTCAAAAGAATTATCATTAGTAAAATAATTGAGAACATTTCCAAATAATTAAAATGTATGACCTTAAGATGCATGGATTTAAAAACATGTGAATTCTTCCAGATTATAAGTCATAGTAACACAACCTAAATTTCAGTCTGCTCCCTATGTCTGCTATTTTTTCTCTGTTCTCTTTATTTTTCTTAGGGCCTCTGAATTAGTCATCAGGAGAGCCCAGTTCTCTCCACAAAGAAGAGGTACACAGGCAGAATTTAGGCCATCTGAATATGGCCCTAAACATCTAATTCTGCATTCTCTGTTGGTCTGTTCGTGGACTCCAAAACAATGTCTCATATGATTTCGTGCACAATTTTCAGACACTGGCATCTTATTTATTCAGTAGCCAATACACTATGAATCAGCATTTTCCAGTAAACCATGACAGCAACACAGTACACTTTTCGGTCCTAACAACAGAGCATACTTTTCAAAGTCTAGGATGTCTTCCCTGTTTCCAAATCTACAAAGCATAGCACCAGAATTTCCAGTTTAGAGTAGCTTAGACGCATTTTTAGAACACTGTATTATTTTTTTATTTCTTTTTTTTGTTCTTTCACATGTGAAACCTTGTTCTTTCTAAACTGAAATTTTTATTTAAAAAATTGTAATGGAATTCTAAATTCATATTGAAATGAAACCTGTTCTTCTCTCATTTTTAATAATTTTAACTCAAGGACTATTTAAAAAATAAAACCACTTTAATCCAAATCTTTGCCAAAAATAAATTAAACTTCAGAAGGAGATGTAATTTTTATTGAGGTGGGTATGTGACTTTTCCCATAGGCATCTGTTTCTGAGATGGCTGAACCAATTCAATTGGCTTTGTTGAAGTGGAATTTTTTCCAAGCTTTTGTGTTGATGTAAAACATACTCAATTTTGTAGCATTTCTGTACACCCAAATCTCAAATTGAAAAGACAAAGACTGGCAGCATTCCTGATGCCTGAAAGAAACTAATAGAGTAGATATACAATAGGTTATAGGCAAGAAAATAGCTGGACAAAAAAATCTCCCTGACCCAGCAAAGTGCTGAGCATCGCAAAATGGGAGTTCAGCATGCCCAGCAACAGAAGAGAAGGTGCCAGACCCTATCAGGATCAGGCCATTCTGGCTCAGGACAAGGACCAGTAGTCCCTGGGAACTGCTGCACTGAGATCAGTCTCACCAGTATTAAAATGTTGAGTAGACTACATCCTAGCAAAGCGCAATGAGATGGAGAGGTATCATTTTAAAAAATAATAAAATAAATTGAGGCTTGTACATAAAAACATATTTTTTTAATAAAGCTGTAATCAACATTAGCAAAAAATATTTTAACAATAAAATAGATGCTTATAACATAGTCTGTGGGTAAACAAGGACACAATACCTAAAGAGCATTCTCAAACACCTTCCAGTTAAGAGCACAACCAAAATCATCATCAGTAAAACAAGCTCCACTATGTAGCTCTAAAAACTGCACAAAAGGAAAGGTGTAAAGTTTTAAAGATCATATTTCTTTTTACTGCCTTCCCCATCCAACTGTTTATACAACTGATTTGTGAAATAGTGTGCTGCTATTCCATGCAGATAATAATCATTGTAAAAAAAGAAAAAATCCAGCTTGTTTAAATTCCTCTTAAAAAACCCCCCAAAACTAAAAGTGTATTCTAACTTTTTTTTAAACAGACAGGTTTGTAAGTATCTGTGTGGTAAGCTCTGTGTATCCTTTTGTTAAGTCAGGAATTTGAAAGCTTTTAGATCCCAAATCTCATGCATTGCTACATAATTTTGCTATAAAAACAAAAGGAGGGGAGGAAAGATTATTATACTGTTACAATCTAAGGGATCTCCTCATTTGCTGAATTACATTTTCAGCATGTATTTGTGTAATGCATTTACTGAGGAAGAGGATGTGTCACAAACCCCATGTTAATTTTAAGAGGGTATGTGGGAATAACAATGCAATTGTCATTCCTTTACTGCTACTATCATTTTATTTCCCGCAGTGTAAAGTGGTCATATCAGTACACTGAGTAACGCTCCAAATGAATAAGCCTAAATCTGTTTACGTGGATTCATTCTGGCTTCATGATAGACCACGAATAAATTAGGGACACTGAAATAAATTCTTGCATGTCAGTGCCAATAACCCTCCCATTTCAAACTAGACTATGAGATAATTATAAAATTAAAACCTTGCAACATATTTTGAGACATTTAATAAAAAAAATTTTAAAAAGCCTCTTACGCAAAACATGTGAAAGATGACACAGCAGCCGCACTGCCTCCTGAGCTCCCTCCTGTTATTACCCAGTTAGACTCTTCGTCCTCAGAATGGGATTCTGGGACAGATTTTTCCTTGTACTGTCTTGAATAACTCCAGGGATTTCTGACTGGTCCAAATACCCCATCTGTACTCCCAGATCTAAGACAGTCAGACAGGACAAATACATACAGAAGTGACAGATGACACACTGCATTCACCAAGTTTTTTTCTTTATCCAATTCCTCATCCTTGCAAATTCAACTTCAACACAAGAAGACTGGTGTACATAAATCCTTGTGCAGTCAACTTCAACAATGTTACACAGAATTGTAAAGCTTATAGATCTTCATCCCTTTCTGACACAGAACCTGAACTCGTACCTCTTTCTAACTTCTGCTAATGCCACTGAAAAGAACAAAATCACAAAAACGTAAAACTGATTTAAGCTATGTAACAGTAAAGCTGCACACCTGTTTCAAAACAAAGGTATTTTGGTTTCCTAACCCTGCATTTGGAAAAGGCAAAAGAAGATGGCCACAGTCTTGTGGAAAACCATGCTGCTAGAGGGGGGGAAGAAGCCCTGCAACAGCAGGAACAAGCACTTCTCTGTAAATAACGTACTTACTCACTCTGTAGCCCTCTCCTGAGACCACAGTTCACTGGTTCAGAGTGCCAGACGGGCTTCTTGGAAAACGTTTTCAGTCAGACTGTGGTCACCTAAGTGTGAGCTGCCACCAGAAGTGGGGTGAGGGTACTTTCCTCCTTCCTCACAGCCTCCACCCTGCGTTCCTCCTGACTCCAGGGTGCCAGTGTCATCAGCCAAATCATCAGACAGAGCAGGCAGTTGACACAGCCGTTGAAAACTGACCTTACTGAGACATCATTACTTTTGAGCTGGATCAGGTCCCTAATCAAGCTCATGGTGCAGCTGTGTTGCTGCTAGCAGCACAGACCATGCAAACACACAGGCAAGAGATCAGAGGCCAGAGGTGGGATAAGCCTTTTTAGGAGAATCCTGCACTTTAATGAGCTTAGACCAGTTGTAACAGTGCATAATCAGCTTTTTTTGTGCTTTTTCCCCGCTCCTCCTCTGAAGAGCGTCTCTTCGATACAGAAATTACTTTATGTAAAACAATACAGTCAAAGTATCTCCGCCCCATCCATGTGAATTCCCAGTCAAACCTCTGTCTGTGGTTTAAGTAAAATAAAAACAAAATCAAAACACAACACTTATTCCTTCTCATAGGTAACTGAAGTCCCAGCATTCCTTTCCAGATCCAGTAGTTGTGGTGACAGAGACTCCCATCCCTAATGGCCCAGTGCTGTTCCCTGCTACAGCCTGGCTGCCTTCACTGATTTGCTGGAGAATCAATCCGGGAGAGCATTTTCCACGTGCTCCTGACAAAACGTCACCAACATTAGCTTAGGCAATTTCAAGTGTTGCTCTAGGTTAATCTGTTTGCAGCAAATCAAGGAGCACTGGTACAAAATACTCCAGTGGCTGACTGGCCAAGTCAGTGACTACCACTGGGGGCATGGTAATACCTAGCTAAGGGCAAAAACCACCAGTAAGGAGAGAGAAAAAGGCAGCAATTAACTGGTGTTGTAAACAATTCTACTAAAACACTACTGGATCTGGAAGAAGTCTGCTTGTCCTTGGCCTTCTGCAAAGGCTGTACTGCTTCCTCCCACTCAAACACAGCTATACTCGAACACTGTGTTCATAAAACTCAACATTTATATCATTTACACAACAGTATAAATGTTCAGGGACAAATTCATGCAACTCTATACACTCTTCACGGGTAACTATTCATTACTTTCTGAACGCACAGAATGAGGAGTTGAGGCTTACAGGTAGATCAGAACAGATGGTGTGTATTCTGTTTAACGTGCAATCACACATTAAAAATAATAAACATCACTCACCCCATTGCAAATTCATCTAGATTTGTTTTTCCTAAAAGCACAGCTCCCTGATCCAGTAATTTCTGAACTACTGTAGCATTGTAAGGAGAAATATAACCTGAAAACAATCAGAACAATTAAGAGAGTAATTGGTGAGATACAGCTGATTTTTAGCAGCAGCTACTCTGAACACTTCCAAGTTGCCATTATTTGTGCATAAGAACTGCCAGTTCACAGGGCCAAAATTTTGCTTCAAGATAACACAAGTAACTTCCAAAATTTAGCAGAAGTAAACCAAACGCTGCTGTTTGCAACATCGTTTTTTTTTTCCTCCACAACTCACAACCCAGTAATTCTGGATTACACATTTCTAGACTGTGGAGCTAACACTTCACAGGGTAGCAAATTACAGCGTTCAGCCAATTTGCAGGAACTGTCTAAAATTAGAAGAAATGAGAAACAGCTCTTCACAGAAAAGTGCTAAACTATCTTGAATTATCTCCCTTTACCGTGAGATAAAGGAGCATATGGTTAACCACAAGCTGAAATACTAACTGGCTAGCTATCCTGCGACCAAAGTGTGCACCCTTGACCACTTAGACCTTACATAAACTAGGACAAAAACCATGATACCTACATGAGATCCCAGGTAGCAATCAAATCCTTCTGTGATATTGACAGGGGTTTCCACACAGCTGCCTCAACAGGAATAAGGACAACATCATTCCTAATACTCTCAGCCACGATGTTGTAATCAATCACAATGGGTCTGAGAATGTGCTTTAAGGAAAAGCATCTCAGGTAATAAAACACTTTTTAAAATGGCAAAGTTATATTTTGCTTCTTCTACTATTAAAACACCCATAATCAGATTAGGTTCCTGATAATTTACTTGAGCCATCTTCCACAAAACTTTTTAGTTCTGCTTTTGTGCAGAATAAAACAGATGTAATAAATGTTTTCTACTTTTGCTTTTACTATGAAAACATCCTAATGCCTTCTCTTGTTAAGAGAAACAATGAGCTTAGGAAATCTCAAAAAAAATTAAAAAGCCTTATAGAATGTGTCTCTATATCAGGAATATACAGAAAAGAATTGTTAATGTCTACTCTTCCTACAGCCACATGAAAAAACTACTTAAGTCAACAAATGTCAACGGCATCAAAAAAAGACTGTCTTTGGATTTTGCTAGACAGAAGAGCAGCAAGCAGTACTGACTGCTCTCCTGTAGACCTCAACATAATGTGAAGCAAAATATGAACTACAGAACAATTCTATTTTCTTTTTCTATATAGGCTATAACAAACATCATGGTTAAAAGCATGTAACTATGTGAATAAAGGAGATAATGTGCTCACACAAGAAAAAGATGTATCTGTGATATCAAATAAGTTTGGCAGCAGAAATCAGATAAACATATTTTCTCAAATAAGTTCAGCTCATTTTTTGAAAATATTTAGAATTCTGCAAGACTTCACTCCATAAATCCTCTAAAGGGAAGAGCAAGAGGTCTGAAATGAAATTTGATTTCACTTTAAAAGCTCTACTGTACCTTTTAGCATGTTTGATGCACATGTTGTCTCAATGCCAGCTGTATTAAAGTTGTCTTTTACCGCAACAGGAATTCCATCTAAAACACCCAGCGGCTGACCTGCATTAGGAATTGTTGTAAAGACACTGGTGATCAAAGCAAAGTGTGCTATATGCATAGTATTCTTATCAGTTACAATTTATTTTACATGTCCCTTCGGGTGCTTGTTGGAAGCAAGAACGCTGTCCGCTTAGCTACATTTCTGTCAGCTACATTTTCAAGAACCATCTTCCATTCTAACTCGAGCACTGAGCATTCTGCCCAGACCAGACTGACCCTGCCGCGCACAGCTCTGCAAACGGGTCTAAGCCTGCAAGACAGGCAGCTACCTTCATATAGTTTAGCTATCCCAAAGGAGTGCTTACCTCTTCAAACGTGACCACGTAAAGCTCATTTCATGCACAGGTGCTGCCTAAATCTACTCCGTGCCCAGGCTGGGAGCCACAAACTCTGCCTACCTAACACACACAATAGATATGATCTAAAAAAATTACCAAAGCAGAGTAAGTCTTTCCTACATGAGTGATTACCCACCACCCAGCAAAAAAATAATTAAAAATGCCTATGTCAGGAGGCAAAACACTCTGGCTGGCAATTTTCTTAAGCTGTCAAGAGGACAGACAGTGTCACCCAGGAAAGAAAAAATGCACTCTATTAGATGAAAATTTCCCTTTAATGTGCTAGGAAAGGCAAAGGAAAATGAGGATGGTCAGCCTCTAAACGCTGCAGGTGACAGAATTTAACGCTGGTCTGTTCACCAACTCACAACTGCAATTAACAAAGTTGCTTTATTTTCACTTGCTTGCTTTATTTAAAACCTGACAGGTAGTCAACAGGTCTGCAAAAGACCACTGTATCGTCCTGCTCATTCCAACCATTGGCTGCCAATTTAAAACAAACTGCTGAGGGGAAAGGAGCAGCAACCAGCAGCAGCGCGGTCCAAGAAGCAGAGGGCCTGTTTAATCTGCAGTGCCCGCCCGGTTTGGTCCGGCTCTCGCCTTCGATTTTTGAATTGAATATGCTACCGAGTGCCAAGCCCACGCCCACGGAAGCCTCAAGCACAACCCTCGTCCCCTAACAGCATCACCCGCTTTAAGAAGAACAAGTTGCTTCATCCAACACCAAGAGCTCCTCCGCAACAGCTTCTGAAGGACTCACGTCAAGCAGGAGCAGACCCACCTCTCCTGTATCTTTCCTCCGACTCTTCAGCCTGCTTCAAAGCGGTTTCCTCCGCTACGGTGATGTAGGCGTTCAGGAACTTGGTGCTCTTGAGGAGGGAGAGGCACCGCTGGCAGAGCTCCGTCGGGGTGACGCGGCCTTCCCTCAGCGCCGCCGACACCTGCAAGCGCATTCCGCGTCTCTAGCGGCGGGCAGTCAGGCGACAGAGCCCTCTCCGGGGCTTTCGGCGCGATCCCCGCC
>Ga0181612_158407_pt1 | contig 15684 bp, 9 predicted proteins | sample HoacroProtozoa21_FD_119630 | JGI IMG/M metagenome (GOLD analysis project Ga0181612, IMG submission 119630) | Hoatzin crop microbial communities from Cojedes, Venezuel. Combined Assembly of Gp0051906, Gp0051904, Gp0051908
CAGGTGGGGTCTCACCAGCACAGAGTAGAGGGGCAGAATCCCCTCTGTTAACCTGCTGGCCATGTTTCTCTTGATGCAGCCCAGGATCTGGCTGGCTTTCTGGGCTGCGAGTGCACATTGTTGGCTCATGTTGAGCTTCCTGTCAACCAGCTCCCCCCACATGATGCTAAGCATCAGTTCCCTCCATGCTGGATGTATTTTGATGTGTAACTTGAGACATCTGAAAATTTGCTTGGCCATTTTGGAAAATTTTTGCTTCCGTTCTGTAGTTGTCATCTTATTGTTACCCCTCTCCCTGTTAGTAGCATTCATAGGATCACAATGTGAATTAAAATTATCTAGGAGAGAATTCTTTAAGAGTAGAACTATGATATAAAGTAGATACTCACTGTATCAAAACAGATATTTAAATAATAAAATCTCTATTTTCTTGTAAGGGAAAGAAAGTGTAACAAACCAATTGTAAACAGGTGTACCATCAGTTGCAATTTCTGCTATTGAAGACTAATCAATACTTCCTATGTCTTGACTTTTAGGGATGAGATTTATCAACTGAATCATTCCCTTATTTTTAATAAAATGTGATCATTTGTAATATTGTGATTGTAATGAATTAGCATTAATTTTGGTTCTGATGAATTTCCCTTTGCAGTAGGTAGTAAATATTTTTTGCGTTTCAGAAATGAGTCTGTTTCCCCTTGTGTGTGGCAGATAAAATAGTGAATGTATTTGCTTACTTGTTTTTTTAGATGCATGAGGTAAGGTAGGATTAATAGGATTCCTTCATGCAAAACTGTAAAAATAATAATAATAATTACTCATAATTGTAACTAGGAACCAAAGAAGTATATTTACTTAGACTGTGCAAAGGGCTTCCAGTTTGCTAATTAATCTGTGTAATGGGGATGTAGAGTACCCTGTCACATAGCATATGCATTCTACATTGCACAGTGTTGTTTGCTAAAGGTGAAGGGGGAGGTTACAGGATATTACTCTGTTATTATTTGTGTGGGTGTTGGCAGCAAGACTTGTAGTATAAAGATGAGGCTGGTTAAAACAACTGTGGAAAGTTCACAGATGTGTCTGCAGTTTTGTTTGTTCTTTTCAGATACAAGTGGGGTGAATATGGATGTGTGGAATGGAGCATATTGGTAAAGAATAATATAAGTTCATAAGCTTCGCAAATGTCAGAAACTATTATTAGATATCTTTTTGCTAATTCTTTTGTTCTTTTATAGCAGCTCTTTTAACTTACAATTTGTGTTCATTAAGGTAGATTTAAATCTAATTTTTTTCCACCCAATATATAACCAGTTAGCGTCCCACGCTGCCACTACAAAACCAAATGCATGCACAGCCAGAAATAGATAAAGCACCAATATTGTTCAGTAGCAGACTTCTTTAACACCTATAGTAATTATTCTCTAACTAATGCATTTTCTGCACATGAAATGCCAGATCAATCCTTTTATTTTCTTCAGTGCAAAAATAACAGATGTTAGAAAGTGGTCTAAATTTTTAATTTAAAATTACATGCTACATCTTTCTCTGTCACTTGGAGGGGGTGGAAGAACTTCCTTTCCCTATTCATGTTTTTTGTTGCTATATTACTTAAGGAAATGAGCAGAGGTGTAAAAGCCTGAGTATAGTTCTTAAAGGCATAACTCTGATGATCAAAAACCGTGTGGAGAAGACAGATCTAAATGAACTTGAATTTCAAGTTCTCAGAAGACAAAAGAACCCTGGAAACTTAGTGTCACTCTGAAAAAAGCAATTAATTACTGACCTGTTGAAATTTCAGCTTTGTTTTAGTAGAAATTATGGACATGGTCCACAATGGAGAAGAGCTATTTGAAACAGAATAGATACATTTTGTTTTAAAGCTGCCATAATTATAGTAGATACTAGTGTGAGCCATTAGTTTGATGGCTGAAATGCCAGCATCAAGCCTGTGAAAAGCAATGTCAGTTCTTTTGCCATGTATATCACCAACTGGAGCTGTGTCAGGATAAAACAAACTTCTTGCACGTACCTGAAGCTGGAGCATTTGTACAGGAGCTCTTGGGAGTGTTGTGTATTGGTCAGGTCAGTAACTTGGTCTTTCAATTTCCCATGCTTATGAGCAGCTGTTACTCATAAGTGAAAATCATTTGCAAGGCTCCCTGTATCCATTTGTTTACCTGCAGGTGAGAGGTGGCAGGGCTCTGTGAGAAGTGTGTGTGATCAGCAATTATGTTATTGTGATGTATGATAATGGGTTATTAATGAAATGGAAGTAAACCAGGTCAATAATCTATAAAAGGCAAACTTACTGCCATCATTAAGAGCTGGATAATTAGTTTAAAGAAAACAAATCAAGTCCTCGTTTCATGAAGAGCCTCAATAACTGGTCTTTTTGGAGTTTTTATTGCCTGGTTCATGAATAATAAATATTGAACAGGGGAAGTTATGCATCTGAGACACCCTAATGCAAAAAATATTTAAGTAAAGCTAAATACTGTAGATTATGATGTGAGCCTAGGCTGACAGGAGAGGAGAAATACCACATACAGCTCAGAATTGTGTTTCACTGCTCTTGCATGTTAAGAGAAGACCAGTGGACTTTGGGACTGATGGGAGTTCTCCTTCCTGCTCTTCTAGAGCCAGAGGGGGTCCTGCCATCCCTGCTAAATGCCAGGCTGCTGCTTTTTCTGTTGCCATTATTCCTGATATGCCAGTGTATATACCCCTGTGCATACACATTGTGAGCATGGTTGGCCATAAGCAGATCAATGTACACAGGAGAACCTCCCCTCTAGCTGTTCAGGCACCACATATCAACAAACAGCACTCATAAGCACGAGCTGCACATGGTCCAATCCTGTTATCACTCAGCCAAAGAGGCTTAAGATCACACACACAGGTCTCTGGTAGCTCTCCCTCAACCTATGTTCACATCCGTATCCCGTTGCAGACCTATAATCTCTCCAGTCTTTTTTTCCTTGCTGACTAGCCAAGCTTGAAATTTGGTAGTCTCTCATGTGTGTGTGCAGACACAGGGTAGATGACACATGAAGAAAGATTTTGGAATAGAGTTTAATAAGAAGATAGGATGGACTGCAGCGATCAGGTGCTGGACTCGCGTCTGCTTGTATACAGCCAGCTGCTTTTGTCCCCCCTGTTTCCTTTTTGCTGTACATGCTACTTCTGATCCACCTCAGTCCCTCCCTTTTTCATTCTTGTCTCCTTACAGTAACACCCTGCCCTCAAATTTTCTTTTAGGAACACTGTTGCTTTATGTATTCTAATATTTCTGGTGTTACCTAAAGTAACCTCAGACTCATCGTAGTCTTGAGATGTTTGCCAAAGTTCTGTTGGCTTAGCAAGACTCTCCTCCCAATAAGGTTTCCAGTGCTCCCTGTTCATCTATCCATGAAGTATGTTTGTTCCTCCCATAACTCCCCCTTGAACCGTTTGTAAAACTCAGCTGTTCCTTATGGCACTACATGCAACTTTTATTTCTTGCTTTGGCTGTTTGTGTCCAGCAGATTCTCATGTGATGTTCACGAGTTTCTCTTGCCATTGTCAGTTAGCTTAACCTCACTTCAGGGTCCAGTCCCAGACCGTTCTTCATGAGTACCTGGCCTTTCTGGTGTATGATGATTAGCATTGTCATACAGACAGAAACACTGAAATCTTACATGTAAGGAGATAGTCTTATTTAACCCCCAGCTAATCCTCTCATGTACTGATAGTTACCACTTGCCTAGGCTCTGTTTGATTTGATGCTTTTAAGTAAATGTGGTCTTTTCAGTGTTCAAGTCTTTGTCTTCCATATATTCTCATTCTGTTCTATAGCCATTTGTCTTCATCTTCAGAAGACTCATCCACAGGTCATTAATAAATTCACTTAACTATTGGATGAATGACGCAATTAGCTTTATTTCCTAGTTGCTTCACTTATGGTCTTGGATATATTCTTGATAATTTATTCTTTAATTTGTACTGGTTTATATTTTACTGTTTTTTCTTCTTTACACGTTCATAATCAATATGTGATGTAAGTTATTACTCAATGAAAAGGAAGTATACTGTAGTGGAAGAATATGAATGGCAGAACAATATACTATTAATTTAGTGCAGTGTTTCCTGCGCTGCAGTTGGTAGAAAATCGGTAAGTTACTGAGTTCACAAGGCAGCTAGTCAACAGTGATATGCAAAACTCATTGTATTGTTCATTGTTGAAATTAGGAACCCAGAAACAGTAGCATGGTGTTTGACAGTGGGATTCTCATTAGAGCAGAAGCTAATAATTTGTCTAGTTCTGTATTAACTGGCCTTGGCAATGATCCACCAGCCAGGAACCCCTGAGAGGAGTGAAAATTGCAGTCACAATTTATAGTGGTTATCACTTTATGTGCAAAAAGGAATATACCACAGATACACTTAGCCAAGAATCTTTACTAGTAGCCTAATTACAGTTGTAATCAAATCTACATACAAACCCCAACTGTTATTAGTCTATTTGCAATAATAAAGCTTGTAGTCCAAAATACAGAAAAGCCTCATTAATACTACCTTTAAAATGGTTACGCAAGAACTTACTAGCACCTAATACTGTTCCTTGGTGTTGTGCCTACTCTTCCCTTGTCCCTCTGTGCCCTGACATTGAAAGTTTCAGGCTTCCTGGAGCAGAGGGGTGGTGAGGTGCTGCAGCACATCATCAGCACCTGGGAAACATTTGATGCTGCTGGTGAAAGCTACTTATTCCTTAGTATGACGGTCTTTGAGGGGTTATGTTTGTAATGGAGGGATGGTATTTGAATCTCCTGAAAGGTTTCCGAATGATAAGTTTTGAAAACTTCAGAGTCTATCCATGTGAAGGGAAAAGCATTTAAAGAAGTCTGGACTGTGAGATGGTAATGCCTGAGGCACTGACAGGTTGTGCATTATTCCCTAGTCTTTGAAAGCCTGTGTTGTTATTGTACGCTTGTTTCTGTCATACTTGCTGACAGGGATTATGTTGGTTGAAACTAATTATTTGGGGTTGGCCTTACAAAACTAAGCTTTCATATTTAGGGCCAATGTTTGCTCTTATTTATGAGAAAAACTTCATGTGTTTTACTACTTGTAGAAGAGTGAAACTGAACTCTCAAGTCATTGCAGAACATCTTAATTAGGAGTTTGAAAAGCGTTTTCATAATTATGATGTTTCTAGGAATTATCACTTTAAACTTGAACCAGCTCTTGGAGTTTTGTAATGGAGTTCTAGCTAGTCTAAACACTTGAGTTATAAGAACTCTGAGAGAGTGACTCAAAGAAGCAAATGGCTTTCTCTTCCACCTCCTTCCACCCCACTCCATGCTTACTCTTCAAATTAAAACTGTTCTCTTTAGTCCTGATGTTGGTAGTCTGTTGAAAATTTGGAAGTAGGATGGTGAGAGAGTTGTTTTACACTTCTGTTCTCTGAAGGTAGCTGCTTTGGAGAGCATACTTCTGATGTCTCTAGTTGAGGAGAAAAGTTTGAAAATATGTTCTGTGCCAGAGAATGGTAAAGACAGTTCTCACTCTTTCCCTTTCTTAAAACTATGGTTGCTGAACAAGCAGGTTGTACAACATTCTTGATTTGGAATTTCCTTACTGTGGTATCTGTGAAAGCCTATACTGCTGCTATCTCTTTTATATAACTATTGGGTGAAATATCTTCATTCTTGGTAATGAATAGCTTTCTAGATTGTGTAGTTTCTTGCAACTTAAGACTACAATTGTATTAAAATACTGAAACCAAACCTACCTTTCAAAATATCCCTAAGTATTTCCTTTTTTACTAGTAATTAATAAGACTCCTTTTGATATGTCTGTTTGTAAGTAATTCTGTTAGCTTTAAGTGTCTGTTTTAATACTGATGAAGATTAGGTGAATTTACCTTGCAACTCCTGCATTAGTAGCAGAATCCAAGGAGTTGAATTGTGCCATGCTGTTGTAAGATACAAATGAAAAGTTCACTTTTCTATACCTAAGACTCTTATAAATGTTAATTGCTACTCCACATACATATTTTTGACAAGGTTCAAATCCATCAGAGTTTTGAAGTGTATATGCCGGCACCTTTTCTTTAAAATAAATGCACTGAAAATACCAAAAGGCTTCTAACTGAGGTTTACTAGAACACCAACTAAAGCAAGGTATAGCTTTTCAAACAAATTATAAGTCAGCTTGTGACAGCTGGAAATGAAAGGAACCATAATCAGTGTCTCCCTGCTCATTCTGCCCTTGTGGAACAGGGCCTTTCCCCCCGTTGCCTTGCTCTAAGTGATTTCCAGTTCCATTCTCCATTGCAGCAAATATCACATGACCAGCTCTAGATCCTTAGGAGAATCACTTTGTCTGCCACCTCTGAAAACATGGCATCTGCTCTCTATATCTTCTCAGGAGTGTCCCAGCATGCATCCTTTCTGCAGGTTCCTTCTGTGCTGTGGTGCTGTTTCTGTCTGTCTTATCTTGCACTCCAGAAAGCTTTCCCTGGCTGAGCATCCTCACTTGCTCTCTAGGCCATCTCTCCACTCATCCAGTAGTTCCCTGCTAACACAACACACAGTCTAGCAATTTTTGCTGTGCACATGAATCCTTTCAAACAAAATTGGATGTGCACTAGATTATGAACAACTACAAAAAAGATATTATCCTTCACAGCATATAAAATAGACAAGTCCAAAGTCGTTGTCTTCATCACTCCCAGAAGTTCCTGAAATGTTTTATATCACTCTATAACAATGTTACCTTTAAGTGATTTGGTGTAGCTTGCCCTGTCTGGCAAGTCTCTCATGTAGGAAGTGTGGAGTTACATCCCACGCTAATGCTCTTTTGGATAAGATGAAATGCTGAGAGAAAGATTAGGCAATACTGTTACGGGAGAAAGTGTTTAGGTTAACATTTTTAGAAGTGTTTATTAGAGAGACCACCTTTCTTCAATTTTGTTTTTTTCCCTGAAACCAAGGTGGTAGATGCTCTGGCCTCACAGGACACTGTATATATTTTGTTCTAAAAAACTAATTTTACTAATATAAGTACATCCTTCATTTTATATATATGTTGAGAGCACTTGGAAACAGGGGCTAGGTATGCCTGCTGGCAGGTATTGACAAATGTCTGAAAACACGTATGCATGTTTTTGTGTTGTGCTCAACTTTAACAAGAAGTACAGACTATCTTCTGATGATTTATGGCCTGCTGTTATTTTTTCACTGCAGATTGAGTGTCTGTGTCATAACTTGCTGAAACCACACTACACAGAATATAAATACTCAAGGTAGAACATGTTTTAACAATAGTTTCATTGTAAAAACCTGCATGTCCCATGAAATTAAAGGTATGATTTTAAGCGATCTCAGGGTTTGGTCCTTTCCTTCAGAAGAGAACATGGTAACTGGCAAGATTTTCTTGTCTGTCTGCTTTCAAGTTTCTCATTTGTTTCTGAATTTCCATATATCCAGTGTTGGAAGGGGGAAAATATATTCACAAGTTTTTGGGCTCTCAACCTGAGATGCATTACATGCTGTGCATTTCATACGTATTGGAGACAAATAGATGTGGTCCCTGGGATAACTGAAGCCATTCCACTAGGAAAGTTTTGGGCCTTTACTGTTGAGCCTGGGGGGAAAGGCAGTCAGAACAGTTGTGCAGGGCACCTCCGGCTGCCTTAGTGCTTTCTTTGCCAATTGCAACCCATCCATTGAGCATCAGTATATCTAGGCCATAGGAGATGAACCTGCTTCTCTAAGGGGATTGCTATAAGCAAAGCTAGTTAGTGTGGTCATATAACATAAGTGCTACTATCCATGTGAATGCTCTGATTTTGCTACTGCCATTGCAACATTAGCAAAGCAAAAATGAAATGTTTGTATAAACAGACTGATCCAGCAAGTGAGACAAAGATCCAGGACACCATGTGCAAACTGGTGACTCTCCAGTGACTAGCACTGAAACCAAACTTTCTTTCTAAGAGGTATACTATCCCCATGCTCACATCTGAAGTGCTGCTTAAATTTAACAGGTCTAATGAAGTCAGAGATCGAAGGTAGGAACAGGTATGCTTTGATGGTAGCTCTAAATGTAAGAGTTAGTACAGGAAAGCAAAAAAAAAAAGACCCCCCCACCCCCAAACTGGCATGCAATTAGTCTTTATTAACACAGGTGATTTGGTTTATGTTCTTTTGAGGTTAATTACATAAACTTGCAGACATAGTTTCTTAATGCTTAGCTCAGCTCCAAATTCAATAGACTGAAAAGTGTGGTGAGATGTGATTGAATGAAATAAGTTTTACAGTTATGTTGTTGCTGCATATTGTTTGTAATGTTTAGAAATATTTGCAAAAAAACTTGGAAATCCAGTCAGGCATGTGATTGCATGAGAAAAATGAGTGCATAATTGGAGATGTGATATGTGCAAAATTCTATTATGCATTAATATTTTGTTTCTACTTTCTGGATGGCTAGCTAGTTATACTGAAGTAGTTGCATGCTCAGATGTCCTGACTGATTATTGCATTGAGAATGTATAATAAATTAACTATATAGTTGTATGTATAATTGAGGGTCTGAATGTTAAGCTATACAGAGCTTGATTAAGATTTTGGGCCATGACAGAATTTGGTTTCTTAAGTTTCAGACTTGAAACTAAATTCCCTTACAGGTAAAATACTTCTCTTCATGAATACAGGAATGGTTACTGGGTCTCGCTACTATGGAAATCCCACCCTTCAGTATGCTCCTAATCAAGTTATCTAAAGAACTGCTGATAAGTATTTTCAGGAGCAGAAATTAATCAGCACAGCAATGTGGCATTGCAGGAGTACCACTGATTGGATGCGTATGTACACTTTGTTACATGGTGAACAGTAAGATCCTGCAGAATAGAAGATTAAAAGCTAGGTGTTCCTAACAAATTTTGATGATGAGATAGTATCTACTATGTCCTATTTTTCAGTCTTAATTTGCAGTGTCAAATCCAGTTTAGGAAAGCAAAAATATCGCAAGACTCTGTTAAACTCTGATATTGTACACTAGTCTAGCAGGAAAGTGCGCAAAGGCATGAAATTCAAGGCATGCTCTACAAGACTCTGGCTGCAAATGTGCAATATACGTATTACAGTTGTCCACTCTTGGCGAATTCCAGCCACGGATTATTTTTATTTTGGGGTTCAGTAACAGAAAACTAGTAATTTTTTATTTTAAATGATTCCTTCTTTATCACAGCTTTTGAGTTGCATAACTTAATGCAATGTTAGTTTAGATGAATGCTAAAAATTTGTAGGATTCTGACTTTAAAGCATTGTACAGCTAGTGTACAACCCCATGTTTTGGTAACAGACAAATCTGCATGGTGTACTTCAGTTTAATAAGGAGTTAGTTTTATAAAAATACTGTTTAGGTATACAAAAAGACCCTCAAAACAATTTAATTTGACTTCTGAAAACTGCACAGTCCCTTGTTTGTTTTCTTGGCTTCAAAAAAAGTTGCAGACTTTTTTTCAATTGGGGGAAGGGGTATGAATTCAATTTTAAGAGAGAGAGTCTAATTTTGAGCAAGATAGTTGAGACAAGTGGAGGCTAGTGTTCAGTTCCCCCTATCATCAAAAAAACTTGCTGGAAGAGTAGTATAAATTTACATTGCGGTACTTCATTATCAAAATCTTTTAGATACCTCTTACTTCTGTGGCATTAGAATAGCGTGTTAAGACTTAACTATGGCAGAAGAGCATAAAGTTTTACACAAGTGAGATGTGACACTTCTGCCTGTTTGTTGGACATGGAAGTCAGAGTCCTCTGGAATAAAGGAAGTATGTTATTGTTACAGGCAATATAAGTATGGAGTTCTCAGCATTCTTCCCTGGTTTTCTTTTTTTCTTACTTCCACATTTAGCTGTAGATTAATTTCTGCATCTTTATGATTTTAGTCTTGCTTAACTGTAGTGTTCAGGACAGGAGAAGCAGCATATTGTGTTGAGTTGTTGAGTGCCAAAGCCAGCTCAGTTTGGGTCACCGCTGCACTTGCCCGGTTTTTCCTGAGAGACTCATTCTCCGTTGGTTCAGGTGGTTCCTGCTACAGGAGCTCCTCTAACATATACCTCAAGTCAAAGGTTATTTTCCCCTAAGGTTAAATCTCCATGAGATACCTGCTGGAATTCCTCATCCCTCTGCATTGCACACCAAGTGCACACGAGTTCTCCAGTGAAAACCATCCCATGAATGTGTTTGCATTTTCCAGAGGGAGGAGCACCACATCAGCAACCTAGTGAGTGCCAAATGTGGGCTACAGTGACCTTATCTCCTTCCAGAATCCATAGGGTCTTTGGGCAGGGCCAGGTCTGTTAACAGATCCCCTAATGTTAACAAGCCAAGTGGCTTCTGTGAAATTTACTGAGGATATAATTTACTTCAAGATTTCCAAGGCAAACGCGGTTATCTTGGGCATAATTTTGCTATGCTCCTTTGAATCTGGAGACAGATCAGATGGTCATTTACAATGCTTATCTCTGTTCAGCAGCATCTTCCTTGTGACACCTCCTGGGTATTGCAGTTGCTAGCTTAATCTTGTAGAAAGAACAATTCCATGAAGAAAGAACTTATTTTTAAGCAGTTAAAAGTCCTTTATTTGGTGCTGATGGTTTGTTTCAAGGCTGGCTGAAGTCAGTTAGGAACACGTACAGCCCTACGTCTTCTGTCTTGGCATGAGAGCCAGAGCATGTAAGTTTAACTGTTTGACTATAGTCTTCTAAATTCCTTTGATAAATGAAAGGTCGACTGTAATTTACCATTTTTAAAATTCAAATTTTAAAATGCTTGGGTGTTTTTTTCAAATTAAAGTTTTTGGCAGACATATTTGATTGTGATAAACTTTCTGTAATAGTTCTGAGGAAACACATAGGCACTCCTTTAACTAGAGGGTGTTTTTCCAGACATGGACTCAACAATGAGCTTTCATTCATGTATTTTGACCAGAAGCAGACACTCAGTGTCTTATCTGCAGAGCAACAGTAATAAGGTTGTGGGGGATTCTTTGCATACATCCAATACAAGTTGAATTCTTCAGTTTGCTAATTTCAACAAAAGTCTTCGCAAGAATCTTACTTGGGTAGAATGGAGAAGTTGTTCAAGGCAGCTTGATATGTTTTCTTGGAAGCCTTGAAGCAGAGGAAGAGCTATGCTTGTGGATGCAGCAGCTTCTGGAGACTAGAACACCCAGCTGTATTATTACATATCAGTTTTTAATTTATCAGGGAGTATGAAGAGACTGATTTCTGCTGGAATTCTGCCAGCAAGCTGAATGTGCTATTAGTTTCTAATGCTGTTGTCTTTCGGCTATATCCAGTAGGTGGCACGAGTACACAAGGAATTTGTGCAATCCTTTTCTTATCGGAGTTCTTTTATGTTTGATTAATTTCAAGGATTGTAACTCAAATTTAGTCCAGATCGTTAAAGTGCTCCCACTCTTATGCATGCATATCTCAAAATTTTATCTTAATTAGGTGTGTGTGTCTGTTAGTTTTCTTTTTATGTTCTTCTGCTACTCCTTTCATAGCAGATGGATTCTGTGATTAGACTGTAGAGACAAACCCAAAATATTTTCTGTCTGTATTTATAAGGTACTTCTTGGTACATCCTTTGGGAACAACGACAGGTAATCCTCTCATGTTGCTGTATATTAGGATCATAAAGTAAACAAATGATTTTCGTCTAAAGAGATAACTGTCTTCCATGGGAATCAGAAGTTTTAACGTAATTCTCCATTCTACGTCTTTTTTATGGATCACTTGATAACTTATTTTAAAATTATTTAGCTTTTCACTTTCTTTACTACGCTATGGAACTTACTGCTACAATTTTCAGGTTAGAGTTCCTATTTTTGTGTGATAGCAGGAATTTATTCCTTTTGAACACATACCAAACTCAACACATAACAAATCAGAGCAAAACCCACAGAAGTTTCATCCATGTGTAAGTCACACATGAGGCGATTTGAGACTTTAAGATTGTTGGGGAGGCTTTCACTACCATTTTTACTGTTTGATTTTTCATAGTGAAATGTCTACATGTTGAATAGATACTTTTTCTCATTGTCTTCCTTACTAGTTTCCCTGACAAAATTAAAGTATTTAGTTTTCTATCAGAAGACAGGGAAGTACACAGGGAATAATTTGGGTTATAATTTTATTTTCTATGGAACTGAGCACAGACTCAACACTTACTAATTACAAGGAACAGAGAAAAAGCTGTAGTGTCTTACTGTAGATATACAGTCAAGGCATATGTCTATTTACTAGTTTCATATTTATCTGTTATTTGTATTGTTATACGCATTTTCTCTGATTTACCAAAATAAGAAAAAGTAATTCTTCTCTTACTAGTATGTAACGGATAGAGCTTGAGAGTCTGTAATGAAATGCATTGGAAAACAACAATGGCATACTTTTACATCAGCGTCTCTCTACAATGCCAAATGCAGTGTATTTACACTATTCAGGTCTACTTGCTTCAGAAGCTTTTATGTTTCAGAGTGTATTAATACATGTCATTCTTACAGACATTTAGATATAGTAGCCATGTTTCATCATTTTAGATAAGGAAAGAGATCTAATCTAGTTTTAAGGAAGCCAGTCTTTATGAAAGAAAATAAATGGAAGAGGGTCGCTGAAGGGCTATTGTAGAGCTAGCCTTTAAACCTTTCTGCAAAAACTTTTTATCAGATGGGTAAACTTAATGGGCTTCTGTTGTAATTGGAAAGCTTCAGAGACAAAGCTGTATATGCGATTTGTGCTGCCCCTCTTGAGCAGCAGAAGCATGAGGACTACTCAGTTTACTCACATCCTCAGGCTTGTAAAAATGTGCTGCCAAAACAGAACCCAATCTCAAGTATCATGTTGCTTGGCTTGTAAAAATGTGAAGACAGCTATCATACTGTTTTTAATTTACTCCCTTGGCCTTGTAACTATGATAGTTCCTGTAACATTGTGTCAATAATGCTTTCCTTTAGAACACCAATGCGAGACACATCTGTGGTGGTGGTGGTCTGCTTAATTTTTCCTATCTTCTCTTTACTTGCATGAGAATGTCATGTGAAAGTTCCTTGGGCAACCATATCTGAAACCATGTCTGCTTTAACTTACGTTAGTAGATGATTTCTTCTCCTCTAGTAATAAGGAAACATGGGAGGGTGGATCTGAATATGATGAGCTATAGAAATGAATGCAATGCCTTATTTTTTGTAAGCAATATAGCTCTTTGAGTAAGAAGAAACTGCATTCAGGGGATGTAAGAACCATGTTAACAGATCCTAACTTTCAACTTTGTTTCCGTGTTTTTGATAAGAAAATAGTCAATTTGCCTGTTAATCTCTAATGCTGAGAAGGTTTATAGTGAAATATGCATAAAGTGAGCAGGTCTTGCTTTTTCTGTCAGCATGTGAAGCAGAAGAGTGTATGTTCTGCAGTTACGCTACTACAAAAGTTGCCTATTCATACACTAAGAACAAGATTAGAATACTGATAGGTAGCCTAACTGAAGAGTAACAGAACTTTATGCTCACTCTGCAAGAAGATATCAGTAAAGAAATACAAGCTAATATCTCTGAAATCACCTGAACACATAAAAAAGGAACTTGCAGGTCAAGTGCTGGAGGATTCCTGGTCACCAAGGATGAAGCAGCTGCACTACAGGCCAGGCATTTGGTTACCTGTAACAGAAGCTGTATAGGGTTTGCACATGTTCTGTTATGTGTCCATTTGATGGAAGGTTAGGGTCACACCTAGCTCCTAAGTGCAACTAACATCTAGAAACTTAAAAGGAGTTCCCAGATAACTAACAGTTGCCTACCTATAGTTGGCCAAAATGCATCTGTTCCTGGCTCGTGATGCATTCTCCGTCATTAGCGGATGGGGTTAGTCGCCAGTCTCAGTATCAAAGGTGCATTGCTGTTGCTCCAAATCTGGGCGAGAGGTTTGATTTGACAACAAAATATATCACTGCATAGAGAAGAGAAAGGAATCAGAAAGAGGGTAATTCTCCAGTTCTTTGTTCTGTCTCAGATCCATAATCTTGGAGATAAAAAGCTTTAAAAGACCATCACCTCATCCCCCTACCAAGGATGCTGTGAGCATTGCTAATAGGTGCATTGCTTGGAACCGAGAGGAAGTTTGGGTTGGTAGATACATTTTAATGGAACTGTAAGACATGCCTAGTGTCTCATTAAGTCCTTCAGTTTGATTTCCTAGCCTCAGACAATGCTGTTACTGGCACTGGTTCTTGCTTCAGTGAACTAGGAAAACAGAGAAGAGCATGATTTGCTTTGTTTTTGTTCTACTGTTCCAGCTGGATTAAACTAAATTATTCTCATCTCAGTGACTTGCTGCAGATGTGCAAGGACTGTGGTTCTTACTCTGGTGAGAAACAAGAACATTACCTCTGTTCCAGAATCTCTCTTTTCCCCCTTATGCACAGTGTGTTTCCCCAATGTTAGGTGGTTAAGTGAATCATAAAGCTTTCATGCTCTGCGGTGGGTATATTCATATGTAAAGCTACTCCTATGCTTGTCATGAAGCTGTAATAGGACACAGCACTTGCTACAGCGGTGGACTTTTTCCCAACCAGCTGAGTCTTCAGGTGTGCCCTTGAATTGACAACAAGGTGATGTGTTACTGTTATACTTTTATTGTATTTTATAATCTCACTGTCTGGAAAAATTGTTTCATAGGAAGGATTCAATATAGATACCTGTTCTTAACTGTTTCCCAAAAAGTTATGTGTTTTCACATGTTAGGAACTTCATGTGAAATCATATAAAGCATAGAAATATAGATGATATGTAAAGCTCTAACTTCAAGGATTAAAGTGGTAAAGTTCAAGCAAGTAATAAAATGTTTTATAGTTCAGATTAAAAAAAATCCATAAAATTCTAAGCAAAGATTTTCTGTTGAACACGGTTTCTGGCTTCTTACTTATTTCTGTGTCAGTGTAAATAATAGCCTGTATTTAGAACATTTAGAATTCTATTTTATTTGCAAGAAAGGAAAGAATGGAAAATTCACATACATGTGGGTGGTTTTCAGTTTCAAAAAAACCCCCAGCAACAACTTGGAATTCCATTATCTTTGTTAAAGTTTTGGAGCAAAATAATTATCAAGGGTGAAACTCGCCTTATACAGAAGGTAAGCAGGAGAAAGCCCTTTATTGCCACTACATTTTTAATACAGTTGGAGGAGGAAGGCAGACAAAAGCAATCTAGGGTTGCATTTAGGACTGTACCTATTCCCTCTCTGCTACATCTGTGTGGTTGTGGCTGTTGGCATCACAGTTAAATGGACTTCTGCTGGCACTTTTTCAGATCCTCCGGAGAACAGTTGGGCTACTCCACTTCATGCCACTGCTCAATGCCTTCCAAATCCCATTACCTTGTAGGACTAGTTGCATAGGGTTTTATTTTCGCAGGTGTTTTGTAGGGATGTTATTTTAATAAACTCTAGAGCAGAAGAAACACTAGAAAGCAATGAGCAGATTTTGGGATGTGCTTTTCAGCTTGATTTCTATTAGTTTGCTTAGGCATGGGATTCTTTGGGGGGGGTTGTGTCATGGTTTAACCTGGCAGCGGGCAACTAGGGCTACACAGCAGTTTTCCCCCCCCTTTCCCCCCCCCCCCCAGTGGGATGGGGAG
>Ga0181612_174465_pt1 | contig 15683 bp, 9 predicted proteins | sample HoacroProtozoa21_FD_119630 | JGI IMG/M metagenome (GOLD analysis project Ga0181612, IMG submission 119630) | Hoatzin crop microbial communities from Cojedes, Venezuel. Combined Assembly of Gp0051906, Gp0051904, Gp0051908
AAAAAAAAGAGAAAACAGAAGCAAAAAATGCCTGACAAAACCACAAAGACAATAAATCAACTCAGTTTCATGCAGAAAAGTTACCTTTGAAACATCCTCCGCCAAACCTGCTGAGAGCTTCATGTCCCTAATGAAACCTGAAACCTGCGGGCTTGCCTTTTTGGCTGTTAACTAGGCACAAGCGAGGGAAAAAACTACCCCAGCCACTTGGGAAAAAAAAAACCTTTAAACATCTCTGCCGCTGCTTCTGTCCTGAGGCATTCCTCTTTCCTGGCACTTCCACCAGGAGATGAACTATGGAGATTCATCGGGAGCCGGTGCGAGAGAGATGCTGCCCACGTTTCTGAGAGCTTTTGGGTCAGGCTTTGGTGCTCTGTGCCCAAGAGATGACACCCAGCACAAGAAACAAGAGGAGTGGTACCCTGGTACCCTCTGTCACCCATTGGTCTTTACCTATTAACACGCACAGGCAAAGCACGGGGAGCGTTTCCCCACATCTGCTCAGCGAGCGACACAGAGATTTCCTCTTCAAGCACCTTCAACCCCCAATTCTACTTCTTTTCAGCTCGTTATTCTTCTTCTTACGGTAGAGAGTTTAGCGAGCCAAGAGAAAGTGCCAAAACCGCTACTTTCCTAGGGACAGTGGCTAAAGGGCAAGACTGCCCTGAAATTAGCAGATAAGAGCAGACCTTAACTGAAGCTTTTATCGGTTGTTTGTGTTCACCGAGGCCAGATGATTTTCAAGGAGCCGCTCAGAGATTTAAAGCGCTGATGTGACAGGAACTCTTTGATTTTAATGTTCCTGCCCTCTTCTTGCAGCCAGTGTTTATGTAAACTTGAGAAAAACTGCCACTACTGTTCATCTCCCTCATTTTTCAACCTTAATGGTAATTACATTCCACGCATGACAGGAGACTCACCATTGCATTCGAGACAGGGGCCGTAACACCGCCTTTGACATGCCATTACTATGCATTAAGTCATGGTTTCATAGAGGGGAAAAAATAACCTGTTGCAAAAGTGTGGGCTTAACAAGGATTGCAAAAACATATTGTTGATTTGGGTTAGAGGTTTCAGTAAAATGCTGCGGCTGGAGATTTCCAGGGACGTACGACTGGTGGAGGCATGGCAATGCTATTAGAATTTCACAGAAGCAAGCCAGTTGTTCCAGTTTCCTTGTGCTCTATTTAAATCCCAGCCTCTAAACTTCCAAGTGCTGTAGGTTTCTCCCCAATCTTCTGGAAGACAGCAAGGCAGTCCTTCACGTGTGTAAGGGGGTTATGAGGTGGGAGGCATGCGTAGTGTGGGTTTGTGTCCATAGATACGGTACACAGCTCTTCCCAACCAAGTACCCCACGTTTCTAAGCCTTTCTGCTAATGCTTTACACCTAATGCTTTAGTGCTAAAGCTTCCTGGGGGTTGGACTAGATGACCCACAGAGGTCCCTTCTAACCCCGAGCATTCTGTGATTCTGTGATCCTTTCAGCACTTTTTGTCATGTAAGTTCTTCTTTTTTAGGGACAAAATTTCTATTTTTCTGTGCAAGATCCCCACTCTTCCTTTCTCTGCTCTCAGCATTTCTCTCAGCTAATAAGCACCCTCTTTTCTCTGTGCCCTGGAAAAATCCCATGCTACCAAATATTTGTTACATCTGCCCAGTCCTGCTTGAACTACAGACCGTAACAAAGGTTGCATTTTGTTTACTGTAGTGAGAAAAGATGGTTATTTTAACATGATGCTAACTTAGCAAATAATTCCTTCTCTTTCACTTCATCTGCTTGAGGCTTGCTATTCCAGATACAATCTGGTTAGTCAGTAGTGTGGAGGGAGAAAAAATTAGTAACAGTTGCTAGTTTTCTCCTGCAGATACAATGCTGTCTGCATGGACACCTGACCAATGGACGTGTATGCCACATTTTTGAGAAAACAAATAAGCTGCATCATTAACAAACTCTCACAAGATACAGCTTACAACTGCTTTCTGTGTGACACGCAGTCAGAGTATTGCAACGTACACAAGCATCATCTGAGACATCTCACAGCCATGAGCGACGGGCGCCAGAGCACAGAGAAGAGATTTCGGTCTGGAAGCGAAGTTCATCCTCCAGCTCCCAAATACCACTACCATTCTGAACCCCGCTCCTCCCAGCCACAGGCTAAAGTAAATGGACCACAGTGAGTGATTTCAAGCAAGTCTTGACATAAAAGCATCTTTGACTCACAGTTTCAACCCTGAAACAAAGCCAACTGCTCTGGGCAGGGATTATTTCTATAACACTTCAGTTTCAGCTTTGGCTCCAAGCTCCCGGAGAGCAAAACCACGATTTTACCTTGAGCAGCAGCCAGGTTATTCCCACACCACCAGCTCACCCCGACTCTCCTGCCAGCAGCCCCTCGGGGACAACCCCTGGCTGCTTCCATGGCCCCAGACATCACAAGTCTCTCCTCTCACCCTCCCTACCCTTCTCTTGACTGCGCAGCCGTGAGCCGAGGCCAGGCCGGGCTGGTGGTCGCAGCGCAGAGGTCTGCCATTAGTTAATCTTCCGCTGGCCTCATTTATCTCCTTGCAAGAGTCGCAAGGTGTTGGCAAAGGGGTGCCACGGGGAAGAGGGGGGACCGGGCACCCACATTGCTTCGTGCCAGGCTGCTGTGCCACGGGGGCCACCTGGTGCTCCAGCCTGCATCTTTTGGGAGTGCTGGCAAGCCACAGCTTCTTGAACACGTAGGCAGCTTCAAGATTATGGCAGCTTTAAAACCGTCTCCATTGAACGAGCAACTTTTTCTCTCCGTCTTGGACAGCAAAGTACGTGCACGTGTGTAACAGCCTAAAAGCTGCATCTGTTACTCTGCAAGCACAGATTCCCTAGAGAGGAGAACTACAAGCAAAAGAAAATAATTCACCTGTAGGCTTAATTTAGCCTGCGCTGGGAGAAAACAACTGGGTAGTATTCTCCTTCTAATGGAAATGGACTGTGCACCAATTGTATTAGTTTTCATTCTTTAAATTACAGATTAGATTTTAAAATTCCACACTGCTTCCAAAGACCTTTTTAAAGGCCTTTTTCAGGGTTTTATCTCATGGCCCTTACAGAACTTGTTTTCAATGACACAGACCAAAAAAAAAAAAAAAGAAAAAAAAAAACTTCAACCCCAATCGATTGCTCTGGTAATGAAAATGGAAACCCTGCTTGTCCTTATTATCATGAGCCTTATTACCCTTGTCAACACCACCACCATTACGCCAGGAGGCTTTTATTCACCAGGCATTGTGAGGAGGTTCAGCGGCAGAAGGGGCAAGCACTGAACCCTCTCGCTGCACAGAGCTGCGGAGCCACGCTCCCATCCGTCAGTGGTTCCCTTAAGTGGCGCTTTATCTTCTCTGCCTAACGACTTACACTTTATTGTATCTGTGTCACAGTAATACCCCGAGTTCTCAGCTAAAATCAGGGATCCCCTCCAATTACAGCTTGTTCAGGCTTACATAAAGAGTAGTCCTTGCCTCACAGAGCTTGCAGTTTAAACCATCAGGGCTTTCCAGTCTGGATCCCCAGTCTCTCATGATGCACAGAGACTGGCCCATGCAGCAGGGCATGCAGGGCACTGAGCGGTAGCAAATCAATAATTTTCACTTGGAATACCCACCATCCAGCTCAGGAAATGTGATTGCCCTGTAGCAGTACTCGGAAGACCACATATCCCGTGGATGCCTAGGGTCAAATTCCATTATCCAGCCTAGATGCAAGTCCAGGTCAGCTCTAGCAACGTTAATAGAAATTACCAGTGTTTTAGGAGGATTAGTGAGAACAGGGTATAGTCCACAGCAAATACTTTTAAAAAATTCCATGATAATGGCTTTTCTGTGGGCACACAAAAAAGACAGCAGGTAAGGGAATTGTAGAGGGTCATGTTGGTAACCTCATACTTTCATCAGAATTATACTACTGTGATTGGGTTTTTGTGTAGGCATGATCAAAATGGAATAAGTACACATTTTTGTCCTGAGTGACATAGAACAAACTGGAGTTGGAGTGACCATGCAGGAAGTATAAGGCATAATTATATAGCAAGAGGATTAAACCAAAATATTTCCCCTCATCTAGAAATCCTGGCAGCATGAACAGTTCCCTCAGGTTCTCCAAATGATGTTTTGCTCTACAGACCTACATATTTAACAGAAAAAAACACCTCAAAAAGTGTATTTCAGAAAGGTTTTTTCAGTCTGAGGAATGTCAGTGCTGATGATGCTAAAACACTGCAAGACACAAAGTTACCCAGGGAACTCCACGTCTCTGGAAGGTGCTGGAATGGGCTCCCACAAAACATGCCACTTTGCTAATGTCTCCCCAAAACACCTGAGGTCCAGATCTCCCTGTGGTATCAATCCTTGAGTGCCATCAGTGCACAGGGAAAAGGGCACTACTGCTTTTTGTAGGAGAGCACTGGGCTGCTGTCGGCAAAGGACTGCTGCCTTCTCCAGGAGTGGGGTGGTGGGGTCAGACAGGGCACTGCAGTCACCCAGCTGCCATCTTCGCAGGACCAGAGCTGGCACCTCTGCGTCATGCCGTGCTGTGACACAGGCACCGTGCCTGTCTCAGCATCGCTGCAAGGATGCCGTGTTGCAAAGTGTAAATATGCTTGAAGGGCTTGGAAGAGAAGGCTCTAGAAGCAGAGGGAGTTGAACGTTGATTTGAGCCCTACGTTTGTGTGCTCGGCTCCAGACCATCCAGAAACTCTCACATCTGTCTTTCTCCCTTCTTTGACCTGTGCACCACTCGCAGTCTAATCAGCTGTTCCTATTATTGCTACCATTCTCCCATGATTGCCTTGTTCACTCCAAACAATGAGGAATGCAACTCCTGGGCAGTTATCAGCTAATTGGGGCTGAATAAGGTCACTGGCTAGGTATCATCCTGACCAAACCAAAATGCACATTGACATTCAGTGCAAACACTATCCTCTGCGTGAAATATCCCAGCTTTAACTAGAAGCATGCCTTCCAAATTCGGCTGAAGCTGCTCTGCAAAAGCTCTGCTGTGGTTCTGTCAGATCCGTGGGGATAAGCTGCAAGAAAGAGCCCACAGAAGAAAACGGTGCTCTGCACACTGTGTAAGCAAGTTTTCTGGCAGCCCTCTTCAGCGAGGCATCCAGTGGCATGACTGTGGTTGAAAGCAGGATCATCACTAGGAACAGTAATCGCAGAGAAGAACTTCTGCATTCAGTGAATCTCACACGGCTGCACGTCACAAGAGAGGTCTCAGAGAGTCTTGCTGCATGTTGGGAGTTGATGTTTCTTGTCCACAGTCTGTCTGAACAGGTTGCAAAACCTGGATTTCAAACATCCATTTTATTCCTGAGCGGCTGTCCTCCTTAAACTTTCTAGCATCCTGCTTTTATTTGTTAATGGTCTGTTTACACCACCAAAGTTTTGCTGATATTGTTGAGTATTTGAGACATGTCTATTAATCATCCTAATGCCCATATTCATTCCCCTGTTCATGCATCACCATACCTTTTTTGTTATTCTTGATTCATTTTATAAACCTTTCAGTCATTCAATTAGAAAACTGAAATAATACCCTGTGACTAAGGTGCCAGTCAGACAGCATGCTTAAGTCACCAAGCGTCTGGCTGGGAGATTTCATGGACAAGAAGTCATTAAGTCTGATGTAAGAAGAAAACATCTTTGTACTTCATTGAATATCATTTCCTCTGCTTTTGGGAAGAAAGACCCACCACATAGGCAGGTGTCCATAACGTGGGCAGGTGTCCACTGTGGCTATGTTCTCTGGGAGGCAATCTGGGTGCCCTGTATGAGGCATATATTGCATTTGTATATTTTTTCAATCTTTCAAAAAAATTTTTTTTAAATTGTATATTGCTTGGAGGATGGGCAAAGCATTAGCCAGTACAAGGTGGGCAGGAAAGAGTCTTTCAGCTTGCAGATCCACAGTGTGACTCCTGAGATGGTTGCAGCAGTGGCTTCACAGTCCAGGGAGGACACCTCTTAATCACAAGGGTGGTCAATCACCTAGGAGCTAAAACCAGGTCCTGTCCAGTAAAGACCAGGATTTACCTTCGGTGAAATAGTAAATTCAGTCAATGACATACAAGTAAGAGCTGGAATTGGCTTTGGGGATTAAAGACTTTTTTCTCCTCACAGCACCATTTTCTTTTAACAAGGGTGTCAGATTCTCAGGGCCAACACCTTCACACATCCAAGGAAGTGTAGTTTTCCCAGCCAGTACTACTTGATATAGGTGAATAATAAGGAGTACATAAGTTAAAAAGCCTCGTTGAGCTGGAGGGTGAGTGTTGAAAGGCTATACCTGCAGCTCAGGCTGGTTGTACAGTCAGCAAACAGTGGAGTGCAAATAACAGAGAGGATGTTCCCTCCCTTCAGCAGCAGAGGAAAACGGGCGGAAAAGGGGGGCCACTCTCCTCTGCCAGAAAATCTTCATGTGCTGATCGTTGACACTCAGATTTTAGATCTTATGACAGAAAGCAAAGACTTAACCAATCAAGAAGATTAACAGTGATGAGGTTGAGGTTCAGCTCTGATGTGAAGTGATTTAACACTTGGCTGTGCAAAACACTGAGCAAGGGAGTTTTCTTGTGCCTTCAGCCAAGCAGAAAATCTCTGTGAAATTATCTAAAATAACGACATCCTTTATGATCTTTCATCCCCATACCATATGGTTTTAGCCGGCGGAGGCTATTTCCATGCAGCATCCTGCACTCGGTGCACACGTGCGTACCCAGTGGTACGTGGGAGCTGGGGCTGCCCACCCTTCGTACACTGCAGGCCACTGCTCGGGTACTCCCTAATTTCAATGGACTGAAATATTCCAGGTCAAATTTCTAGTTCAGGATGATTTTTTTAAGTTTCATCTAAAGTCACGTGGGAAGCCTGTTTCAGCTGAGAGCCAGTTTAATTGAATGGGAGTTTATAACTTCAGTGTTCCTTAGGCTGGGCTTTCAGCGAATAAAAGCGACTTCAGGTTTACTTCAAAGTCGTTTGCAATTCTTATTCATTCAAAAAAGAAGAGGATGGTGATCCCTATCTGTCAGTTACCCTTTCACTAGCCTTCCTGCTTTCTCCCTTCCTTTTGCCTTCACAAAGTGAAATATGCATGCTTTTTTATCTATAAGAAGTCAATTAAAAGTACACCACACTTCACCGAAATACAGGAAGGGATATTTTGTCTTTCCACCTTTTTCCTTTAATTCCACAGACTGGGCAATGATTATTTTTTGATTGCATGTGTTGCCTGATAGCTGCCAGAAGCAGAGATTGACCTGGGCACTAGGGCTCCATGCCACAGCCTGGTGGAACCAATAGGCAAAGCTTTCAGCCATAAAAAAGGATTGGGCAATACACTTGAAGATGTGTCAGTTAAATTAGCTAATCGATACTACACACAATTTGGCACTGGCTTCAATACATTCTTACTGTATTTCCTTTTTGGAATCTGGTGCTTTACCAGCTCAGATTTAGACTATGTAGGTACCTACCCTTTTTATTCCTTAGGAATAAATTTGGCTACACAACCTCATCAATTTCTTCTGGTAGTGCAGACGAGCTGCCTCACGTAGCTGTCATCCCCCTCCTGCCCAGTTTCAGGACAGAGTAACCCATTTCTTGCAGAACTGTTATGAACTCTGGCCAATCATCTCTTATCAACAAAGCATTAAAGGTAATACATTACATTATGCAAGAAACCAGGAAGTGGGCTGGCTCTTCCTGTACTACAAATATTTTGGGGAACAAGGTTGACAATACAATACAAAAACTATCTAGCTTTTAACAGCTGAGATGCTATTTCCGTTATTAATTTCCCTCAGCATATACTTTTAACAAAACCAACCATCTCCTCTCAATTAAATAAAAAGTAAATATGAAAGGAATTATCATGAGTATGCATTGTTTTGTAAGACAATGAACAGAGCAGATGTGAAAATCCAGCAGACAGACATTACGTGCACCGCTAGTGTCAGCAAATTCTTTTTATAAAAGCAGTAAGAAATCAAAATCAGTCTAGTTACCTTCTTTCCTACCTGTTCTCAAGGGATGTCAGTTTGCTACAGAAAGTAGTTCCATTTCCATTTATTTCTGTTTTGGCCACGCACAGTTGCTCCCCATCTGCTGACATCGTATTTGCCACCCCAAAATGCTGCATTGATAAGCCGAGCCAGGGTCTGGGCAGGGGGTCAGGATGCCCTACTCCATCCTGCCATCCCTCCCCTGCCAGCAGCAGGCTCTGGGCAAGACATGTGGGTGCGATGTGACATCCCACCAAGACCCATGGCTCCTGTGAGGATGCAGTAGCAGTGCGTTGGGCTCTCACCCCATCAGGAGGTGGTTGTATGAGTTTGGGGGTGGCTCGTGTCCCTTTGATGACTCTAATCAGAGTCACAGCCTGGTGTCAATGTTCTCTCCCTCCCCAAAACCTGGCTGGGCTGCTAAGTGATGCCACTGCCCCTTGCCCCAACTCCTATCCCCAGCAGCCAGTGGAGACAGGAGATACTTGCCCCCATTTTGTTCCCCACGGTGAGCAGTGACCCCAGCAAATATCTTCCTTGCAGCGCCGAGGTCTGGCTCGCAGACCCAAAACATAGTTGTTGGCTACAGTCCGCAGATGTCTTTCTCTGTTTATGTTTCCCCATATCAAGGCCTTTTTCTAACACCCACGGTATCAGGGTTTGGAGGAGGCAGGGCCATGTCCTGGGGCTGCCTCAGATATCCATTTTCCAGCAGAAGGGCTGGGGCCTTTCGATGCCAGACGGCCCCGTAGGATGTGGAGGTGATTTTCTCTCTGAATTTGCTCTCCCCACGTCTCCGGTTCGATATCTCAAATTCAGCACCAAACTCTTTCCCTGATAACGGTAACTAATGGCTTTTGGGATCCAGGGGGATGTTTTGGAAAGGACAGGGCGTAGTATCTCACCAGCTTAGGGACTGCAGAGAGTTATAGTGGTTTGTAGTTGGGTCTCCCCAGATCTGCACCCACTGTGTGCCACTTATACCCCTGCTGATGCATCCCATGAGCCTGAGCATACTGTCCTTTCTGAAGGAGGCCATGGGATAGGGGTGAAGAGGAGTGGGGGAAGAGGACACCCAGAAAGGTGGTGGGTGGGATAAGATACAGAGGGAGATAGTGCCATTGCTCAGGTATGAGAAGAGGACCTCTTGTGATTCCTTCTTTCTTTGTAGCCCAACAATTTCTTCTAATAAATTCAGTGAAAACCCCTGTACTCTAATGAGAGGTTCCAAGAGGTTCATTGGAAAATTACCTGCAGACCCATAGGACCCAAATGAGTCAGTGTGTCTGCACTGTGGCATCAGGCTTGGGTCTGGCAGGGATGACTGAACATCATGTAGGCACTTCTGAATTTACAGCCCCTTTCTGAAAGCGACAGACGTTCTTGGAAACAGACCTCAGCAAGAAAAAAAACTATCAGAAGAAAAATATCTGGATAAATTACAACAATTCTGAAATTGGTATTAGTTTCTAAGTGCTTTAGAAAAAAGAATGCTGAAAGTATGTGTTTTGTTCTGACACTTTGGTCTACCTTTTCTTTGCTTAAGTTTAAACAAAACATCTGAAAATAAAATGTCGGTTTCAGGTTAACCTAAAACCGCTCTCTTCACTAGTACAATCCAAAGCATCTATTGTTAGTTGTTCATTAGGCAGTAAACAAAGTCATTTTGTGCTAATACAGATTAAGTCCTTTTCAAATCATGAGCCAACACTCCACCCCCCTCCCCCTCTCTGCCAATAATCGTAAGTTCTTGCTGCTCAACTTGGACACTCAACTTAGAGCTGTCACAGAAGGTCCATGAATGTGTGCTTCCCCATCATGCAAGTATTCTTAAATATTTAATGCACATGACAGTATTCCCTTACAGTTCCCGAGTTCCCAAATCCCCATCTACATTTCCAAATAAATCAGCTTCATTAGCAGAGGATGTGTGCAGCAAACTTCTGGGTTGTTGTAACACCTCAGCATGTTTGAAAAAAACCAAGTCAAATCAAGTGTATTTAGGGTATACGGATGGCTTCTGAGATGGCTTTAAAGACTTCCTTTAGGGCACCACATTTCAAACTTTAATCCAACTTTAATACATTTGCTTACTTGCTCTGTGTGCTGAAATACGTCAGTGGAAAGGGGTTGAAAGAAGGTCGGTTCAAAGAAAGATGTCTTGTTATGTTATGTCCCCTCATCCACCAAGTCAGAATGAGAGTTTCAGCTTGTAACAGGCTGCGCCTGTTTTGATCGGCCAAAGATTTTCCACAGCCAGAAGCTGCCTTCATCATTTACTGTATAAACTGTGGATGGAGGTTGAAACTGAAACTCCTTGGCTAAAAAACTGTTACAAATAGCATTCAGTGTACAGAGTAGAAGCTGTTACCATGTACAAGGTGAACAACGCTAAAGAGATTGATACCCTGTATTACAAATAAAATTATATTACTGTCATGTGTTAAACTTCTCAGGAAGATTCTTCTAGTATTTCAAACCATCAAGGCTTTGTTGGAAGAACATCAACTCGACTAATTACAATGTGAATGTTTCCAAATAGTCCTAATAAGATCTTGTGTATCCTCAAATTTTTCAACCCAGCAACAAGAAGTAAACATATTTGCACCTCGAGAAACATATGGACCATTTACAATTCAAAGTATTTTTCCTTGCCTTCCAGTAAGATTGAAAAGATTGTAATAGCAGATTTGATTTTTTCTTTAATCCTTTTGAGAAATAGAATCAGCTCTGACATCTCTGCTTTTTTTCCAAAAAGTGAAATCTTTGTATCAATTTTTAATAAGATTGTAATTGACAAATCCATTGGAACATCAGTGAACATTTAAATACTAATTAGCTAAGCCACTGCTAATCTTTCCTCAGCAGAGCTCACAGACAAAAATGTCAATTAAACCTGAGTTTGTCCCCAAGGAAAGGAAGGTCAGAGGGTAGTGTTCAGTCAGCTGTGAGATTATGTTAACACAGTGTTAGGAGTAATAATCTCTGAAAAAAAAGCACTAAACTTTCTTTTACTTTTTTTTTTTTTAATAATTATATTAACTATAGGGTGGAGAGAGGAGAAACAAGAGAAGAATTACAAGAAGTGAATCAACAACTGTTGCCTCTTCAGCAACAAACCAAACAACCATCAATCCATTGCCTAAGGAGCTAGGAGACAGTTCATTCCCTGCTTACAGCTACATCAGTGAGTATCTCGGGCAAACTCACGCTTGTTTCCACCAGGCTAAGATTCAGGTTTTTGTTTACTCCTGAAATTGCTCTAAAGTGTTTAAATTTGAGGGGTTTTCCGCCTTTAACAGCCCCCTCCCCTTCCCAAAAGAAAAGCACATCTCAAGGCCTTGCACTCCTCCATCCTCCCCAAGACCTGTGGATCTATTTGCTGCCGCTAGCAAACACAGGACAGCAAAAGAAGTGGCATGTGCTCACTGAGCTCTCCCAGTTTGCCTCCTTTCGCTTTTCAAAGCACTTTATTCCAGTCCTGCACTTAGGCAGGCGGATGGTTGTGAGCACACAAACAACCCCATTAAAGTCGAGGGACTCTTCCTGCACTTCGAATTACGCTGCTCCTTAAGTGCTTCAGTAGACGGAAGCCGTAACTCATTAGGACTGGCAGCAAAGGGGTATGTTTAAGTATACGCTGCAATGCTCCTGCAGATTATTTATTTATGTTCCATTGATGGACTTCAGCACCTGTTTAAAGTTAAACACTTGCTTCCTCAACGAGGGACTCAAATACCTGCTGTTCTAGTTTTATCTAGCATCCCTTCTTCCCTACACATTCTTGTAAGGAGAGGCTGCCATGGAGAGCAACTCCGAAGACAGAATCTCAGAAGTGCAGCTCTACTGAGAATGCAAAATCAATCATTCCAAACTAGAAGGGAAAGCACTCGATAGAAGATTCCTGATCTCAGCCCCTGTTGTGAGAAATGTGTAGATTAACAGCTCCCTCTCACCAGAATATGGTTCTTGTATCAACCTGCTTTGTCAAAATCTTACCACATAAAATTGTGGTAGAGTATGGGCAGCCTACAGCACGGTAAAGTTGAAGCTAGAGCCAATATAGTGGCACGTGGAAAGAGCAAACCGCTACAGGAAGTGTTTTGAAAAGCCAAAACCACTGAAGTGACATAGCCTGGTGAGGCCTAATGTGTAACATATGGTTTCTCCCTGCTCTTGGAAAGCTTTGGCATTAGAGTCTCTTAACGGTGCTTAAAAAGAAAAAAAACCCAAATCTTATAAACCATTCTTCCAAAAAAACAAGATTAAAAAATCCCCAGTATTTCTTAAAAAAAAAAAAACAAAACAAAAAACGACAAAAAAAAGTGTTCATGTACCATGCTGGTTAGCAAGCTAAGTATAAGTTGATTTATTAAGGAGCTTTGGGGAAATCTCAGCAGAGAAAAATACTACAGCTTGCTGTCATAATTTCCTAAAGTTTAAGTATTCATAGATTTGCAGTGCTCCAAACTAGGAGGGGCCACTCTGTCATCCAGTCTGACCTGTTGTATATCACAGGTCATTACATTTCACCAAGTTACCTTTGCATCGAGTCCAATAAACTGTGTTTTGCTAAAGACTATCTCCAGAAAGGCATCCGTCTGGATGTAAAGACTTTAGGAGCCAGAGAATCCACCCTCCCCAGCTGCCCTTAGTGTGTTCCAGTGATTAAACTCACTCTAATAAAAACACGTGTTATTTTCAGCTTAATTTGTCCAGCTTCAGCTTCCAGCCACAGATTCAGGTTATGCTTCGCTTCACTGGACTGTAAAGCCCTTTGGTGTTCAGCCTTCTCTTCACGTGAAGACGCCTCTCTGGAGGACCTTTATGGAGGATAAACACGCGTAAGAACCTCCATCTAAGTAATTTCTCTCCAGCCCTTGATTTTGTTTTACAGCTGTTTCTGTGCTTTCTGGGCATAGACGTCAGAAGCAGAACTTGCTGAACCTGCAATATTTCAGTATTGTTCTCACCAGTCCCAATCACAGACGAGCTCAGAGCTCAGTAACATCTTAATTCATGCAAACGTTCCTGGAGTATTATGCTACAATCCCCTGCTTTCCTTCTGGTCCAATATAACCAGTAGAGCCTTTTGTTTTCAAGGGTATGGCCCCCTTTCTTGTAGATGAGGTCTGTATTTTTATTCTAAGGTATACAAACTGATATTTTAATTGTACCACTTCATTTCACCAGGCTATGCTTACCAAGTCATTCAGACCAGTTCATATCACTGCTTAGTCTTCCTGGCTTTTACCATTCAGACAGTCTTTGCCTTATCTCCAGATTATGATTTTACTTCAGCTCATAGATAAAGATGTTGAACTGCCGGGTCACATATGAATTGCCACTGAATCAAGCCAGAAAAATCCACATTCAATTAAAATTCCTCATTTACTTCCAAGTCCTTCAAGGTTTAGTCCATCCAATATAGGCCTTATTAACAATGTGTAATGCTAACTCATTTCTGATAATGGCATGCACAAGGTAGCATGATAGATACCTTAAAAAATTGTATTATCTCTTCTAGCAATAAACTTCATAATTCCAGCAGAGAAGGGCATCAGCTTTGATCTAAGAACTGATACTAATTTTGTTCCTGTCCTTGAATACTTCATTAACAGAGCCTTGTAGAAATTCACTCTCTATTTTGACTAAGCCTGATGTTTGGTTAACTGGTTTAAGTTATCCCACTTATTCTTTGTGGCTACTGCCAGTCTATTTAATATGTAAATACTGGTAGTTTTACGGAGTGTCCCAGGTCTGCCATGGTCCAAAATTCAGATGAGATGAGCCTAAACTCACATACTTATGGTCTGAAGATGCCTATTTTGCAACCTCTTCAGCATGCAAAGAACCACATTCACACGGCCTTGCTTTAGTAATTTATGGGTCTTTAGCAAGAAAGGTCTTGAAACACACTGTTTTAAAGCCACAAGAACCAAAACCAGAGGTCACTGAAAGTAGTAAGGTGATGCTACACGATTAGCACAAGTGTAGATTATCCTCACTTGAGAACACTTACATCCTTCAGTCATTTTACACGAGAAATGGCTGCTGAGAAAACGCAGCTGCCTGAAGATGTTATCTGTGCATGGGAGTCTGTAGGTCTAGAGAAACCCTAATAACTTTACCCCAAATGAATTAAATCCACTGCAGGGTATCTGCAGGCCAGGAAGACACACGCACGTGCTGAAATGTTTATTTTGCCATTCGTTCTGATGCTGGCAGCCCTGAGTGGTGGAGCCTCAGTGGACTTATCAGCACTTCTCCCACTTGAATCCCACATGCCAGCAGGGAGCATGTCCGCAGCCCCATCCCATGCGGCTGCTCGTCACCCCACAGTATCTTGTTGGGTTCCAGGCCTTTTCCTTAAAATTATCACATTCCACTTCCAGTCACCGTGGGTCTAAGTCACGCTTGCCGAAACTGATAGAGTTGCATGTCAAAATTGTTACACAAGCAGAAATCTCCTTGTCCCTGATGGCTTCCCCTCAAGCACGGACAATGTTGTCCGATAAAGCCTACATTTTCTCCAAAACTAAAATGATGCAGATGTGTTTTATACTGCACAAGAGGGAACACAGCTGTAAGAGTTGCACAAAAATCCTGACTTCAAGTCTAATCTTCAGATAACTCCTGCTATGTAATATGCTCAGCAGCAGAGGAATTATCAAAGGGCACTTCCAAATGATATTTTCCTATAAAAACTTGCTAAACAGCACACCAGATCCTCGGCTGGCCTGCCTCAGTGAAGCCACGGAAGTTTATCTCACCAAGAATCTGGTTCAGCATCATGTACATAGAATTAACGTGGCTTCACTTGCCTCTGACAAGTAACGAAATAAAAATGAAGTCTGCAGAGCTGTAGCAAAGCATCTGGGGATTTACCTGAAGTATGTGTTGATCTTTTAACTTGTGCAGAAACTGGGGCGTGAGGTGATGGCCTCAGTGTGGAAACGTAGATTGATTAGATACCTCATCTGCAGCATGTCTTTCATCCCGGAGTGGTTTCCAAACATTATTGTCACAGCTTGGTTTCCCCGATAGCTCCTCTGGTACGTGATCACGCTCTTTCCCGGAGGCCTGGGCTACAGTTCATCATGGCTGTGTATCGGGGCCATCACTTTGACATCAGAGCTGCAGTTGGAGCTCTTTTACTTTTCCTAGGCACATACATTTCTGGATCCACAAACTTTCAGGGCTTTGTCGGACCAGGTGACTGGGAACACTCAGACTTCAAACACCGGGAACTGGCACTCTCCCTGTCTGTGAGAAGTTTGGAGGAGGGGGAAGCCCAAGGAAGCGTAAGCCCAAGGACCAGCAGTCCTTGCTGGACCCCTCCATGGGCAGTGGGGATGGGTGAGCTAGACCACAATCCCTGGCATCAAGCCCTGGACTGCTCTAGAAAAGGGGCTCTTGCTCCCTCCATGCCACTTGGCACATCATGTGTAACAGACGCTAGCATGGACACCACCAGACAGGTCTCTCCCCTCTGCAGTGGGCATTCTCATCATCAGCTGTGCTCTCCTTACAGCGCAATCAGTGTGCATTCCAAGACACAAGAAAGACTATGTGCCCAAAACAGGGCATGGATTTTTCTTAGCTGGGCAGAATCCATACACCTTTAAAAATGTAAATCAAGG
>Ga0181612_134927_pt1 | contig 15682 bp, 6 predicted proteins | sample HoacroProtozoa21_FD_119630 | JGI IMG/M metagenome (GOLD analysis project Ga0181612, IMG submission 119630) | Hoatzin crop microbial communities from Cojedes, Venezuel. Combined Assembly of Gp0051906, Gp0051904, Gp0051908
CTGGATATAAGGAAGAATTTTTTTACAGTGTGGGTAGTGAAACACTGGAATGGGTTACCCAGAGAGTTAGTGGAGGCCCCATCCCTGGAAACATTCAAGGTCAGGTTGGACAGGGCTCTGAGCAACCTGATCTAGTGGTAGATGTCCCTGGTCATTGCAGGAGAATTGGACTAGATGACCTCTAAAGCTCCCTTCCAATCCAAAGCGTTCTATGACTCTGTGATTCTGCGGTTGGTCCTCTGCACCACAACCTGTAATCCAGAATTTAATAGATGCTCTATATCTTTATCTGTAGCCCATTAGATGGACTTAGAGTTTGAAATCTTGTGCCTGTTACAGCCATGTATGCTGAATAAAGAGTACCCCATGAATGCTTCATTGCTATTCATTAAGGACACTGAAAAATTCCAACATTTTAATGGTGTTAAATGCTGTAGAACAATACCAGCTTAGCAAACTGTGTAAGAGACTGGGTACCTTGAGGTTTCACTAACAGGACCAATGGATCTTACCAGCTATTGGGACTGAGCAAAAGCAGGCATTACATGATTGCTTTCAACATTCAATCAAGAAAAAATTTGTTGTTTTCACTTGTAAGGTGTTTCCTTCCGAGACACACTATTAAGACAGATGGCACAAATTGAAACTAATTTTAAGTATCTCCAACTAAAACTCACATTCTGACAGGACATTGAATTTCACTGGTTTGTGTCTTCTAGAATGAAGTCATCTGGAATATTGTGCCAACTTTGGGGTGCTGCATTGCTAAGAAGATTGGAATAAATCTGAAAGAAAGGTCATAAGTCTAGGATATATTCTGGAAAAAGAAAGACTACATAAGTTGGAGTTATTTTGCTTAGAAAAACAGGCAGTGTGACACCTCCATCATTACAGGCTAGAATAAAAAATCTTTCAGAAAAGACATAGCTGTAGATAATCCTGTCATATGCAGGGGAGTAGACTGAATGACTTCCCAAGAGGTTTCTCAGCTGCAAGGTTCTATTATAGACCAGATCCGCTGTCTGTTGTCAAATGTTACCTTGGGTTTGGGAAGAACCTGGCAATATGAGAATCTTGCTCAACCCCAAGTGTCCTTACATCACGTAGTGGGCCTGAAAATGTCCTGCTCCACACAACTGCCCCTGCTGAGAAAGGAAGGACAGTACAGCTGGGAAGAGGCTTTTCATACAAATTAATTGATTTCTAAGTAGAAACAAGTATAGGAATGTAAAAATAACACTTAGAGACATCTTGATTTTTGGGAAACTCAGCATAACACTTGAGGATCACTTTATGAGATAGTGGAGAGTATGCAGAATCTTTTTCTTACCTTTCTTCTTTAAATTTGTTTGTCTTGATTTAGAGGACAGATTTTTGACTTCACACCTGTGATCTGAGTTACAATCGAGTATGTTATTATGTGAACACTCAAAGTAACCCGTATAAAGATATTATACCATTTTTTTCACCATCTTATACACAAGCCTATAGCAACAGCTTGTAATTAAAAAAAAATAAAACAGATATTTACATTATTTTCATTTCCATAAAGCTACAGTATGACTTGACTGACTTATAACATCTCATATGACAAGCTTCGCTTTTTTAAGCTATGTATTTTAATCATCTAAGCAGTTTAGATATTTTATTTTCAAACAGCAGCCTTTTTTTCCCTGGGCACTTTCAGTGATTAAACAGACAAACAAAACAAATCCCTAATTTAGCTATTCATTTTTGACACTATATTATTACAAGCTGCAATCCTGATTCAGTTTGAGTTGCTGAATGTTTTTCATTTAGGACATAGCTATGGATACTGTTATTTTCTGTCTCTCTCTCTCTCAAACACACGTACTACCATACGGAGCACATTTGCCATGTGTGTATTCAGAGCCCTCAGCCTACATTATACACCCATGTGCAGCGTTGTGTGAGCTCTAGGCAAGCCAGAACAACAGCAGTGCCTGGTGCAGGCATCCCAGAATTAAAACTACTCTGGGCAGAGGCAGTGTTATACAAAGTCAGGACAGGCTTCAAAAATGGTGCATTTGTGTCAGCCGTGCTTCACTTCTTAACTTTTAACCTGTCACTACGTCTCAGAGGTTTATGCAATACCTTATTTGTCTGTTATTCCATCTATTACTCTCTTGATTTTTTAACCAAATGTTGGTGTAAGAAAAAGAAAAAAGGCAACCAAAAGATAGGTGAGCGGATCAGATTCTTTTTTATTCTTCATATTTGATTAAGAAGAAAAGGACAAAGAAGATTTTTCAGCCACCTTGTCACCATCCTACCATCGTGCCAACCTTAACTCAGGCATAGGTCCAGCACTGATCAGCAAGAGTAAGAGATTTTTCTGGTAAGTCTAAATCTTCTGAACACAGTCACATTCTGGTTGCACTCCCAGTTCCCAGGCACTCAAAGGAGATGGCATGCAAGCAAGAACATCTGCCCTTAGTCACTGGAGATTTATCAGATAATCTTCAGGGATCAGACGTGTTTGTAGCTCAGCTGCTTTTTGCCACCAGAGCTCCTGGAATTGACCCCTGGTCTAATAAAAGCAGGGGGAGGGGATTACTTTAAATTTGAAGTAAACCAAAAACAGGCTTCCTGCTACATGTAATTTGTAAGAATGCAGCAAAGGCTCCAAGAAGCACAAGCTGCAACACCACCCCCACCACAAAATTAAAGCACTGTTGTTAACTATGCACAGAACCCACTGAACTCAAAGCAGCTTTCCAAAAACAAACCATTCCTTTCTTAAGCAATCACTGCAAATTACAAAAGCTACAAATGTTTTAACCGCACATCAAGGAGCCACTGCCTGTCCGCAAAGCTTCTTATGAAATTTCCCACTTACTAAGGAAACATATGAAGACGTTTGGTAGTGTTAAATTGGTGAAAGATCTGTGCTTTCTAGGAGGTATTGAAATGCTCGTCTTCTGGATGCAGCCATAGGTTGAAGATAATGAAGGAAAACCACACATTCCAGCTGTCAGAAAGTATTTTTTTTTCTCCATAATGAAATCAGTGAGCAGCATTGCCCTTGGAGAAGCAGAATTAAAAAAAAAAAAAACGAAAAAAAGAAAAAAAGAAGCAGCAGTATTCGTTTTGGTTATTGATGAGGGAAGAGACACATAGGACACCATAAGAAAAGTAGTATCACAGAAAGGTGCCTGAAAGGAAATATACCAAATGCAGACAGATTATGGTGAAAAATCCTTACTACAACACAGGATTTATTTTCTGAAGCAAGAGATTGCCTGGGACAGACCTCATTAGTGTGATGAGAGCCTTTCTAAGATAGGTTGTGAAGAGGGATTTGTTCTCTCACTAAGTCAAAAAAGCTACCAAAGTCAAAAAAGCTACCATTCTGACTTTTCTGGATTATCCTTCTTCTGTTGTCAGGTTAAAGGAACAAACACAGTGCAAACTCCCTGCTTAGTAAATGGTCCCTTTATGTTATCTGTTTTCTGGTAAAAACCCACCACCCACCACCTCACAGGTGTCTGCAGCTCCTGGGCACTGAAGCCAGCTCACAGGAGCTCTACAAGGCTTGAGGGTATGCAGTGTAATTGTGCAGGAGTGCCTCCTCCATTCCTAGGCTGGTTTAGGATTCAAGATAAGATAGAATACAGTCAGAACATCAAGGTCCTGGTCACTACAGCACAGGCAAGAGAACTCTATCGGTCTCTGTTTTGCTAAAGGAAGTTCATTACCAGAGACTTTTGTCCTCTATGACAAGCTTGCAGATCTGAGTACAGCAGAGCATTTGGTCATTTCTTGCACTTAACTAAGGAATGAAGTTCAAGCTATTAAATTCAGACATGAACACTCAGCAGCGGAACGTGTTTACGGCTCTAAGCACAAAGCCTATATATAAATCTCTGCAAGGATGCTGGGAAGCGGCATTTCATGGCTATAAAACACTTCCAAAGATAAAAGTCCCCACAAAGACATTTATTTGCAGTGTTTTAGTGTAATACTGGAGAATAGAAAGAAAATTTGGAAATAGGAGGGGAGTGAGAAAATGGAGAGAAATGGAAGTAAAAGCAGAGAAGGTGTGAGAAAAAGACATTAGAAGGAGATACAGACGCAAAAAGGTGATAAGATGAAGTGTAAAAATTAATCTGAAAAGCCTTTCCAAAACAAGAGAGAAGTAAAAACACAATTTAATATAGAACGGATGAAAAGCAAATGGGGCAAAATGACTGGAAAAGGCAAAGAAAAAAAAAGCTGAGTATAGAAAGTTACAATATAGAGCTGGAAAGTAAATAAACATGCAAGGAAAGTAAGGAAAATGTTAGTGAGGTATATTTCGTTGTTTATTCTACATGAAAAGGGTGAAGCTCTGTGAATTCAGAAATATATGAATGGTAGACTGTATTTAGGGCAACAGTGGCCAAGATTCTGATTCAATACATAGCAGTGCTGTTGAGTCACTTCATTTTAGGGCATGAGACTGAGGAACAGTATTTTCTTCGGCATACTTAGTGACAGCAGCAGCATTGCTTTTGTCTCCAAAACACAGACGTTGAGGCCACAAGCTCTCTCACTTCCTTTCAGCTCAACTCTCTAGAAGGCTAGTTTGGACCTGGATGGGCTGGATGTCTGTCAAGTGCCTCCTTTAAAGTGTACTCTAGTCTCTCTAAAGTTCTAGTGTGAGTGAACTAGATATCCATGCTTGAGAGAAGGAGTGTTAACCTTTGTACCTAAGATGCCACATGCTCCATGGATCCATCTTTCTACATAATACTGCATTCCCCACTCCCACTAGAAAAAAGCAGCCTGTTGAAACAGTTCCAAGCAGCACTGTCAGGGTTATGACTCTGCTAAGCCTCGTGAGAGCAAGGAGTACTGCTCCAGAAGTATTAGCCCTTTCCTGCCTGTGGGATTTTAAATCTGCTCCAGGATATTCTGGAGAGAACGCAGTTCAGAGTCTGTTTATGGGTCCAAAGAGATCTGGCAAGTCTGCTTTGGGCCCTTCTGCAAACCTTTTTGACTGCCTTGTGAAAGTTCTAATAGACTTTTAATCTTTACGTCTGTCAGCACTAAAATCACGCCCACAGATTAAAAATCTCAACCAGCTAAACTATATAGGTCTTTTGTTCAAACATACTTTCAAGATTTGCATAATTTAGTATTGTGGTCAGTAATAAACATGGAGAAACAAGGCTCCCTTTCAGGAGCACCTAATCTTAATAAGGTGGTTATTCAAATATCTACTTTTGTTTATGGAAATACAGCTTTTAAAAATAGAAAGTGGTTTGGGTTTTTGATCTTGTTTAAAAGGAAAAAAGTGACTCAATAGAATTAGTAACACTTGCAGCATATCAACCCACTCTGTCATAGAAATTCAATTTAGCAAAATGAATGTGGTTGGAAAGTCAGGCCAGAATAACAACAGCTAACTTCAGATCCACCCAAGGCTTGTATGGGGGTCATACCAATTAGCATAATAGTTGTGTTTGTTGGGAAGTGAAGTCTTTGTGCTTGGGATGCTTCCCAATTAAAAAATTGTATTTGAAGTGGGATTTAATTTTAATGTTTCAATGCCAGAACATTTACTTGCTGCGTCTGTTTTCATTTCAAGTGATGCCGAGGTTACATTTTCTACTTGGTACTGCTGTCATCAAGCCTCTCCAGTGTTTTTATTTACTGTAGGGGAGTGACAGTGGAAGGATAGTATGCCAAGAATCATGGCTTCCCAAAGTTTAATGCAAAACTGATGACCTAAATTGTATAAAGGCCACGTTGTGAAAAATTTAGTGGGTAAAACACCCATTAATGTCCGTGGGACAACTGAGAAGACTGAAGAACTGATTTCTTTCTCAGCAATCTTTACGTTTGAGCTTTGAGAGCTCGGTGCCATTAAATGTTTTCAAAAGAATGCACATCAGACAAAAAACAATCTCTACTAGATCTGAATGGGAAAAAATGTGAATAAAATAGCCAATAAATTTAATCTTCATTTCTGTTTGCAGACTATTAGTGGGGCAACCATAGTTCCCTTGAACTTGCAGATTTATCAAATGTGCTGGAGAAATACCTCTCTTAAGAATCTATGGGTTGGTCACAAATACTTAAATTTTGGCTTTGCTTGCTTGGGTGTGACTGATCAGCTAAGTCTTAAGCTGTTTTGCTTCATCCTTCAAGTAGAATGCTCACCTGAAACACCATATGAACTTAAAATGTTCTTAACATGAAAACATTCTTTTGACATAGAAGCCATTTTCCACTAAGATATTTGTCAGTAAAACACAACTGCTTGAATTTTCAGAAAAATAAACCAGAGCACAAAAGAAATAAATTCATTGAAATCCAGATCCACTGAGATCTAAAATTAAGCCTAATAGTATTGAAAAAGGATTACTACTGGTATGTAAGCAAGTCAAGCTGAACAAAAGCTATCAGCAGTTCCCAAAGCCACTCACGTTCAGGATGTGGACAGCATGAAGTTTACAAGTGGTATTTAAAAATCAATATGACATTTTATGGACAGATAATATGAGTTCGGGGAAATGAACAGATCAAGATTTCCTGTGTCAAGAAGATGCATGACATTCTGAAGCTGCTGAAGAATTCATCCTATTAGAAGACAATTATTAGTTGTCCAGGCATATATAAACACACACATGTTTACAAACACCCTCTCTTGCACTTTTCAAATCTACACTAATGTTTGACTGTCCTCAACCACTACTACTGGTTTAAGGTTTTGTAAATCTCTGAGTCAAACATGACAGTTTAATATTTATATTTGCATGGTTCAGAAGAGACAGAATCAAGACAAACACAAACCCAAGGTTTCCACCCCTGGGACTGACACTGTCTGAGAACAGCCAACTTTGAAAGTGATGGAAGAGTGTTGATGGACTGGGGATAAGGTCCAATCAAAGGAATTTTGTCTTATATGGATTCAGTTTTAGAAATTCCCTGGCTTTCTAATACTGTAAATCAGCCAAACAGACACATTGGAAAGATACCATAAAATAGTTTTCTAAGTACAGAAAAAGGTCTGTATGCCTTCTAAATATATATGGCTTGACAGATCATGAGCTTGATTCTCTCCTTCCCTCATTTAGATCACTGTAACTCTGCTAATCTCACTAGAGTTACTTCAAATACACATTTGTAATGGAGAGTGGAATCCAGCTCTAAATCTGTATGTGATATCAGCTCTGTAAAATATAAAATCTAAGCAGTCATTGGGCCTAGCCCCTGGGGTACCTGATTACACAGAAAGACATAATTCATTTACGAATGCTGAAATTAAACATGGAACGAAACCGGTCTGAAGTAACATCAGAAAGACCTTTGCTGGAGTGTATTTTCATCAAAACAATTTGGAGAAGGAAAGGATAAGCAACAACTGATTAGTTGACAAGCAACATAAAAACAGTTAGAGCATCATTTGACACACACAAATAGATTTCTAAGTTTCTGGAGAACCATTCAGGTATAGCATTTACTCATTGCTTATTTCCAGAAGTGCCTACAATATAGCAGGCACTGTCTGAAGACGGGGAGCACCAATCCATTCAATAATGATCTGAACACCAAAATTCTTGTCAGATATTCATTCTTAATCTAATTCTACAAGTTTATTTATGAAGCTGACTAATACTTAATTAAACATAAACTGATATAAATTAATAATGTGTCTTCGTTGTAGAAGGAGTTGCAATTGCAAGTTTCAGTTATTGGCAAAGGTATAGAGTCAGAAGTCCACCAAACCTTTGGGTGGTTTGGTTTAAATCCTCCTTATAACCAGCAATCTTTCTGGAAAAACTGAGCATTGCTTGGGACCACATTCACTTTTTCATGGATCCTCCTATAACTGTGGAACCTACTCTGAAAGAAACATTCCAGGGTGGGTGACTTTCTGACAGTTCCCTGCAGGGGTTACAAAGAGGTTACTTTAAGCCTAATTCAAATGAAAACAAAACACTGTCCATATATAGCTGTGAGCTTTCAGTTGCTCTCTTGGGAACTGTGTTGTTACAGGTTCTAGAAGAGTGGAACCAAAATAGTAGGCCTTGCCAAAATATTACTTTCCAGTTTATGTTCATTTTCTGCACATTTCTTTTGCAATGTTATCATTATTTATGGTGTAGCAATCAAGGAATTGTGCTGTATTGTGATAGGTACAACACAAACAAGTAGCAAAATCTTCCTGCCCCTGAGAATTCACAGCCTAGCTGTCAAATAGGTTGCTCCACGTGTACAAGAAAGAGAATGAAGCTAATGTTAGCTGGAAAAAGGAGAAAAATAAAATGGGGTGAGCAGAAAAGCTGACTCTCTTCTAAGCCTATCATTGCCAAGCATTTCTGATTTGTAGGCACAGCAGCTGAAAGAGGAGATTTAAGAGAGTATTAAACAATACACCAGATATTCCCATCAAACTATATGATCTTTTTACTTTAGTTCATTTTTGGGACTAAACCCTTAGACAGTTTTTTGTGAGTGAAAAATGAGTCAGTTCCTCAGAACAGAACAATGAGACCTAATGGAAATGACCGACTTCGAGACTGGAACAAAGGGGAACTGCCCTCTTGTCCCCTTTCCCAACACTTCAAGGGACAATGAAAAAACTGCGTATTCTTAGGACAACCTTCAGCTAAGCTAAATACATCACCTATCTACCTCACAAGCATCCCCTTAGGGTAGAAATTGATGTGAACTAATACAGTAATGTTAGAAACCTGGAAACAGCACAATGTAGAAATTCTATCACCAGAGTACTCCTAGATGGCAATTAACAGCACAAGCCACTCAGATATCACAGCAGGTATAGAAAAACTAGGGGAGAAAACACATTGTTTGTGCATACCTCATCTCTGATAAGGCTTGCATTAAGCAATATTTCAGATAAAGACTCAGGGAAGGATAGTCTTCATCAGCACTCGCAGATGGGGCCAAAAGGGATTCAGGTTAGAGGCTGTGCATCAGGGATATTTTTTCCTATTATTCACGAGAAGCAATAAGTCTATTAAAAGTTAATGTGATAGGAAATTGGAAATTGTAGAGCAACTTCTCTGTAGTGAAACTCATCTTTAAAAAGTAAGCTCTGAAGGCGAAAAGGAACATATCTTTATCACAATTGTGATGACAGAAAACCAAAAAGATCTGTGGCCTGTGTAGTAGTTGGCAGTTGTTACACGGATGGGCTTTTGTTTGCAGAAGTGACGTGAATGTCAGAAACGAATATCAGCGATCGCATTTCAGTTTGTTGACAGGAAGGTAGCACGGGAATAATCCTTTTTGCTCATAGACTCTATCACCGTGTAATTTCTTGCACGAACTGACGCGGCACTATCTCAAAAACCTGTGCAGGTTTCACTCCCCTGTTATTCTCATAGCTCCAGGAGTGCAGAAGAGAATGTAAACATGGAGCTTTCCCCTCCCCAAACTCTGCTCCAGAAAGGCAGATTCCCTTTTGAAACCAATAAGAAATGTCATTCTGGGGCCCCGAGACCAGAGGTGGGTGTACAGTTACACCAGTAAACCTGCTTGAGGTTGTCAGACTACTAAAGTCTTACATTTTTGTGGTGAATCATTTTCAGATACAGTCAGGATTGAAATAGTCTCATGAGACAGGATTTAATATCGATGGTTCACAAAAAATACCTAAATGGAGCCAAACTCCTGTACAGCAAAGGCCCCAACTGATGCTTCGCCAAACCAGGAAATGCCTGTAAAGAAACACACATGTCCAGAAAACAGCCATCCCCAGGGTCCTCTGAACGAGCTGTGGTGGAGACAGGATAGCACAGCCAGCTGCAAGCACACCCCAGAGCTGACCCACACCTACCACACCGCTGCAGAAAGGAAACCAGCACGGCAAGGGTTAAAACCCCTCCCAACAGCAAGAAAGCAACTGAGCCAAAAGACAAGAAATATTCATTCTGTGACCCTGTTGCTCTCTGGTCAAATATACAGAAGTGACTGTATTTTGAAAGAAAATCCACAAGTACACCTGTACTACAGCTGGTAGTCCGGAGTACTGCTGTCGTGACCGAATTAACTGAAAGTCTGAACCTAGCATGGGGTTGAACATCTCAGTTCATACTGAAGGAATTACAAAGGCTCGCGGAATAATCCGCAGGAGTGTCTTACCACCTCTGAGGGCTGCTCAGCATCGCGCATGCCAACACCCAGCAAACGCCAGCCCCATGCCGTCACCCTGCAGCCGGCACAAGGGGACACGGGGTACAGGGAGCAGAGGTGGCCTCCCCACAGCCGCTTATTGGGCTAGCGCTGGTGCTCACATTACTGCTCCCTGGGACCTGCTGAGCTTTCGTATTTTGCGGCCTCAGCATCTCCCTAACTCTCCCAAAATCTTCAGCGTACTTTCCTATTTGTTACAGTGGCACCTGCTGGCAACAGCACGGGCAAAAGCAGATTTGTTACTGTTGGGCTAAGCAGATAAGTTTAATTATGACTCAAGGTGTGCAGTATTTCACTTCTCTCTCTCTCTCACCCTCTCACCATCTCTTTGGGTCTAATATAACACATTATACAGAACACAAGGAGGCTTGTCATATTACTGTTGGAAGATGCAAGAATTGGTTAATTTTGCACCGTTTCTCCCTGTCATTATAATCTTTGTCACAAGAATGGCTACATTCTGCGAAATGTTCTGTTCTCAGTGCAGTCATTGTCATGTGAATGAGCTATCACTGAATCCTAATTCCTGAGATGTTTTATTCTTACATACGTGACATTTGTATTTCAGTGACAAAAGCTTCAGCATGAAAAGGGAATGGAAGAAATTTAATCCAGTCTCTTGATCATTTTTAAATTCTAATTTTATGGTCTTTTCTTTCCTAGATGCTACAGCACAGTTTCCCTCATATGTAAGAAGCCTGTATTTAGAGTAAGAAAGAACTGATGAAATCAAACCTCTGGGATGTTTTTATTTTAATGGTTTCTGCATCAAAGACACCATATCAGTGCAAATTGCTGCTAGTTAGGAAAGGTGAAAACCAAGGAATATCTGCTAGTCATTTTTTGCCACTTAGAGTGTATATGTTCTTTTAAAACTCTGATGAGCTGGAGCTTGTATTACTCTGGTATATAACAAAAGATCAATTATTTTGAGACATTGATATCGGCCAATGGGATAGCTGAAACTAGTATCAGAGTTAATCAAGCCAGAGAGGAGCACCATGAATCATCTTAAATGTCCAGCCATGTGACATTTAGGATGCTCTTCTGCTTTGCTGATTTCAGTGGCAAAAATTACTGTTGATTTTAATGGGACCAGGATCAGGACCTCAGTCCAAAATCTCCTTCCCATTTCAAATCTTTTTGTCAAGCCAAATGTCTCTGAAGTGGCTTGCACAAGTAACAGTTTAGACAATGCAGCTCTGGTTTTTTTCTCTGTCTCAAGCATTTTTTTAAGCTTACCTTGCCATTTCTGCTGATCCTGGAAAATATAACATTTAGTGGGCAATTTGGTAGGGGTTCTGTAGTACACTCATCCAGGGGTAAATTATTACAGCAGAGCAAACAAAACATTCAGATCAGCAGGAGGAAGGAGGGATTCTGATTATTTTTTTCCAAGCCATGCATACAAAATAATTCTTCTTCAATGACCTTTCCTACAGTGTGACCATAAAAAGGTGTCTGAGCTGTCAAAATGATATTCAGATGGCTGACTGTCAAAGATCTGCTACAGCATCACAACTGGAGGTTTTAATTGCATTCAGACACCGCACTGGAAAGTCATGAGTGCATTTTCTCCCTTCCTTTCCCTCTTACGTACGCATATCATTTCAGCGTAAGCTTATATATTTATATATATTTTCACAGCTTCAAAATTGTACAATATTTTAATCTGTCTGCATGTCATGTAATAATATCCCCCTCATTCTCTTTTTAAATAACTGTTTGCAGATTCAACTTTTGATACCAGAACTGCAAGGCCTCATTATTTCTTATTTCCAGAGGTTACAGAGTTTTAATGTTAAAATGTAATCTTTGAGATAGTTTCATTTGCCTAGCCTAACCTCTATGATCAAATGAGTACCTTTTTTACTTTTCAAAATACTAGGATCTCAAGATCCATGCATTCTTTTAATCATTGCTCAATTTCTTTTATCCACATTCCTTTTTTCCCTACTCTCATAACAAGACTGCAGCTCAGACCTCCAAGATCTGAACTCTAGTCCATATTTTTAATGTCGTGGTTCTATAGATAATGTATTTTATTGATTTTAGTTCACAGGTAACCTACTTAAATATATCTAGATATGTATTTTAAATTCTTAGATAAAATGTTCAAGCAGTTGATTTTAACTTGCAATGACAAAGAATTCAGAAAAGAAAATCCATAGGGAACAACCTAACAAGTACATGGTTATACATTTCTACCTATTTTAGAGGGGTTTCTTTTACTGGGAATCTCCCTGTTTTCATGCACTGCAATTTGGCTTCAGTTTTGCTTTGATATTTGACTTTATAATTAAAAAAATTAAACAGACACTTCTGTTAACTAGAGAAAAGCCACTGCGTTTATGACTCCGAATACTAACACTTTTCATTGAAAATGGATGTTGAGGAGAATAGCTGAGCATTTTGCTCACCATGAATACAACCAGTCTGTCCTGGCAACACTCAGATTCCTCATTACTAAAATTGAGTTTGCAAGGGAAAAAGCAAACAAACAAGGTATGGTGTTTCCCTCATGGCCTTGCACAGGCACAGCTTTCAAAACAGTGATAAGATTTGATCATGCAGACTGTCTATATTTAAATGCTTTGCTACACCATCGCCAGGTCTAGCATCTGTGGTGGAGTAGCATGCCATGGAGGTCCACAGATCCCAAATCAAACTCGATGTGCTACTGCGATAAGAGGTAACAGAGGAAATGCATTTTGTCTGCTTTACATGGCACCTTGTAAAGCAGTAGAAAAGCTTTCATTTCAAATGGAACACTTTCTGTACGAGGCTTGGGAAGAACGGATTGAAATGTTTCCCCTTGCCTCCCCCTTCCCCTGTTCAGCAAGCCTCATGTAAGAAATTTATTGCAAAACATGAGCACCATGCAAATTTACTTCCAGTTATGGGTTATTCTGGGGTCTTCTCAAAGAGAACTTTGAAATCATGTGCCAGTCTCTGGCCTTTGTTCTCTTTCAGCTCGGCAGTAATCACTGCATGCTACTCCAGATAGCCTAAACAGACAATGTGAGAGTTCAGGCCAGATGATGGTGATGTACGTGGGATGGTGCAATGTCTGCTGAAAATTAATCTTATATGAACACTGAAGTTTTTCAGGGGTGAATTTGAGAGAGAAAAAAAGTGCAGGGAACACATTTTAGGACAACCTATAAACTCTTTACTCCTTTTCTTGTGGTTCCTTCAATAATTTTTTAATTCAGTCTTCTTATTAACTTAGTCTTATTGAACTTGGAAAAGATCTTTAGAATTGCACAGTAGCTCCCATTAAAGTATATTATAATTTGCTAAGTGTATTGGTATTTTTTTCCTAAACAAACTAAGCATAATGCGAATATTCCACATAACCTGCCTGAGATAAGAAAATATCCTGCTAAAAACCTGTGTACAGGATAAAGAAATTTGAACGTCTCTTTCATTACAAGGGGCTCCATGTCAGAGCTCTCTTTTTTGATCTGTGTTTTTGTATAATGTTTTTGGTTACCTATATGGGTGCCTACCTTTTCTAAACTGAAGAGTCAGTACTGTATTACAAGATAAATAAAATTGCAAGTCAGCCTCCTAAAAATGATACAGCTATTTTAAATCATAGTTCAAAAAAATATGCTTAGATTATTTTTCTTACTGTCTCTGAGCCTTTAGAGTGCACTCAATCCGTGTTTTCAGGTTTTCTTTTATATTCATGAAGACCAGAAAGTCAATTTTATTTCAAAATGAAAGCTGAGATTATCAGATGATAATTGATTCCAAGGACTAGACTTTAAGTAAAATACCAGTATCATCAGACTTCTGATAAAATCACTGAAATTGGCAACAACTGAAAGTCAGGCAGAGTATCACTTTTTTAATCTCCTTATTATATATATAAAAAAAATCGGCACCGCAAGTAATAACAAATATTTCTCCACAATTTTCCCATGTATTCAGTTAAACTAACAATAATACCTCCATCTGGTGACTACCTCCATCTGTGCATCCCAACCCATTAACACCCCAACGATATGCAAGAAGGCAGATGTCCTTGATTTATAGGCATAGTACACAGAACACAAGCTCCAGCTATGTACACATCAGTGAAATTGAGATGATAACAATACTCATACCAAAAGACTGAGAGGCTAAATTAGCTCTTTTTATTCCAAAACACATGGAAACCTTTACATAGAAGCCAGTAAAATTCGAATTTAATGGAGTATTCACATGTATTAAAATAATATGAAAAAAAAAGTTATCTTTGCATTCTTTTCAGTTAAATACCAATGCAAAGATGTTGTGATATGGTCCAGATTTTTGGTCCAACTACTCCTAAATATTCATTCCTCTGTTGGCTTCAGAAGAACTTTCAAATATTCAAAAAGATAATTTCATGTATCATCTTGCTAAGGTTTAGAAAGCATATTTTCTGCAAGGGTTTAAGCAACTAGGGGCAATTCTTTGCTTCCTTGACTTGTATTGACCTTAACTGGGAACTAAGACTACTTCTTACTTTACTATACCTGAAGTAAAGGAGGCCAAAAGAAGGGAGAAAAAAAAAAAAAGATGACCAAATAAGAATTAAAGAGATGATTTACAGAAAAAAAATAGAGGTAAGACAGGAAAGATGAAGTAAGTAAAAAAAGAAAAAAAAAAAAAAAAGAGCTCATACTGAAGCAAAGGACACCGAAGCAAAAAGCAAAAATACTGCCAAGCTAGAGGCCTGGGGATTGCCTGAAGAAAAAAAAGGAACAAAAAATTTTGCAAAAAAAAGAAATCAGGGAAGAGGGCCATAGGAGATAGTTGCAACAAAAACATGAAGACTGGACTCATAATGACAATAACTGATATTTTTTTCTATTTTTAATTTCCCTCAGAGAAGTTACTGCAGAGTAGACTATTGCACAGTAATGTAGTGATAAATATCAAAGGTTAAAACTCTTTTGGAAGACAACTAAAATGTGAGTCAATGCCTTTGTTCTGGACCAGACAATAAGAGCAAGTATACACCACACTGCCCAAACAAGAACTATATAAGCTCTTTACCTTAGTACTGCCATCATATTCTGATACGACCAATATGAGTACTGCTGTCATAATCTGTCTCGATCAATGTGATAGCCTTCTATGATGGTACGACTGGCTGGGTAGATGAGGGGAGAGCAGTGGATGTTGTCTACCTAGACTTCAGCAAGGCTTTTGGCACTGTCTCTCATAACATCCTCCTAGGGAAGCTCAGGAAGTATAGGCTAGACGAGTGGACAGTGAGGTGGATTGAGAACTCACTGAATGGCAGAGCTCAGAGGGTTGTTATCAGTAGCGCTGAGTCTAGTTGGAGGCCTGCAACTAGTGGTGTCCCCCAGGGGTCAGTACTGGGCCCAGTATTGTTTAACTTCTTCATCAACGACCTGGATGAAGAGTTAGAATGTACCCTCAGCAAGTTTGCTGACGACACCAAACTGGGAGGTGTGGTAGATACACCAGAAGGCTGTGCTGCCATTCAGCGTGACCTGGATAGGCTGGAAAG
>Ga0181612_100035_pt1 | contig 15681 bp, 7 predicted proteins | sample HoacroProtozoa21_FD_119630 | JGI IMG/M metagenome (GOLD analysis project Ga0181612, IMG submission 119630) | Hoatzin crop microbial communities from Cojedes, Venezuel. Combined Assembly of Gp0051906, Gp0051904, Gp0051908
GAATGATTTTGTAATTAAGGGGAAAAAGGAAGGGAGGTGGGTGGAGAAAGAATATTTCTCTTCACCTCTTTCCTATTAAGAACAATCTTTTTCTGCAGCACTTTGACAGCGTAGTATTTCCCATCCAGTTTTCGTTTTGCAAGAAGAACCTGTGAGATTCAAAACAAATGAAAAAATGTGATTGTTGAAGTTCACATTCTATTAGTAATATTTTCCTAATTTCAGCATAACTGGAAAGTATTTGTGCTATTTTTTCATAATAAAGTTTCTTTGCTTTTAATATAGTCAATCAGCAACATAATTACCAATACAGTGAGCTTACAGTTCTGTAAAATCTGTCATGATACTGATATAATGAAAGCCTGAATTATAACATTTACTTTCCAGGACCTGCAGAATGTCTATCAAGATCAATTTCAGCTGGTTTTGTAAGTTTTAAAGATAATTTAATGGAAAACAACAACTTGAAAAATAACCCAGAGATTTGTGTCTTTGTAGAGTATCAATACTTCAATGCACTTTTCAACAGGGCTGTTGCTCACACTGCTCCATAGAATTACAGGTTTGACAAAATACTCCATGCCAACAAAGGGAAACGCATGATTTGTGCGGCAGCTGCTGCATAAGCACAGGGGTACCTCCCTTCCTCTCTGGGGGAAACGGAGGATCCCTATTGCTCTTAACGAGAAAGGGAAACACTCCCTTTTCTTACTCCCAACAAGTGACCGAGGCAGTCAACTGCCACACCAGGGAAAAGATGGCAGGGCTATAAAGCAGCAGCAACAGGGATCCAATGTGACAGTTTATATGCCACCCTAGACTGACACCACTTCCAAAACCTCTGGCCAAGGCTCTAGACAACAGTCACTATGCACAAGACACCAGCTGGCATCCTTGCACCAGGATAAGACACAGCAATAAGAAAGCTCACCTTGCCAAAGCTGCCTTTCCCAATAACTTTCAGGAAATCAAAGTCTGTTGGTTTAGCACTGAAAGATATTTAGGAAGGAGACAGGTCATCTGGGTAGAAATTACAAGCTTTACAGCTGTACAGCAGTCTAGTGTAGCACTTGAGTTGTAATGTGAGAAGAATGGTCTGTTAGCACCCTCCTTTATTCATTCTACCCAACACCTAGCACCCTCCCTTACTCTTCATTCTAACCAACACCTAGACTTCTGCAGACCTTCCCTCGGAGACAACAACTCCTCTTCATTCTGCAATTCCATTTCCCTCCAAGGAAAGTGTTCAAGCTGCATCCTTTGAGTTATTTTATTTTCTAAGTTTAAGATGTAAAGGAGGAGCAAGACTGTTCTTTTATTCTCCATGGTCCAGTTTCTTGTTTTCCCCGACTTCTCCTGGAGCTTGTTTCTCATTTCCAGAGGGTCAAATGGATTCTCAAGCTTACACAAGGGAAGGACGGACCAAGTTTACTATCTATTCTCTCTTTGCTTATCCCATCCTTCCCTCCATCCATTCCTTTCTCATTTTAAACTACAGCGAGAGGGAGGCCCTAACACCTTCCTCTTCTGTGTGTGTACATATGAACTCACTCTCAGTTTTTCCACTTCCCACACCACCACTCCTTTCAGTTATTTCCCAGCATTCCCTCATTTTTTCCTAAATACAATGCAGAGGTATTTTTGTCAGCAAAACAATTATCCATGTTTCAAATTCCAAAACAACAGTTACATCACCATACATCTCTCCATTTAGTGCCCCTGAAGGGAAGTACTCTTAAATTTCATTTCTTACTGCAATCTATTAAGCATTTCCTCTGTTAGCCCAGAAGTAACCCGTGAAGAAAGCAAAACCAAAAAAGCAGCCATCTCCTAGATGAGAAAAGCACAGATTCACACAGAACTGAGAACAGAAACTCTACAGACAACATCAGAGAAGCAAGTTATGACCGCAGTAACCAGGTTTGCAGCATCAACGAGGCAAGCTGCTCCTTTGCCATGCATTAAAACAAACTTGTTTTCAGAAACTGTTCACATTCTTAACAGTAGTGGGACCACTCCCAAGACAGAGAGGTCATCTTTGCTATACCATCCTTAAGTAAAAGCATAGCAGACTAACAAAATGTGAAGGTGAAAAGGAAAAAATTATTTAAAAGTGGTTGTTTATGTAGCACAGGATTCGATGTCTTGCTTCCTCTGGAGCAGTGCAAAAATCAACAAATAAAGGCGTATATCCAAAGAACTTTTCATACTATTAACAATTACATTCAGTCTAATTCTTCGGGTTTTAAAATTAATTTTAATAAAATTTCACTAATATAAAAATTTTACATTAAATTGAATTACATTTTAATTCAATTAAACTGAAACCTACTGAGGATTTCCAGATGGTCCCAAGTTGATATTCTGTGAGGTAGAGTTTAACTGTTGGGAGAGACAAAGAGGTTTATTTTTAAATGTTTTTTTTTAATTCTCTCTTATATTTCAACCAATATTCACTTCAAAATACTCTACTGATCTGCTGAATCTATACCTTCACACTTGTTACATTAGATTTTGAGAGAGGTCTAACATCCAGATTGGGAACTTTGTAAATTGAAATATCTGGCCATCATCACCTTGTCACAAATTATTTCTACACACATCATGTGGAAGGATCAAGGTAGGTAATAAATGTGTCCAGACACAGAGGACAAGATTAGGAACAAAAATTTAAGAGCATTTCAACAAACAACTTGTTTCTCATCCAGAACTTCACACTTTCTGTATTTGCTCTAGGAAAGCATTTTCTACCTTTTATTCTAAATTTTCCAACATCTTATGAATAAAGTAATTTTAAACCCACAGTTTATGCAAGAGTAATTAATGAAAGACACAGTGCTTTTTAGAAAATCAAAAGTGAACACTCTCCTTGCCCCAGAAAAAACATTGCAAACCTTTTCATTAAAGGTTAACTAACTCAGTTCCAGGAATGACCAATACATACCCAGAGAGAATTTGTAAATTACAGGGAGAGAAGGAAGCCACTGTCATTTAGGTAATTTTCTCCATTTTGTTTTTGATTTAAAAAAAAAAAAAAAAGGAGTGTTTGTACTCTCATTGTGGTTTTGGACTTTATCAGAGAAGGATAAATGGCATGCAAATACAAGTTACTTGGGGACAGGCTAGCGGGCATCACAAAACCAGTACTCCTACAGAAGCAGAGAATGGCCTGAGAGCAGCGCTGGATGCTACTATTCACTAATAGGAGCCAATCACACAACAGTACTGGACAGTTTTTAAAAAAAAGCTACTACATAAGTTTTAAGATTTTTTTTTCCTCGAGGGCTTGTTTTTGTTCCTTATTCTTCAGCTTCATCACTTAGAGAAACTATGGGAAGGTGAATTTTCTATCAAAAAGCATTGTCCAGGCCATTAGCTCTCTTCTCATTTTGGAATTTGTTGTGGCACGACATGTCATTAATTATCCACAGAAGGTTTAGATCATTCCATGTCACTTAGAATACCATTCAAAGGAGGAGGAAACTGGTATTTTAAATTAGAATTTTGCTGCATGCTCACAGTGCGCTGTCAAGCACTTAAAAAAAAATTTAATAAAAAAAAAAATAGGCAGCAAAGACTGGCATCTCTGGAAGTGAAACTTTCAGAAAACACTAAATCTGCTGTGAATCACACACAAACCAAAACGACAACTCTTAATCTTTAACAAGGGCTGAATAAGAAGAGAAGTACTAAGATCACATCTGTATGCCAAGAAGTAAGCCACAGAGAAAACAAGCTTAAATATAGCACTTCTGCCTTCCTAGAAATACTCCTTTTTTCAAACAGTACTGTTTCTGGAGGCTGTAAACTAATTTTCAGAGAATCCATCTAGGTATGTAGTGGCTTTTGTGCCAAAAGATGATTCAGGCTTCACAGTGTTATATGTGAAATGAAATAAAATCTATCTCTTCTCCTGAGTGGCTTCTGGAAAGACTGCATTTTTTGGTGCCTCAACCCACCCCCGGATTATATTTCTCCCCCTGTTTACAAAAAAAAAAAAACAACAACATACAAGCAAAAAAAAAGACAATTAAACATTCAGTCTCCCCTGCTTCTTGCCAGATTTCTTAAGAAGAATCTTTGAAGAGACTGCAAAAACTGTGACAGCTAAGCTATGATTAAAGCTGTGTTTCTTTAACCCGCATAGCAAGTGGGGAAGAGGCAATACAAAGCTAGAATCACTTTTACCCCTCTCTGCAGTTCACATCTGACAGAAAAAAATCTTAAGGCCCACAGTGGAACACATTTGCTTAAAAGAGCATGGAGGGTATTTATTGTGAATCCAACCAGTAATTAATATACCTAAGATTGTCCTCAAGTAGCTAAAAATGTAGAAGATTGTTCTACTTCTGTTTTATTACCTTCCGATTGCTCCTTTCATCTTCATCTTCAGATGGATCCGACTGGTGTTTTGGGTTATCCATCTGAAGAAATGCTCTGACATCTGGGCTAGAAACAGTTAACTTCATTAGCACACTGATAATCTGCATCATTTTCAGTCATAACCACAGGATTAAACAGCAGTCTACAAAGGAGTTAGTCATCACAAAGTTTTACATTTAAATTCTGGTAATTAAGGACTGTGTACAAGAAATAATTTTATAGCAACATAATTCAACTGCTGAATGTGTTATATACAATACATAAAATCTTCCACTTGCAAAAACCTGACACGTTGAAGTATACGTATGTGAAGACTGCGTAAGGAAATGCTCTGCAGAACTGCATTAAAAGGCAATTACTAGAAGAAAGAACACTGTCCAAAGCATGAGTTCTAACTGGCTAGCAACCACCAGGAAACCAACTTTCTTTCAAAAAACTTAAGACTTGAAAGCCAATTTCAGTTTTCCAAAATTAATGAAATAGTCCAACACAATACAGAATGAAATACATAGTCTATATTCCAAAGAGAGATGCATGCCCCAAAAGGTACATGGTAGTGAATGTCCCCGTTCGCTTTAAAGCGGAAGATGGTGATTTTGTATTCAGAATGCATTCTAGCTGGGCACTGACAAGACAACGTGCTGCAGGACACAAACGCTATCCTTCAGGAGCCGGCAAGAGAGAGTACAAGCTTTGCACAGCACCTCAAGTAGATATATTTTAACTTCAGCATTGGTTTCTAGCTTCTGTCTTCGTGGGGGCTGAGGGAAGAAGACTGCGAGACAGGATGGAAAAAGAATTCTGAGAAACCTGCTCACGGGAAGCAAGGCTTACCCACCAGTAAGTTCAAAAGAACGTGAAGTCTTTCTTAACGACAGCACACTGAGGAGTAAAGGATAATGTAACACAAGTGAGGCAAAATTAATTCCTGAACAAATGGGTATCACATATAGCCTATGCGTCACTTGAAGAGATGACTTGAATCTTTCAAGTTCCTTCAGTTCGTGGAAAGGCAAGCTGCTTATCAAGGAAGAAATCTTACCTAAATTTCAGAGATAAAGCTCTCTGAGAAGGTCTCAGGGCAGCCACTGATAGGAAACTCTGCATGAGTCGTTCAGCACAAGAAAAGCGCCAACTTACTATGGAGCTGCTCTTTTATCTTATCCCTAGTATATATAAAATAGGGTAGTTTTAGATAAGCAGCAGATATACTTGCTTTGCTATTTTCAATCCATTTCACCCTCTGCACTTACGTAAAAAAGTAAGAGATGAGCTGTTTCTGACATTTCTCCAGCTCCTGTATTTCAGATTAGCATTACTGAACTTAATTCATGTCCTATGCTATCCGAGGCTCCCAGTTTCCATCACTTAGATTCTGTATTCCTGAACCCTCTTTGAAATCTGTTTCAGTTATCTTCTGCCTTTCAGGCTGAAAATACAGCAACAAGACTGGTCACACAATTTCCCACCATCATTTCAGTTTAATTCTTCCTGTCCTATACGAACTCCAAATTCTGATCTATTTCAGGGTCTGTCTCGTATCCCAAGTTCCACGCAGACAAAAATCACTGTGTTTTGAATACTGTAGTAATATTGGCTCATGATGCAACAATTTAGGTTTCAGAATCTTTGAATATCATAATATCAAGAATAAAAAGCTATGGTTAATGCTTTTCACCAGACAGAACAACAAAACCGGACCTTAATTACTTTTCTGCATTCATTAATTATTCTGGACAACTGGCTGATTAAATGGAGCATGTTGTAATACATCTCAAACAGTTACCATAGTAACTTTCTCCATGACTGAATTCACAGCAGAAAAAAAAAAACCCCAACCCATTCACAGTGAAAGGCTGCTGTACAGTTACAGAGTATTCAACAGCCTTCATAATATATGGCAACCAGAGGCGTAACTGATCCATGTTACATTGTTCACACCTGTAATTTTAAAAGCACTGCAAAGAAGTAGTGATTAAAAAAGTTTAATGTACAAATTTCTTAGCCAAGATTCCAGTACGTTATGCAAAATGCTCTATAGATTGGTAGCACTTCTATGCTATAGTAGCCTACATGTATTAACTCATGTATTTTAAAATACACTTTAACTATTCCTAAAATAGCCTCACATATCAAATTAAAAGGATCAAGAAAACAGCTGAAAAAGGGATGCTCCATATACTTTGTACATATACTACCAGCAAAAGTTATTTTTGTCTAGATTTTTATGATCGACAGGATAAATTTAGTTTATGGATTATGTCGGAAATCCACAAAGGGGTGCCAAGTTCTGCCTAAATACAGTTCCTTACTTATTCTGAATTATCATTCCCACAGAAACATACGAAGCCACAAAAAGATTCTGGACACAGACACAAATATGAACAAGTCAAAAGTGTTACACGATTTTTGAAGCAAAATGGTAAAATTAACTGCCAGTGACAGAATCTTAACATTTAAGACACTTTATTTAAATAATGGTGCCCAGCTCCTCCTCCTTCTCTACACACATTTAAAAAAAAAAAGTAATACACTGCTGTCTTTCTTACACAAAGCAAAGGCTCAAAAAGCCGTAATGTACAGCAAGATTTTAAAAGAGCACAACTAATGTAATGCAAGGTTTGCTTTCACCAGCATGGACTGCAAGATCTTACAATCCAGGGGTTTCACATTCATTTTTCATCAGACTCCGAAACCAGAAAAATCTAGTCACTCTGATTTTCTTCTAGGGAACAAATGCAAAGCCCCACTTCTCAGTTAAAGAACTGATAACTCATTTCCCCGTAGAGGTTACAGGGTATTGTCATCCTTGAGTTTTTCAAGTACTATGCAAATTTTCTTATTTTCATGAAGGAGCTACTTTGCTTGAATCCCAATGTGTAATAGAGAATTCATTAAACGTGCAATGTAGTTAAATAGTCCATTCTCATTTTCAGAGGGAGCTACTTCGGACTATTTAAAAATAACCACATTACATCTTTAATGAATTCTCTATTATACATTGGGATTCAAGCAGATTTTCTCTGGATATGTTCTGACAGACAATTAAATGCATTACATTTTCAGTGAAGACCTACATTTGAGGGGGTAAGCAGCTCTGTTTCAATAGTTGCTCAGTAATTTAGGGGGCCTCACAGTGCTCACAAGTAACAAACTCCCAGCTCAGTTAGCAAGGGGGACACATTGATCAGATCTCTATCCCTTCTGACATTTTTTTTGCAACAATTGCATTCTATCCATGAGAGCAAGTTCCCTATCAAATAGTTAGCTGAGTACATGCAGCTTGAAGCTAGTCCACTTAACTCCCAATTCAGTCTAAGCCAATGATCCATCTCACCCCGCATTCCACCTGACAGCGATTGCAGGAAAATCCTTATCAACCATTACAGGGTCTCTCTAATCACTCTAACAGCCTTTAAGTTTTTGTTGGGTTTATTATTGAGCAGAAAGGGCTGGCCTTGATAAAATATTCAACAAACACATCCGACCCAAGAACAAAGTCCACTGAAGGGGGGGAGAGGAAGAAAAAAAAAAAAAAAGAACACAGTGCTGCATGTTTCGGAGAATAATGTAAACATTACCATCTTGGACACACTGACATTTGTGCCTTTCAATTCAGATGTGCCTTGCTTTCGAGAAATGAGGACATCATCATGAACCATCCGTAAGCTTTTAGTGAAATGGTTTTCCTAGGTAGGACTTAAAAATATGACATCCTGGTACTGGTTTTAGTGCTTAAAAAGATGTAGTGGAAGGTGGACTTCCTTAAAGTTCTGTGAGAATGCATAACCCTCTAAGTCTTCCTTGTACATTACTAACTTTATGCAAGTTATTGTACCTAATATCAAATTTCACTAGCACATTAAAGCAAAACAGTCTAAGAAACCAAGGATCTGGACTATCTGTGAAGACTCAGACACAACATATTCCTTCGGTAGTTTCTAGCAGATTTTACAAAAAAACCCCAAAGCAACCAAGGTCATGAAGTTTTGGTATTTCTTCACTAATAACGTTCCCTGGCACACAGAAAAGGTGACAGATTATGTAATTATTATTACGATTTGTTGCAATGGGGCACTACAAAAAAAAAAATCACCCCACAAAAAGAAAGTACTGTGCTTTCTATTTTTTCCCCAGAGAAGAACACCTATGACCACAAACCTCACAGTGTTTGTTCTACTGGGAAACTATTCCACCACAAAGACTTTGTTTTGAAATTTTTTCCACTTACAACAAGGAAGTACACATAAAATGCTCCTTTTAGCCAAAAAAGAAAGGAAGTACATATTTCAGGTTAACAGGACATTAAATAGTTCATCTGTTGTGGGGGGAAAAAAAAATCTGACTGCAAACTGCAGCAATATTCTGCTAAGACTTTTTTTTACCTGTGGGAAACTGGCAGTAGCAAGTGACAGCAGAGTTCTCAAACAGTAAAGCCATTGGCAAAACAAACACCTGCCCTACAGCAACACAGTTTACACTGGAATCTGCACCCCTTGAATTAAGATCAGTTAATTGCTTACAAGCTTATTTGTAGATCAGTTTTCAGAAAACAAAAGCATTTTTATACTGTTCATCAGTCTGTAGATTTTTCCTGAAGGAACAAACGGGCGTATTCAAGTTTACTTATTATACTTAACAGCACTGAAAAGATAAAATACATTTTCTGGTTAAATTCTGTATTTGACATCTCATGTCTTCTAAATAGTCCTTATAAAATAGAAATGAAACTACTTACTGGTTGCATAGCTCTGGCTGTCTAACTAAATTTTGAATAAATTCATTCAGTCCTGCTCTTCTCTGTTTAATAAAATCTGGAAAAAAAAAAAGAAAGGTTTATTAGAATGATCAGTCAGCTTGAGAAAAAGACTTATTTTCAAACTTAAGGGTTTTTAGGACTTTAACATCAGTAAAAGAGAGACTGGTTCACAACTGGTTCAGAACAGGATTGTTTCTACATATGAAAATCACAAGCTTAAAACATTCAGCTGAGGTGACAGAACAAATTTCAGTTTCTCTGCAACACCACTTGAAAATGCAGAAAGCCAGGTAGATTAAAAGTGCACTGAAGTGCTTCAAGAACAGTGTGTAATCACAGTGGGCTAACCTGTGCAGCCTTTGTTGCAGGGGTGAGCCCTCCAGGACCTGATTCCGCTCAAAAAAGCCCCACAGGCAAAGCTAGACATCAGTTGCAGAAGTCAAGTTTTTACACAACAGTCCCACTGAAGAGCATATTTCCATAACATATGTGTGGCAGTGGGAAAGTTGCACAGCTCATCCAACCAGCAGGCACTCAGATGTAACCATTAAAGACAACCAAATAAAATGCCTTTCTTTTTGTTTTGGACATCATCTCTTAACATATATAAAAAAACAAGGTCCTCAGAATCTGCACCCTCATCCAAGGCTTAAGACACGTAACTTTTCTTTAGCAATATAGAAAGATATACATGAGATTTGAAATAGAAAGAGACCTCTAACATGAAATAAAGTGCTACTCATATCAACAATAATTTGTATGGAAAAAAGAATATTTAACTTGTGTATTAACTTTTAAGGTATTCCAGTGACTGTCACATATAGACTATGGACAATTATTAAAATTTTAATTCAAAAGTAAAATTTCCATTAAAAGCTATATTTCAAATATTAAGAAAAATGTTCGTATTGTTTCAGGGATATAATTCCTCAGCCCTTTATAGGATATTTAATAATCCCTGATGTCCAACAGCAAGGCCAATTTGCATAAAGATGTTACAGGAGTCACCAACATCAGCAGTGTCAGCATGGCATATGCACAATGCCATCAGGCACTGTAAGCCTACAGAGCTACCCGTGTTGCTGAAGATGAAACACCTGCGTCACGTCAGCTCAGATGTATGCTGTAATTTTCTAGTTCTGTTTTCTGACTGGTTTCTATGATTTCCCTCTGCCCCATTCCTGAAGTTAAAACAAGACTAATTTTGAAATAACCTAAATGACAATAAGAATGGAGCATTTAGATGTCAATGTATGACACTATTTTTGGTAGATTCGGGGAAACGGGATATACAAGTTTCACTATACTGCACTTCAATGCAATAGTACAATGCTGCATACCCAAGCATGGATTGACAGAAGTAAAATACTTTTTCAACATTTGTAAAATATGCGACTTATTTCAGAAGTCGGTAGAAACATTACATCAAAGCTTCAATAAATCAGTGTTAAGATAAAGAACTATTTAAATGAGCATCGTGGCTCCGTCCCCACCCTGCCCACCAGCAAGAAACATGTTGAGAACTATTTAGTTTCTCATACTTCAAGGATTTCAGCATAGTTCATGGAAACGTAAAACAAGTCTGAGAACTTTATTTTACATATAGAGTTTTAATAAAGTTTTAGGGTTGTTTTTTCCCCCCCATTTAAACCCCAGTTTCCTAAATTTGACTCCAAGAAAGCCACCTGTACATTTGGCTGTACAGCAGACCAGACTGCATGACACTACCACATGTTCAGCCAGCTCTGAAAACCCCAAGGTCGGACAAAAAGCAAGAAACCAAAACGAAAACAAGAAGTCCCTGTAGACACAATACATGTAGAACTTCTGGCAATCCTTTATACCTTCTTCAGCAGAGGACATCAGATCTTGGATACTTGCATCTGATTATTTTAATAAAAAATAAAAGGGAGTTTCACATCGGGATCCAGATGACTAACTGTAACTGCCAAAAATTAATTTGTTTTAAAGAACTCTAAAAAACACAAACCAACACATGCCAAGAGTTCAACACCTTTGAATCCATTTGTTCTTCAGCAAAGCAGAAAATGAAATTGAAACAGGTGCAGGAGGAGGTGAAACTACAAACAGCCTGATCACATCAGCCAGCCAGGGGAGGCTGGGAGGTTCCCAATGTCCACCAGGAAAACCCTTAAGTAAAAATGGCCTGAATTAAGGGTATAAACACACAGAGCAAAGGCCTGGCCATCCCATTTGCTTTCTCATTTATTCATCGGTGGTGCCACCTAGGTTAATTCAATGCACTTTGCAAGTGATTTTCCATTAGTACTGTGACATGGGCAGAACAAGATTAATTGGGACCTATCACTGCTAACTGGATCACATCATGTTCACACCAGACAGGCTTTTTAAAGTGGAACAACAACAGGAAAAGATTAATTTTCATCTAAACTGTATGAGGAAGCACATTTACAGATACATAGTTCAAAAGCCTTCAAAGGTAAATCCTTTAGTTATTTCATTTTTCAGATGGGAGGGGGAAAAAGTCACACAAAGGAAGTTTAAAATTTACTAGGCATATGTTTAGAACAGTCTGGGGTTTGGCTTCTGCTTTTATAGAAGAGAGATTACACCTGACGGTTCAGAATCTCTCACAATCCTGAACACGGGAGGGTTGGGAGGAGCCACAGCCTTCAGTGCAAGAGACGCACTGGGCCACTAGGCAATACTTCTGTGCATGATCACAAGGTAGAATACATGCCTACGCTAGCTCCTGTTCTTGACTGAAGCATGACTAAACTTTGGTTTAGTCACTGCTTTGAGGACTGGCGTAAAACTCATCTAAGATAGCTTCTTGTAGGGTGGAATAGATCAATTTTCATATAACAAAACTGACAAAATGAGTAACAGATGATAACTTACCAGGATCAAAATTATCTCCGAATATCCTTTTAGCTGGAATCTTCAGGTTCATGGTAGGAAACTGCTTCTTAAGCTGAAAATCAAACACATACAATTGGGTTGTGCTTAGACATCAAAATACCTAGAAATAACTGCATTTTGTTCTTTTTCTGACGAACAGTTTGAACATCTGATTATTAGTAATTCTGCTCTCCTCTGCCATCTTCTCCACTCACACACTTGGGGGAAAAAAAAACCACAAAACAACCTGTACTTGTTTGCACCAGTCATATCCTTTTGAATTCAAAGGCCATCTCAGTTTAGAAAGCTATGGACTATTGCAGGTATCTTCTGCAATACTGCCAGAATGATTTGCTACTTGCCCCAGATGAAAAAGCGTAGGCTAGAATTTCAGTGTTGGTTTTATTGTCCTCTTTACTTCCTTCCTCCATCAATTCTCTATCTCTCTTGGGTTTGTTTTTTTTCTTGCTTGCTTGCATAGTAGTATATGCCTAAGGTTTAAGATGGGTTGGGGATACAGACCTCTGGGTTTGTGCAAACAACATTCTTAAACCTTTAGAAACCACAGGCGGTCTACCCCCAAGCCAAAATTGTAAATAAATGAACAGCCTGTTTTATGATGCTGCATTTGATAATCCGCTTATCTTCTACACTTGATAAACTGACCACAAGATTGTATACAACATCACTGAATTAATCAAAAAAACCTGACATGAGCCATGACTTGATTACATTTGCTTCACCTTCAAGCGCTCCAGAAGAGCCATGTTACTCTCATTCTCTTTAAGAGAATAATTTTCTAATACAGTAGCTCGCAATTCTTCTTTCCTTAGAAACATCAGTATCACTTCCGGTTAAAAGCAAAAGTTCTTTTTGTTGTGCTATACTGTATGAATTACACTGAATGGAAAGTGGACTAAATGTCCTCCTGGTTACGCTCCCTTCAGCACAGCAACGCGAATCTGAATGGCAAGAGAATGTGGCAAAGGGAACAGCATCACCAACACTCACTCTGCAGGTATTGAAAAGGGAATGCTTTGTTTTCACATTGCTTGCAAGTCTATCCCAAGATGCAGGCAAAGCACAGCACGGTGTATCCAGGCTGACTTCAGCTCAGACCTTGTAAGACAGCTCCAAGCTCACTGCCTGTATTTGTATACAACTGCCACACACAAACCCACGTACAGCGAGACAGAAGGGTGAAACGTCTCACTAGTCCCAGAGGGGCAATGAGAGGGAAATGGATGCACAGATAAACAGCTGGTAATCTTTTCTTATGGGGATCACAGAGGAATTATGTCTTCGTTTGTTAAAGCAAAAATTCACAACTCACTAAAACAAAGAACTTCACGAAAATGATTTCTTCACTAAAATGGAGAACTGGAGAAAAGTATGGACACAGGACACACAACAGACTGCACATCTGAGCAAGTATTTGCCCCACTTGCCCACTATGTAAAATGGGTAAAGTCCTCTTCTAGTGATGAACCCAAGACATTCATACTTAGTTGCTGAAGAGGCCTATTTTATTTGGACCACTGCCACAAAATTTGGCTATGAAACTGCAGGTAAGAATTACCATGACCAACTTACCAGAGTTTATATTAAGAAACAAGGATTTGTTCATTGCTTTCACTACTTCAAAGTAAAACACTCATTTTAAGAGAAATTTAGCTATCTAGGTGTTTTAAGTTTTGCAGTGATTCTACCACCAAAAACAAATGCACACTTCAGATGTTTTGACAATCAGTAAACTGGAAGTTTCTCTCCTTACACTACAATCCCAAGCAACAACAAAAAAGTGACAAATAAGTGGATGTTGAGTTTGAAATTTAAACAAACCAATGTTTAAAAAACCCACCCTGTCATTTTCTTTAAACAGGCTCCTATGGTTATTGAATGTTGACTCAAACTCCTCAAGAGGAAATTCACTCAAACCATAACACTGCAAACAAGTGTTACTCTGTGCCATTTTGGCATGATTTCATAGCTTGCCTTTTGCTTACCGTATTGTAGAGTTTATCAAACTCTGCATACCGTCTGAAGACAAACCATTCATTTCTGCCAACTGAGACCAACACTTTGTAAACCTGTAGTAACAAAGAAAGTTATTGCCAACAGCAAAGTTTAACAAAACCTCCCAGGTTTAATACTGTGGTGGAAATAAGGGCAGGTTGTTAAATGTATTGTGTAAACATATTTGTTGAGCTGTATATTTCTTACAGCTAAGTCACATAAACATCAACACAAATGATTAAAAGGACAATTAGAGGAGTCTGGTATTATACAGATTTTTTTTTTAAATACCAGGTAAGCAAAAAAATAACACCAAAGCTGATCTAATGGAGCTTCATAAATCAGTTCATATCGAACAAGAATACCTAGCCATCAGACAGTAGTCTATAAACATTTGCTATGAAATTTGTAAACAACTTGATAATTCACCACAAAGACTAATATTAAGGAAGCACAGCATTTAAACACTGAAGATTGCCTTCAACAAAACCTAAAGAGAAAGCACATATGGAAGGCAGTTATAAAAGTAACTGTTCCTTGCAATGTCTTGAATACATACTACAGTCAGGATCCTGGCAGATGGCTGGGGACTTAAGACACACTTGTTCAATGGGGAAAAAATTTTGTTGTGGCTGCAATACAGTGCATATTATATAATACCATAGCACTGGGATCAAGGGAAGCGTAGCCTGAACCTGCTGCACAGTTCTGGCCATTCAAATCCCATAGCAGCAGTGGACTCCAGTAACTAGACAGACTGTCAGTCCCTGGCTTCATAAATCTGGCTGACAGCTGAGTGTCCAGCAGGCTTCTCCTGTCTCTTACGCAACTAGCTGACCTCCTTCTCCACCCTCTTGTACTTCCAGAAGGAGCCCAGCTGTTCATTCAGGGGAGAGGATGGGCACAGCAAGGAAATGAGTGCAGAAGGTTCCTAATTCCTGATGTAGAAAACTGGACCAAGACCCCAATTTCCCTTCTCTCCCACAACAGCAGCTTACCTCTCTAATTCCCTCAGTGGAAGTGGCAGTCACCACCATCAGTTCCTCAGCATGAATGCATATCTCACACTACATTAACTGCTCAGACAAGCTGCTCTCAGTCTTCCCTGTGGAACACAGGAGGCTGGACAGAAGCATCCAGCAGGATGCTGATGAGACTCTTCTCAGAAAACTAGCTTTCCCTCATACTGCTAATCAAGTGTTAGCACTTGATAAAACCTAGCTACACACCCTGTAGAGCCTCCCTAGACTGTAAACATCAAAAACTTCAGCTGCCAAGAAGCTGTCCTCCTGAACTAGGTATCTTACACAGCAATCAAGCCCTGCAAATAATGTTCACACACCATCTTCACCCCCCATGATGGCATGGCAAATCAATGCCAACAAGCTTAAGCAGCAGGCCATGCAAAATGTCCTTAATTAGCAGGGCAAAATGCATAGACTGCAAAGTCCACAGGCAAGCCTAACTGGGGATACAAGATGATATTCGCTTCCTTGGCAACCTCAAAACTGAAACAGTTTTGTTCTCAGAGTAGCTAGCTGTAGAACAATGACACAGTCAACATTTTTGACACGAGAGAGCACACAAAACCATACAAGGTCATCCAGTTCACATCATAGAATCACAGAATCACAGAATCA
>Ga0181612_146731_pt1 | contig 15680 bp, 7 predicted proteins | sample HoacroProtozoa21_FD_119630 | JGI IMG/M metagenome (GOLD analysis project Ga0181612, IMG submission 119630) | Hoatzin crop microbial communities from Cojedes, Venezuel. Combined Assembly of Gp0051906, Gp0051904, Gp0051908
GACAAGGGGCAATGGGCACAAACTGAGGCACAGGAAGTTCCGTCTGAACATGAGGAAGAATTTCTTCCCTCTGAGGGTGACGGAGCACTGGAACAGGCTGCCCAGGGAGGTTGTGGAGTCTCCTTCTCTGGAGATATTCAAGACCCGCCTGGACAAGGTCCTGTGCAGCCTGCTGTAGGTGACCCTGCTTCAGCAGGGCGTTGGACTAGATGACCCACAGAGGTCCCTTCCAACCCCTACCATTCTGTGATTCTGTGATTCTGTGTAACAGCAGAAGAAGAGATAGTAAAATGTGGACCTGGGGCATGACGTAGATGGTACAGAATAAGGGGTCGATAATGTCCGTGGTTCAGCTGGGATAGACTTAATTTTCTCAAGAAGCTGGTTGGGCTGACCCAAACAGCCAATCAAATGGGATATTATATTCCATGTGAAGTCATGCTCAGTATTTAAGTGGGGAGCTGGCTGAAGGAGAGGTTTTTGCTACTCAGGAGCAAGCTGAGCATTGTTGCATTTGCTTTTTATCAGTATTACTGATTGTTGTTTTCTTCTCCCTTTGCCTTTCTGATAAACTCTTCTCATCCCAACCCAGGAGTTTTTTGCCTTTTTTCCCTCTGATTCTCCTCCCCAACCCCAGGTGAGGGGTAAGGACTGAGAGAGTAACTGCGTGGTATGTTGTTGCAAGTTGAGGCAAAACCACAACACTGACAATTAGCAAGCACACATTAGACTTTACAGTTGTGTGTCTTCTTAATGGAAGCAGAATTAATTTTTCGTTAAAGTCAAAGCTTCTATTTAGTGCTGTGTGACTTGACAAGTGATTCTGCAAGGGCAGGTCAGACTTCATGACAATGGGACACTGCCTTTTGGGTTGTGGCCGTGTTTTGTTTCAAAGTGCTATGAAGCAACATGCAACCCCTCTCATGGCCCTTCACAGCATGTCAGAGCTTCAGATGAGGAATCACTAAATAGATGTTATCAGGTCGATGCTCCAAGTCTTTTGTCCCGGATAATTTTGTCCTTCAATTGTTTCAGTACTCCAGCCCTTTCTGACTTAGGACACTTTTAGGGATTTGTATGGGATGTTCTTCTTCTTTGCTCTCATCCTGAGAAATGCTCCATGTAAAAGGGGATAATTATCCTCAGAGGATTGCCTTACCCAGTGTCTTTCATTTATATTTAGTTAATAAGTCAGCCTGTTCTTCCTGGCTTTTGCTGTTTGCTTTTAGTTTTGTTTGACTGCTCATATTAGCTATCAGGGAATAGGGCTTTTTGCAATACCTATTTAGCTGGTTTAAAATATAGTACAGTTTTTCTTCATTGCATCTTGTTCTGGTTTGTAGCTTTAGTGAAACCTGTATTTCTTAAAAGGGCTGGGAAAGAAACCTTCCTAAAACTATCTGGCTTATGGATTTATTTTTGCTATCATCGATGCAGGATGCACCAGGTTATTAAGCTTTGCTCTGGCTTGTGCCCTTCGATTGATATGATTGTGTCAAGTTTAACATTCCATCCTGTCAAGTCTTCTAATGCTTGTTGCTACCAGCCAGTGGCTTGTGTAGAGTTTAGATAAGACATATTGCTGCCTCATTTCGTTATATCACTGAAAGTATTATTTTTCCAAAAAAAAGTGAGTTGGAGTAACACTTTAAAGGTGAAATTGTATTGATGCCAATAAGAATCCCAGTTTCAATGAGGTCAAAGATTTTAACCGAAATTTTATTTTAATTCAAAAATCTGGTACTAACCTAACAATACAATGTATACTGTTAAGCAGGTATCCTTTATTATGGCGCTGGGCACACGGGGGATCTCTCCTCCAAATGTGCATGCCAAACACCCTGTCATTTCAGGTTAAGTACAATCACAATATACATATTCATTGTATTTCTGAGAAACGCTTAGCATATTCATGTTTTTTCCAAGAACTAATTAGCATATGTTAATAAGTTTCACGCATGTCTGTTTGCACCTCTGAGTGGTTGTTGGGGGGCTTCAGATGAAGGCTTGTACTCTTCATCACAGTGTCCACTGGTTGACCTTTGTTTCAGCACAAACTCAGTTCTAAGATCATGTATAACATGTCCTTTCAAGTTGTTGTGCTGTGGTCTTGTTGTCCTCTTGATGCCTCTTTATCTCTGTAGCTTGGTGCATCTGCCCTCCCAAGGCTGAGCTGTCTGGAGTAGAATTATTTAGGGATCTCTCTATCTTAGAGCTTTCCTGTGCCCCCCAAAACAGCAAGTCGTTTATCTAAGTAGCATTAGTTAGGAGCCTCTATCCTAGAGCTTCCCTGTCTTCTCAAAACAGCAAGGGCCTACTTTAGGTTAATTACAGTCACTCTAGTAAGTGGAAATTTTACATTTACGGGTATCAACATTAAAATGTTTCACTTGCCATAAGCTTCTCAAATTCTTAGTTACAGTAGGTAAGCATATTAAAAATAAGCTTAATTTTAAACCATCCCATTTGAAGGATACAACAGGGCTCTAAAACTAGGAATCCTTCCTTAAATGACTCATTTTCTACAGTTTTCAATATGTCAAACTATCCTAAAGATTGTAAGCCCATTTTCTTTAGAGTTAAAAGTTCAGCCTCCAGATCATAGACGGATATCTAAAGTCTAAAGCTGGCTTCCATACTGCTTGTGGTCACATGGTTATTTTCTACATTATCACTGGATACATTAACTTCTTTAATATTATTTTGTGACTATTCAAGAGGCCTAGTTAATACTCTGCAAGAAAACAATTTCCCAAAGAAGGGAAAAAAGAGGTTAATGTCATAACGACATTTTAGTCTTTCTTCTCTATGCATCTACTTTGAGGTTTAAAACAAACATTCACGCTATCTAACTTTTTAACACATTATATAGTCAGATCACTGTCAATTCTAAATACACTTTGTACCTATGGTCTAAATGGACAAGTCTGTTCATAACATCTGCAGCTTGCAAACAGTTTGCTATTTAAGATTCCTCTTAATTACCAGTATAAGACCCCAGATAACAATATGCTCTTATAATGCAAAACTTCATCTTCTGATACAATTTTCTGTACTTTTCTGTAATTAATTTACTTCAGGTAACAAGTCTCTTCCTGACAAACAATCAGAAAATAGAAAGTCAGTAGTAACTGTTCAGCATGTTCAGGTGAAAGGATAAAGGAAGTACTCCTGTGTAGACTGCAAAGACGTAACTGCCGCTGGTAGCTATTAAGCTTGATTTCTAAGAACTTAACTTTGAAATATTCGCTTTATCTAAGCCAAACTTTAGGTCTCCCAACCCAGGAAAGGAGTGCACGTCTGCTCAGAAACCTCCTGCAGCAGATGTGCCTCGTGTGCAAAAAGGTGACATTCACTTGCTTCGCATTAATTTCAAAGTGAGACTGCTCACAAGCACAATCTGTGTTCCACAGTTTGGAAACCCTTGCTCTCCAGCAAAAAAGCATTCAAAAGCGCATTCCACCAAGAGACAACAGAAACCTACGTTGTTCTTTACAAGTGACATGAGAACTAATATACACACAAATGTCAGCTAGGCAAAGAGACAACAAAGTCAGCACAGCTTTTGTAAATAAAATTCTAATGACAGTTCTAGGATTTCTCAACAGGAGTGCCAATTAACTGTCCTGGTAGTTTTAACTATTTGAAATGATGATTAGTCTTGGCATGTATTGCTTAAATCTTTATCATTCAAAACATTCACACAGTGAACACTTCCCTAAAAACATAAAAAGAAACTCACATATAGCATGTGCCTTTATAAGAGGCGCATAAAGTTTGTGAAAGTAACTCTCTAAAGCAGCCTGGAACTAAGCTAGCATGAACTGAACAGCAGCTTTCTTGGACTGTAGCGCAACTGTCGCTATGCCTTCCTACTTAGTGGATTTAATCTAAATAAAGGAACAGACAAATACTTTATCCTTATTAATTGAAAGCAAGGGGCAAGTGGTAAAAAGATGCAAGCGATGCATGGGGTTTTTTGGAGGGTTTGAGGTTTTTATCCTGGTTTGTTTTGGGGTTTTTTTGGGTTTTTTTTTTAATCATTTACAATTAGTTTTTGTAAGTCACAGAAGTGACTTAATCATCAGTGATAAGACAACCATTTGCCACATTACTCAAAGAGGAAACAACTAAATGCAAGTCTGCTAAGAAAAAGTAAGAAGTCCAAACCCCAGAAATTAACTGAAATAAAGACATTTACTATTGAAAAGATGTTTACCTAGACTGAAACTAATGCAATTTCATTTTAAACAGATTCATGACTTCATGCCAGCATGTGGTGGAAACAATAAACATTTCATTTTAAATAAAAGCATCTAATTTCATAGTTCACCTTTTGCTGCCATGAAGTACCCTGCATATCCACATCCATATATAGTTCATATGTAATTTTTTTCAGTAATAAAACACTTTGAAATGACACACAGCAAACCATTAGTAAATTACTTCCTCCAAATCCTCTGTTAGTTCTCCAAGTGGCAAAAACATGCACGACAGCAGGTTTTAGCCTACCATCCATTTCTGGATATGAGCCCATTTTCTATCATATGAATGCTGAGAAAACTACAGAATGTAAAAACAAAAACAAACCGTTTACAATATAGATTAGTCACCACACAAGACTGGATTCCTAAATAAGAAATTTGGAAAAATTAAATTAATTGACATATCATCTTCACTATAGTATCAGATACCTGCAGCAGTTAGAAAACTGAAAGTATGGAATAATGAGAACTACATAGAATTCAGCCAAAAACATGTGTTGTAAATTGTACTTGTTACTACCACATCAAAATAAAAGCCCTAAATATCAGGATTTATATGGATTTGAATGTAATAACGATAAATAATAAATTCTCGATCTTTTACACACTATGATAAAACCTGAATCAAATGCAATAACCATGAATTAATCAGACTGCTGAAAACTTAGTTCCTAGGGTTTTTTGCTCAAGAAATGCAAACTTTTTTTAGGAGAAGTGCATGGAGCAGCACACAACAGCATGTGTAAATATTATCCCAATTCTATTTTTTTTTCCCCAAATAAAGATCCTGACAATAGCTATTTATTGTGAACACTTTCAGTATAATCCATATGGGAAGAAATTGACTGAAAACTGCAAATCCAAAATCACATATCCAAATTATCCAGTTACTAAGTATATTATAAATAAAATTAAAACAGAGCAAAATATTTCTCTCTACTTTTTTGTAGGCTGAGTACATTACGCATACGGTCATGTTTATTATTTATGCTGTGCTGCCAATTACCCATATTTACATGGACCTTTTGCACAGCAACTAGCAATTAAACCACCATATGTGTTAACCAATTGTTCTTATAAAAGCACAAAAGTCACCAGCTGACTCAGCCACATATCTGGTAACTCAAATCCAGACAATGTTAAATATCACTTTAGAAGTTGAAAACTCTTCCTCTCTATGCAAAATTATTTATGCAAGTCCGAGTTCTGGACATGGTCATTATGTTCTCTCTTCTGCTCACTTAAAATCAAATCAGCAGTAATGAGAAAGCCTCGGCCCTTTAAATATCTGAAGAGAAACGTTTAGATTAATCTTAGTCCAATTTTGATTGCTAGCATTGAATTTACTGCATTTGTTAAAGGTAAAGCATCCCAGTATCTTCTTGTGCCTGTTAAGCTAGCATTTAAAATCACATTAAAAATGTTTTATTCATCATTTGAAAGGAAGAGTGCCTATTTTGTATAGCAGATTTTTTTTCCACTATATGAATGTAACTATTAAGGAAGTTCAAAATGGATGTCCAGATTAATATTTTGAGGTGCTATCCACAGATAAATACAAAGCATGTTATTCCTTTAGATATATAACTGAAGGGAAAAGAGGAGGGGTGTGCGAGGAGACAGAAGCTAACAGTTGCCTGATGCTGAAAATACAAGCACACAGTTGAATTACACCGAGAGACAAGAACTGATGTAAGTACAGAAATAAAATACATTAAGAACTTTAGTAAAGATTTGCAATAATTCCTGAAGATTTACACTACCTCTTTTTGCTGTCGCTCCAGTTCTCTCATACGTATATCTCTAGCTTCTGCTCGGGCTGCCCGTTTGGCTGCAAGCCTGGCTTCTGCCTACAAGCAAATTGAAAATACTGGAAGTTAAAACCACATTTTTCATATAATGGTTTGAATATTAAATTTAACAATCTTTTCACAAAACCACACTCAGATTCTAACATCACAATACGTAAGCAGTAAAGAAATCAGAATTCCTAGAATGAAATTTCAGAAAGCGTATATACCCAAGTCTTTACAGATATCATTACTAGTCAAAAGAATTACATGTTGATAAAAGAACTGAGGTCAGAAACATTACTGTCACTAAATCTAAAAATTGATGTCTTGTGGACTTTAACAGGACTTTGCCTATGCGTAGTATTTAAAGAGGCATGTATACAGCTGCAGAATCTTTGGCCACAGAAAGACATTAAAACAAAAAGGAATCTAAACAAAGATACTCAGCCACAACTGTTCATGTCATATTTAAAGGTTCTGCTATCATTTGAAATTATTTCAAGATGCAAATATCACTTATGCATCAAATTACTTCAAACAGCAATCATAAAACCAACTCTATTATTGGACAAAATTTAAGGAAGAAATTTAAGGTTACAGTTCCTCAAGAACTTCAACATTTGCAGTCACCAAAAAGGTACTTAACTACCTTTTCATTTAAGCCCTTATACTCCCAACTCCTTCCTTGGACACAGCTCCAGCACTCAGAATCTGCTGTAAGCCAATTTAACTACCTACCATAGCAGAAAGTTAACAACAACAACTAAAAGTAGTTTCCAAGTTTTCTGCTTGTACAAGGATCTTACGAACACCAGATCCAGCAAAAGGGATGGGCAGGACAGACAGCAGTGAGACCTCCCCCTTTTCAGTGGCAAAAAGCTGTAGCATCTCCTGCACTGCTTGTGAAACCTGCTTACTTGGCAGATACAACTGTATTTTCTCTACTTTCTATCCAGCCTCAGCCAAAAAAGTCTTTCAAACCCTAAATGCTATCTCAAATTTAATCAGTTAATTAATTATGAGGCAATCATTTTTGACATAAAGCTAATAGTTGAGAAAAACACAAGCTCAATTTCTTCATGTTTGAATAATGAGTTGAAAATTTTCTCTTAAATTCTTGAAATACTGAGATACTGAAGACAGGTTTTCCACCAGAAATTCCACTTGTCTACCTAATGTTAAAACTTCTGAGAAACACCAGCAGCCAAAAATTCAGAACTCCTGACATCCAAAACATTTAAATTTCATAGAACTTTTAAAAAAATGTAAAATTCAATGGAATTTTGCCTTTGGTTAAGGATAATTTTTTTCTGCTTTTCCCACTATCACCGCATAGGTGTATTTAAACATTGGAAAACTATAAAATTCACAACAATTGCAAATAACTATCTTTCACTGTGCTTCAGGAAAAAGGCAAGGGTATTTCACTCAGAGTTTAACTTCAAATTATGACTAAGCTACAGGTAAAAAAAAAAAATCTATAATGACAAGAAAGAAGGCAAACACATTATAGCTCTATTACTTAAAATAATTTGTCTTAACTTCAAATGACTCATGAAGACTGTTTTTCTCTATTTTGGATACTCAGATGAAATGATTCGAAGCCTGTGTCAGCACTCTTGACTGCCACGATGTAATCCTTTTTCAGAGCAGCATAAAGCTACTTTTCTTTCTACCTGATGACAGCACACAAGCAAGGGAATTCCCATGCAACAGGAAGTCTTTTCTCACTGGCAGCCCTGCTCTGTAACTGTCTGTAGTCATAGCTCTGCCCCACATGAACTTTCACACAGACATGTATGCAGCACAGAAAGGATTCAAACAGCTGATATATCTGGGGTTATTTCTGTCTAGAGACCAGCAGACACATGCACCTAGCCTTTACACACTGCCAAGGCTTTACTGTTAAAGACAATAAGTTCATTGATTTACTGATTCACACAAGAACAATTCACATTTCACCACTCCTTCCTAGTCCTACAGCCAAAGACCTAACTTTCACATTCCTACAGTAGAGGGGAAATCCCATTTCTTCCAATTTACTAAACCCTTGATAAAATACAGCAGAATTCCATAAGCATTTGTCATAAAATGGGTGCCTGAAATTGAAGAAAAAAAAATCTTATATTTTAGAGAAAATTTTTAGGAAAAAATGGTTTGGTATCACATTAATTATTAACCTGAGGGATGAGATTACTCTAAAACACTACACAATTTCAAAAAGACAGACAAGTTGGCAAGTTAACTGGAAGCACAGTTCTCAGACTTCCTTCACCAAACCTTAGAGCAAGAGACAAATCACATTCCCATCTGAAAGACCATCATACCAAATAATTCCTTATTCTCATCAGATTTGTTAGCGAGTAGACCTCATTGTATTAATAGAGCACTCAAAATAATCTTGATAACTATGTAACTGAAATTCAAAATTAACATTATCAAAGAAATAACCACCATTCAAAAGGACATAGTTTTCTTCCTGGGTGCGGCTATTCACTCCGTTGTGCTACTGAAGAAAGCCCATAAAAGTTGTGAAACAAATTTCCACCAACAAACTCTTCACAAATTAAATTCTTCAGCTATGTTGAAATAAAGTCTTTAAATATCTGCTAAGGGAAACACAGTGCCACAACAGCTTCAGATCAGAACGAAGGTGAAAAGATGAAGCTGTGTGGACTATCAAAGCAGCACAGAAAGGAAATCTAAACTACTACTTATTTTTGGAAAAAAAAAATGCAAAAGGACAGGCAGTCATGTTATAATGCTTTTCTAATTCAATTAGTATTTAAATAGAAGAGCATTCTAAATAGACCGTTATTCCTTGCTCATAGGAGCTTGGGAGTCAGTGCAGGTTGCTTTCTACAGCTTACATTAAACAAATTCCACTCTTAGTAAGCTTACAGACTGGCCAGGACAGTCTTGATTTCAGTTTCATTGGTCATCATTCTTCACACAGTCTTTAGACCAGACATACATAAATAAAATACATTATTTGATAAAGATCTATTACAAAATCAACTAATTGAAGTATAGCTTGTTAAAAAGTGATACAACATACCAAGTTCCTATTTTCCTGAAGTAAAAATTAAACTGTGGATTGTCCAAGATCTAGCAAATCTGTCTCTACTTTAAAAGTTTCTAAAGGGGAATTCCAACCACTAAAAAGATACGCGATAGCTGAATTTTCTTGAAAACTTCAAATGCAAATGTGAGATGAGGTATCCAAACCTCTTAGAGCCATACCAGTACACTTACACTGGTGGCTCACATAGAAATAATTTGCTTGATTATATATTCTGGAGGGCAAATAGGAGCCATTAGGTATAGATACAACAATTCTGGATGGAATTTATTCAGAGAAGTCATCAAGAAAGGAAATAGAGGACTACAGAGAAGATTTTTGTAATAAAAGAGATTGGGTAGAAAGAAACACAAGGAAGAGGCCTTAAAGACTTTGTTTGGCTAGGAAAAAAAGAACTACATTAATGGAAGATTAATAACTGAACCTGTAAATATTTTTTCTATATGAACATACTTATACTACTCCTTATCTTTTACCTTCTACCCTAAGGACAAATATGTGATTTTAAACCAAGTGCCATATCTGCATTTCTTTGGGTATTAGCTCTGTTCGGAGTAACAAAACAAAGCCATCTGTTCACTGCTGAGTTCTGGAATTCCTCATTTCAAAATAGGTAACAAAAAGCATTACTGGCAAAAAAATGTTGCCTTGCACCTGCATAAACAGCATTTCATTCTAGAAGAATATGACGATTCTGGCTGTTTTAAAGCAGTTAAGCTACTACCTTGAAGCAGTACTCACTTTGATTAGATTATTTTATTCCATATGTTTATTAAGAGAATGTTCTCCTTCCAATACAGATGACATGGTGAGTTTCCTCACTTTCACCTAAAACACAATTACTAACAACTACTTACAGTCATGTAGAAAACCGTCTCCACTTACTCATTTGTTTGTGGTTTTTTTGATACATATTCTGCCACAATCTTTTGAAAACCTTTCAAACCATTTTATCTCAGCTTCCAAGGATAACATTTAGTTCTTCAGTTATATCCAAGATTTTTGGCAAGAAAAAAAGGAGAAAGGGAAAAAGACCAGATTTCCAGATTTTAATTTGAATGTCTTTGTAAAGATTGAGTCTGGAGTCTCCTTTCTGATGTTTTTTCAGTCTCCTCACAGCAATGATCAAGTTCTTCACCAAGGTAAGAAGAATACTAGCACATGGGATTGATATGGCAGAAGCTTCCCCCCATGCTGAGCAAGGAGAAGCATAAAATCTGTCTCTACAGGATCTTTCTCCTTCCCCTTGCTTGCAAGGAGGAATTCACTAGAAAGCAAGACTCTTTCATTTTTAATTTTCATACTGTAGAAAAAGTCATTCATTAATTAGTTCAGATTCATCATAAAAGCTTAATAGGGATAAAATACAGGCTATACTAAAATACGTTATTCAGCTTTAAAAAAAATATGAATGGTTTTCACTGAAAAATTAGAATTTTTTTGTCATCATGGGCTATAACACGTATAACTCATTTCTCTTGCTGACAAGGGTTTCGCAATATTTACAGCTGTGCAGTTTCCAGCACAGGAAGCCCAGGCAAGGAAGGTTTTGCTTCTTCCAGCAGACAGCAGCGGTGAGGGCGATGGCTACCCCGGCCCAGGCACCTGGCTCTGCTTCTGCCACAGGGTGTTTGACAGAACACCAGGGCATTCTGCCAGCTCTGGCAAAGAATCAGGATGAGTACTTTAAAACATTCACCTCATATGTTAACACACTACTACACACTGCAATATAAAGTTTATTTAATCATTTCTTATTACATGAACGTGCTATTCCTCTCTTCTGTCGCTCATTTTTCTGTATTCTGCTTTTCACCCTCCTCATCTCCTTACTGTCTCATGGACCCACACCATCACATATGTGCCAAATGTACTCCTTACACCTCCTCAGAAATACCTTCCTTCCACTTGCTTCTCATGCGCCTACTCTTTCTCTAGTTATCTATAAAGCAAAGACTATAAACAACAAAATCTTAAGGCTTACATGACAAAGGTTTAGGATTCTTCATTTCTGATGTCTCTTATTCTTTTTCCATGTTATGCAGATCCATATGTAGATTAGAAAATCTCTATAATACTTTATCTCCTATAAAATACCCTTAACCACTATCAAAAACAGCAGCAAACAAGATTTTGTATTAATACTAAAGTAGAAATAGCTAATTTAAAAATATTTAAGTGATCTCTTATTAAAACATAAATTGGAAAGTCATCTAGCATCTACAAAGACAATCTCTGCATGAGGGTGGGGTTCTTTGGGGGTTTGTTTTATCAAGAAAAGCTGAAGCTGTATGCAGAGAGAAACATGTACTGAACCTTGAATAGATTCAGAATGATTGAACTATGTTGTTAACTGTTTTTAAATTCATGATATAACCTTCAAACATTTTGAAATATTGAACTGGCTTTTTTTACGCTGGTAATTAAGTTACGTGACATTTACCAAAATAAGAACAAATGCACTCTACCCAAAGTTTGAGAGTGAATTTTAAATCCAAATAAATCTCTGTTCTCTCCATGAGAAAAAAACCTCTTAAAGCTTCCAGGCTCCTCCTGTACAATGAAAACAGAGGGATGTGAACAGTTCCTCAAAAAATACAGACAAGATGTAACAAGGAGGAAATTAAGTGAACAGTGATGCTATTGTTGTCCATGAACTCTAGTTTTTTCACCTAGAGTTATTCAGCCTTGAAGAACAGAAAGGTTGCTGCTGCAAGCATGGTAAGAAAGGATATACTGGATAAATCTTCATTGTCCCTTCAAACTGCTGCTTATGGGGTTAAGGTTGGCAAGATGACAAGAGTCAAACTCTTCTCACTTTTTGGCACGATGTTCATTGTATCTGAACTTGAATTGAAGCTCATGTAAGAATGCAGAAGCGACTGAAACCTCTGCTTTTGCATCTAAGGCTGGTCTTTGAGAAAGATGTCTCAAGTAATCACAAGAGATGCCTGGAAACAACAGGTTACTGCCGAATATTCAAAATGAACACAACAACTTGTCTGTAAATTACAAAGACAAGTGAAGCAGTGATGCAGATGTCGGCTGAAGATACTCTTTCTGCAAAACAGCTTTATAAGCAGAGAATCTCCACAACAAAACCACAGGGAAAACAGATCATGAGACTGTATCAGCTGTATCCAGTGTAGACTGTGACTATAACCTCAAGAATATGAGCCTCAATTTCTATTTATTGAGTTATCTGTTAAACCAAAAGGATTTCTGCATAAGAACCTAATCAGGACAGGAGCCTGAAGTCACACTAGACAACCCCTACCTATTATTAGGAAAGGGAGAGCTTTACAAGAGACTGAAGAAACTGCCTCCCATACCAGCTGGTTTATATTCTTTGTCAATCTGAGAAAGCGAACAGCTTCAGAATCCATTACAACAGCTAGAGAAAGAACCAGAAGGTGGTATAAAGGTACCCTTCATATTTTCAGGAGATAAGCATTTTTATTTTTTTTAATAAGATATTAACTGACTTCAAATTAACCTTGTTACAATCAGAAGACACTTGCCAATACTCCACTTTAGTGTAGTTGTGTGCATATACACTCAAGAGTTCCTTTTCTCTTTGCAGGGAACACATGGACAGTATAACCTACCACCTGCTCCTGCAGCTTTTGAAACAAACATGATAACCTGGTAATCCTCCCTGTTGTACCAAGGTAAAACCAATCTCACTTAAAACACTGAATAATATGGAGAGTGCATTGCTTCCAGAAAAGGATGCATAGGTCCCTATCCCTGGATATGTACATCACCTTCACTCTTGCTCAGTTTCAACGAGAACAGGGAATTCAGTGCCAGAAAGGACAACACACAACAGAAGACAACGTAAGTCCTGAAGGAAGAGGTCTGGTAACTCAGAAGTTCTTGGAATAAGGCGGTAATTCGCTCCAATGTTGATGTTTTAGCATACTTGTGCCTTGTTTAGTGCACAGGCATTGCAGAAGAGCTTGTCTCCATGCAAACTCCCACAGCAAGAAAAAGATATGAAAGAACTCTCTACACAACAGTGCTAGTGCTACAAGAAGAAGGGGAGGAGGCACAACCAACACAGGAAAAGTTTTCTAATGCAGACGAAAGGTGAAGAGAACAAAATCTCACAAGGAGGAAGTAGTTTGACCAAGCCCCTCAGATCCTATGATAGTGCCCTTGTCTTCCATTAAATACTTTCATATGACATCAGACACAACCAGTGCAGAAAAATGACTATATAGAAATGAATTTATTGGATCAGTACGAAAAAATTCTTTACGCAAAATTTCCTAGAAAGCAGGTATTTGTTGGCACCAAAGGGAAGATACCATGTTTTTGACACATCCCATAGAACAACAAAACCTCAATTTTGCCAAATTTGAGGGGTGAGAAAAAATAAAATTAGTGCTTTCTGACATCTGAACTTTTGGACGAAAAAGCCATGAAACTTCATACGCTACACTAGAAGTCTTCGCTAGTATTACAAACTCTGGTAATTCCTAGCACTATTTTGTAACTGCTCTGAATCCCAGAGCACTTCTACACAGTTTTTCCATGCAGGTGATCCCGAGTGCCAGCCTTTTGTTTCAGCATATTCTGTTTATCATCTCTTGATACCTAGAATACCTTTTAGGAACATTTTCCTCACAAGACATCTGACTTCTGGATTACAGGACTCAATCCAATTGTTGTAAGTAACATCTGCTAAAAAGGTAATTTCAGAAGAGGAAGCTGAGGAACAAAACACCCCTTGACAATAAGAAGATAAGCAAGCCATGTTGCTGAGATAACGGCCTCAGAACGGTGAAGTACATCTACTCTAGGTATTCACACACTGAGAACAGGCATGCCCTATGTCAGCATAGTAACTGAAAACTTTTCCTCAGCCTCATATGATAAGTCCTATGTATGGCACAGTAAAATCAGACTTTATTTAAAGGCAGAACTTAGTTTTGTTAACCGGCCTCTGCTGTTACATCCCAAGAAATGCATTCTGTTCCTTTAAGGTAAAAGTTTTCTTTAGAATAAGTTGGCTAATACCACGAATTACAGCTACCAATTCAATGACAACAGCTGCATTGGATCTAAGGGCCAGCTTGTCCTACACAGACCTCTAGCTGTAAGACCTAGTATTAGTTTAACTTAGCACTAAGGTGGGGAAAAAAACCCCTTCATTTTTGTTTAATTTACGCTCATGCTCAGATTTTTATTGAGGAGGTTAGCAATGTAAGAGAACAAAGCCCCACAGTAATTTTAAGTAAGATAATACTTATTACACCTTGCTATTGAGACCTTTTTGATGAGTGAGACTGTACATGATGCAAAGGCCCACACAGAATATACCTGGTAGGGTGAGAACTTCCATTAGATATGGTGTGAACATAGCTTTCCGGAAAGATGCCAACTAAATGAAAATATTTTTTTGCTGACAGAGCATTTCCATGGCCTACAGTCTATGAGAGCTACATTTGAAAATGCATACAGAAACTGTGTTTTCAAAGACCTATCACCTACCTATTGTCTTACATACACATATATATACACTACACACACACACTCCAGTTTACATTACAAGGCCAATTAGAATTTGCATTTTGTACTTATGTCAAATAGGGCAAGCAGCTTTGTAGATAGTGTAGCTCAAAGCTTCTGTATCCACCAGTATACAAACAGTACTAATGCTTTTGTTTCCAACTCAGTGTTTCCTCCCAGAAAAACTCAAGTCCAAATAGACATCTGTAAGACTAAATTCCAGCTGCCTCCTTCCTATATCCGATGGGACAAATTTCCCCTTTTTATCAGCTTCTTGTTAATTGCATTTTTGGCTGCTTACCTCCAGCTCTCTTTTTCAGGTGGTGACTCTGTCGAGAAAGTCCTGGTATAGTGTATGTATTAGGCTTATTTTGACAGAAATGTCACTTTTCACACATGAAACAATATATTACAAACACCTTTTAATAATTACTATTACTCGTTTAATACTAATACACTATACTTATCATCTTAAGAATACTACATGCTGCAATTGCTTAAATGTGGAATTTTTTCAGTTTTAGATGTGAGATAGCAACTGGATTTCTCATTTCTCTTTAGCTAAGCATATAATGATCTGCAGAAGTATCTGCTAAGCTTAAGCATGATCCCGTGATGTTACAGTAGTCATACAATTAATGTATCAATGTGACAACACTTCAGTATATGTGATTCTTTTGACCATAAATACTCTTAGTTTGTAATATTTGTCATATTTTTGGCTAATTACACTTTTTAATGCACTGCTTAAAAAATTAAACTTCTTCCGGAAGATGAGATTGCTTTCATCTCTATTTCTGAATTTAAGACAATTTGAAAATAACAAACCTCTCTGGCAATGTTACTCAAAGCTTCATCTTCTGCAGAAAACCTGTCCTTCACTGGAGTTCTCTTCCGTCCTGATCCAGGAGTTCCCATTTTTATTCTCTGGTTCTGTATTTGCAAAAACAGACAGGAAAAAGCTCGGTTTTAAGATCGGGAATTAAAACCAAACAAGCTATTCGCACCTCAAAATGTAATAAA